>Ga0105164_10001854_pt1 | contig 13295 bp, 16 predicted proteins | sample VDWuncwatermetaG_FD_89674 | JGI IMG/M metagenome (GOLD analysis project Ga0105164, IMG submission 89674) | Wastewater microbial communities from Netherlands to study Microbial Dark Matter (Phase II) - VDW unchlorinated drinking water | ecosystem: Environmental > Aquatic > Freshwater > Drinking...
ACCCCGCAGTGTATCAAGGAACTGATATTTCATATGTCAGAAACATTGATTATGAACATGCACTGAATGACAGACATCGTCTGATTAAAATGCCGTTGCGTGAACACGCACAGCGAATTGAAATAGAAGCTGCTTCAATCTTGAAGGGAACGTAATGCCATTAGGTTCACTACCAAATAGTCCTGACATTGCGGCTATCGTTATTACTGGAAGTTCTGGGAGTTCGTATGACATCACAAGTCTTGCTCCTGAGATTCACATCTACGAAGATGTGTTCGCAAATACCTTGTCTGCTCAAATCGTAATTGGTGATGCAGCTGGTGTTTTGGACAAATTGCCAATCGTTGGAAATGAGAAGATAATCATCACCATGAAACGTGGTGCACATGAGCCATATCTTGGACTCGTATTCATCTCATATAAGGTTTCCAACATTCGCCCTCTTAACCAGAAAATGCAAGTTTACACGCTCGAGTGTATCTCACAGGAATACATGCAAAACGTGTTGACTGCGACATCGAAAGCATATAGTGGTTCAGCGGAACAAATTATCGAAAGCATTCTCAAGACTGAATTGGGTTCGCGTAAGCCATTCCTCGCACAAAAGACATCGACAACGATTGATTTGATTTCTGCATATTGGAATCCGTTCTATACGATGAACATGATTGCAGCAAGAACACTTGGAGCTGATGGAAAGCAACCTTCGTACTTCCTGTTTGAGGACTATCGTCAGAATTTCAACTTCGTTTCTCTTGAGTCTCTATTTCGCTTGCCGAAATTGTTGACATGGTCATATCGTGACCCTAATTTCTCGGGTTCATCGAACGAAGACAGTGATTTGTATCGAATGAATACCATCATGGATTTCCATGTTGAATCAGCATTTGACATGATTGAAGGTGTCATGGATGGATTGTTGGGTGGAACACTAATTGAGAAGGATGTTCTCTCGAAGGGTTGTGCAGTAACGAAATACAATTACCACAACGATTTTGCGCAATACAAGCACACAGAAAATACTCCTGTAATTGCGAAGAAGAATGCTGACAATATCGACTTGACAAAGGTCAGCCCTCGTCGAATTATCAAATACAGTTCACGTGCAGTTTCACATAATCGTGATACAAAGAATTACAAGAATTGGGCTCTACAGCGTTCGAGCTTCTTGGAACAAGTTGACGTCGTGAAACTGTTCTTGACTGTACCAGGAAACTCAATCGCACAGTTGGGCTCAATGGTCGAAATCATCATAAATGATGCAGAAGCTGTCAAGAAGACTGGTATTGCTAGTCTTTCAGGTTTGTGGATGATTTCAGCAATTCACCACAGAATTAGACAGAAAACATATTTCATGGATGTTGAACTCATCCGTGATTCATTGAAGTGAGATAGATAATGTCATATCCGATTGGAACAAATCCCGTAGAGTATCAAGGTATCGTTGAAGACCGAATGGACCCACTTGAAGTTGGTCGTGTTCGTGTTCGCGTATTTGGTATTCATTCACCAGACCTCGGACAAGTTCCGACTGATAGTTTGCCTTGGGCGCAAGTAAAGGGCGACGCATATCTCAATGGTGGAAATTCGGGAATTGGTTGGTCTCCAGTTGGTATTCTCCCAGGGACGATGGTTTGGGTGTATTTCGCTGACGGTGAAGAATATCAAGTTCCAATCGTAACTGGAATTTGTGCTGGAATCAATGACGCAATTGGTTCTGGTGATACTTCATCACCACTTGTTGTCGACACAAGTTCAAGTACGAATACAACGCCTCCTGCTTCAGCTCCAGCCGCTCAGCAAGCCACGACAACCGCTCAGCAAGCCGCTACAAATTGGAAGCTAGGCCAGACGTCAGAGAAGTATGAAACTGGCGGAAAAGGCGTTACTACAATCAGCACAGGTTTCTTGGATTCACAACACACAAAGAAGGACCCAGGTGGAAAATCATATGGTCCTTGGCAGCTCGCATCTGTCTACACAACTCGCGAAGGAATTGAGAAGACAACAGGAACTACTCTCGAAGCATATATCAAGCAATCATCGTATCGCGAGAAATTCCGTCCATATCAACTCGCCTCAGATGGTTTCGATTATCAGTGGAAGCAAATTTGCAACACTGAGGGTCAAGCGTTCAAAGAGGAACAATATCAATACATCATGGATTCGCATTACAACCCTGAAATGTCTTCACTGTCATCTCTTGGTTTGGATACTCGCGGACCTGGTGTTCAAGATTGCATTTGGTCGATGGCAGTCCAACATCGTGCCAACACAAGAAAATGGGTGAAGCAAGCTCTCGCTGGAATGGACGTAGCAAGTCTTTCTGATGCTGACGTTGTAACGTTGGTGATGAATGACAGAATGCGTCGATTCCCACAATTCTCGAGTCGCTACAATCCCGAATTGAAGGATTTGCTCGCTCTTTGCCCAGATACAACAACCGAGGCCGCCAAGAAGCCAGCAACACCATCTGGGAAGGACGCGTATGGTCAACCGACGTATGATGCACCAAAGACTACACCAACTATCACAGCAACGCAGGGTTCAGCAAAGGGCTCGTTCCGCGACCCAAGTGGCACATATCCGCGCAAAGGATACAAAGGTAAGCCTGATACAAACAATCTGGCACGAAATACAAGCATCAATACGACAGTTGTTCAAAAGAAGAAAACTGTAGTCAAAGGAAATGGATTCAACGAGCCAAAGACTCCGTATGCTGCGAAATACCCATACAACAAGGTATTTGAGTCTGAATCAGGCCATATCATTGAAATAGATGATACGCCAGGAGCAGAGCGTCTTCACACATATCACAAGTCTGGTTCATTCGTCGAACATCACCCAGATGGAACAGTTGTCTACAAATCTGTGAAGGATGAGTATGAAATTGTGATGGGCAATCTCGGTGTCTACGTCAAGGGCGATGTTCTCGTCGTTGTCGAAGGAAATGTGAAATACAAAATCATGGGGAATGCTGAAATCCAATCGCAGGGCAATATCAAGATGCTTGCGCAAGGAAACATGGAACTCATGTGTGGTGGAACATTCAAGTCGGGTTCTATTGGGCCAGCGACATTCACATCTGGTGCGATGATTACTCTTGATGCACCATCCATCGTTGAAAACGGTGGTGGAAGCGCACAAGTTCAAGTTGACCCAATGTCAGCAGTCAGCGCAGCACTTGGTGCAGCTGATGAAGAGCCACCAGTTGACGTAATGGATGAAGCTGCTGCGACTGCAATTACAGACCCATCGAAGCTTCCATATCCAGTCAAGGCTGACCCTACTGCTGCCACAACAAAGCGTGAAATCAAGGAAGCTCCTGCGGCTGTTGATACATCGAAACTTGGTGACAAGTTCTCAAAATACTTCATCCTTGAGGAAGTGACGACATCAACAACATTCCCTGCTCCGCTGCAAGACCAGGCTGGATTGACATCAGACCAAATTTACGCCAACTTGAAATTCTTGGCACAGAACGTCCTCGACCCAATCGCAGAGAAGTTTGGCAAGACTGCATTTGTAATTACGAGTGGATTACGTGCAGCGAATGGAAGTAAGTCACATCACGTTCAGGGTGCAGCAGCCGATATTCAATTCCAAGGTGTTGCAGTTTCCGAGTATCCACACCTTGCAGAGAAGATTCGACAATTGCTTCCAGCATTCAGTCAAATCATTCTCGAGTATCACGCAAAGAATCCAGTAATTCACGTCGCATATTCACAGGGCGATTCAGCAACACCGTTGTCATCAACAAATGGTGATGTGAAGAAGTGCTTTACAACATTCACACCAAATTTCGCTCCATGGAGAATTGATGGAAATGGATGGTATGATAAAGCACAAAATTTGATTTACACGGTTTAAGGAGTAACACATGATAAACAGTAGAGACATAAAGGACCTTCTTCCAAAGGTTCAATCATTAACTTCAGCATTCATCGAAAAGTGTCAGGCTGAAGGAATTGACGTGCTTATCACAAGCACATATCGAGACATGGAAAGTCAAGCTGCGCTATATGCACAGGGAAGAACTGCACCAGGGAAGATTGTGACAAATGCAAAGGCTGGTCAATCATTTCATAATTTTAGATGTGCATTCGACTTCGTGCCAATCGTAAATGGTAAAGCTCAATGGAACGATGTTGCGACGTTCACTCGCTGTGGTGTAATCGCGGAAAGTCTTGGACTGGAGTGGGCAGGACGATGGAAAACATTTAAGGAATTAGCACATTGTCAGTTCACTGGTGGATTGACATTGAAAGATCTTCAATCTGGAAAGAAAATTCAATGAAAAAACGTTTCTTTCTCCTATGCTTTCTCATCGTAGGATTATTTGGGTGCATTCTTTCTGCATTTTGGATGCTCTATACAATTATCGTTTCACCAGATAGTCAACGAGGTTGGAGAGTTGTAATTGCATATGACCAACTCGCAAATGCAATGACTGGCGGAAGTGAAGACGAAACTATCAGTTCTCGAGCTGGTCGTGAAAAGAAGAACGGAACTCAATGGGCTTGTGTCTTGTGCAAGTTTCTCAATTGGTTGCAGAAGGACCATTGTGAGAACAGCATTGGAACGTAATCGCCATTTACATAAATTATAGTATGAACATTTCATCAATTTAACAAGGAGTTTCACAATGCCAAAAATCAAAGATACCCCAGCGAGTTATGTCGCCCCAGCTGACCAACAATGGTTCAACGACGTTTCGCGTATCCTGAAGTATGCGACATCAAGCGTCGTAATCAACAACAACGCAGCAACAGCTTACACAGTTCCTGATGATGTAGGTTTTATTCGATTCACAGGAACTCAAGCAGCGTCAATTGCATTCACATTGCCAGCAGCATCTGCTGACATCGACGGTCTGGAACTCAAGTTCTCGTCAGTTGCAACCGTTGCAACGTTGACATGGGCATCAACTGGAGCAACCTTCAGCGGTGCGCCAGCAGCATTCGCAGCAAACACTCCGTTCAGCTTGCGTTATGTTCACGCAACCACTTCGTGGGAACGTGCATAATCAACTGAAGTTGAGTTCAAACAAAACCCCACGAAAGTGGGGTTTTTAATGACTTCAAGATTGTAGAAATGAAAAACCCCGCAATCGCGGGGTTCTTTTTATGCGTAGCGAACTACGATTCGATGCCAATCTTGGACACCCGAAGCACGCATGTTCAGCGCACGACACAACTTACGGATGTTGATTTCACCTTTTTGTTGCTTCAGCGCATCAAGAGCTTCAATGCGTTCGTCGTGAGTCAGAACGAGTCCTTCTTCCAATGGCACCTTGTCGATAATCTTTGCCATGAAGTCGATGACTTCCAAGTCAGTTGGGTCAATGTTCACAACGAATGAACGTGTGCGCAATGCACCATCTGGGTCGAGCTTCTGCAAGTTCAAGTTCGAAATGAAGATGACCTTACCTTCGAAGTTGAAGTATGATGGATAGTTCTCGCCGTCATCCTCGCGGTCTGGTTCCAGCGCAGGGTCATACACCCAGCTTACACGCTTGCCCCAACCGATTTTACGAATCTTCTTCGTGTCAGTTGCGTTCTTGATGAGGTTACGAGCTTCTTGGTCGTTCAGTGCTGAGTCACAGTCGTCAAACAGAACGATTCCCTTGCGGTTGTCGTAAAGTGTGCGATAGATACCAGACGCAGATGCAGAGCCAGTCATCTTGAAGTATCCGTCGCCGTCCTTCTCGCCGTGGTCATGCAGAGTTTGTTCAACGTTGTGAGTCTTACCAACACCACCTCGACCAGCAACGAACATTGAGTACGCTGCGCCGTTGATGACCATCGATGTGACTGTGACCAAGTCTTCCAGTTGTGCTTCGAAGCAGAGGCGGTCAGCATCTTGTTCGACTTGAACTGCTTGTGCAGTTGGCTTGACTGTATCTTTGGTTGGGCCGTTGTCGACGCTGATTTGTGTTGCGACGTGCATCTTCTGCAATTCGTCGACAGTCACTTGATGACCAGACACCAATTGGAAGGTGTTTGCTTTGACCATCTGAACCTTGTCAGCATGCACGAGGTTTGTGAAAATCACGGCAGCAGCGGCACGTTGTTCTTGTGGAGCACCTGGCGCACCAGCAATCATGTTATTGACTGACATTGGTGTTCCAAGGTTAATCATCGCCGTCAAATGGGCGAGGAATTTGGAGTAGGTTTCTTCACGCATGGCTTCAGTAAGTGCCTCATTATATAAGTTGTCCCCTTCAGCTTCATTCGTGCCTGTTTTCAGCACTTCGTATTTCCCAACTTTAGGGTCACGAAGGATGTCACCAAGCGACGGCAAAACTTGAACGAGAGGGAGTCCATTCACATCTACACGGAACTGTGGGTTCGCTGACTGTGAGTGTGCATCCCAAATATCAATCGAATCGCAGGTTGCTGACAGCTTGTCAGTTTTCCAGTTGAAACGAATCGATTGATTGCCGTTGAAGAAGAAACGAATACCAAAGCCGTGACCTTGACTGTTCACGAATTCCTCAGTACCCGGCATGCGAGTAAAGTGGAAGTTCGTTTTCTTCCCCAAATACTTTTGGACCAGTGTTGCTACCTTGTCCATTTGTGAAGCGTTGAACGCTTCGTTGATAAATTGCAGATATGATGGAATTCTCATGTTGATGTCGCCCAAATAGAAATTGAATTATACGTCTCTATTTAGTGAATTCCATCAATCCACTTTAACGGAATATGAAATACAATCCCGTCATGAAAACGATTGCACCCGCCAATGTCGAACCGATATTGTAGCCAATTGACATGAGAATAATTCTGAGGATGATATCCATTGTTGCTCCTTTGTTGAACTGTCGCCATTATAAGCCAATCGAAAAATAAGTCAACAAATTTTTAACGAGGGCCGACACTGCCGGTTCGATTGATAGAACATGCAGTGATTCCTTTGATGGAACTTGAACTGATGTTCTGTAGAGATGGTGGTGTTGGGATGTAGAATGTCTCTAGGCCATTCACACGACGATTGTAATCCGTGATGATTTGCTCATAACGGAAGTCTTTCTCATCACGAAGGCCACGGACAATCACCTTGCAACCAAGTTCCTTGATGACATTGCCGATATTGTCTGCATCAGATGCAACACATTTGACACCAAAGAATTCGATTGCTCGTTCGAGACGAGAAGCAAGAGAACTTTCATACGTCTTTGCTGTGTTGTTTGCAACGACGACAATCACATCAAATCCGAGGACTTGAGCTTGGTCTACGACGTAGCGATGTCCATCGTGTGCTGGGTCGAAGCTACCGGTAAATGCTGCTGTAACCATTCTTCACATTCATTCTCAAAGTACGACATTGTGAGGTTATTGTAAATGACATTTTGTGCATTCAGAATCCTCAATTCAGAATCCATTTGATTTTGATGAATTCGGTCAGTCAAACCATCCACCATGCGCAGTTGTGAATTCTCTTTCTTGATATTCGATGAACTTGTTTGGTGGTCGATGGTAAATTGGGATGTATGGCTCAATTTTGTCCATCGAATAGTTCACTGATGTCAAAACAGAAGCGTTCAGACATCTTCAACATTGTTTCAGCTGGAACACTATGGACACTCCCAAAGGCGTTTTGCGCCAGCAGAACGACTGGCACTATGTTGAATTCACGTGCGAGCTCAAAGTATGGCTTTAGTTCTTTCTTCGTTGTGAACGTGTTTGACACGATGACTGACTGATGACCTTCCAGACAAGTGCGGGCGTTCAACAGGCAGCGTTGATGTGCTTGATGCAACTTGCTTGCGTCGAAGTTGTAGACGCCGTTCTCATAGAAGAACTAGTCAGCTTCAAGATGAGCATAACCCATGCCTGGCCCACGGAAATTCGAACCAGCAGCGATTTCACGAGCCATTGTCGACTTACCTGAACCAGGCAAACCACGAACCAAAATCATTTTCAACATAATGTAACCTTTCACAATAAACAAAATAGCCCCTCAATTATAAGGGGCTCTTGAGATGTACCTAAAGCAGTTTCGCTTACACTTCCAGACCGTAGCCCTTACAGAAGTCCGCCAGCCCTGCATTGAACCCTTGGCCAACAGCACGGAATGCCATGTTGCCTTGAGGATTCTTGTACAGCGAACCGAATTGGACTGCGGTTTCATTGCTGAAGCCTTCTTCCAAGTCGTACTGAGCGATGACAGTTCCGTCTTCGTCGTTGTAAATCTTCACATACGACTTCTCGATTTGACCAAACTTCTGGCCGCGAGTGATCGCATCATGAATTGTGACGATGAACGATACCTCGTCTGCCACAGCCAATGTCTTTAAGACATCAACGATGATTGTTTCGTCATCGCCAGCTGCATCACCAGAACGATTGTCACCGCCGTGCTTCACTTCACCATTTGGTGTGGACAGGTTGTTGTAGAACACCATGTTGGCTGGACCAGAACATTTTGCATCACCATTTGCGTCATGCTTCAAGATGAATGCAGTCACGTCGAGGTCATAATCTCCACCGGTGCTGAACTTGTTTTTCGACCAACCCAAACCAACGCGAATGCGTTTCAGAGCTGGAACTGCTTTTTGGAGGTCTACACGACCACCCTTTGTCAAATTGACTTTTTCCATGATTTTCTACCTTTCATTATCCAAGAGATGTTAAAACTTCACCTACTACGTCAGCACACATTCCTGCAGTGCCACCAATTGCTTCGCCTACAACTTCGAGTGTTGCGCCGCCACATTCAAGGGCGACGTCAATCACTTCAGGAAGTATAGACTCATATTCCTTCTTGCGCTCTCAGTCACAGCCACCTTCGCAGTCCTTGCAGCTCGAGCAACCATCGAAGTTTGCAGTCTTCAATGATTGAGGAATGTGAACGTCTTCAATCATTTCACCAGAAGAACGTTCGGCCAATTCTTCACGTTTGTTGTATACAACTGAACTGATGACGGCTGCAGCAATAAAATCTGCACCAAGCAAACCAGTCACGATTTCAGGAACTTCATGGAATGTGCCAACGCCCATCAATGCTGCCAGTGTTCCGATTGCATAGAACGCGCCGTGTTCCAAGTAGCGGAACTCAGACAATGTGCCTTTATCAACTAACATCAGAGTCATTCCACGCACAGCAAACGCACCAGCACCCAATCCCAAAGCAATCACGAAGATATTTGTTGTCAGCGCAAACGCACCAATCACACCGTCAAAGCTGAATGACGCATCCAGAATTTCCAGATAGATGAACGCACCCAAACCAGCTTTCGCGACAGCAGTTGTTGCATCACCATGCTCTTCTTCACCCAGCAGCTCACCCACCCATTCAACTGCAATGAATGTGATCAGACCCATCATAGACGCGACGATGAATTGGTGTGCTTCATGTGCTTCAAGGAACAAGGAGATTGCATAAGTGATACCCAATGTGACTGCAATTTCAGTTGCTTCCAGATGACGCAAATGCTTTTCCACAAATCCGATCCAGTGAACTTCTTTCTCTTTGTCGAAGAAGAATTTCAGGAAGACCATCAACAGGAATGCCATGCCGAAACCTGCAACCAGAACGTGTGCTGAAGTTAGTGTTGCTGCATAGATGTCAGGTGTGTGCAATGCCATGTTGAACGCTGCCAGTGGATTGATTCCAGCAACAACAGAAACAATCAGCAATGGGAACACAACACGCATACCAAACACAGCAATGACCATGCCCCATGTCAGAAACCGTTGTTTCCAGATTGGATCCATGTCCTTCAATGCTTTCGCGTTCACAACAGCATTGTCAAATGACAATGAGATTTCCAATACTGCCAAAATTGCAACAGTGATTGCTGCTTTGATGCCGCCCAGGAACAGTGCAGCAACAACTAGCGCCATCAGCGTGAAGCCGATAGTGCCTTTGAAATACTTCATAATGTTTTCCATGATTTGAATCTCCACGTAAGTTATTTACATCAACCCGATCGGGTTAGAGCCTAGTTTAGACTAGGTATCAATAAATGTCAATATATTTTATTGATACCTAGAATATCAGGCGTTTGAGTGTGCATTCATCCAACGAACGAATTCATCACTCAACAGCTTTTCATACATTTGCTCGTCGCTGGTTGAAGTTGGGTCACTGAAGTCGACGAAACCGACGTGACTGAAATCTTCTGCGACTTGACGAATGTAGCGGAACGAAGAACCACGCCCAACACCAACGAATTGGATGTAGATGTTTTTCTTCGCCAATTCAGAAATCATGCGAGTTGTTGTGCCCTCGTCGTCATTGTCGCCGTCAGTCAGGAAAATCAGATAGACTGGGTCAGTCGATTGTTCCTTCTTGTTGCCCAACAGCGCGCCGAGGAAATTGCTCTTTCCTGCACCAAAGTAATGATTCTCGATCAGTTTGGTCACTGGTGCAAACGAAGTACCACCCCACAAGTCGCCTTGATTCAAGATGTGTTCGTTCACATAGCTTCCAAACATTGCAGGAACTGCTGCGTCCAACTCAAACCCTTTGGTGTGGAATGCCCACATATCGAGAGTCTGATTGCCGTCGAACCGATTTGCGATAGCTTGGATACGATTCACAACTTCTTGCATCGTTCCATTTCCATAGAGGCTGCGCATGGAACCTGAGATGTCAACAGCGAATCCTACTTGCGCTTTGACATTTGGTCGCATGCCACGCTTCTCGAGAACTACGCGAACTTTTTTTGTAAGATCAACTAAGTTATTACTCATTTCATTTCCTTTCATAATTAAATGTACAGCATAAACATATTATGAGTTTCATCACATAATGTCAACTACTTTCACTTTGATAATTGTAAGATGATTAGCTCATCCCACGTTGAACTACATTGACATTCAACGATTGCTTCAATTCTTCGAAGCGAGTTGCAGCGTTGGCGCGGTACTGTTTGCCTTCTTCTGCGATGGTCATCGTCTCGTTGATGGAGTCAATCAGAACTTGATTGACGTGTTCCATCGTATCGACGTCAAGGATACCACGCTCAGACAGACGAGCTGTTGCAACGGTGTTCGCTGCTGTTTGTGTTGCGTTCGCACGAACCATTTGATTGGTATTGTCGTCAATTGTCTTGCCCAAGATTGCAGCACGATTGTTCTCGAGTGATGTCAACATCAACGCAGCTTGCTTCTTCCACAACGGGATCGCCATGCTTCGCACATTACGGAACTTCTCAATCATTCGAGTTGACGACTTCTGCTCATTGCGAATCATCGGAGCAGTATCCAAGCATGCCAACGAAATTGCACGCAAGTCATACAATTTCTTGTCCAGCGAGTCGATGAAGTCTCGTTTGTTTTGCACCTCGAGAGCAACCAACGGATCCTTCTGACCCTGAGTTTGATTGAATTCGAGAATGAACATTTCGAGATCAGTTTTCTTGGTAGCAAGAACTTTTTCAGCTGCTTCAATGTGTGCCATCAATGCGTAGTACTCTTGCATGTTCAGAACATACATTTCTTCCATTGTTTGGATGGACTTCAACAAGTCGCCCTCTTTGGTGACGAGTTGTTTTGTGATGTCATCAATCTGACCGCGTACGGAGTTGATATTAGACATCGCACGAGTCTTGGTACTCGAGAACCACAAACGCATCCGATTCATGAAAGGAATGCGCGAATTCAGCTTACCGGACTGGATTGACTGGCCGTTTGTTGTGCTACACAATACGAGAACATCAGTCAGTGGCTTCTGAAATTCACCGATGTTCATCATGCCGACTTGATCGAGCATTTTGTCGGCGAACTGGGAAATCTTGACAGTAGTTCCTTCACCATAATTGATGACAGACTTTCCGGAACTCAATTCTGAAACGAGTTTTGGAATCATTGATGCTGCCTCTGGTGGCAAAGAAAGATGTCCTGGTTTCACCACTGCTGGCATGAAATTGGTTGCTGTCATGTTTTGTACATCCGGAACTACTGGCTTGACACCAGCAACTTTGACTGGCTGAAATACTACATTCATTTTGATACTCCTTCCCACAAGTGACTGATTATTCGATCAACGAAATTATTTGTAGTCGATTCAAACAGCTTGAAACCGACAGCAAGAATTGCAAGACCACCGATACCACGAACGACACCAATTGAAGTTGGAATGTCAAGAACTTGCATTCCTGCAACAATGATTGCCAATGACGCTAGCAAAGACACCACAATCAATACAACATAGCGAACCATATCAATTCCCCTCTTTTAGTGTTTCAGTGATTTGCTTTCCCAATTTGACGAGATTGTCACGTTGGATTTTAGCGATTCGAACATTTTGCAACATGATGCTCCAAAAGATGAACATCAATCCGAGGCCCAACCAAAAGCTGAAACCGATCATGATAATGATGCAACCGATGAGCATTGAAAAGAACTGGATCATACACGATCCAATTGAACATATGACAACAATTCTCGGGCAGATTTGAATCCAGTTTCAATCTTATACTTCTCAGGACTGAATCTGATGAATCCTCGACCATTCGGATCAAGTTTCTCAACCAAATTCTTTGCATCAACTAGACTTGATTGAGTCAATGCTCGCCACGCCTTGATGAGATTGATCTTATTTTCAGTCATCACCCATTCTTCAGGTGCACAAGAACCACCAGCGAATGGCATCCCCATTCCTGGTTCATGTAATGGTGTTCCGTTCAGTTTCATGACTGCACTGAGCAGAATTGACTTGACAGTCATCGCTTTCATGTTGTCAAGAATTGCTTTTGCTTCTTCACCAGTTAGTTCGATTTTCATTTTATCCTCTGACGTTGAACGATGTGCTAATTATAAGCCAATCAAAATTATTGTCAACACTTATTTTATTCCCATCCATGGATTGGACAGCTTCGCACTCGAACATATCGACCGGTCGGATATGCATCATTGTTGTCCATTTGTGGGCATTGACATTTTGGTAATGTCCAGAAACGATGCCAATTTGCGTCCATCGGGAACTTCCAAGTGCGCTGAAGTTCAAACTCAATCAGAGTAATCATTTCAGCAAACATCTTGAGGAGATATTTGTCATCGGTCAATTTCATCTGTTCGCGAATGCTATACTGACCGACGTGAAGAAGTTTCAACCGAGCAACATCTTCTTCATTCAGCTTCTGCTGACGAATCAGATTGCTGTTCAAATGTGTGATGACTTTTCCGTCAACTTCGACAGCAACAGTGAATACTTTTGCTTGTTGCGCTGCTTGTCGTGCGTATATTTCTGCGACTACATCTTTTGCGTCCATGAGTTCTCCTTCACAGTCATTAGGCTGTTTTTGTGTTTAACAACCGACAGGCTGTTTTGATTTGTATTTCTTA
>Ga0105164_10001855_pt1 | contig 13294 bp, 11 predicted proteins | sample VDWuncwatermetaG_FD_89674 | JGI IMG/M metagenome (GOLD analysis project Ga0105164, IMG submission 89674) | Wastewater microbial communities from Netherlands to study Microbial Dark Matter (Phase II) - VDW unchlorinated drinking water | ecosystem: Environmental > Aquatic > Freshwater > Drinking...
AAATATCGTTTGAGTTAACCTTTTCGCGAATAGACGGCCGCGATGAGCGGGATGACGATCGCGTAGTGAACCAATATAAATGCAGTTTCAATTTGCACGTAACCGCTCACCGAGGACATATGATGTTTTGCGGCCACGGCGATAACCAGAAAACTCCAAGCCAGTGGGCAGGCCAACGCGGCAAATTTTATCGCCCCTTTAAGAATCGATTCCCCCGAAAACAGGCGCTCGTAAATAACGGACCAGATAAAACCCTGTATAAGCATAGATGCAATTCCGAAGGGAATGAGAATATCTTCCCGATAAACATCGAGCGACTTGTAATAGTCGGCGAAGACCGTGAGATGCCAAAAGAACCCAAGAGGAAAGGTTGGGAGGACATATGCCAGGATGCGTTTGTTCATATGCGAAATCTCCTTGTAAACTTGCCTTAAGATCTTAAAATTTAAGACAAAAGCGCCATGAGAGTCAGTGTTACTTATTCCCTCCAATGCGGTGGGTAGGTTTTCTCGTAGCCGGGAATCGCTTCTACCCGTTTCACCCACGCCGCGATCGCCGCGTAGCTCTGATGCAGCGGAAGCAAGCCCAGCTTTAGCGGTTGCGCCGTATCTTTGGAGGCGGCCCGCAAAAGGAGCTGAATCAACGGGAACAGAGCGATGTCGGCGGCTGAGATTTGCGATCCGACCAGCCAATCAGAATGGCTGAGAGCCGTATCGACACGCCTCAGTTCCTCCCGGATCGTTGCAGCGGCGGCCTGAATTTCATCGCTCTTCTCCAGCCCCTTGCCAAAAAAGATCGGCATAGCCACCTTGGAACCGGGCCCAACCAGGTAAGACTCCGCTTCCGAGATCGCGCGCCATATGAGGCCCGTCTCCTGCGGGGTTCTGCCGAAAATGGGCGGGTCGGGATATTTTCGATCCAGGTAGGCCATGATCGCGACCGACTCGTAGAGCGCGAAGTCTCCATCTTTTAAGGTCGGCACCTTTCCGCGCGGGTTCAGCTTAAGATACCCGGGCGATTTGTGGTCTTCTTTGGAGAACTCCAACAGTTTCGACTCGTATTGCACCCGCTTCACCTCGAGCGTCAACATCGCGCGCCACGCGAATGGGCTGCCACTTCCCCAGTAAAGTTCCAGTGCCATCGTTTTTCCTCCTTTTCCCTTTTAAACCAACCGGTTGGTATAATTACAAGTCAAAAAAAGTTTTCCTTCCCTGAAATTGGAGCGTCAGCCTGTCTCTCATACGATACCGAAGCAGGCTACAGTCTAAAGATAGACACAAATTACTGCAAGGGAAAATAACCGGACTGGAAATAGCGCAACGCTTTAAGAACGCCCTCCCAACAGCATCCAGAGCCCGATCGCGACAAATCCCAGTCCGGCCATCATTCTTAGGCTCAAGGGAGAAATGAACCGGGAGATTTGCGCCCCGATAAGAACCGCAATGAGACTGGAAAGGATCAGGGCTGTGGAGGCGGCGGCAAAAACCGCCCACCGGTTGAGGCTCTGGTCCGCTGCGAACAGCAGCGTCGCCAGCTGGGTCTTGTCGCCCAATTCAGCCAAAAACACGCTCAAAAAAACCATCAGTAGCGCTTTCAAGTAAAACCTCCTTGATACCGCTCATACTGTCCACTTCCGGCAGACGGCCGGTCCGATCAGCGCGCTCCTGCCAGTTCTTGCAAGATCTGCCAGTTATGCAGCCGATCCTCTTGCGCCCGCAGTAGCGCCTCCGAGGGATTCCCTTCCGCGTCGAACTGCTTGGAAAAACGCCGCTCGGTGCGGGCGAAATCAACGAAGGTGAACGAGCCATCGCTGTTGGGCGGCGTCCACCAATCCTCTTTTTGCGCCGGATTGCCGACCAGGCTCAAGCGCTCGCGGATTTTCCTGCCTTTTTTCGGATCGTAGACAAACAAAGGAAAGGCGCGGGATTCCACCGCCGACTTGGCATGCTGCGCGGACATGTTATCGGCCACCCCGTGCTCCGGCTGGCAGGTTGCGTATACGTTGACGAGCGCCGGCCCGGGATAGTCGTTGGCCTCGGTGATCGCCTTGTAAAAGTGGTTGATGTGAGCCGGCGTCGTCTGGGCCACATAGGCCTCGGGGTGCATCAGGCAGATCTGCCCCAACTCTTTTCGGTGTTCCCGTTTCCCCTGGATTACTCCGCCAATGGCCGCCATCTTGGCGTCCTGGCCGAGGAAGGAGGCTGTCGAGGCCTGGCCGCCGGTGTTCGAGTAAACCTGCGTATCGAGCACCATCACATTGATGTCCATCCCGCTGGCCAGTAATCGGCTGAGGCTCTGGAAGCCGATGTCATACATGGCGCCGTCGCCGCCGATGACCCAGAGCTTTTTATCGCGCCACCCTTTTTGATCCCAGCGAGCGCGGATTCCCATGGCAACCGCCGGCGCGTTTTCAAACAGGGAGTTCGTCCACGGCACCAGAAAAGGGTTGTAGGGATAAGTGGAGCCGTAGACCGTGTTGCAGCCGGTGGCCGCCACGATCGCGATCCTCTCGGGGCCGTGCGCAAATCCGGTGGCCGCCAGCATCATGCGGATAGCCGTGGCCTCGCCGCAGCCCATGCAGGAGCCCGCCCCTCCCACGTAGAGCAGCGCGGAGGCCTCCGCCAGCATGAAATCGGCCAGCGCCCGCTCGTTGATGTATTCTTTGGGTGTCGGCCCGATCCGGCGAAAGAAGTTGAAGGCATGGCGGTAGCGCGGCAGCGTCGTCTCGTCCTTCTTGACCATTTTCAGAGCGTGATAGCCAAGCTCATCGCAGACCTGAACACACTCCGCGCAGCCTTTGCATTTGGTTGGATCGATGAAGATGCCGAACAACGCGCCCTCCTCCCCTCTCTTTTCCGGAATATCGAAATACTTGCGGGTTCGGCTCCAGTGGGATCGCACCCAGGCTTGCTGTTCGGGGTCGGTAATCTCGGCCAAGCCCTTTTCCACCTGGGAGGCGGGGATGGCCTTACCCAGGATGGCCGTGTCCGGACACTCGGTGACACAGCTCATGCAGCCGACGCATTTGTCCCAGATGAATTCCGGGATTTCCGGCGCGATGTAACTGAAGTCGCGCAGAGCGGCCGTGCCGGGAGGAATGAGGCTCCGGGCAACCCCGACGTCGGCCGGGAGCTCGACCGAGCCGGCCCCTTGCTGATAGGCGCCGATAACCCGCCGGTTGAAATCATCCACGTATGTGTCCAGATCGAGCTCCAAAAGGTGAGTATCGAGGAAGGCGGCCTCGTGAATCTCCTTCGCCTCTCCCGGCTGTTTACTACCCACATCGGCCGGCTTTCGAACCGCAGCCCTTGATGGAGTTGATTTTTCGTTGCGCCTCTTCACTGAGAATCCTCTACATCATTTCTCATTCTGAAACATGCTTGGCCAGATCCGTCACCGACAGGATACCCAACGGCCGCACGTGCTTTCCCTCTCTCTCGACAACCACCAGGCGGTGAATTTGATTCTCGCGCAGCAAGTGGGCGGCCTCGACGACCGGCGTGTCCGGCCCCACGCTGATGACCGGCCGGCTCATCAGGTGCTCCGCGTTCATGCCCCGCCAATGCTTCAAATACGGTTCGACAAAACGGGCATTCACCAAGTCCGTCCGCGAGATGACGCCCAAAAGATCGCCCGCTTCATTGACGACCACAAGGGCGCTGATGTCCTTAGAATCCATGGTGCGAGCCACTTCTTCTAGGGACGTGTCGGGATGACAACTGATCACGCCGCGATGCATCCAGGCACGCACAGTCTTTTCGCTCATGAACGCTTGCCCCCCTTCAAATGCAGACCTATTTCATGCCGCCGCCGCGATCACTGTAGTGGGCACCTCGAAGACCTCTTTATAGCCCCGCTTCGCCGCTTTCAGATTGTCCTGGATTACTCGCTCACTGAGCTTGCCGAAAAACTTGCGCAAGGGCTTTTCCACGGCCCGGTAGAGCGCTTCCTCGCTCAACCCCCGCTGCACGATGAACGGCGCAACCCGTAGAAATACGCCCAGCAGCACAATGCCCTGGGTCCGCTGTGCCAATTCCGTCCGGCTCGCCACCTCCTCCGCGATCTTTACGGCATCGAGCGCGAATACACGAATGCGCTTGCGGCGAATGTCGTCCCGCGCATACTGGGGAATTGTCCTCCATACTTCTGCCGGACTTGCGCTCTGGTGCTGCAAGAAGATCGCTCCCCCTGGGGAGAGACCCTCCAGAGGATTTCCCAGATTGAAGGCATTGACATTATTGAGCGGGACAAAATCCACGTATTTCAGCTCCGAATGAACCCGGATCGGCTCCTTGGCTACCGTGAGGTAGTAGGTAGTCGGCAATCCTTTCTTCTCCGAACCGTACAAAGGATAGGCCTGCACCTTGAGACCGAACAGCTCGCCGACGACGGTGGCAATGATCTTGTTGGTAGTTACCGAACCATAACCGCCCACGGAATATCCCCGCATGGAGAAAGCCCCCGGCGGTCGAACATCAGGATCGCGATCGCAGGCGAGCGCCAGATTGTGCTTGATCCCGAGCACAAAAAAACGTTGTTCCTTTTTCCGCCGCATGTGATCCACCACCGCCACGAAATCGGCGGGACGAACGTCGCGGCTGCCAAGGCCGGCAACGCCGGAATAAATGACCGGCGCCCGTTGAACACTTGGATATCCGGGAGCACTCGCCAACGCATCCGCGAAGGCAGCCTTGATTTCTGCGGTCAAGGGATTGGACTGAGCTGCCGGATCATCCAGACGCTCGATAACGGCAACGGCTTTGAGGTGTTTGAGCGCCCGCACGATCTCGGGTCCCGGAAAGGGGCGGTAGCAGGTCACGTGTAATGACCCGACCTTGAGCTTTTCCCGATCACGCAGGTAATCGACCGTGGCCGAGGCGGTTTCCAGCAGGCTTCCCATGCCGACGACGGCGTAATCGGCGTCATCCAACCGGTAGGAATCAACCGGGCCGTAGCGCCGGCCCGTCAAATCATAGAACCGGCCCATCACCTGCCGCACGATGGCGGGCAGGCGGTCGTAAAAATAACGCTGCGCGATTTTACCTTTCATGTAGCTGTCTTGGTTCTGCACCACGCCGCTCATGATCGGATGAGCCGGATTCATCAGGTCGCGCAACCGATGCTCGCCATGGGGATCGCCTACGAATTCCTTCATCAGCTCGGGCTCGGGCAGCCGGATACTTTCGATCGTGTGCGTCGTCAAGAAGCCGTCCTGAACGTTAAAGAAGGGCGTCTCCGCCTCTTCGGCGGCGCGGCGGGCGATCAGCGCCAGGTCCGCCGCCTCTTGGGCGTTGCGCGCGAACAGCATCCCCCAGCCACAGTCGGCGACTCCCATGACATCGTCGTGGCCGGCATGGATGTTGAGCGCCTGGGATGTCAGCGCGCGCGCACCGATGTGAAAGACCACCGGCAACCGCTTACCGGAGATCACGTACAACACCTCTTTCATCAGGATCAGCCCCTGCCCGGAGGTGAAATTCGCCACGCGTCCCCCGCCCAAGGCAAACCCCTCGCAAGTACTGGCTGAACTGTGTTCCGACTCCAATTCAACAAAGGCCAGCAGCTCACCCCAAAGATTACGCTGCCCGTTGGCAACCGCCATCTGGTAGGCGCCGCCCATATTGGTGGATGGCGTGATCGGATAAGCGCAGGCCCCTTGACTGATGTGCGCTTCCACCCACACTACAGCCTCTGAACCATCCGCCGTGCTCGGAATGCCGGGGAAGGGGAACATAGCAACGTAAAGGAGCAATACCTATGCCAGGGGATTTTTCTAGTTTTTCTTGCGATGCAGAATCGCCTTTCTCAGGATTGAGAAGAATTGAGGGAGCTAATGGCAAAAGTAGGAACGGTATTAAAAACTTATCGGCTACGATCCGAAACGTTTTGACCGCAGCCCACCCATGATCTTGAACCACTCGAACCAAAGGATGCTGAGCACGCCTGCGCCCAAGCAGATCGCCAGGTCAACGGCGTGCAGCGTAGAAAAACGGAAAAGGTTGCGCAAGACAGGCACATAGAGCGCCAGGCCGAGAAAGAGCAGCGCGCCTCCCACCACCCACCACAACGCCCGGTTCGGCGAATCTAAGGTTGCCAGAATCGTTCGCGACCATGAGCGGTTGGTGAGAATCAGTCCCAGATTGGCGATGATGAGGGTGCCAAAAGTCAGGGCGCGGGCATCCAGTTCATCCTGTCCGCGATAAAGCGCGACGATATAGACAACCGCGACGATGAACAATACACCCAGCCCTTGCATCAGGCTCAGTCCCACGGTGCGCCTATCAAAAAGCGGCTCTTTCGGATCGCGCGGCGGACGCTTCATCACATTCTTTTCTTCGGGCTCCGCCTCGAAGACAACGGAGCAGGCCGGGTCGATAATCAATTCGAGAAAGGCGATGTGAACGGGGAAAAGCACCAGCGGCCAACGGAACAACACCGGAAGCAACGATAGACCGGCGATCGGCACGTGGATCGCAAAGATATATGCCATAGCCTTCTTGAGATTGTCGAAGATCCGCCTGCCGAGCCTCACGGCCTGCACGATGGACGAGAAATCGTCGTCCAGCAGCACCAGCGCCGAGGCCTCGCGCGCCACATCCGTGCCTCTCCCTCCCATAGCGATACCGATGTGCGCCGCTTTCAGGGCGGGCGCATCGTTCACGCCGTCGCCCGTCATGGCCACGATTTCTCCGTTGGCCTTCAGGGCGTTGACCAGACGCAGCTTTTGCTCCGGCACAACCCGCGCGAAAATATTCACCGTCCGGATACGCCGTTGCAGCTCCGCGTCGTCCATCCCGTCCAGTTCGGCTCCCGTGATATACTCGTCCACAGAGGCGAGGCCTATCTGCCGGCCGATGTTCTGCGCAGTGACCGGATAATCCCCGGTGATCATCACCACCCTGATCCTCGCGCTGTAACACTCCTTGATCGCGCCCGCGACGGCGGGACGCACCGGATCGGCGAACCCGGCAAGCCCCAAAAACTCGAAGTCGAAGTCATGTTGTCCACCGGGCAAATCGGGCTCTTTAAAAGTCGCCTTCGCTATGCCTAGAATCCGCAGGCCTTCGTCCGCCATCGAGTAAATAGGCCCCGCCAACGCCTGCATCCGCGCTCCATCCAAATGGCACAAGTCAGCAATCGCCTCGGGGGCGCCTTTGGCAGCGATCACGAACTCGCCGCCGCCGGGCGATTCCCAAACGTGCGCGAGGGAAAGCAAAGCCTGAGATAAGGGATATTCGCGCACCAGATTCCAATCGTCGTGCAGATGTTCGGTGCCGAACAGATGGCGATCGCCAAGCCGCCTGAGAGCTTTTTCCATCGGGTCGAAAGACTCCCTGTGGCTGGCCAGAATGGCAAACTCCACGAGCCCGTGGAAAGCTTCCGGGAGCGGCCCCTGCATATTTTCTGAGAGATCGTAGAACTCGCCTTGGGCAAAAATCTTGCGCACCGACATTCTATTGAGAGTCAATGTCCCGGTCTTGTCCACGCACAGGACCGTGGCCGAACCGAGGGCCTCGACCGCCGGAACACGGCGCGTGAGCACCTGTCTTTGCGAGATCCGCCAGGCACCGAGTGCCAAGAAGACGGTCAAGACCACAGGCAGTTCCTCAGGCAACATCGCCATGGCCAGGGCGATACCGGCGAGAAGTCCGTTGAGCCACTGGCCTCTTGTGAATCCGTATAGGACCACAACCAAGGCGGAGAGGGATAGCCCGACAAAAGCAAGATTCCGCACCCAGCGCGCAGTTTCTTTTTGCAACAAAGTCTCTTCAGCTTCCACCGTTTGCAATGCCTTGCCGATCTTGCCGATTTCGGTTTTCATCCCCGTGGAATAGACTTGACCCACGCCCTGCCCCCGGACCACCAGGGTGCCGGAATAAACGAAAGGTAAATCGTCGCCGCCGGGACGGCGCCAACTCATAGCCCCATCCCAGACGGACTTGCGCACCGGCGCCGATTCGCCGGTTAGCAGAGACTCGTCCACGGAGAGATTGCCGCTCGACAAAAGCGCCGCGTCCGCCGGGACGCGATCGCCCTCGGCCAGGATTAGGATATCGTCGCGGACCACTTCGCGGCCGGCGATGCGCTTTTCCTGACCCTCGCGAATCACCAGGGCGCGCGGACTGGACAGCTCCCGCAACGCCTCCAGGGCGCGTTCCGTTTTACGCTCCTGATAAAAAGTGATGCCCATAACCACAAAAACAAACCCCAGCAGCATCGCCGCCTCTTGCACGTCGCCCAAGACGAGATAGATGATTCCACCGGCGGCGAGGAGCAAGAACATCGGCTGGCGCACGAGCTCAAAGGCAACGGCAAAAATGCTGCGCTGCCTGGTCGAGGGAATTTCGTTATATCCCTCTTCTCTCAACCTCTCCTCCGCCTCCTGTTCCGCAAGGCCGGAGACGTTGGAGATATCCAACCATGAAACCATCGCTCGCCTATTTTCTTGGGGAATCGATCTTATCCGGCTGAAATGGGGCAATGTGATGAAGAGCCGTTTCTTTCTTACCGCCTCGACATTGTCGTGGGTGACCGAACGGCCTGGGGTTACCTAAGCTGGTTGATAGGCGCAGAGAGGGTCGCTCTCCAATGGATCGCCCGTGCTCGCGTAGGCGCGGGCGCGCGAGCCGCCGCAGATCTCCCTGAACTCACAGCGTCCGCAGCGCCCTTTGAAGCTGCTGGTCTGCCGGATCTTTCGGAACAGCTCGGAATCGCGGTAGGCCTTTACGATGTGGGACGTCCGGACATTACCGGCCGACAGAGGAAGAAAGCCGGACGGATAGATTTCACCGGTATGCGAGATAAACATGATGCCGTTCCCGTCCCGGATTCCAAACCCCCTCCCTACCGACGTCTGTCGAATGGCCCCCCCGGCCAAACCTTCGGCCTTCATTCCCGTGAAGACAACCCTCCGGTAATGAGGGGCCTCCGTCATACTGACGGCAAATGGGGTCCGCTTTGAAAGCTCATAGAGCCAGTGATGCAACCCCTCGCATTGCTCGGCTGTAATCGGAGTCAGCATCTTACCTCGACCCACAGCTACGAGAGTGAAAAGTTTCCATCGCATAAGATCCAGTCCGCTCAGAAGCTTATAAATCTGCGGGATGTCTTCGAGGGTTTCAGCCGCAGCTAACGTGTTGACCTGAATATCGAGCCCCTCATCCAGCGCCAGGTGAATGGCTTTGACCGTCTGGGCGAAACATCCGGGCACCCCCCGAACCCCGTCGTGCCTTTCAGCGGTGGAGCCGTCCAGGCTAAGCCCGATGCTTTCAATCCCGATGGTCTTGAGAAGCCGCATGACATCTTTTGTTAGGGCCGTGGAGGCGGTTGGAGCCAGGGAGACAGGTATCCCAAGCCAGAAAGCCTGCTCGATAAGATCAAAAACATCGCCGCGCTTTAACGGATCACCGCCGGTAATCACGAGATGCGGCTTGCGCGGTCCGAAATCCCGCATCTGTTCGAGCAATGTCTCTCCCTCCGCGGTGTTAAGCTCCAGAACATCCCTGACTTTGATGGCTTCCGCCCGACAATGGCGGCAGGCTAAGTCGCACGCCCTCGTCACTTCCCAGTAAACGAGAAAAGGCGTTTCAGAATAGACGAAACGCCCCGACCTGTGCTCGGCTCCCTGTTTTTCCTCTGGCTCGATTGTGAACATACTCTTTATTCGCCGCCCCTTTACTCCGACGATCTCGCTATACCGGTTGCGGCCACTCTCCCCGCATTTGCCGGTTTAGCCGAGGGATCGTTACCTAGGCCGCAACAAGCCCTTTATAACAATTTAAAGCAATATCCCTGCCAGCACCTCACCGTCCAGAAAATTAGGCCAGGCACGGCTAACAATATCTCGAATGAAGATATTTTTTCGCTTGCACCGACTCGAAAAAGAGCAGAGCTAGAAGGAGGAACTTTTTTGTGATCGGGATGATCCTGCCCCATTTCTCCCATATCTGAGAAAATATCTCAAGTTCTGTTGCAACTATAGGAATCTTTAAACTTCTCAAGGGCGCGCTTTGACGGGAAAGATTGCGATTGTCGATCCTTGGCCTCTTTTTTGCTCAGGACAAGAAGGATAACAGGATAGATAACAGGATAAGAGGGTAAGGAAGGATAAGAACAGAAAGATAAAGATGTGGATATTGAGAGTTTAAAGCTATTCTGCGACGTCATCCAGCTTAAAGGCTTTACCCAGGCAGCGGCGGCGAATTCTGTCACGCAATCAGCGGTAAGCCAGAGACTCAAATCCCTGGAGAAAAGATTCGGCCTTCCTCTCATCGAACGACACGGCGCGGAACTTCTTCTGACCAAGGCGGGCCAAGCGGTTTACAAAGGCGCCCGGCGAATCCTCGGTGAATTGCGCGAGCTTGAGGAGCAGCTGCAAGGGATAAACGGCCAAGTCGCCGGGTCGGTTAAACTGGCGGCCATTTACAGCGTGGGGCTATACGAGCTGGATCCCTACGTCAAAAAGTTCCTCAAAAACTATCCCGAAATAGAGGTCCAGATCGAATACAGTAGATCGAATAAAATCTACCAGGATATTGCCAATGGTTCCGTCGACCTGGGGATTGTTGCATATCCTACCAACAGACCGCAGCTCCGGTGGATTCCGTTTCTTCAGGACGAACTGGTATTGATCTGTTCCCCGGATCATCCTTTCGCACGGAACGAGTCGATCAGTTTGAAAAAACTGACTTCTCAACCCTTTGTGACTTTTCAGCGTGATATCCCGACTCGAAAGGCGCTCGATGAAATTTTCAGAAAAAACGGGGTGGCCGTCGTCACCAAAGCTGAATTCGACAACATCGAGCTGATCAAACGCGCCGTGGAGATAGGCATTGGGGTCTCTATTGTTCCATCCATGACAGTAAAGTCCGAGATCCAAGCCGGCCTGCTTAAGGCGCTTTCTCTTGCGGAAGGGCCGTTTACGCGACCGCTTGCCATCCTCTACAGGCGCGGAAGGTCGCTTCCTCCAGCATTAAAAAAGTTGATCGCTGTTCTGACGGAAGAGGTGCGGCAATTTTCTGAGGGCATAGAGCGAGAGTCCGAACATTTCTCAGAAAGTTAAGAAAAGGAGAATCTCATGAATACGCCATTGATCACGATTACGGCTATCGTATTCCTCGCGGCTCTTTATGTCCTTTTTCCAGTGGCTCTCCACACCTTCCAGCGCTATCGCCACAAAAAGGTAGTGGAGTGCCCGGAGACCAAAGGACCGGCGGAGGTGGATATCGATGTTCAACTCGCCGCTTTCTCCTCGGCTTTCGGCAAGCCCCTGTTGCGAATCAAGAACTGTTCCATATGGCCGAAGAGATGGGGATGCGGACAGAGCTGCGTCAAGCACTGAGATTCGGCTGCGGTGCTCGCGCCGTAACAGGCAGTCTACTTCTATTCGCCTCGATTCGGAGCCACCCCTCCGGGCCGCTCATCGGGCCAGTCTGCTGATATCGGCTACTTTATCTGGGTTTTTTCGTAGGCCAGCCCGGTACCGTAATTAGGCCATTGCTCTACCAGATTATCATGGCAGTGCTCCAACCAGTGGTTCGCTAAATCAATGCCGCGAGGGAACCAGACCCCCGAATGTCCCTTGGCGTAGCGGAGAAACTCGCGCAAAATCACGCTCCGGAAAGGACGCCCGATCAGAAAGGGGTGCAGCCCCAGACTCATGAATCCGGGATAACGCTCGCCCTCTTCATAGATCCAATCGAAGTTATCCTTCCAGATCTGGAGCAGCTCCCGCGGGGTGCGGCCGGCGTCCGCCTGGCCGGTCCTGTGGTCCGTCGTCCAGATGCCATAAGAAGCGAGCACCAGTTCCTTACCGTCCACTTTGAGGACGTAGGGCAGATCCTCGTGGAGAAAACACATCCAATATTTATAGCCGAGCTCGGCAATAATTTTCGGCGTATCGTCGGTAGGTCTCTCACCCGGCATGATAAAACCCTGCGGCTTGAAGCCCAATACCCTCTGAAAGGTATCGACGGTGCGCTTGATGTCGTTTTTCTGCTCCTCCGGCGTCATCATGGTTACGTATTCATGCCGCCAGTTCTCGGAACAGAGTTCGTGGCCCTCGTCCACGATCTGCTTCATCACGCCGGGAAAGCTCTCTACCGTATGGCCGTTGACGAAGAAGCTCGCCTTGACCCCTTCCTGCTTTAAGATCTCCAACACTCGATAGACCCCGACCCGCTCGCCGTACTGGCGATCCGTGATCGTGGCGATGTCTTTCTTGAACTTGGCATCCGCGGGCGGGCCCTTGCGGAACTCCGACTGGAGCGACTTGGAGGTTCCGAGGTCGTCGGGCCAGCTCTCCATGACAACGCAAGTGGTTATGGCTACGCGGCCACTGCCGGGCCAGCGGATGGGTTTTCTCCTAAACATGGTGAGTCTCCTCTCATTAGAAAAAGTTGAAGGGTGAACATGAGCAATTTGCGTACCATCCCATCACTACATCCTAACAAGAGATAAAAGGTCCGAATTCCCTTAATTGGGAAATAGAGGACATTTTTTCTCATGCTTAGAAACGGATTCGCAAAAATTCGGATGGAAACTAACCGGCTTAAACCCCAGGAAGGATCTCTTCCTTCAGCCGCTCCATTCCCTCCAGCATCACTGGAAGGGACGAAGGCTGGGGAATATTGAAATCGAAGCAGACATGCCGCACCCCCGCCTCCTTGTATTGCCGCAGTCTTTGCAACACCTCCTCAGCAACAAAGTTCTGGGTCAGCGCGGGAGAGGCGTTCCAGCGCAAGGTGGCTGCTATAGCATTGGGGTCGCGCCCAGCCTTGTGGGCCAAGGCCCGCAGCTGTTCCATCTGCTCTGCCAGGCGCGATGGACCGATGCGGTTCGTCGGGTGCCATGCGTTGCCAAACTCCGCAGCCCGTTTAATCGCTCGCTCACTGTTTCCCCCGATCCAGATCGGCGGACCCGGTTTCTGGAGGGGCTTGGGTAAAAAGATCGATTTCGCGACGCGATAAAATCTACCTTCGAAGCAGGACTCGTCCGCTGTCCAGAGCAGCTTGATCACCCTCAGAAACTCGTCCGTTTGATCGTCCCTATTGGCCCTGTCCTGATTCACCGCGCTGAACTCATCGGCGCTCCAGCCGGCTCCCAAGCCGAGGATGAACCGGCCGCCTGAGAGCACATCCAACGTCGCAGCCATCTTGGCCACTACGAGCGGGCTCCTGTAGGAAGCCACCAGCACGCTGGTTCCGAGAAGAATCTTTTCGCTACGCGCCGCAACGAAAGTGAGAACGGCAAAGGGATCATAAGTATTTTGCATGACCTTTGGAATCCGACCTTC
>Ga0105164_10001856_pt1 | contig 13289 bp, 14 predicted proteins | sample VDWuncwatermetaG_FD_89674 | JGI IMG/M metagenome (GOLD analysis project Ga0105164, IMG submission 89674) | Wastewater microbial communities from Netherlands to study Microbial Dark Matter (Phase II) - VDW unchlorinated drinking water | ecosystem: Environmental > Aquatic > Freshwater > Drinking...
CCGCGAAGGCGGGCGCGCGTGCGCGCGACGTGAAGAAGCTGGTCATCTGGGGCAACCACAGCGCGACGCTCTTCCCCGACTTCACGAACGCTGTCGTCGCCGGGAAGCGCGCGAGCGAGGCGGTCGACAGGACGTGGCTCGAGACCGAGTTCCTGACCTCCGTCCAGCAGCGCGGTGCCGCGGTCATCGCGGCGCGCGGCGCCTCGAGCGCGTTCTCGGCGGCGCAGGCGGTGGTCGACCACGTTAGGAGCCTCATGATCCCGACGCCCGCGGACGACTGGGCGAGCGTCGCGGTCGTCTCGGACGGCAGCTACGACGTCGCGAAGGGCCTTGTCTCGAGCTTCCCCGTGCGGATCGCGGGCGACGGGTGGTGGGAGATCGTGCGAGGCATCGAGCTCGACGGCTTCGCGAGATCTAAGATCTCGGCCTCGGTCGCGGAGCTCGAGAAGGAGCGTGCGATCGTCCAGGATCTCCTCGCCGGGGCGCCTGCGGCGAAGGCCAGCGCCTAAGGCGCTGGCGAAAGAAAAGAGCTCGGCTCCCTGACGCCCAAGCGCGTCGCGATCGTCGGCGCGGGCCTCATGGGCGCGCAGATCGGCGCGGAATACGCGATGGGGGGCCACGAGGTCGTGCTCGTCACGCGGTCGGCCGCCAGCGGCGACGCCGCGCTCCAGCGATCGCAGGCCGCGATCCGCGCGCTCGCGACGCACGGCCTGCTCGGTGAGGACCGGGCCGCCTCGGCGCTGTCCCGCCTGACGTCGTCGCATGACCTGCGCGCGGCATGCGCCGACCGTGACGTCATCGTCGAGTCCGTCGCGGAGGACCTCGGCGCGAAGGCGGACGTGCTCGACACGGCGGCACGCACCGCGCCCGACGCGACGATCTGCTCCAACACGTCGTCGATCCCGATCACTACGCTGGGCGAGGCGGCGCGCGCGCCGGAGCGCGTGCTCGGCACGCACTACGCGAACCCGGCGATCCTCATGCCCCTCGTCGAGGTCATCCCCGGCGCGCGCACGGAGCAGCGGCGCGTCGACGGCGTGGTCGCGCTGCTCGAAGGCATGGGCAAGACGCCCGTCCTCGCGCCGGACATCCCCGGGTTCCTCTGGAACCGCCTGCAATTCGCGTTGCTGCGCGAGGCGGCTCGGCTCGTGGCCGAGCATGGCGTCGACCCGGCCGCCGTCGACCTCGTCGTGCGCCGCACGCTCGGGCGGCGCTGGAGCCTCGTCGGCCCATTCGAGACGATGGCCCTCGGCGGCCGCGAGACCTTCGTGAAGATCGCGAAGCTCCTCTTCGACGAGCTCGGCAAGCCACTCGACCCGAGCGCCCTCGAGCGGATCGATCTGCCTCCGCCGGAGTCGCTGCGCTCCCTGGCCTCCGAGCGCGACGCTCGCCTCATCGAATGGAGGAAGCGAGACGAGGAGGACCGGCCGCCAGCACGGTAGCGTCGCCGACGAGGCCGGGTGAGGTCGAGGAGGCGACTACTGCGCCGCCGCGACCCACCCCGGACCCGGACGCGTGAGACGGCCGCTCTGCACGAGCCGATCGATCGCGCTCGTGATCACCGGCCACGAGAACCAGGTCTTGATCTCCTCCTGATGCGTGACCCCCGCCGCGCGCACGCCCAACACCACGAGGTCGTCGAGCGCCACCGACGGCGAGACCTTGCGCCGCTGCGTCCACACCTGGTCCCATCGCGCGAGCGTGCTGGAGTGGCGATGCGCCGGCTCGATCCCCACCGGCACGAGCGCCTCCTTCGCGACGACCGCGCCTGAGCTCTCGAGCTTCTCGCGCGCGGACCGGAGCGTCTTCGGCTGCAGGCCGAGCTCGCCCTTGAGGTCCTCGACGGTCGTGGGCCCCGCCGCGGCGAGGTGGCGGACGATCGCCGCCGCGTCGGGTCCGAGCTGCCCGTCGGCCGCGAGCTCGAGCGACTCGCGGCACAGCGGATCCACGATCGCGGCCGCCTCACGCGAGAGGAACAGGATCTTCCCCTTGTGGATCTTCGGGGTCAGGACGCCGGGCCTGCCGGCGAGCTCGCCACCCCAACGCCACTTGGTGCGCGGCCACGACCCGAAGCCCGCCTTGCCGGGCGCATACGCCTCCTCATGGGTCGCCGCGAAGAGGCTCGGCAGCGCGGAGTCGGGCACGAGCGTGAGGAGGCGTCGGTCGCGCAGGAACGCCTCCGCGTCGTCGAGGTCGGCGAGGGCGCGGTCGGCGGTGAGGCGACAGAGCCGGATGCGCTCGGCGCGGAGGTCCGCCAGGGTCGGCACGGCGATGGTGTAGCAGCCGCCGCCCTAATGCGCGCGTTCGTGCGCGTAGGCGCCGGGCGTCGGTCCGCTCCACGAGGTGTGGCGGGATCAGCGCGTCCTCAGCCATCGCTCCACCAGGAGGATCGCCGCGAGCACGAGGCCGACCAGCGCGACCTCTCCCCATCCCCCGCGCTCGATCGCCGGTCGGACCACGACGACGAAGAGAAGGACCGCGAGGACGAGCCCGGCGATCAGCGCGAAGCGGCCCTGCGCGGTCACGCGAGCGCTAGCGCTCCGACGGCCCCGCCGGCTCCTTGTCGCCGATATCCGTGGGCCGCTGACCCGCGGCCGGAGGCCGCTTGGACAAGACCCTTCGCTTCACCCACGCCAAGGGGTCGTAGTACTCGGTCACGACGCGCTCCTTGAGCTGGATGATCGCGTTGTCGGTGATGTGGATCTGCTCCGGGCACACCTCGGTGCAGCACTTGGTGATGTTGCAGAAGCCGAGCCCGTGCTTCGCCCGGATGAGCTCGAGGCGATCGTTCGTGTCGAGCGGGTGCATCTCGAGCGCAGCGAGCCGCACGAAGAAGCGCGGGCCCGAGAACGCCTCCTTGTTCTCCTCGTGGTCACGGATGACGTGGCACACGTCCTGGCACAGGAAGCACTCGATGCACTTGTGGAACTCCTGGACGCGGTCGACCTCCTCCTGGTACATGCGGCGCTTCCCATCCGGCCCGGGCGGCGCGAGCCGTACGTTCGGGATCGTCTTCGCCTTCTCGTAGTTGAAGGAGACATCCGTGACGAGGTCGCGCACCAGAGGGAAGGTCGCCATGGGCGCGACCGTGATCGGCTCGTCCGCGGGAAGGCTCGACACGCGTGTCATGCACATCAGCTTCGGACGCCCGTTGATCTCCGCGCTGCACGAGCCGCACTTCCCGGCTTTGCAGTTCCACCGCACGGCGAGGTCCGGCGCGTGCTCCGCCTGGACGCGGAACAGGACGTCGAGCACGACCATGCCGGGATCGATCGGAACGCGGTATTCCTTGAAGTCGCCGCTCGCGCGGTCCTCGCCGCGCCAGACGCGGACGGTCGCTTCCTTCTGCGGGGTGACGGTCATCGTCCCGCCCTCGCGGGAGCGGTGTGCTCGATGGCCGGCTGCTCGCTCGGCTTGGGCTGCTCGCCGACGATGGCCTTGAGGTCGGCGGGCATCTCGGGGAGCGCCTCGGGCGTGAGCGAGATCTCGCCATCCTTCTTGCGGACGACGACGTTCTTCTTCCCCCACTCGGGGTCGGTCTCCGGGAAGTCGTTCCGCGTGTGGCCGCCGCGGCTCTCGGTGCGCGTGGCCGCGGCGCGCGCGACCACCTCGGCGACCGTGAGGAGCGAACGCAGATCGAGCGCGAGGTTCCAGCCCGGGTTGTAGCGGCGGCCGCCCCTGACGGCGACCCGATCGAGCCGGTCGCGCAACGCCGCGATCCTCCGCGCCGCCTCGTCGAGCTCGCGCTGCGTGCGGATGATGCCGACCAGGTCCTGCATCGTGTCCTGGAGATCGGCATGGATGCGGTATGGGTCCTCCGCCCCAGGGGCAGGGGCCCCTGTGCGCGAAGCGCCGCGCTCGAGCGGCGCGGTGATCCGCCGCGCGAGCTCGTCGACCTCGCGCTCGTCGACGGCACCGGGCGCGCGCTGGCCCGCGGCGAACTGCGCGGCGCCCAGGCCGGCGCGCCGGCCGAAGACGAGCAGGTCGGACAGCGAGTTGCCGCCGAGCCGGTTCGCCCCGTGCATCCCGGCGGCTGCCTCGCCGGCGGCGAACAGGCCGGGGACCGTCGTGGCCGCCGTCTCAGCGTCAACGCGGATGCCGCCCATGAAGTAGTGGCACGTCGGGCCGACCTCCATGGGCTCCTTCGTGATGTCGATGTCCGCCAGCTCCTTGAACTGGTGGAGCATCGAAGGAAGCCTTTTCTCGATGTGCTCGGCAGGGCGGCGCGACGCGATGTCGAGGTACACGCCGCCGTGCGGAGTGCCGCGGCCCGCCTTGACCTCCGTGTTGATCGCGCGCGCGACCTCGTCGCGCGGCAGCAGGTCCGGCGTGCGTCGGTTGTTCTTCTTGTCGTCGTACCAGCGGTCGGCCTCGGCCTCCGTGTCGGCCGTCTCGGCGCGGAAGAACTCGGGGATGTAGCGGAACATGAACCGCTCGCCGCCCTTGTTCCTCAGCGTCCCACCGTCGCCGCGCACTCCTTCCGTGACGAGGATCCCACGGACGCTCGGCGGCCAGACCATCCCGGTCGGGTGGAACTGCACGAACTCCATGTCGATGAGGTCGGCGCCCGCCTCGAGCGCCATCGCCATGCCGTCGCCCGTGTACTCCCACGAGTTCGACGTGATCTTCCACGCCTTCCCCGCCCCGCCGGTCGCGATGACGATCGCCTTGGCGCGGAGGAGGACGAAGCGGCCCGTCTGGCGCCAGTAGCCGAACGCGCCGGCGACCCGGCCGCCGTCCACGAGGAGCTTCTGGATCGTGCACTCCATGAGGACGTCGATGCCGAGCTCGACCGCCCTGTTCTGCAGCGTGCGGATCATCTCGAGACCCGTGCGGTCGCCGACGTGCGCGAGCCGCGCGTAGCGGTGGCCGCCGAAGTCGCGCTGGAGGATCAGCCCGTCGGGGGTGCGGTCGAACATCGCGCCCCACTCCTCGAGCTCGAGCACCCGGTCGGGCGCCTCCTGCGCATGGAGCTGCGCCATGCGCCAGTTGTTGAGGAGCTTGCCGCCGCGCATGGTGTCGCGGAAGTGGACGTCCCAGCCATCCTCCTTCCACACGTTGCGCAGCGCCGCCGCGATACCGCCCTCGGCCATGACGGTGTGCGCCTTGCCGAACAGCGACTTGCATACAAGGGCCGTCTTCGCGCCCTGCGCCGTGGCCTCGATCGCGGCGCGGATCCCGGCGCCGCCCGCGCCGATGACGACGACGTCATACGTGCGCTCGTCGCGTAGCTCTTTCAATCTCTTGCCTTCGCAAGAGACGCTGCGCGAGCCCGTGTGCTCGCTCGGCCTGGCGAAGCCGGGCCTCGCTCGCGCCCATTCGTCATCCGAACACGATCCTGGGGTCGGTGAGGATCCCCATCGAGAGAAGGCGGATGTAGAGGTCGGTGAGGCCGACGCTGATGAGGCTCAGGATCGCGTAGTTGCCATGGCGACCGTTGAGGGTCGAGATGATCTGGAACAGCCGCAAGGAGAGCGGCCGCCCGTGCAGCCGGTCGTGGCGCCCGCCGACGAGGTACCGGCACGCATGGCACGAGAACGTGTACAGCGCGATGAGCAGGACGTTCACGACCATGAGGACCGTTCCGAACCCGATGCCGAACGCGTGGCCGGTCGGCGTCGGGAAGCGGAACGCGAGGATCGCGTCATAGCTGAGGATGAACACGAAGACGACCGCGACGTACCAGGTGTACCGGTGGATGTTCTGGAGGATGAAGGGGAACTTCGTCTCGCCGCCGTACGTCGCCCGGGCATCGGGAACGGTGCATGCGGCCGGAGACCAGAAGAAGGACCGGTAGTAGGCCTTCCGGTAGTAGTAGCAGGTGAGGCGGAAGGCGAGCGGGAACCCGACGATCCAGATCGCCGGGGCGAAGCTCCACCACGTCCCGATGATCGGCACCCCGAGCGTGAGGTGCGCGCAGTTCGCCGTGATGCAGGGCGAGTAGAACGGCGACAGGTAGGGGTCGGCGTAGTAGCTCGCGTTCGCGATGCCGGCGAAGAACGAGTAGACGACGAAGACGGTGAAGAGGATGAACAGGAGGGTCGGCTCGATCCACCAGAGGTCGCGGCGGAGCGTCTGCCGCCGCACGGGCATCGCGGTCGTCGCCATCTGATCGACACCGTAGTCACCGGCCGGCGAGAAGTAAAAGATATCGGCGCGATCGTGACGATAGCCGTAGGCTATGTCTGTGGAGCTCCACCAGCTCCGGTACTTCGTGGCCGTCGCCGATGAACGGCACTTCACGCGCGCCGCGCGCGACCTCGGCGTCGCGCAGCCGTCGATCTCGAAGGGCGTCCGCCTGCTCGAGGAGGAGCTGGGCGCGCTGCTCTTCCACCGCACGCGCGGCAACGTTACCCTCACCCCCGCAGGCGAGGCCTTCCTCCCCTGGGCGCGCCAGATCCTCACGGACGTCGACGTGGCCGTCGACGAGGCGCGCGAGCTCGGCGGGCTCCGCCGCGGGCGCATGAGCGTCGGCGCGACGCCGAGCATCAGCACGGCGATCCTCCCGGAGGCGCTCGCGCGCTTCCACGCCAGGTATCCCGGCCTCGAGCTGCGCCTCCAGGAGGCCGGGTCGCGCGATCTCGTGCGCCAGCTGGACGAAGGGGACATCGACCTGGCGCTTGTCATCCTCCCGGTGACGCACCGGTCCCTCGAGACCGTCCCGCTGCTGCGCGAGGAGCTGGTCGTCGCCGTCGGACCCGGTCACCCGCTCGCCGACCGGAAACGCATGTCGCTCTCCGACCTCCGCAACATGCCGCTCGTCATGTTCCGCGAGGGATACGACCTGCGGGCGACCACGCTCGCGGCCTGCGCGGCCGTGGGATTCGAGCCCCGCTACGCGATCGAAGGCGGCGAGATGGACGGCGTGCTGCGGCTCACGGAGGCCGGGCTGGGCGTCGCGATCGTGCCGAGCATGGTCGTCGCGCGGGGCGGGCCGCTGCGCGCCGTGCGCCTGTCACCGCCGACGCTCACGCGGACGATCGCGTTCGCCTACCGCCGCGACCGGCGGGTGTCCCGGGCGACGCGCGAGCTCATCGACGGGATCGTCGCTCTGGTGCGCAGCCGCCGCTGGCTCGCGGCCATGCCGCCGGGCCTGGAGGTGGTGACGCCCGCGGCCTAGACCGTGGGCTCTACGCCCTAGACGATCGTGAGAACGCGGACAGGCGCGGCCTTGCCCTTGACGCTGGCCTCGCCGAGCGGGCGTAGCGTGAAGCCCACATCGAGCCGCGATGCCGTCGCCTCCGAGACGACGATGTCGACCCCGAGCTCCTTCGTGAGCGACTCCATGCGCGCCGCGGTGTTCACGGTGTCACCCATCGCCGTGTAGTCGGACCGCTCGGGGAGGCCGACCGCGCCGAGGACGACGTCGCCGGTGTTGATGCCGATCCCGTATCCCACGGTCGGATCGCTCCGCCCGGTGCGCTCGGCGTTGAGCGCGCGCAGGTCCGCGCGCATGCGTAGCGCCGCGCGCCCGGCCGCGGCGGCGCCCGCGGCGGGATCGGCCATCGCCCCGAAGATCGCCATGAGCCCGTCGCCGGTGAACTTGTCGAGGATCCCACCCTCGTCGATGACCGCACGGGCCATCGTGCGCAGGTACGCGTTCACCGTCGCGACGGCCGCCTCCGGCGTCGCGCGCTCCGCCAGGGCGGTCGCTCCGCGCAGGTCGGCGAAGAGGATGGTGGCGGTGCGCCGCTCGCCCTCGAGCGAGAGCCGGTCGCCGACGATGACGCGCTCGACGACGTTCGGCGGAAGGAAGCGCTCGAGGCCGCGGCGCCGGTCGAGCTCGACGAACAGCGCGCCGATGGCGATGACCGTCGCCAGGGCCATTAGGCCGTGGTAGTTCCAGAAGGCCAGCGAGTACACGGGGCCAAGCACCATCGCGATCTGCGCCTCTGCTAGCAACAGGAACGCGATCGAGAGGGCCGCATGTGTGGGAAGGCGGCTCCGCGCGAACGCTGCCGACTGCCGCGCGGCGGCGACCACGAGAAGCGCGATGGTCGTGCCGGACACGGCGAGGACCCACGCGAGGTTGCCCTGCAGCGCGGTGCCTCCGTAGCCGCCGTACCCAGACTGCGCGCCGTAGCCCGTCATCGCCTCCAGCGCGTCCGCGAGCTTCACGGTCTGCGTCAGCGCCACTGTCGCGTACGCGAAGATCGCGACCGCGGCCAACGCGAGAAGTCGTCGCGGCGTGATCCAGGTCGAGCGCGCGAGCCAGCCGACGATGGGCGTGTAGCGCGCGGCGAAGAGCCATGCTGGGATGCCGAGGCTCAGCTGCGCCGAGAGCGCGACGATGGACCCCGCCGAGATCTCCCGGAGGCCACCACGGATCAGGACGCCCGGTGTCGAGAGGCCGTGGACGGCGAAGATCCCCGCGAGGGACATGAACCCGAGCGCGACGAGCACCGATGGCCAGTGCCGCGCGTCGAGGGCGGAGCGCATGACCGCGATCGACACGGCCGCCGAAATAAGCGACACGTTCGTGGTGACCGCGAAGTGCTGGACCGCGTCGTCGAGCCGGATGTCCGAGGCAGGCGGCGTGAGGACGTAGGCGAGGATGCCGAGCGGTACCGCGATGGCTGCTCCAACGGCGAGCGGCCAGGGCCGCGGCGCGGTCATTGCGCGCGCTGACGTGCTCCCACCGGCACGGGCAGTCTAGTGACGCCGGCGCGATCCACGTCCTCTCCGATCCACGTCCTTCCGTAGAGCACTTGAGACGGTCCTAGGCGGCGGTCTTGACCGGTCCGCGCATCCGCAGCGCGAAGACGAGCGGGATCACGACCGTCCCGATCGCGACCGCGGCGACCCAGTACCAGATCGCCTCCCAGTGGCAGACCGCCGGCGCGCATCCCTCGAACGACCGCTGCCGCTCGACGATGAGGAGCGGGAGGCTCGCGGGGCTGGCGACGACGGACGCCGCGATGAAGGTCGTCGCGACCGTCGGGATGGACCGCTCGAGCGCACCGACCCGATCGTCCACCGCGCGCGCGGACCAGGCGGCCCAGACGCATGCGGCGAGCGTGAAGAGGAGCGCGACGGCGACCGAGATCGGAGAGCGCTCGTCGAACGGCCGGTCCGACAGACCGAGGCCGATCTCCGTCGCGGTGAGCGCGCTCCAGTACGCGAGCTTGATGGTGGTGATGCGGCCGACGAGGAGGGCGAGCGACGGGAGCCGCGGGCGCGGGAGCTCTGGCTCCGTCACGGGTCTAGCGGTACGTCGTCCACCACTTCTGCAAGAAATACATCGAGACGAGGAGGAGCACCACGGTCACGAGGACCATGTAGAACTCCTGCGACTCGCCCACCTGCGTCAGCACGTCACTTCCCCAGCTTCAAAAGGTAGTCCACGACGAGCTTCACCGCGTCCGCCGACAGCTCGCCGCCCGCGCTCGCGCCGTAGGCCGGCATCGCCGTTCCCGGCTTGACCTTGGGCGGGTCGGTGACCCACTTGATCAGCCAATCCGGATCGCCCGAGGCCTTCAGCGCCTTCAGCTCCGCGGCGAACGGGCCGTCCTTCCCGTAGGTCGCGAGGTTCGGCGCGAGCGGGTTCGGGCTGGTCTGGCCCGCGGCGAACGTGTGGCACCGCGTGCAGACGCCCTTGGCCACGTCCTCGCCCGACGGGATCGCCGGCGGCGGCGGGATCTGCTCTTCCACGAGCATCCCGTGCTCCTGCCGGGCCTGGACCACGTCGGCCCAGTCCTCGTCCGTCCCGTACATCATCAGGTCGGCGAGCTGCTTGACCTGCCACGGCGAGAGCGGTCCGCCCTCGGACCGGCCCCACGCGGGCATCGAGTAGCGCGGCGGCGTGAACGCGCGGCCGCGCGCGATCGTGTTCTCGATGAGCTTCCGGGCGTCCGCGACCTTCGAGGGGTCGGCCTTGATGTTCTCGTACCTGAGGTCGGCCCTGTTCAGCGGGAGCCCCGGGAGCTGGCGCCCGTCGGGGGTCTTCCCCGCCCTGCCGTCGCGGCCGTGGCAGTCGTAGCACAGCTGCGCGAACAGGGCGCGCCCGCGGACGATGTCGATGCGCGTCTGCTCCTCGGCCGCGCTGGCCCGGATCGTCGGCTGGATGACGAAGTACGCGCCGATCATCCCGAAGAGCCCGAAGAGCATCGCCGCGCCGAGCACGATCTTCTTGTCGAGGTTCGCGGAGATCTCGAGCGGATCCGGCGACGCTGGGATCGGCGCGACGTAGTAGGGCGTGGGCTGCTCGACCGTCGCGCCGGCGCCGTAGTGCTGCTCGAGCAGCTCGACGCCGAGCGGATCCCTCTCCGGCGGCTCGACCGCCTCCTGGTGGCGCACGAGGAAGCCGAAGAACGCGATGAGGGCGACGAACAGGAGGATCGAGACGACCGCGAGGATGAGGTTGACGTCGAACGCGACGGGGCTAGGCATCCGGGACCTCGGCGTGCTTCGGGTCCCACTTGTTGCTCGATCGCACCATCAGCTCCAGCGGGTTCGTGTCCACGATGAGCGTGCCGTTCTGGTCGGCGACGTGGAAGAGGTCGAGTGGGCGCGGGGCCGGGCCACCCTTCACCGCGGCGGTGTGCTTGTCGTAGAGCGACCCGTGGCACGGGCAGTGGAACTGGTCCTCGCCCGCGTTCCACGGGACGGCGCACCCGAGGTGCGTGCAGCGCCGGTAGGCCGCGGCGATGGCGCTCGGAGCATGGATGAGGAAGAACTTGCCCTCGGTGAAGAGCTGCGGCTCGTCTTTCGTCGAGGCGAACTTCTGGAGGATGTCGGCCTTCTTCCCCACCGCGATCCTCCCGCCGAGGCCGGTGATCTTGTTCACCTTGAAGAACGGAAGGAAGACGCCGCCCAGCTCCGCGACCGCGAGGGTCGTGCCGCCGAGGAAGCCCATGCGCAGGAGCTGGCGGCGCTTGAGGCGCGCGATCAGGCCGCCGGCCCGGATGCTCGTCTCGTCGTGCGGGCGGATCACTCGATCGTCTTCGGCAGCAGCCACGGGGCATAGAGGTCCATGCCCGGGCCGCGCATGGACGTGCCCACGAACACGAGCACGCAGAACACGAAGACGAAGCCGGTGAACAGGGCCAGCACCCATCCGCGCCGGTCGGCCCCGAAGAGCCGCTTGACCAGGAACACCAGCAGCATCGACAGGCCGGTCATGGTGATGACCGGGATGACGTAGTCGGGGACGAGCTGCTTGCCACCCGGCAGGTTCGCGGTCGCCCACTCGATGTAGCCGGCCTTCTTCAGCGCGTAGTCCAGGAAGATGAGCGCGAAGGTCAGCACGGTCGTGTACACGGCCGAGAAGACGAAGATCCGCCGGCCCGTCCTGTTCGTGAACCAGGTCCCGACGCCCTCGCGGCTCTGATCGACGTACGGGATGAGCGGGAGCAGGAAGAAGAGCCAGACGCTCGGGACGATCACGGCCGCGAGCCCCTTGTCCATGTGCAGCAGGAGCTCCTGGAGCTGGAGGAGATACCACGGCGCCTTCGACGGGTTCGGGGTGTGATCGGGGTTCGAGTGGTCCTGAAGCGGCGCGTTGAAGAGCGCGGAGATGACGAAGAGCGCTACGAGCCAGAGCATCGCGACGATGAACTCGATGACGAGCAGGTGCGGCCACACCATGGCCGTGTCCTCGACGCGCTTGTCGACGCGGACGACCGAGTCCTGGCGGACGAAGGCGAGGAGGCGGAGCCTCTTCTCCTGCCCCGGGAACGGCTGCGGACCAGTGCTCGGCATTACCTAGAGCGGCCCAGAGATGCCGCCGTCCTTACGGATGCGCCAGAAGTGGATGGCGATGAGGAACGCCGTCAGGAGCGGCAGGCCGACGACGTGCAGGACGTAGAAGCGGAGCAGCGCGTTCGGGCCGAGCTCGTACCCACCGAAGAGGAGGAAGCTGACCTCGTTGCCGATGAACGGCGTCGCCGCCGCGATGTTGTAGCCCACGGTGACCGCCCAGAACGCGAGCTGGTCCCACGGGAGCAGGTACCCGGTGTACGACAGCATGATCGTGAGGAAGAAGAGCAGCGTGCCCACGACCCAGTTGAACTCGCGCGGCGGCTTGTAGGAGCCGGTGTAGAAGACGCGGGCCATGTGCAGGAAGACCGTGATGACCATGCCGTGCCCGGCCCAGCGGTGCATGTTGCGGAGGATCTGGCCGAAGACGACCACCGTCTCCATGTCCTTGATGTCGGCGTACGCCCACTCCGTCGTGGGCCGGTAATAGAACATGAGCAGCGTCCCCGTGAGCGTGAGCACCAGGAAGAGGAAGAACGACAGCCCGCCCATGCACCACGTGTAGGGGATCGCGAGCGCGTGGCGCCGCACCTTGACCGGGTGCAGGTGCAGGAAGACGTTCGTGAAGACCGCGAGCGATTGGTTCTTGCGGGAGTCCGGGTAGCCGTGACGGAAGAGGGAGCGCCAGACGTAGCTGCGCCGGACGTATTCCCACGCTTGGGCAGGTATCTCGAGCACGGTGTCCCTTTCTCCTTAGTGCGTGTGCGCGGGCTCGCGGGCCGCCTCGGTGTCCAGGTCCTTCAGGCCCGCGCGGCCATGTCCGTTCCCGTTGTGGCCGTTGCCGACATCCTTGAACCCCGCCGCGCGGCGCGGATCGTACATGGGCAGCGGGCGGATCGCCTTGCGCGACGCGACCGTGAGGTCGAGGTGGATCTCGTCGTCGATCGACTCCTGCGGGAGGGTGCGCCCGATCGACGGCGTCACGGCACCGTAGCGGTTCATCGTGATCGCGTCGGTCGGGCAGCGGATGATGCAGAGCGCGCAGCGGATGCACGCGGTCTCGTCGAGGAAGAAGGCGACGCCGTTCTGCCACTTCTTGGCCTCGGCGACCGCCGGGATCGCGCCGTCGTCGACGACGTCGCCCATGTCCACGATGTGGATGACGTCCATCGGGCAGACGTCGACGCAGCCGCCGCAGATGATGCAGAGCTCGCCGACGATCTCGATGTTGAAGTTGCACTTGAGGCAGCGGTCCGACTCCGCGACGGCCTGCGCCTCGGTGTAGCCGCGGTTGGTCTCGAGGAAGAGCCCGCGCCGCTCCGACTTCGCGAGCTTGGGCATCTCCTGCCGCGGGATGCGGTCGTAGTCCACCGACATGTTGTGGTAGACGCGCGCGAGCTCGCCCTCGCCGGCGATGATCCCCACGTTGTCCGGCGTGCTCGAGCGGCGCAGCGTCACGATCTCGTGGTACTCGGGGACGTTGACCGCGGCGGCGTTGTCGTCGAGGAAGCGGCCGATCTGCTGGGCCGCGGCGCGACCCTCCGCGACCGCCTCGATGATCGTGGTCGGGTTCGTCCGGTAGTCGCCGGCGA
>Ga0105164_10001857_pt1 | contig 13288 bp, 14 predicted proteins | sample VDWuncwatermetaG_FD_89674 | JGI IMG/M metagenome (GOLD analysis project Ga0105164, IMG submission 89674) | Wastewater microbial communities from Netherlands to study Microbial Dark Matter (Phase II) - VDW unchlorinated drinking water | ecosystem: Environmental > Aquatic > Freshwater > Drinking...
GATAAACGCGCGCGCTCTATCCTCGGGACCATCTGGGGTTTTGCGACCCCTGTTCCTTCAAAAATATCCGCTTTTTATTATTTAATAGTGTTGAGAGGCTGCTGGCTGGAAAATACGAGGTTTATCAGAGGCGGCTATAGCAATATGTTTAAGGCTATGGCCGAGAGGCTCGAGGAGTCAGGTTCAGAATTAAAGTTTAATACGGCGGCCCGGGAGATCGTTACCGCAAAGAACAAAACCGTCTGCGGGGTGCGCGCAGTTTCGGGCGAATATTTTAGGGCTCCCGTGGTTGTCTCAAGCGCAAATGCCGTTGATACGCTTACGAAACTCGCCGATTACGCGCCGCTTAATCGATATTATGCGCAAAAGCTAAACGCTATGCAAAAATCGCTTTCCGGAATACAGCTTTATTTGGGATTGAATGTCCCGGCTGAGAAACTCGGCATGAGCCATGCCCTTATGTGTATTAATACCACATACAATCACGACAGAAGTTTTCAGTATTGTTTAAATGGAGATTACAGGAATTCCGGCCTTTTGGTGGCCAGCCATTCCCGGCTTGACCCAGGCCTGGCCCCGCAGGGTAAATCCACGCTTTCCGCGATGGCCCTCGACAATTACGCGAATTGGGATAAACTGACAAAACAGGAATACTTAAAAAAGAAAAAGGAATTTTCCGATATTATTTTAGCGCGCCTGGAAAAATATCTTCCCGGGATATCCGGGCACGTTGAAGTCTTAGAAGTCGCCACCCCTAAAACAATGGAACGGCTTGGCAGCCTTGCCGAGGGGGCAATTTACGGCTTTGCCCAGACCGTGGGCCAGTCAAGCATAAACCGCCTAAGCCAAGCGACCAAATTCAAAGGTTTATTCCTTGCCGGCACCTGGACCCAGCCTGGAGCCGGGATACACGCCTGCCTTGTTTCAGGAAACGACGCGGCGGATTTAGTTTTGAGGTCTCTCAAGAATTAATATGGATAGTTTAGTTAAAGAAAACCTTATTAGTTCATATCAGACTGACGGCGGGTTTATCGTGCATGGGGTGGGCATGCTCGATAAATTGTATCGCGGCCTCGGTATTGACCCCAAGACTTCTCTGGACAGGAAAGTATACGAGTTGGAAGGGCTTACCCATTTCTTCTATCACGACGTAATGGCTTTAGCTTTGAAGCTGGGTATCACAAAAGAGGACCATGTCTTAAGCCTCGGGGAAGGCAATGGCGCTCCTTCGCGGTTATTGGTAAAGAGATTTGGCTGCAGGGTAACCGGGATTGACATCAATCCTGCTCAGATCGCAAAGGCAAGAGACTGCGCGGCCTTGCACGGCGTCCAGGGCAATGTCGACTATCATTTACAGAATGTAGAAGATTTTGATCTGCCCGCGAAGGATTTCACCACGGCCTTTGTCAACGAGACCTGCGGGCATTGGCAGCGCAAAGACAAGGCCTTTAAGCGCATATATTTGCATCTTAGGCAAGGGGCAAAGATAGGTTTTAACGCCTGGCTGAAAGGGGACAAGGGCTCGCTCAACGAAGCATATGATCTGATTCCTGAGTTCAAAGGGCTTTATAAAAACGGAATATGGTTCCAAGATGACCTGAATACCTATAAGCGGTTACTTGAAGAAGCCGGATTTAAAATATTGGAGATGTATGATTGCACCGACAAATTGGATATTAAGATGAGGGCAAGATTAAAAGCAGCCCCGCAGTGGGACATGTACGGCAAAATTATGGGCTACAAGGCCCAAAAAAGCGGGTTCAATTATTACGCGGCAATGTTAAAGACGCATTACGATTTTTTAAGATACGCAGTTATAACGGCGCAAAAATTTTCGGGAACCTAAATCTCTTGTCATTTTCAAAAGAAGTGATATAGTAAAGGCGTAAACTACTAAACAAGTGAAACGAAAGGAGGACAAGATGATAAAAAACAAGAAAACTATTGTGACGCTATTAAGTGTAGCGATGCTTGCCTTTGTTGCCAGCGGTTGCGTCAACCAGACTAAGGTCAAGGATTTAGAAAAAGAGATCGGCCGGTTAAATCAGGTGATCCAGCAAAAGGACGCCAAGGTAAAGACTCTTACTGAGCAGACACTGGTAGGGCAAAAGAGTTTAGAGGCTATTAAAAGCGAATTAGACAGCATTAAAAAGGAGCTCGATAATACAAAGAAAGAGCTTGATAACGTGAATAATAAGCTCAAGGCCTTGGTAGTTCCGCCATTAGCAAAAGCCGGTAAATAGTTTAAACTATTACGGAATAAAAAAACCCCGTTTACGGATAAACCGCAAGCGGGGTTTTTGTATCAGGGTGCAAATTTATATTTTGCTGACGTTGGTTGCTTGTTCGCCTTTGGGCCCCTGGGTCACTTCAAATTCAACCTCGTCTCCCTCAGCTAAGGATTTATAACCATCCCCTTTGATCGCGCTGAAGTGCACAAACACGTCTTTGCCATCTTCGGAAGTTATAAAGCCATAACCTTTCTGGTTTGAGAACCACTTGACTTTACCTTTTGCCATTTGTTCCTGATTCACCTCCCCTCAAATGAAGCCGGGGGTCACTTTCGCGCCTTCCGGCGAAATCCCGACCCCGGAATTCCTTTTGGGCGTCGGGATAAAAAAATACCGCAAAGCCTTTTTAGAGTCTGCACCTATAGCTTTACGGTTCGTTCTGTGAAACTGACACTATTCCTGTTTCTCCCATATTGATGCTACTTATTGAAATATACCACCTTTTAGCGTTTTGTCAACAATTTTTTTATCCCCTTCGGGGAATAAACCGCAGTCTTTAAGCCGAGGGGCTCCACCCCGTAAACTGATTTGACTAATAGGTAAAAATTGGTATAATTATAAAGTCGTTCTATGGTGTGATTGCCGATGTAGCTCAGTTGGTAGAGCAGGACTTTCGTAAAGTCAAGGTCGGTGGTTCAAATCCACTCATCGGCTCCATATATAATCTCTAAGGTTAGCCAAGAAACTTGTCTAAATTCACCGAAGTCCTAAAAAACCGTAATTTTTTCCTCTTGTGGGTCGGCCAGATTATCTCCCAGCTGGGGGATCGCCTGGATCAAATGGCCCTGATCGGCCTGGTCTATACGCGCGCACCGGGTTCTGCGATGCAGATCGCCAAGATCCTTTCTTTTACCATTATCCCCGTATTTCTGGTTGGCCCTATTGCCGGGGTCTATGTGGACCGCTGGGACAGGCGCCGGATCATGTATGGCTGTGACCTCTTAAGGGCGGCGCTGGTCCTTTTAATTCCGTTCATCCTGACCTATACGCAGATGCTCCTGCCGATTTACATCGTTATCTTTGTAGTATTTTCAGTAGGCAGGTTTTTTGTGCCGGCCAAACTTTCCATTGTCCCGGACTTGGTGGACAAGAAAGACCTGCTTCTGGCTAATTCACTGGTAAATACTACCGGCATGATCGCGGCCATCCTGGGCTTTGGCGTAAGCGGCCTGGTGGTAGAGTGGCTGGGCGCTAAAAGTGCTTTTTACCTGGATTCTTTAAGTTTTATGGTCTCCGGCATCCTGATTTTTTCTATCACTAAGAATTCCAGCCAGCGCATGTCTTTAGGCAAGGTAGGCAGGGACATCGTGGAGGTGATCAGGAAGTCGGTTTTCCAGGAGATTAAAGAGGGAGTAGTTTATTTTTTCCGCGAAAAACGCATCGGTTTTACCGCCGGCCTTATCTTTATACTCTGGTCGGCGTTAGGGGCAGTCTACGTAATCATTATCGCGTTTGTGCAGAAAACCCTGAAATCGGCGACCGCCGAACTTGGCCTGTTGATCATGTTCCTGGGGGTGGGGTTATTCCTGGGGTCGCTGGTTTACGGCCGCTTCGGCCAGAAGCTGTCGCAGTATAAGACGATATTTGTTTCTTTGATCTCGAGCGGCATCATGTTGGTGGTCTTCGCTTTTACCATAAACCGTTATCCTGTCTTTTCCGTGGCGGCGCTGGTGTCAGTGGTGCTGGGGCTCTTTATTGCGCCGATAATGATCGCTTCTAATACCATCATACACAAGGTAGGCGAAAACGAGATGCTCGGTAAGATCTTCAGTTCCATGGAGATCGTTATGCACCTTGGGTTTTTATTATTTATGTTCGTCAGCAGCCTGCTTGCGGAAAGCATCTCTAAATTGTCCATTTTGGTCGGCGTAGGCTGCATCTTAACCGTGGTAGGCGTAGGGGCCCTTGTGGTCGTAAAAGCATATGATTAAAATTGAAGTTCACGAATTCACGGCAGGCCAGAAGGCTATAGAAAAAATGCCCCTGCCGAATACGGTATATATACCCTTGATCCAGCATCTGGGTAAGCCCTGCCTTGCCGAAGTAGCGGTGGGAGATACGGTCAATACCGGCCGGCGCATAGGCGGGGCACAGGCGCATGTGTACGCGCCGGTGCATGCTTCTATTTCGGGCAAAGTCATTGAGATAAAGGATTGGCCGCATCCGGTTTTAGGCAGGCATAAGGCGGTGGTGATAGAAAGCGACGGCGCTGATCGACGTCCCACGTCCTACGTCCCACGCTCTACGGAACAGATTGACAAGTTAAGCCCCGAGGATATCCGTAATATCGTCATGGAAGCAGGCATTGTCGGCATGGGTGGTGCGGGGTTTCCTACGCATATAAAACTTACGCCCCCAAAACCCGTGGATACTCTTATCATAAACGGTGCCGAGTGCGAACCCTATCTTGCCGCAGATTTTCGCCTAATGGTAGAGAAAACGCGGGAGATCCTGCTGGGAACTGCTTTAGTTGAAAGATGCCTCGGTGTTCAAAAAGTGATCATCGCTATTGAAGACAACAAGCCGCAGGCCATAGCTGCATTCAAGGCGATAAGTGAAAAGCGATATACGGTAAGCGTTTTACAATCAGCTTATCCGCAGGGCGGTGAAAAACAGTTGATAAAAAATGTTCTGGCAAAGGAAGTGCCGCAGGAAAAGCTTCCTTTTGATGTCGGGGTGGTGGTGGCGAATGTGGCTACGGCCTATGCCATATATGAAGCTGTTTACCTGGGTAAACCTTTATACGAGCGCGTGGTTACAATAACCGGTTCCTGTCTGCAAAGCCCCAGGAATTTATTGGCGCGCGTCGGCACCCCTGTAAGGGACTTGATAGCTTTTTGCGGACCGCTCAAGGAAGAGCCGGCTAAGATCATTTTTGGCGGGCCGATGATGGGTATTGCCCAGTATAGCTTTGAAGCCCCGGTCATAAAGACTACTAACGGCGTTGTCTTATTCAATAAAAAAGAGGCGCGTCTTGGTGAAGATGAGGCCTGTATCCGCTGCGGGGCCTGTGTCCGGGAATGCCCGGCAGGGCTGATGCCTTGCCTGATCAATCTGGCCGCAGAAAAAGAAATTTGGGCCCAGGCCCTGGCTCATGACGCCATGGATTGCATTGAATGCGGGTTATGTAATTTTGTCTGTCCCGCGCGCCGGCGCCTGACACAGTCTATTAAAAGAGCAAAGATGGAGGCTCAAAGATGAAAGAGATGGTCCGTTACGGCGTTACTTTATCATTGATCTGCGCTGTGGCTGCCGCGTCCTTAGCCGCGGTGAACCTGCTGACTAAATCCCGGATCATCGCCCAGGCCCAGGCAGAAGAAGAAACAGCCCTGAAAGACGTGCTGCCGCAGGCAGCGCGCTTTGAGCCGGTAAAGAAAGACGGTGAGACAATTTATTATAAGGCCTTTGACGCGCAAGGTAAATTTAGCGCCGTGGCCTTTACCGCCGCCCAAAAAGGATATTCCAGCGTTATTCAAACCATGGTCGGGATGAACCGTGACGGTGTAATCAGCGCGATTAAGGTGCTTAGCCAGAACGAGACTCCGGGGTTGGGTTCCGGTGTTACCTCCCCGGATTTTTGCGGGCAGTTCAGCGGTAAGCCTATTGACGGCCTGGCAGGGGTCAGCGCGATAACCGGCGCCAGCATTTCTTCAAAAGCGGTAATAGATTCGGTAAAAAATAAGGCGCAGGAAATAAAGGAGCTTATCCGTAATGAAGGATAGATTAATAGTCAGCGCATCCCCGCATCTGCACAAAGGCGAATCCACAACCCGGATTATGTGGATAGTGTTCCTAGCGCTTGTCCCAGCGGGTGCGGCAGGCGTGATGATCTTTGGCGTGCATGCCCTTTGGGTGATACTCTGGTCAATATTTTTTGCGCTGGCCACCGAAGCGGCGATACAGGCGGCCACAAAAAGAAAGATCACTATCTTAGACGGCAGTACCGCCATAACCGGGCTATTACTTGCCTACAACTTGCCTCCAGGAGTGCCTTTGTGGATGGTGGCCGTGGGATCATTTTTTTCCATCGCCATTGGTAAGCAGGTCTTTGGCGGGCTCGGCCAGAATATCTTTAACCCGGCTCTTGTCGGACGGGTTTTTCTCATGGCCTCCTGGCCGAAATATATGACTACATTCAGTAAGCCGTTTTCTTATGATGCTGTTACCTCCGCCACCCCGCTGGCCTTGTTAAAAGAGAGTGGTGTGCCGGGGAATATTTCTTACCAGGATCTTTTTTGGGGCCTGCGCGGAGGCTGTATTGGCGAGGTCTGCATATTCGCGTTGCTTCTTGGGGCGGCTTTTCTTTTATTTAAAAAGTATATTTCCTGGCATATACCGTTGACTTATATAGCTACGACCGGAATCTTTACTTACATATTCGGCGCAAAGACGTTTTTCGGCGGGGACTGGATGTTCCATGTTTTAACCGGAGGCCTGGTGCTGGGAGCGTTTTTTATGGCCACGGATTACGTGACTTCACCCTTGACCCGGCGCGGGCAGATCGTTTTCGGTGTCGGCTGCGGTATTCTCACCGCGGTGATCCGGCTCTGGGGCGGCTATCCGGAAGGAGTATCTTACGCCATATTAATGATGAACGCGGCCACACCGATTATTGATCGTTATACGAAAAATAGAGTGTATGGCTCTAAGTAAAGTTAAAAGTCAAAAGTAAAAAGGAAAAAGTGCAATTTAAAAGTCAAAAGTCTTTCTAAAATTAAAGAATAAAAAGATTTTACTTTTAACTTTTGCCTTGTGGTTTTGACTTTTTACTTTTACCTTTTTACTTAAATCGAACATATGCTAAAAGAATTTCTTAAGGGTATAATTAAAGAAAATCCTACCTTTGTCCTGGCACTCGGCCTCTGCCCGACATTGGCGGTTTCTACCTTGTTGACTAACGGTTTGGGTATGGGAGTGGCCGCGACCTTCGTGCTTTTAGGCTCCAACGTGATCATCTCCGGGATGAGAAATATTATCCCGGATCGTATCCGCATTCCCTGTTACATCGTAGTCATCGCTACTTTTGTTACACTTGTAGAAATGACCATGAAGGCCTATAGCCCGGCGCTTAACCGCGCCCTGGGGATATACGTGCCTTTGATCGTGGTCAATTGTATTGTCCTGGGCCGCGCCGAGGCTTATGCCTGTAAATCTTCAGTAGTAAATTCTTTTTTTGACGGCCTGGGCATGGGTGCCGGCTTTACCCTGGCTTTGCTTTTGATCTCCGGGATCAGAGAAGTATTGGGTGCCGGCACGATTTTTGGCCGGGACATAATCAAAGGGTTTGACCCGGTGCGGGTGGTGAGTATGCCGTCGGGCGCGCTTTTAGTCATCGGGCTGCTGTTGGCATTTTTTAATCTCATCAAGAGGAAGAAATAATGGACATAGGGCAGTATTTGGCCATATTTATTTCCGCGGTATTTATCAATAACGTCATACTCTCGCGTTTCCTGGGGCTGTGTTCTTTTATCGCCATCTCCAAAGAGACAAAACCGGCGCTGGCGATGAGCCTGGCGGTGATGTTCGTGATCACCATGTCTTCAATAATCACCTGGTTTATTTATCGGTTCCTCTTGATTCCTTTTGATTTGAGCTATCTACGCACCATATCTTTTATTCTGGTGATCGCCGCGTTCGTGCAATTAGTGGAGATGGTGATCAGGAAAATCAGCCCGCCGCTTTACCGGTTTTTCGGGATCTACCTGCCGTTGATCACCGTAAACTGCGCGGTGCTCGGTGTGGCAGTATTAAATTCAGATATGTTTTTTAGCGGCGGCCGCAGTGCTGTGCCGGGAAGTTTTTATTATTCGCTGTTTCAGGGTATATGTGTGGGAGTAGGCTATACCGTGGCTATGCTTTTAATGTCGGGGATCAGGGAGCGCCTGGAGCTCTGCAATGTGCCCCGGGTGTTCAAAGATTTTCCCTTGGCTTTTATCATCGCCTCAATTATGAGCCTGAGTTTCTTCGGCTTTAACGGATTCAGATTCTAACTATGGAAATATTGATACCGATATTAAGCCTGGCTGCTCTAGGGATGTTCTTTGGCATCGGCCTGGCGCTGGCCTCAAAAAAACTGGCGGTGCAGATCGACCCGCGGCTGGAGAAAATTAATTCTTTGCTGCCGGGTTCCAACTGTGGCGCCTGCGGCGGTGCAGGTTGTTTTGGTTTTGCCGAGATGCTCCTGAGCGGCAAATCAAGGCCGGATGCCTGTAAGGTCAGCGAAGATAAGATCAAAGAAGAGATCGCCCGCTTGCTCGGCCAAAACCTCGAGAAAAAAGTCAAGGCCACTGCCTGTCTTCATTGCCACGGCGGCATTAGGGTCAAGGACCGGTTTGTTTATCAGGGGCTTCTTGACTGCACTGCCGCCAATATCTGCCTGGGAGGGCAGAAGGAGTGCGTATTCGGCTGCCTTAGTTTTGGCAGCTGTGTGCGGGTATGCCCGTTCGATGCGATAAAAATGCTGGAAGATGGCCTGCCCGTGGTGATCGAGGACAAATGCAAGGCCTGTAATAAATGCGTGCTGGCCTGCCCAAAGAAATTATTCAGCCTGGTGCCGGTAACCCATAAGGTTTATGTGGCCTGCAGTTCACATGACAGCGGTAAGGACACTTTGGCAGTTTGCCCGGTTGGCTGCATTGCCTGCGGGTTATGCGTTAAGGCCTGTCCGTTTGACGCCATACACGTTATCGATAACCTGGCGGTGATAGATTACCAGAAGTGTACTTCTTGCGGGGACTGTGTAAAAGTCTGTCCGACTAAATGTATTCTTCAACGCGCTTTGTAGGGACAGAATAATATTCTGTCCCTACAAGTAGATCCGCGCCCGTAGGGGCGGGTTTCAAACCCGCCCCTACGGCGGCCACGTAAGCACAGGAGATTAATCATGAATATCGCTATTTTTGCTTCAGGCAGGGGAACCAATTTTTCGGCGATTGCCGCGGCGATAAAAAAAAGGCTGATTAAGGCCAATTTGTCTTTGCTTGTTTGCGATAAGCCTGGGGCCAAAGTGTTGCTCAAAGCCAGGCGGGCCAAGGTAGAGATTTTTTTAGTGGAAAGGAAAGGTTTCTCAAGTAAAATAGATTTCGAGAACGCGATCATCGACGCGCTTAAGAAGCATAAAATAGATTTGATCGTCCTGGCCGGTTTTATGCGCATCTTGAGTGCCCGGTTTGTGCGCAAATATTACGGCCGCATCATCAATATCCATCCTTCGCTTTTACCGTCCTTCAAGGGAGAAAACGGCATCAAAGACGCTTTTTCCTACAGCGTCAAGGTTACAGGCGTGACCGTGCATTTTGTAGATGTTCTGATGGACCATGGGCCGATCATCCTGCAGCAGGCTGTCAACGTCGATGAAGGCGATACCCAAAAAAGCCTGGAAGAAAAAATTCACCGCGTAGAACACGCGCTTTATCCGCAGGCAATCAAATTATTCAGTGAGGGAAAGCTTAAAATTAAAGGCAGGAAAGTTTCTATACATCGCTCCGGCAGGAGCGTCATTCGTTAAGCTTTGACATCAAAGCCGGCCGGTTCAAGATGGTCCTGTTCATTGTTTCCATATTATAGAGATTGGCTTCCCTGAAATTATCCACGCCGTAAATCTTAATCACATAGGCCACGATTTTGAGGATCTCGCGGTCCACTTCGGCGGACTTAGCGATTTCGGGCTTTTGAAACTTCATTTTTATACGGTGCTCGATCTGTGCCGCAACAAAGTTTTCCATGGTCATGTCCTTGTAAACCAGGTGCCTGCCTTCCCGGTCCCCGATGATCTCGGCTGAAGCGTCTGTTTCCTGCACCGCCCGGTGCATGTATTCCGTCCAGGAAATATAATCATAAGAAACTTTTTTCATGTCCAGGTAATAAAGGAATTCTCTTGCCTCAAAGCCGTTTTTTATGTCGGCAGTGACCAGGCAATAGAATTTTGGCTCGTTGTCTTTTGAGCGGTCCATACTGAAGACTACGCGCCGCAGCACCTTCCAGATGTTATTGATTTTCTCAAGCGCGGTTTTATCGTATTTGTATTCCTGGAATTTTTCTTTCGGCGGCACACTTTTTACCAGGTATTGCACAGCCAGGGAGCCGTCTTTAAAGTCCGCCTTATCTTCTTCCACTACGAATGACTCGGTATATTTTTCCGGTTTATCCGCTTTTACCAGGACATCTTTTAAGGGGAGGTAGATCCAGAGGGTCGAGCCGACCAGCTTTGTTTTAACGTATAATTTGTATTCTTTTTTGCAGATATCGCGGATGGCTTGGCCGACGTTTTCTTTGCGGAAAGACGGTTGGGTGTCGCTTGAGCAGCCGCAGAACGCCGATAGGGTTATGGTGATGACGAGGCTATTTAGGGCGGCTTTTACCGAATTCGTTGAAAATGGCCTCGACTTCATCATAGTTCAATTCTTCTTTGGCGACTAATTCTCTGGCCAGGCGCTCCAGGAGAGGTTCTTCAGTTTTAAGGAGTTCTTCAACTTCTTTTAAGCAGGTATGCAGGATTTCCTGGACGTCCTTATCCAGGCGGGCCTTGGTCTCTTCGGAGATAAGGCCGGTGGCGTGGGAGTAACTGTTGCTATAAATGGCATCGAAATTGCCGATCAGCCCGGATTTACCCATGCCCCAGCGCCAACACATATTGTGCGCTATCTGGAGGGCGGCGGCAAAATCCCCGCTGACCCCGGATGTGGTACAGCCCAGTTTCAATTTCTCGGCGGCATAAGCGCCCAGGGCGCTTTTTATCTCTCCCATCAGCCTGGTTTTGTCCGGAATAAATATTTCTTCTCTCTCGGGCGTCCAGGTGACGCCTCCGGTGTGGCCGCGGGGGGTGATGGTGACTTTGAACACATCCTGCGACGGCACCAATAGATAGGTGACTATGGCATGCCCGGCTTCGTGATAGGCGGTCTGCAGTTTTTCTACCGGGGTGTATCTGATCCTGCGTTTTATGCCTAATGCGATCCTTTCGCGCGCCTCATCGATTTCTTTCATTGAGATCAGGGTTTTATTGTTGCGCACGGCAATGAGGGCGGCTTCCCTGACGATATTGGCGATATCCGCCGGAGATTGTTCTACGGTGATACGCGCCAGGCGGTCCATTTTTACATCCTCAGAATCGTACTTAACAGTCTTAAGGTAATAGGCGAAGAGTTTTTCGCGGTCGGATAAATTCGGCATATCCACGTGGATCTTGCGGTCAAACCTCCCCGGCCGTACCAGTGCCTTGTCTAAGACATGCTCCGGGGCGTTGGTGGCGCCGATAATGATGACGTTCAAGTCCTTTTCTTTGAGGCCGTCCATTTCCACCAGGAGTTGGTTCAAGGTGGTATTGTGTTCAGTGGTGCCGCCGAAGCCGCGCTCCATCGCCCGCTGGGCGCCGACAGCGTCGATTTCATCAATAAAAATAATACAGCCGCCTTCAAATTCAGCGTGCTGGCGCGCCTGTTTAAAGAGGTTGCGGATTCGTCCTGCGCCCACGCCTACGAACATCTCCACGAATTCCGAACCCGACATGGAGATAAAAGGGATCTTGGCTTCGGTTGCAATGGCCTTGGCTAAATAAGTCTTGCCGCAGCCCGGGGGCCCAAGCATGAGGATGCCGCGCAAGATTTTCCCGCCGATACGCTGGAGCTGGGCGCGGTCTGTGATCAATTTCACCACTTCCAGGGCCTCTTCTTTTGCCTCATCCATTCCGATGACGTCGTTCCAGGTAATGCCGATTTCGTCTCCGGAGATGGATTTTTTCTTATGCTGGGTGAATGACTGCGAGCCCTTTTTAAAGAACATCCAGTAATACATATAAGTAAAGGTAACTCCCTGCACTAACCCCATGATCAGCCACATATACATCTGCAAGGGCATCATCGCCAACTGCGATTGGCGCAGGTATGATTCAGATTCATTCCAGGCGCGCACACCCATGGTCACAAAAATGACCAGGGAACCGACTAACGCGATTACGGTAGCGATGAGAATGATCTTTATCCAGTGCAGTTTCCAGAAAAGCTTATGTTTTTTCCACTTCATATGAACTCCCTCTTTATGATATGTATGCACAAATTTAGCATATTAAAGAGGGCAAGTCAAGAAAATACGATGTATATAAGGAATAATTATTCACCTCTACTTGACGAAACACCTTTTCCGTGTATAATTATGCTACTGTATTTTAACCTATTATATATTGCACCCGGCGCTTTTTGGAATTGCGCCGGTGTGCCCTTGTGGGCAAGGAGGAAACAATGGCAAAGATAAGAGAAGTAAGGGCGCGCCAGATCCTGGATTCGCGCGGTAATCCCACCGTGGAGGTGGATATAATTTTGGATAACGGGATTTTGGGCCGGGCAGCAGTGCCTTCCGGAGCATCTACCGGAGACAACGAAGCGTTGGAACTGCGCGATGGCGACAAGAGCCGCTATTTAGGTAAGGGAGGATTAAAGGCGGTCGGCAACGTAAATAACGTAATCGCTTCAAAAATAATAGGTTTGGAGCCTGATTTTAGAAAAATAGACAAACTTCTGCTGGAATTAGACGGCACGGAAAACAAGGCTAATCTGGGCGCCAACGCCATTTTGGGCGTTTCTATGGCAGTGGCAAAGGCGGCAGCGTTAGATAAAAAAGAGCCTTTGTATAATTATTTGGGCGGGGCAGGGGCCAATATCCTGCCCGTGCCGATGATGAATATCTTAAACGGCGGGCTGCACGCGGATAATAATCTGGACATCCAGGAATTCATGATCATGCCGGTAGGCGCACCCACTTTTTCCGAGGCCCTTCGATACGCGGTGGAGGTATTTCATAATCTCAAGGCGATCCTTAAGTCGAAGAAACTTTCCACTTCTGTGGGCGATGAAGGAGGATTTGCGCCAAATCTTCGATCTAACCAGGAAGCGCTGGAGCTGATAGTGGAAGCGATCACAAAGGCTGGTTACCGTCCGGGAAAAGACGTCAGCCTTGCTTTGGATTGCGCGGCCAGTTCATTTTGTAAGGACGGAAAGTATAAA
>Ga0105164_10001858_pt1 | contig 13286 bp, 10 predicted proteins | sample VDWuncwatermetaG_FD_89674 | JGI IMG/M metagenome (GOLD analysis project Ga0105164, IMG submission 89674) | Wastewater microbial communities from Netherlands to study Microbial Dark Matter (Phase II) - VDW unchlorinated drinking water | ecosystem: Environmental > Aquatic > Freshwater > Drinking...
ACGCCGCTGCCATCGCTGGCATCGAAGCGCTGAGGATAATCGACGAACCCACGGCTGCAGCGCTCGCCTACGGCCTGGACATAGAGGACGTTCACACCGTCCTGGTCTGGGACCTGGGCGGCGGCACCTTCGACGTATCGATCCTGGAGCTGGGCGACGGCCTGTTCGAGGTCAAGGCGGTCAACGGCAACACCTGGCTGGGGGGAGACGACTACGACCAGCGGATTGTGGAACATCTGGTGACCGAGTTTCGCTGGCAACGTGGCGTTGACCTTCGCCAGGACAAGTCGGCGCTGCAGAGGCTCAAGGAGGCGGCGGAGGCAGCCAAGATCGAACTCACGGATGAAGAGAGCGTGCGCGTCAGGCTGCCATACTTCAACGACGGCGATGGGACCCTCCAGCGCTGGGAGACGGTCCTCACGAGAGCGACATTCGAACAGCTAACGGAGGACCTACGGCAGAAGATGATAGCTCCCACGAAGCAGGCCCTCGCCGACGCCGGGCTACAGCCGAGGGACATCGATCGCGTGATCCTGGTGGGCGGATCGACGCGGATGCCGGCCGTACGAGACCTGCTCAGGGAACTTCTGGAGAAGGAACCGTACGGAGATGTCCACCCTGACGAAGCGGTGGCTATGGGGGCGGCCATCCAGGCGGGCATCCTGACCGGGGAGATTCAAGGGAAGGTGCTGATCAACGTCACTCCCCTATCTCTGGGAATAGAGACGCAGGGTGGAATCTTCACAAAGATCATCCAGAGGAATACCGCCGTGCCGGTGTCCCAGAGCCAGCTCTTCACCAACGCCGCCGATGGCCAGACGTCCAGCGATATCCACGTGTTGCAGGGCGAACGCGATATGGCCATCGATGACATGACGCTGGACAGATTCGAGTTGGCCGGCATCCCGGCGGCAGCGCGGGGAGAAGCCCGGGTGGAGGTGACTTTCCATATCGATGCCAACGGTATCCTCCACGTGTCCGCCCATGATCTGTACTCTGACAGCTTGCGGGAATTGCGAATCAGCTCCCGCTTCTACGGCCTGCCCGGCGAGGAGATAGGCCGCATGATCGAGGAAGCTCAGCGATACGCGGAGGAGGATCAAAGGCGGCGCCAGGAGGTCGAAGGGGGCATCAGGGCCGACAACATGGTTCGGGCTGCCCGACAGGCCATTGAAGAGGACGGGGATGACGCCGAACCATTCCTGGCCGACGAGATCGAGCGAGGGATACTCCAGGTCCAGACTGCCTTTGCGACTGGCGACAGTGAGGAACTCCGGGCCAGAACAGAGGAGTTGGAGAAGCTGGTTAGGGCGCTGCACCGCGAAGCGAAGGCCGGGACGCGTGGCCAGGAGCGACTAGTATACGTCGAGCGAGGGGCCAAAGGGTGAGCCAGATCAGGAACGTCTATACTGCCGGTGGGTCACTGTGGCCGCCTTGGGACCGACGGCAGATTCGGAGTGGGGGCCGGTCGCGCAGGTATAGCAGCGCTTGGCTTCCCAAGCAGAGGGTCGTGGGCTTCCGCCTGAGGCGGACAGGCTGAGTCCCATCGCCCGCTGCAGACTCTTCCCTTCTGCCTCGGCGGCTTGTGGTCCGGCGTCTTCAGCCGGCCGGCTGCACGCTGTCCAGCAGGCCTTTCAGGTCGTGCTTGGCGTCTAGAATGCCGGCCCAGAGGTCACCTACCTGTCGCAGCCGGTCGGGGGTGGTCAGGATCGTAAACTCGGTGGGATAGACCTTCCCTACCTCGTGCCAGCGGAGCGGCATGGAGACGGTCGCCTCCGCCAGCGGCCGCGGCGAGTAGACGGAGGCCAGGGTCTTGCCGCGGGCGTTCTGATTGTGGTCGAAGAAGACCTTGCCGGTGCGTTTCTCCACCATCCACTCCATCGTGACTTCGCGGGGGTGCTGTCGGAGCAGGAAGGTGCCGATGGTCTGGCAGGCGGAGCGGACGGCATCGTAATCGAGCCAGCGGAGGATGGGGACGTAGATGTGGAGGCCGGTGCGGCCGGAGGTCTTGACGAAGGAGGACAGCGAGAGGGAGTCCAGGAGCTCCTTGAGCCAGAGCGCCACTTCGCAGGTCTTGGCGAACGCTTTACGGTTTAGTTCCGGCTCGTCGCCCTTTGCTTCCCGGCCTGAGTAGATGTAGGGGTCCAGATCGAACACCATGAAGTCCGGGAAGTTGAGCAGCGAGCGGTCGATGTTCTCCACGGACCCGGCGAACTCGGTGGAAAGGTGGTGTCCGTCGGGCTCTGGACTGACCCGCGAGTACCAGGTGTGCAGCTCGAGGTCAGCGAGCTGGCCCAGCCACAGGAGCGTCGGCAGGTTGTTGCACATCAGGTATTCCTGGTCGCCCTCATTGTGCTCGGAGAAGAGGCGGACCGATTCCACGAACGCGGGCAGGGGGTTGTCCCAGTGCTTCTGGTGAAGTGCTCGCCGTAGATGCCGTCCGGGTAGCGGGTCAGGGACAGAGGCCGGTCGCGCAGGTGCGGCAGAAGGTACGGTGAGACCCCGGCGAGGTACACCAGGAGGTCACGCTTGGTGAGGGCCTGGTGGCCGTCGATGGCCGGCCAGAACTCTTTGTTCAGGTTATTGAGCGGTATCTTCTGTCCCTGCACCTTCAGCGTGAACTTCTCCGCCGTGTTGCCTAGCTGCTCGAGCACCGACTCCAAGTTCTTCTCCAGCGATGCCGGCCGGGCGGGCCGCGACTGAGCCGTCGCCGGCGCGGGCACGACGGCGCTGTGGCGCGCCTCTGAGGGCGGCTTATCAGGCCGCAGACGGAGGAAGACGGGGGCGCGGAGACGGCCATCCTGGGTGATCTGGGCGAACTTCACCTCCGTCACCAGCTCTGGCCTGACCCAGGTGGCGTCCTTGACAGATGGCCGCTCGTGGAAGGGGCACTCGTCCGACCGGATGGCGTCCAGGAGCTGTCGCAGGTCAGCCAGAGAGCGGTCATCGAAGCCGCTGCCCACGTTGCCGGCGTAGACCAGGCAACGGGCGTCGTCATAGTAGCCCAGCAGCAGGGCGCCGAAGGTGTGGGCGCGGCTGCCCTGGCCCGCGGTGTATCCGCCGACCACGAACTCATCGCTGAGGGTGGCCTTGACTTTGAGCCAGTTACGCGAGCGGCGGCCCGATTCGTAGGGGCTGTCAGCCCGCTTGGCCACGACCCCCTCCAGGCCGTGGGCTACCGCCGCCGTGTATGCGGCCTCGCCCTCCTCTGTGAAACCCTCCAGAAGGCGCACTCGCTCAGAGGGCAGAAGGGCGCTCTCCAGCAGGCTCTTCCGATCCAGGAGATGCATGGGGCGGAGGTCGTAGCCATTGAGGTAGAGGAGATCGAAGACGTAGTAGAGGACGGGGATACGCGCGTCAGCGCTGCGGATGTCCGCCTCGCGGGTAAGGTTGAGCCGCTGCTGGAGGAGCTGGAACGAAGGACGGCCCTCCTCGTCAAGGGCGACTATTTCCCCATCCAGCGCCAGCTCGCGCTCCGGCTGGCGCGCCAGTTCTTGCGCCAGGGCAGGGTACTGGGCGGTGGCATCGAGGCCGCGACGCGAAAGGAGCTTGGGGTGCCCGTCCTTGATGAGGGCGATGGCGCGGACGCCGTCCAGTTTCGGCTCGAACAGCCAGCGCGGGTCGGAGAAGGGTTTATCGGTGAGGCTGGCCAGCATCGGCGCGAGCGATGCGGGGAAGGGGGCGCGGCGGGCCTCGGGGATATCGTCTGGCTTCAGGCGCGCCCCGCCCCTGCGGGAGCGGTCGGGAAGGCGGCCGGCCCTGAGGTCTTCGATGGTCAGGCCCGAGAGGACGGAGGCGTCTTCCTCCAGGATATCGCGCTCAGCATCGGCGAAGCGGTCCTTATGCTTGATCAGGAGCCACTCGTTCTCGCCCCGCCGCGTCTTGACCAGCGTCCAGGAGCCCTTCAGCTTCTGTCCCCGCAGGAAGAAGGAGAGCTTGCCCTTGGACAGCCCCTCCTGCATGCGCCGGCCCGCCTCCTCGCGGTCGTCCCAGGACAGCCGGCCGTCCTCGTCCGGCGAGTAGGTGCCGGCGTCCCAGACGATGACCTGGCCGGCCCCGTACTCGCCCTTCGGTATCACACCCTCGAAGGTGGCATACTCCAGGGGGTGGTCCTCAACCATCATGGCCAGCCGCTTGTCCTGCCGGTTGAGCGACGGCCCCTTGGGTATGGGCCAGGACTTGAGGGCCCCGTCCACCTCCAGCCGGAAGTCGTAGTGCAACTGCCTGGCGGCGTGCTTCTGCACGACGAAGGTAAGGGGGCCTTGGTTAGGGCTTGGTTGCTCCGGCGCCGGTTCAGTGGTCCGCGCGAAATCGCGCTTCTTGCCGTATTCCTCCAGCATCGAGTCCATTATGCGGCGGAAGCGACGGGGATGCTAATAGCTGGAGCTAAGGGGGTCAGACCGTTGCCGCTGCTATCCGGCGGCAGCCCTGCGGCGCCTGGAAAACTCCTCGCCGGCCCCGTCCTCTTTGCGCTTCTTGGCGGCTTCCACGCTGGCCTTGAGAGCGGCCATGAGGTCGACTACCTTGGCGGCGGGCGCGGCCGGCGCCTCCACCAGCTCCTGGCCCTGGAGCTTCGCCTCGATCATCTCCATGAGGGCTGCCCGGTAGAGGTCCTGGTACTTCTCCGGGTCGAACGGCTCCAACAGGAGATCGATGAGCGCAAACGCCATGTCGAGCTCGCGCTCGGACACCGACACTTCCGGCAGCTCCACTCCCTTCTGCACGCGAATTTCGTCCGGGTAGTAGAGGGTTTCCAGGACGAGGGTACCGTCCAGCGAGCGCAGGGCGCACAGCTGCTCTTTGTTGCGAATAGCGATCTTGGCGATGGCGGTCAGCCCCTTCTCCTTGAGGGCGCGCATAAGCAGGACGAAAGGCTTCACCCCGATGTCATCGGGCTCCAGGTAGTAGCTCTTCTCGTAGAATATGGGGTCGATCTCCGGTGCCTGGACGAAGGCCGACAGCTCGATGGCGTGCTTGCTGGGCAGAGGCAGCTGGTCGAGGTCCTCATCGGTCATGACGACGTGGTGGTCTCGGGCGTATTCGTATCCCCGTATCACTTCGCCCCACTGGACTTCGCGCTCGCACACGGGACACCAGCGGAGCTGCTTCAAGCGGCTGCCGCACTCCTGGTGCAGGAGGTGGAAGGAGATGTCCTTGCTTTCGGTGGCGGCGAACAGCTTGACCGGGATGCTGACCATCCCGAAGCTGATGACGCCGTTCCAGATGGACCGCGGCATTTACCCTGCCCCCCTTCCTCCACCCAGCCTTGGCGGAACTCCGATGGTGGGGTCACCTGTTGGCGATATCTTGGGATTGGAAGATGTGGTGCGCTTCAGGCTGCTCTTCGCTTTCTAGGCGTCGCAAATCTATATGATAGCATACTATCGCAATTCCGTCACGCAGGGCTGTGCCGTCCGGCAATTCCAGGAACGTGCGGTCTGGGCGCGGGGTTAATCGCCCTCTTAGACGTGAGACAGAAAGCGGGCTCCTGTGTTAAATTGCAAGGCGCTTGCCGTCCCAGAACCAGTGTGAGCCGGAGGTGAATATGGCCGACAGCCCAGGCTACGAGGAGATGCTGTACGAGCGGAAGGGCGCGGTCGCGCTCATCACCCTGAACCGGCCCGAGAAGCTCAACGCCTGGACGCCCCGGATGGAAGGCGAGTTCCTCGACGCTCTAGACCGGGCGTCGCAGGACAGGCAGGTAGTGGTGCTCGTTGTGACGGGCGCCGGGCGGGCGTTCTGCGCCGGCGGGGACATCAGCGTCTGGTCCGACAATCTGGCTGCGCGGGGCACCGCTGCCCCCAGTTCGCCGCTCCTGGCGCGGGACGGCAGCCCGGAGGTGCCGATCGCCCTCAGCCGCAGCAAGCCGATCATCGCGGCCATCAACGGGCCGGCTATCGGCATCGGCCTCACCATGCCGCTGGCCTGCGACATCCGTATCGCATCGGAGCGGGCCACCTTCTCGGCGCGGTTCGTGAAGGTGGGGTTGACGCCGGAGTGCGGCAGCACGCGCTATCTGCCGCTGGTGGCGGGAGTGAGCAATGCCCTGTTCCTGGCCCTAACCGGCCGCATCATCGACGCCGCCGAGGCGAAGGAGCGCGGCCTGGTGGACCGGGTGGTGCCCCACGAGAGGCTGATGGAGGAGGCGATGTCGCTGGCCCAGGAGATCGCGGCCAACCCCCCCGACGCGGTCTGGTCGGCGAAGCGGCTGATCCATCAGAACGCTGTCGAGAGTGACCTGAGGCGGGTCGTCACGCACGAGGGGTTTGCCATCCGCGAGATGCGGGCGCTGCCGGATCACGCCGAGGCGGTGCGGGCGTTCATGGAGAAGCGGGAGCCTCGCTTCAGTCGGTAGGGCGTTGAATGGTTGACCGCTGGGGGTTCACGTTCCCGCTGGAAGGCGTGCCGCTACCCGCGCACCGGGAGGTGCTGTTGGAAGCGGAGCGACTTGGCTACACCGATGCCTGGACGGCCGAGACCAACGGCCCTGACGCCTTCGTTCCCCTAGCGCTGGCGGCCGCCTGGACGGAAAGGCTGCGTCTGGGCACAGCCATCGCCAACATCTACACGCGCACGCCCGCGTTGCTGGCGATGGAGGCGGCGGCTCTGTCGGAGGCCGCCCCGGGCCGGTTCTGCCTGGGGATAGGGACCAGCTCGCCAGCGATCGTCGAGAACTGGAACGGGGTGCCGCTGCGGAGGCCGCTGCGCCGTATGCGGGAGACCGTGGGCTTCCTTCGACAGGTATTCGCCGGGGAGAAGGTCTCAACCAGCGGCGGTTCGTTTGAGGTGCGAGGGTTCCGTCTGTCGAAGGCGCCCGGCCAGCCTCCACCGATCTTCGTGGCGGCGCTGCGAGAGAAGATGCTGGAGCTGGCGGGGAGCCTGGCCGACGGCGTACTCATTAACTGGCTATCGCCGGAAGATGTTTCCACGGTCGTGGGCGTGGCCCGCGAGGCGGCCCGGCAGGCCGGCCGCGACCCAGACTCGCTGGAGGTGGCCTGCCGCATCTTCGTCCTGCCGCCGGTGCCCGATGGGTTGGCCAGAGCCATGGGTCGCTGGGCGATCGCGGGATATCTCAATACGCCTGTGTACAGCGCGTTCCATAGCTGGCTCGGTCGCGGCGAGGCGCTGCGGCCCATGTGGGAGGCCTGGCAGGCCGGCGATCGCCGCGCGGCGCTGGAGGTGATCCCGGACAAGGTCGTGGAGGACCTGTTCGTTATGGGCGACAAGCAGGAGCGTCTGGACAAGATTGAGGCCTACTGCCGCAATGGGGTCACGCTGCCTATTCTCAACTTCGCGCCCGGCAGTGAAGACCCCAGCCAGCAGAAAGCCCAAACGACGGCCATGCTCAGGGAACTGGCCAGGCCATAAACGGCTAACGGAAGGAGGATGGAGATGCCCGATTTAATGCTCACGCCGGAGATCCGGGAGATGCGCCGGAAGGTGCGCGCCTTCATGGACGAGCACATTTACCCCAACGAGGCGGTGCTGTCGGAGCCGGAAGCGGGCGCTGAGGGCCTAATGAGGGACCTGCAGGGCCGCACCAAGGCGATGGGGATGTGGGCCCCTCACCTGCCCGCTGAGGCCGGCGGGATGGGCATCGGGTTCATGCCGTACGTCTACATCAACGAGATCTTGGGCCGCAGCCCCTTCGCGCCGCGGGCCTTCGGCGCCCAGGCGCCGGACTCAGGGAACGCGGAGATCCTGTGGCAGTTCGGCACCGAGGAGCAGAAGCAACGCTGGCTCAAACCGCTGGTGGCGGGAGAGATTCGCTCCTGCTTCTCGATGACGGAGCCGGAGGTCTCAGGGGCCGATCCGACGACGCTCCAGACGCGGGCGGTGCGGGACGGCGACGACTGGGTGATCAACGGGCACAAGTGGTTCAGCAGCGGCGCCATGGGGGCGGCTTTCGCCATCGTCATGTGCGTGTCGGACCCCGAGGCGCCGCCCCATCGCCGCATGAGCCAGATCATCGTACCTACGGACAGCCCGGGGTTCGAGATCGTGCGGTCGGTGCCGGTGATGGGCGAGACGTTCGGCGCCCACGGCGAGATCAACTATCGGGACTGCCGCGTGCCCGTCACCAATACGCTGGGCAACACGGGCGACGGGTTCCTGATCGCTCAGAAGCGGCTGGGTCCCGGCCGCATCCACCATTGCATGCGCTGGCTGGGCCAGATGCAGCGCGCCTTCGAGCTGATGTGCCGGCGGGCCCTGGCGCGGGTGGCCTTCGGCAGCACGCTGGCCGAGAAGCAGACGGTGCAGAACTGGATCGCCGACTCGGTCGCCGAGATCCAGGCGTCGCGCCTGCTGACGTTGCACGCCGCGCACAAGATCGACCAGGGCGACGAGGCGAGGGTGGAGATATCGCTGATCAAGTTCTTCGGGGCGAAGGTGCTGCACGACGTCATCGACCGGGCGATCCAGGTCCACGGCGCCCTGGGCGTATCGGGCGATACGCCTCTGGAGTCGATGTACCGGCAGGCGCGCGCCGGCCGCATCTACGACGGGCCGGACGAGGTGCACCGCATGGTGGTGGCGCGGCGAGTGCTGCGGGCCTTCAAGGAAGGCTCTGTCTGGGAGTTCGAGTAGGGCGCGACCCTCTGCTTGGGAAGATTATCCGCCCCGATTTGTATCTGGTTGAACCTGAAAACGGCGTTTTCAGGCCGTCTTAGCCATCTGCCTCCAGAGGGCTCGGCCCTTTGCCTCCAATCTTTTCTGCTTCCAAGGGCAATCGCTTCGGCGTGGCTCAACGATACTAACTCAGTTGACGGCGGCTCAACCCCCTCATCCCGGCAATCAGGCGATGTCACTTCATGCGCCCGGACCGGTGCCGAGATACCCTTTTGCTCCCTACCCAGCCGGTCCTCGAACCGTACGCCCGCCGATGTCCTTCCCAGCGGCAACCATGGCCTCGCCTTCCGCAGTAACCCACTTTACGAAGCGCAAGACATGGGGGATGGCAGCCGGGTCGGGCCTGGGGTCGGCCCGCCCCGCGCGTGACGACTGGACAAGAGTTCGCCATGGCTCAGGCAACGCGGAAACGGCCCACGCGGACGCCCGCAGCTTACTGGCCAACTCCCCAAATGCCAGGGTGTAGAGCGCCCTGCACATTGTCTCGACGACGTAGGCCTGATGACTTCGGGGCGGCAGCCACTCCGGGTTGTCGGGCTGGGCAGCCCATTCGGCCCAGTCTCGTATGCGGGTGCGGACCGCGCCGCGCAGTTCCTCGACTGAAATGGGGTCGATGAGGGACTGTGGATCGGGGCCGAGAAGCGTTACACCGTGCTCGCGCAGCGTCCAGCGCTCCAGCTTCCACTGGTACCGGTGCTCTTGCCAGCCCAACGGCGTGTCCGAATACACGGTGGGGTGTCGCTGGCCCGGCTGGAAGCGTTTCAGCGACGCCCGATCGATATAGGCTCCTTCCAGGCGGTCGGCGTACTTGTTGGGAAGCGCCGCCAGCCGCGCGTGCAGTTGGACCAAGGCGGCGAATTCGGGGTCGGATACTGGACTCTCGGTGACGACGAGGAAATCCAGGTCGCTAGTCTCGCCGAAGTCGCCCGTGGCGAGAGAGCCGCGCAGGTAGACGCCTACCAGGTTTTTCCCGAGCGCCGCACGGACCCCAGGCACCAGCGCGGCGAGCATCTCACTCACCTCAGGCGGAAAGCTCATGTTGGCGGTTGCCATTCGCACAGACCATTCTAGGCGTTATCGATGGGGGAAGGGGAGGCGTGGAGCGCGCGCCGGACCTCGTCGTCGTTGAGGCCATCGATAAACAGCAGCTTGTCGCGAGAGGCGGCTCCTCGCACCAGCGTCACGTTGCTGGCGGGCACGCCGAGACTCGCGGCCAGGAGCCGGCGGACGGACTCGTTGGCCTTGCCGCGCTCGGCCGCCGCGCGCACCTTTAGCCGCAGGACATCGCCCTGCCAGCCGACGAGGGCGTCGCCGCGGGCGCCGGCGGTGACGCGGACCTTCAGGTAGGCCAAGCCATGCTCCCGACAATCGTTTTTGCTATTATAGCTGCGCGATGCCGGATATGCTGGTGCGCGGGAAGATAGTGGGGAAGAAGGTTGAGCTATGAATGGCCACTGGCCGGAGCCCGAGCGCTGTTTCTATCAATCGCAGCGGTTGAGGCTGCACTACGTGGTCTGGGGAGACGGAGGCAAGCCGCCGTTGCTGCTGATCCACGGCGGTCGTGACCACTGCCGGAACTGGGACGCCGTGGCCGCCGGCCTGCGGGACCGCTACACGATCTACGCTCCCGACCTGCGGGGCCACGGCGACAGCGACTGGGCCCTGGGCGGGATGTACAGCCTGCCCGAGTTCGTGCTGGATGTCGCCACCCTGGCCGCCTCGATGGAGGGATCGCTGACCCTTATCGGCCACTCCCTGGGCGGCGCCGTCGCCCTCCAGTACGCGGGTACATTCCCGGAGCGCGTCGCCAGAGTAGTCGCCATCGAAGGATGGGGCCCTCCACTCCTGGAGCATCAGGTCGCCCACGTGCGAATGCGGCACTGGATCGACCACATGCACGAGATGGAGGAGCGCAAGCCGAGACGGTACGCGTCGGTGGAGGACGCCACGAGGCGTATGCTGGAGGCGAACTCGCACCTGAGGCCGGAGATGGCCCTTCATCTGACGAAGCACGGCACCCGGCGCAACGATGACGGCACCCTGTCCTGGAAATTCGACAACTACGTGCGTATTCGCTCTCCCTATGAGTTCAATCTGGAGGACGCCCAGGACATCTGGGCGCAGATCCGCTCGCCCGTGCTGCTGGTGAAAGGAGCGGAGAGCTGGGCGCTGGACCCTGAGAAGGACGGTCGGGCGAAGGTGATCCCGAACCGGCGGACGGTGACGGTCGAAGGGGCCGGACACTGGGTGCACCACGACCAGTTGGAGCGGTTCCTGGCGGTCGTGGCGGAGTTCCTGGCGGAAGAGCGGCCGGTGCCAGCCTGAGTCCGAGCTCGAGGGGGGCGCGGCATGCCCGAGGACCTGTCCTGAACGGTGTCCGCTGCCTTGACGGCGATGGGTCTGCGGGTCCGCCACATCATGGCCCCCGGGGAAGTCGGAGGCGCACAGGCTGACCTCTTTCGCCCGGTTGGAAGGTGGGCGCGTCACCTATCCCCCGCCTGCGTGATATCATTTCGATACCGAGGCCGGGAGCATGACGATGTCGGTGGACGTACCGCGAACGGTGGACGAGCTTACGCCCGAGTATCTGTCTGGCATCGCCGGGAAGATGCTGGGCGACCCTACTGTGCGTGTCACTGAGTTCACGGTGACGCCTGATCCATTTGTATTTCCTCGCTTCGGGGACAAGCAGTTCTTCGAGATAGCGTTCGGCTATCGCGGCGTCGGAGGCGAAGGCAGCGCGACAATGATCCTGCGCGTGCTGCCGCCCATGGACGCGGTCATGATGCTCACGGGCGACACCGAGCACCGTGAACTGAAGGCGTTCGAGACGGGGCTGCTGGCGATGGTGCCGCCGACGTTCCACGTGCCTTATATCGACATCGTGCACCGGCCAGATCGGGATCAGTACTGGGTGTTCGTGGAGGACGTCCGGCCAGACATGGCGCGGCTGGGCATGACCGAGGCCCTGGGGGACGATACTCTGCGGGTGATCCTGTCGCACCTGGCGGCCTTCCACGCTGCCTTCTGGGAACGCCATGACGTGCTGAGTCAGCCATGGCTGATGCGACTGGAGCGGCCGGTGGACTATTTCTACCGGTGCATCGTGGACATCCTGGACGGCATGAAGGGGGCATCGGAGCCCTCGCGCTACATCGTCGATAAGTGGCCCTGGCTCCAGGAGGGAGTGCTGCGTCTTATGGACTCCCTGCCGGCGGAGAGGCGCCGCTGGGTGGAGGCGCTGTACCGGGAGCCGGAGCGTCTCCTGGAGAAGGTGCGGCCCCTGCCCCGCACCCTCTGCCACTATGACTTCGACAACCGGAACCTGGGCCTGCGGGAAGGAGCGAACGGACTCCAGACGGTGGTTATCGACTGGGAGATCGTGGGCGAAGGGCTCTCCTCAGCGGACGTGGGTCGCTTCCTGGCCTACCAGCAGCCGCCGAATGCGGAGGAGCTGGTGGGATACTATCTTGATGAGCTGGAGCGGCACCTGGGCCGGAGCATAGACCGGGAGCAGTGGCTGTACGGGTCCGAGTTGGTGACGGTGGCCATCTGGCAGATCATCGGTGTGCAGTTCGGGGCCCTGGTCAGCACACCGACATCGCCGGTGCCGGCGGAGCAGCGCGAGGGGCTAAAGGCCCGCGTCTATTCGGACATCGAGCACGTGGAGTCGCTGGTGCGGAAGCACCGGCTGGCTTGAGCGCGCCAGCAGGCAGGCTAGACCTTTCGCTTGCCGTAATAGGGCAGGAGCGTCTCGTCCTGGGCCTTCTTCTCGGCGGGGGCCTGAGCCGGCGCCTTGGGCGGCGCCGCCGCCATTCCCATCATGGCCAGGGTCACCGGCGCGATGGGCTCGCCGTCGATGAGGACGTTCAGGCAGGCCGGGCGCCCGGAAGCGAAGGCCCGCTCCAGGGCAGGCGTGATCTCCTCGGGCCGCTCCACCAGCTCGGCGTGGCAGCCGAAGCCCTCCGCCGCCTTCTCGTAGCGCACGAGCCCCAGTTCGGTGGCCACGGTGCGGCCCTGGAACATGATCTGCTGGCCGTGCTTGGACATGCCCCAGGCCTGGTCGTTGAAGATGACGGTGACAACCGGCAAGTTATGCCGGACCATGGTATCGAACTCGGCAAAGTTCAGGCCCACCGAGCCGTCGCCGGTGACCACCAGGACCTGACGCTCCGGGAAGGCGAGCTTGGCGGCGGCGCCGAAGGGGAGGCCGATGCCCAGGCAGCCCAGGTAGCCGTGTGAGAGGAAGCAGCCGGGATGCTTTTGCTGGAGGGCCGAGCCGATCCAGTCGGCCGCCTCGCCGCCGTCGGCGACGACGATGGCGTCTTCGTCCAGGGAAGCGGCGATGTCGTGGCCCAGGCGGTGGGGATGGATGGGGGTAGCGTCGCTGTCCAGGACGTGGGCGAAGGCCCGGGCCCGTCCCGTCTTCGCGGCGGCTAGGGCGTCGAGCCACGCGGTTCGCGAGGACCAGGGGCGGCTCTTTGCGCCGGCGAGCATCTGCCGTAGCACCTCGCGGCAGTCGCCGGCGATGCCGAGCTGGATGTCGCGATTGCGGCCGATCTCCTCCGGCTCGATGTCGACTTGGATGACTTTGGCGTCCGGCGGGATGATTGAGCGGCGGCCGCCGGTGAACATACCGAGACGGGCCCCCAGAA
>Ga0105164_10001859_pt1 | contig 13286 bp, 13 predicted proteins | sample VDWuncwatermetaG_FD_89674 | JGI IMG/M metagenome (GOLD analysis project Ga0105164, IMG submission 89674) | Wastewater microbial communities from Netherlands to study Microbial Dark Matter (Phase II) - VDW unchlorinated drinking water | ecosystem: Environmental > Aquatic > Freshwater > Drinking...
GGCTGTATTTTGAGCCGGTGACCATAGAGGATGTCTTGAATATTATTGAATTAGAGAAACCAATCGGCGTAATTGTGCAGTTCGGAGGGCAAACCCCGCTTAACCTGGCAGTCTCTTTACGAAATGCCGGGGTGAATATTTTAGGGACCAGCGCCGAGAATATAGACATAGCCGAAGACAGGGAGCGCTTTAAACAGATGTTAAATAAGTTAGGCCTTCTGCAACCTCCTAATGGCACAGCATTCGAGTATAAGGAAGCCAAACAGGTAGCCCAAAGAATAGGGTATCCGGTTTTGGTGCGGCCCTCTTATGTATTGGGCGGCAGGGCAATGGAGATTGTTTACGAGGAGAGTTCATTAGAAAAATTTATTACTGAGGCAGCTTTGGTCTCCGGAGAGCATCCGGTATTGATCGATAAATTCCTGGAGGACGCTATTGAAGTAGACGTAGATGTTATCGGTGATGGCTCTGCCTTTGTCATCGGCGGAATCTTGGAGCACATCGAAGAGGCGGGTATTCATTCCGGGGATTCGGCAATGACCATTCCCGCGTATACACTCTCGCAGAATATTTTAAATAAAATCAGGGAGGCAACCTATAAGATGGCCAAAGAACTTAACCTGGTTGGTCTTATGAACGTGCAGTATGCGGTTAAAGACGAAAAGGTTTATGTTTTAGAGGTTAACCCGCGGGCCTCGCGTACCGTGCCTTTTGTTTCGAAAGTAATCGGCGTGCCCCTGGCCAGGCTTGCCACCAAGGTAATGTTAGGTAAGAAACTTAAAGACTTAGGTTTTACCCAGGAGATAATTCCGCCCTACGTAGCAGTAAAAGAATCAGTATTTCCTTTTAATCGATTCCCGGGAGTGGATATCATTTTAGGCCCGGAGATGAAATCTACCGGAGAGGTTATGGGTATAGATAAAGATTTTGCCCGCGCCTATATTAAAAGCCAGATTGCCGCCGGACAAAATCTGCCCAGGAAGGGAAATGTTTTTGTTTCGGTAAGGGACAGGGATAAACGCGCCATAGTTTCTATTGCCAAGCAACTGCAGGATTTAGGTTTTCGGGTTTACTCTACTTCAGGTACAGCTGCTACCTTGGAGAAAAACGGTATCGCGGTCAAAGTCCTGCCGCGTATTGCTGAGGGCAGGCCAAACATCCTGGATTTGATGAAGGATGACAAGATTCAGTTGGTTATTAACACTCCTTCGGGGAGAATCCCACGGCAGGATGAAGTCAAGATTCGCTCTCATGTTGTGAAATACAATATTCCTTATACCACGACCATCTCCGGCGCTCAGGCAACGGTCAATGGTATCGAAACCATGATTAAGAAAGATTTAGGGGTGACTTCCTTGCAGGAGCATCACAAGAAATTAAAAAGCCAAAAGGCCAAGAATGCAAAAAATTAATTTTAAGACAAGCAAAAGGACCGAGTTAATCGATATTACAAAAGAGGTGCAGGAAATAATCGATAAAAGCAAAGTAGAGGAAGGTGTTTGTCTTTTATTTTGTCCGCACACAACCGCGGGTCTTACGATTAATGAAAATGCCGACCCATCAGTAAAATCAGATATCCTGGGGGTTTTGAATAGGCTTATCCCGGAGGGTGCAGGGTACGCGCATCAGGAGGGCAATGCCGATAGCCATGTTAAGTCTTCTTTGTTTGGCAGTTCATTAACCATTTTTATCCAGGCTGGACAGCTAGCCTTTGGTACATGGCAGGGTATATATTTCTGCGAGGGGGATGGGCCGCGTCAGCGCCAGGTATGGATTAAGATAGTTAAACAAGAGTAACTAGGGTTAAAAAATGCCTGAATTGCCGGAAGTAGAAACTATCAAGCGCGAACTAGAAAAAACAATCGTAGGCAAGAAGATTGTTGAGGTTTGCGTACACGACCCTCGGGTCATTCGTCAGCCCAGTGTCGAGCAATTTAAAAAAGGGCTGGCAGGCGCAAGCATTAAACATGTTTTACGCAGGGCCAAGCTTTTAATTATAGAGCTTTCCGGAAGCAAGGCCTTAACCATACACCTGAAAATGACCGGGCAGTTACTCTATCGGGGCGATGGCAGTAAAAGCCGGGTGAGCTTTCGCTTTGCTGACGGCAAGACCCTTGATTTTAATGACCAGCGTCTTTTTGCCGAGCTTCGTCTGGTTGATGACTGGCGCGATTTAAAATTTGTCCAAAGCTTAGGCCCTGAGCCATACGATTTGAATGTAGAAGAATTCTGGAAGAAGCTCTCGGCCAAAAAGACCAAAATCAAGTCGCTTTTAATGGACCAATCATTTATTTCCGGCATCGGGAATCTTTATGTTGCCGAAAGCCTGTTTCGTGCTAAGATTAATCCACAAAGAAGTGCGAACACCCTTAGCGACCAAGAAAAAGAATTGTTATTACATTCCATAAAAGAAGTATTGAGCGAGGCTATTCGTTACGGAGGTTCGTCCATAGATGATTACGTGCGCCTTTCAGGCCAAAAAGGTAATTATGTCAGCCATCATAAGGTGTATGCCCGGGAGGGCAAACCCTGTTTTACCTGCAATACAGAGATAAAAAGAATAACCCAGGGCGGGAGAGGAACTTATTTTTGCTCTAAATGTCAGAGGTAAAAAATGAAATTGCGCCTTAAGATTAATGGTTTACTTATAGTTTTAGCTTTAATCTCGATTACCCTGTTTCCCACAATCTTCTTCCGCCAGTCAAGGCGAGGCACTCTTGACGGGTTGATGGAGGTTTCTGGCATTGTTTTGATTCTTCTCGGCCAGCTTTTCAGGACTTCTGCCCGGGGGTACAAGTCCGAGAATTCCTCTCAAGGCTTAACTTTGGTTCAGGGCGGGCCATATTCTTTAGTGCGTAATCCCATGTATCTGGGTATATTATTGATTGGTCTGGGGGTTGTCCTGGTATTGTTCAAATGGTGGGTGATAGTTGTATTCCTGGCAATCTTTATAAGCCGGTACATTTCGCTTATTTTCAAGGAAGAAAAAAAGCTCTTAAAAATATTCTCCGGGGAGTATCAAAACTATATGCAGCATGTACCCAGGCTCATGCCTTCCTTTAAAGAGCTATTCTATAGAGATGTGAGCGAATATCTTCCTTTAAAGTTTGTCTGGGCGAGGAGAGAGTTCGGCTCAGTGTTTGCCGTATTGTTTGTTGTCCTTTCTATTGAATCCTGGGAAGATATCCGCAAAGAAGGCCTGGTATTTTACGGAAAAGAATTTATAATAATTATTATAATTATGCTTTTGTTGATGGGGTTGAGTTTATACTTGGAAAGAAGGACTAAAGTCGCTCAAAAAAATGGTTCAATGCAAAGCTAAGATCCTCAGCCAGAAAATAATAGATAAGAATTATTTTCGCTGCGCCTTGGATGCCCCGCGGATAGCTCGTCAGGCAACCCCAGGGCAGTTTATTAATATCAGGATCAACGATACTTGCGAGCCGTTATTAAGAAGGCCGCTTAGTATCCATAACGCAAAAGGTTCCCGCATAGAGATTTTTTATGAGGTGTTGGGCCAGGGAACAAAGATCTTGTCCCAGAAGAGGCAGGGGGAATATCTAGATGTGGTCGGGCCTTTAGGCAATGGGTTTAAATTAGGCTGGCAGATAGGCCGCCGGGAAATTATTGTCAGCGGCGGCATGGGGGTAGCGCCACTGGTTTTTCTTGCAGAAAGATTAATCAATAGAAAAACAGGAATCCCCAAGCGCAAAATATTAGTTTTAATCGGAGCAAGGACGAAAAGTAAAATACTCTGCGAAAAAGAATTTAAAGCATTGGGTTGCCAGGTAAAAATTACCACTGATGACGGCTCAAAGGGTTTTCAAGGTAAAGTTACTGATTTGCTCTCAAATTTACTATTGACTATAGACTATAGGCCATCGACTATATACGCCTGTGGCCCTAAACCGATGCTTAAGGCTATTGCAGGGATATCATTAAAATATAATGTGCCGGCGCAGGTTTCTTTGGAAGAGCATATGGCCTGCGGCATAGGCGCTTGTTTAGGATGTGTGGTTAGAACTAAAAATGGTTACCAGCGGGTATGTGTTGATGGCCCGGTATTCGAAGCTAGCCAGATTATCTGGTGAACCTAGGTCCCTGTGTGCAGGGGCTCATGGTGAAAGGAGAGAATATGGAAAATAACCCCTTTGTCTCTATCATCATCCCGGTTAAGAACTTCGAGCGCACCCTTGAAAAAACCTTTGAATATCTATTAAATGTAGAGTATCCTCGTGATTCCTGGGAATGGGTGATTGCCGATGGGGGATCTACTGATAAAACCATTGAGATAATCCAAAGCTGGCAAAAGCAGTATCCATTTATCAAATTAGTCCAGATTCCTAATTGTCCCTCCCCTGGCTTTGCGCGTAATAAAGCACTTGAGGTTGTCAAAGGTGATTTTTTGTTTTTTACCGATGCCGATTGTGCACCTTCCAAGAATTGGATAAGCGAGATGTTAAAACATTTTATGCGTGACCCTCTTATCGCTGCCGTAGGCGGAGAGGTCTATACCCTGAAAGTCGATCCCAATAATCTCGTCGAAGCCTGGTGCCAGCATTTCAGGTTTAATATGGTTTCCCCCCGCTATGGGTTTATCAAAGAAGGATATTATCCTGATTTTCCAAAGGAGCCAGGTCCTTCTGATATCGGAGGGCATAAGGCGTATTTCTTCGGCACCTGCAATGTAGCATACAGGCGTTCGGCTATGCGCGGTATCTCTGCCCGCTTTTGGGAGAGGCCGACCGGAGAGGACATGGATTTAAGTTACCAGCACCGTAGTAAGGGTTGGAAGTTTTATTTTGCCCCCTTAGCTAAGGTCGACCATATGCACAGGGCAGACCTTAGATCTTTACGCAAGGTGTGGGTTACTTACGGTCAGGCGCACCTGCCCCTGATTGACAAATATGTAAGGCGTAAGAAATTAGAAATAATCATGCAGTTTATGAAAGGGAGTCCCGCGATAAACGTTCCTTTTCCTCTGCGGGGGTTCGTGTATATCGGTAATTTTCATTTAATGCACCTCTTTGCCCTGCTTGCACTTTTAGGTTTAGTTTTCAGTTTCTTAAATCCGACAATGGGAGTAAAAATATTTACACTAATTGCATTAGCAGGAACATTTTATTTTGCTTACCAGTATATAAAATGGAATCTTGGCATGGAGCCAAGATCTAAAGTATTGACCTGGTGTAAGATGAAATATCTGACGAACCTAAGCTTTATCCAGGGAGGCTTAAAAGACTTTAGGAAGTATAAGATCTTGTGTATCGAGCCCAGTTTTTAATAGAAGGGACGGTTCTTGAGTCAAAGCTAAAGTGTCCCTTTTTTGGGGACACTCTTGCTTCATCCTGAGAACCGTCCCTAAGTTGGGCGATGAGATAGGAGGATGGATGGGTAATATATTCTATGTTGTCTTAGGTTTACTCGCCGGAACTTTTAGTGGTTTGTTCGGGATAGGTGGGGCGACAATTCTGATTCCTGCAATGGTATATGTAGCAAGGCTTACTCAGCATCAGGCGCAGGGTACGGCTTTAGCCGCACTTCTTCCTCCGGTAGGTATTTTAGCTGTACTCCAATATTGGCAGCAAGGGAATGTAAAACTACCCCAGGCTGCTTTTATCTGCGCAGGCTTTTTTATCGGCGGTCTTATAGGGGCACATTTTGTGCAGGGTATCCCCAGTCCTGTTTTAAAGAAGCTTTTTGGATGCCTTTTGCTGGCCATTTCCCTGAACATGATTGTAGGTAAATAATATGCAGCCAAAATTATCAGTAAATATAGGAAAATTAAGAATAAAGAATCCGGTAATGGTTGCCTCCGGGACATTCGGTTACGCTGAAGAGTTTAAGGACATGGTTGATTTAAAAAATCTGGGGGCGATTGTCACCAAGACGATTACTTTAAAGCCCAGGGAGGGGAACCTTCCTCCGCGTACCTGTGAAACACCGGCAGGTATGCTTAATTCCGTAGGTCTAGAGAACCCGGGAATAAGCAAATTTCTTAACCAGAAGCTACCTTTATTAGAGAAGATCGGCCCTCCGGTTATAGTAAGCATCGCCGCAGAAGATGATCCGGAAGAATTTATTGTGTTGGCGGAGAAATTGGATAAAGTATCAGGGGTTTCTGCCATAGAGTTAAATATTTCCTGTCCTAATATCAAAGTAAAAAATTCAAAAGGCCATAAATCCGCAAAGCTTATTTCGCAAGATCCCGATTCTACTTATGATATTGTGAAAGCAGTGCGCAAGGTAACCAGCAAGGTTTTGATCACCAAGCTTTCACCAAACGTTACTTCCATTGTAGAGATCGCTCAGGCGGCAGAGGATGCGGGAAGCGATGTTTTGGCATTAATTAATACCTTGACAGGTCTTTCTATAGATATTGATGGGCGCTGTGCAAGGTTGGGAGGTTTTACCGGAGGCCTAAGCGGCCCGGCGATTAGGCCGGTTGCCGTACGCATGGTTTGGGAGGTTTACCAAAAAACAAAACTACCCATTATCGGGATGGGTGGTATAATAGATGCCCCTTCTGCCTTAGAATTCCTTATTGCCGGTGCAAGCGCAATTGCTGTAGGAACAGCGAATTTTATTAAGCCGGCGGTGAGTGAAGAAATTGTTGCGGGGGTAAGAAAATACCTGGTAGAAAAAAAGATTAAAAACATTCGTAATTTAGTTGGTTCGCTAAAAGCATGAAGCAAAAAACAAAGCTCATTTTAGCATTAGATGTAGAAAGTAAGCAAAAGGCCGGGTATTTTCTTAATAAACTTTATCCACAGATAAAAATATTTAAGGTGGGTTTTCAGCTTTTTACTGCTGCCGGGCCAGAGGTTATACGTTTAGTCCAGAAAAAGGGCGGGGAGGTCTTCTTAGACCTTAAGTTATTAGATATACCTAATACTGTAGCTTCTGCTGTGCGACAGGCAGTGGGCTTAAAGGTAAAAATGCTTACCCTGCATATTCTGGGAGGGGAAGAGATGCTTAAGCAGGCAGTAATTGCAGCACAAACAGAATCCCGACGCCTCAATGTCAGAAAGCCCTTGTTAATAGGGATTACGGTCTTGACTAGCAAAGAAGCTAAATCTCAAGAAGTATTAAAGCTGGCAAAAACAGGGATTGCCTGCGGCTTAGATGGCGTTGTTTGTTCAGTAAGAGAACTGCCTTTTTTAAAAAAGAAAATCAAAAAGCAATTCCTTTCTGTAACCCCGGGCATAAGGCTGGACAGGGCTTCTGGCGACGACCAGAAAAGGACTGCTACTATAGAAGAAGCATTACGGTCAGGAAGCGACTATATGGTTGTGGGCAGGCCGATTCTCAAAGCCAGAGACCCACTTTTGGTTGCGAAAGAAATACTGGCGCAGATTAAAAAGAGCAGGGATTAAGTAATTTTAGTCCTGCGCATTGTTAGGTAGTAAGAGTAGGAAATGGATTGAATTCGCGGGGCAAGTAGATTATTATTTAAAAATATAATTTATCAATCAGGAGATAATGATGGCAGAAGATATTAAGGGCCTAATAGAAAAGATACAAAGGGAAGGTATTCAGGCTGCTGAAAATAAGGCAAGGCAGATCGAAGAGGATGCGCATAAGGCTTCTGATGAGATTGTTTTGCGCGCCAAAAAAGAGGCGCAAAGGCTTATCTCTGAAACTAAAGATGAGATAGTCCGGATGCACGAAAAAGAAAAGGCGCTTCTTGGTCAGGCAGGCAGGGACACTCTTTTAGCTTTAAAGAAGGAGATAAACGATACACTTCTGCGCATAGTTACTTCTTCAGTGCGCGAGGCGCTTAGTCCAGAGGCACTCTACAGGCTTATTTTAGAGATCGCCAAGAAGTACTCCTCAAGCGAAAAAGAGGAGATACTCCTGGTGATGAAGAAGCAGGATCTTGAGGATATCGAGAAAAATTTCCTTAACAAACTGAAAAACGAATTAAAGACCGGCATCCACTTAAAAAGCTCTCAGGATATTCTTGCTGGGTTTACCATCAGTTTTGATAACGGAAGATCGTGTTTTGATTTTACAGACAGGGCGCTTGCCGAATTTATCGCAGGTTCCCTTAAACCGAAACTTGCCGAAATTTTAAAAGACGCAACAACCTCATAATGTTATGGCTGATTTTTATCCCTATTTAATCTCCAGTCTTCCCATGCTTCATTTTGGAATGCATCCGCAGCTGTCTTCGGATAAGCTATTGGAAATATGCCGCGGGCTCATTCCCGAAAAAGATTATACAATACTCTCCAGTCTTCCCCTGGCCCAGGAAAAGGCACCCGAAGAAGTGGGGCAGGCCACAATAAAACAGTGGCTGCGTTTTGATACGACCTTAAGAAATGAGTTGGTTAAGTTGCGCGCTACACGTAAGCATATAGACGCGTCGCAATACCTGCGTCATGACGGTTATGCGGCAGGAGAATTAGCGCATATTGCGCTTGCTGCGGTAAGGAATTCATCGATTGCCGATGGAGAGAGGTTCTTGGATCAGGAACGCTGGAGGGCGCTCGATGAATTGAGCTTCGGGCATTTCTTTGACCTCGATGCGCTCATCATCTATGCCTATAAGCTGCGTTTGCTAGAGCGCTGGGAAAAGATCAGGGTAGCGGACAAGGAAGGACTTTTTAACGCATATGTCTAAAACCAGATTAGGAAAAATCTCCGCCATTAACGGAAATATGGTTACCATCGAATTTACTTCATTCGTTATGCAGAATGAAGTCGCCTACATTCTGCATAAAAATGAACGCTTGAAGTGTGAGATCATCAGGGTGCGCGGGAAATTAGCGGAGATGCAAGTTTATGAAAGTACGCGCGACCTTAAAGTCGGCGAAGAAGTAGAGCTGACAGGTGAACTTCTTTCCGTTGAGCTGGGGCCTGGTCTTTTAGGCCAAATTTTCGACGGCCTGCAAAATCCACTTCCCCAGATTGCTAAGCAGTGCGGGTTCTTTTTAAAAAGAGGAGTTTATTTAGAGGCGCTTTCAGGCGAGGCTAAATGGAAATTTACTCCCTTACGTAAGGTCGGAGAAAAGGTGTTGGCCGGAGAGAGGCTCGGCTTTGTCCCGGAGAAGATTTTTAAACATTACATTATGGTTCCCTTTTATCTCCAGGGGGTAATGGAGATAAAAAGAATTACTAATGAAGGCGAGTACTCTTTTAAAGACCCTATAGCACTACTATGCGACCAGGCAGGTAAGGAATACGAAATATTTTTAAAACAGGAATGGCCGGTAAAAATTCCTATTCAGGCATATAGAGAAAAAATCAAACCGGCTGAGTCTTTGGTGACCAAGATGCGGATAATTGATTCTTTATTCCCGGTTGCCCGCGGAGGAACTTATTGCATACCTGGACCTTTTGGCGCTGGTAAAACCGTCCTTCAACAACTAACCAGTAGGCACGCAGAAGTAGATATAGTGATTATTGCCGCTTGCGGAGAGCGCGCCGGAGAGGTTGTGGAAACATTAAAAACCTTTCCTGATATAAAAGATCCTAAGACGGGTAGATCTTTGAGTGACCGTACGGTGATTATCTGTAACACAAGTTCAATGCCTGTGGCAGCGCGGGAATCAAGCGTTTATACTGCGGTTACCATTGCAGAATATTACCGTCAGATGGGCCTAGATGTATTGTTATTGGCTGATTCTACATCGCGCTGGGCCCAGGCAATGCGCGAGATGTCTGGTAGGCTAGAGGAGATCCCTGGTGAAGAGGCATTTCCAGCTTACCTTGAATCTAGAATAGCTTCTTTTTATGAGCGGGCTGGTTTAGTAAAACTGTATGATGGAAGCACAGGCTCGGTTACTATTGGAGGAACGGTTAGCCCTGCAGGGGGGAATTTCGAGGAGCCGGTTACCCAGGCAACCCTTAAAGTCGTAGGTGCATTCCACGGACTATCGCGCGACCGCTCCAACGCCAGAAAATACCCGGCAATCGACCCGTTGATAAGCTGGAGCAAATACAAGAGCTTTATCTACGAGGGAAAGATGAGTTTTGCGCACAAAGTGCTGCAAAAGGCCAATGATGTAGCGCAGATGATGAAGGTGGTCGGAGAAGAAGGCACATCTTTATCCGATTATGTGGAGTATCTAAAAGGAGAGTTTCTTGATTTTGTATACCTGCAGCAGAATGCCTTTGATCTAGTCGATGAGGCAACAGACAAAGATCGTCAAATATATGTATTTGATTTTCTTTACCATAATATACTTCAGGCTGAGTTTATTTTCGCAGATAAAGATTCCTCGCTGCACTTTTTCCAGGGATTAAGGCAGCTTTTCAGGGGATGGAATTCCGAAGTGATGAATACGGCGGAATTCAAAAAAACAGAGGCCGATATAACTGTGGCCTTAAAGAGTGTCTATGCAAAAAATATACACTGACATTATCCGTATTGCCGGAGACGTTATCAGTGTTGAGGCGGAAAACGTCGGCTATCAGGAGATCGCCCAGGTTACGACGAAGCGCGGCGTAAGCCTGGCGCAGGTAATTCGTATCGACGGGAAGCGTATTGACCTTCAGGTTTTTGCAGGTAGTCGTGGAGTTGCTACTGGAGATGAGGTGCGTTTCTTGGGACATCCTATGCGCGTGGCATCTGGGGAAGATCTTTTAGGTCGTATTTTTAATGGAAGCGGAACGCCTTTAGACGGTGGGCCGCAGTTATCCGACAAACAGATTGAGATTGGGGCCCCCTCCGTAAACCCGATAAAAAGAATAATCCCCAACAAAATGATTCGCACGGGGATTCCCATGATCGATGTCTTCAATTCCCTGGTCGAGTCCCAGAAGCTCCCTATTTTTTCTATAGCCGGTGAGCCTTACAATGAATTACTTGCCCGCATTGCCACACAGGCAGAAGTGGATATTCTCATACTGGGGGGGATGGGGCTTAAATATGACGATTATCTTTATTTCCGGGGTACACTTGAACAACACGGAGCGCTTACGCGTTCGATTATGTTTGTGCATACCGCAAGCGATCCTACGGTAGAATGCCTGCTTGTGCCGGATATGAGCCTTGCAGTAGCAGAGCATTTTGCCCTCGAGGGCAAAAGGGTACTGGTGTTACTTTCGGATATGACTAATTTCTGCGATGCGCTTAAAGAAATATCTATAACCATGGAACAGATTCCTTCCAATCGTGGTTATCCCGGAGATCTTTATTCGCAATTAGCCAGCCGTTATGAAAAGGCCGTAGATTTTGATACCGCCGGCTCTATTACCATATTAGCCGTCACTACCATGCCGGGGGATGATGTGACCCATCCTGTTCCCGACAACACTGGTTATATCACAGAGGGGCAGTTCTATCTTAAGGGTGGGGTGATCGAACCCTTTGGTTCATTAAGCCGCCTCAAGCAACAGGTCAACGGCAAAACACGCCAGGACCATCGTACTATAATGGACACGATGATACAGCTTTTTGCCAGTTACCGCGAGGCGCTGGAAAAACAGGCGATGGGTTTTCAGATGAGCGCATGGGATAAGAAATTATTGTGCTACGGAAAGATCTTTGAAGATAAAATGATGTCTCTTAAAGTCAATATCTCTCTTGAAGAGGCACTTGACCTTGGTTGGCAGATATTTGCCGATTGCTTTACTCCGGAAGAAACAGGGATTAAAAAGTCGATGATCGAAAAATTCTGGCCTGTCCGCTAAGAATATGCCTAAGATAAAGCTGACAAAAGGAGAATTAAAGAAACAGCGGGATTCCCTGCGCCAGTATGAGAGATACCTCCCGACACTACAGCTTAAAAAACAGCAACTGCAGCTTGAGATATCCTTTCAATTATCATTATTACAGGAAAAAAACTACGCCTTTTTACAATGCAGAAAATCCTATGATTCTTGGTTGGGCTTACTTGCGGAAGGCTCTCCGGAGTTAGCCAATTGGCTTAAGCCAGCAGAGATTATTACGGGAGTAAAAAATATCGCTGGGGTAGATATTCCGCTCTTTCAAAATTGCAGATTTAGCCTGGTTGAATACGACTTGTTTGTAATGCCGCTATGGGTAGATATAGCAGTAGAGCAGTTGCGCAAAATAATATCTTTACGTGAAGAGATCGGCGTAATCAAGCAGGGGGTACTTCTTTTAAGAAATGAGCTGCGCATTGCTACCCAGAGAGTGAACCTTTTTGAGAAAGTGAAGATCCCTGAAGCAAGAGAAGCTGTCAGGATTATCAAAATCTATATCGGAGACCAGATGAGTAATTCCATCGGCCGCAGCAAGATTGCTAAGGCCAAGATAGAGGAAGGGCGATTAGTAGGAGCTGGCGTATGATCGTACCGATGAAGAAAGCCAGCATAATCGTGCAGCTTAAAGATGCCCAGGAAGCCGTAGGCAGGTTACGGCAGCTGGGCCTGTTGCATGTCGAACACAATGAACCTTTACAGAGTAAAGATTTGAGCATGCTCCATGAGGATATGGCCCTGGTTGATTCTTGCCTGGACATCTTAAGGCAACAAGAACAGGGGCAATGCCGGACAGATACGAATACTCCTATTGACTGGAGGTTGAGTGCGCGTCATATCATTGATCTGTGGAAACGGCGCGGCCACCTTGAGTCTTACGGACGCGTACTTGCAAATTCGTTGGAAAAGTGGCAGGTCTGGGGTGATTTTGATCCCGAAGAAATCTTACGCCTCCGTGAGAAAGGCCTATATTTAAAACTTTTTGAAGCTTCCCATAAAGAAATAAAAGATCTTCCGGGAGAAATAATCGTACAGCAGATTTCTACCTCTGGAGGAATTTCGCGCTGCCTAGCTATTGCGCGCAAAGATTTTTTTCTTCCTTTTAAAGAAGTTGCTTTACCCAGGCAGGGAGTGCAGGCAATGCGAAAGCGTCTTTTAGAGGACGAGGCAGTTAAACAGCAGATTCAAAAAGAGCTTGACCATTTTGTATGCCTGATCCCTTTCTTTATGGATACCAAAAAGAGGATTAGCAAAGAGGTAGAATTTTATGCTGCGTTAGCCGGGATGGCAAAACCAGGAACGCTTACTTATATTAAGGGGTTTGTGCCTTTTGATGGAGTAGTAAACTTAGCGGCTGAAGCTAAAAAAAATAAATGGGGGCTTTTAGTGGTCGATCCTAGACCGGAAGATAATGTGCCTACGCTTATCCGTAACCCGCGCTGGATTTCTCTGATATCCCCGATATTTAAATTCCTTGAAATCCTACCCGGCTATCATGAATTAGATATCAGTTTGCCGTTTCTGATATTTTTTAGCATATTTTTCGGTATACTCATCGGCGATGCCGGGTACGGTCTTGTCTATTGCCTGATAACATTCTTAATACAGCAAAA
>Ga0105164_10001861_pt1 | contig 13282 bp, 14 predicted proteins | sample VDWuncwatermetaG_FD_89674 | JGI IMG/M metagenome (GOLD analysis project Ga0105164, IMG submission 89674) | Wastewater microbial communities from Netherlands to study Microbial Dark Matter (Phase II) - VDW unchlorinated drinking water | ecosystem: Environmental > Aquatic > Freshwater > Drinking...
ACTCACGGCAGCACCTTTGGCGGCAATCCCCTTGCTTGTGCCGTTGGCAATGCCGTACTTGATCTTGTGAACAATGAGCAAACTCTGCAGAAGGTTCGAACCGATGGCGAGTTTATTCGTAGCCGTGTGCGTGAAATACAGGCCAAGTCAGATCTCTTCTCAGAAGTCCGGGGGCTCGGCCTGTTGATCGGAGTGGCGCTAACTGACAAGTACAAAGGTCAGTCCCGCAACTTTGTTCAGGCTTGCGAGAAACAAAGTTTAATTACGCTGGCCGCAGGACCAGACGTCGTGCGCATTGCGCCATCACTGCTTATTTCTAAGGCAGATATTACTGAAGGGCTTACTCGTTTTGAAAAAGCAGTGGCAAGCTTTCAAGAATCGTTTGTCGCTCCCAAAAAATGACAGCATTCCAACTTCAACAAAGTTTAGTTAGCAGCACGATTGCCTATTAATTAGGCAAATGCGGCAACTTATCACATGCATCAAGGTGTGTTTTGACACCACCCACCTTGGCTTGCTGATTGCAATGACGTTTAGCTTGACCGAGTTTGTGAACAAGTATTAGTAACTATATTTTGTTTACAAGCAATGTCGTTTACAACCTAACGCAACTGCACCAACGGAGGATTATATTAATGTCAAACAAGATAATATCCACGAACAAAATCTTCGGCCGACGAGTCGCGATGGCCGTAAGTCTGTTGATGACTGTCGGCCTCACATCCACGGCTGCGATGGCCAATGCAGATGAAGCCCCGGCTGATCAGGAAACTACTCTCACTGAGCGGACAACCCCTGCTTTTCCCCCGATTGGACGCCAGCCCTTACCGATTCCAGATCGCGAACGCCCTACTCGAATTGATCCCTCGAAAATGGAAACCGTTCGCAAAGGACCGGCCGTTCAGTTTCGCAACTTTGGGATAAAGGATCCCAGCACAGGCCAGGGGAACGAGGAAGGCGCTCGACAGATTCCGGCTGACACTCTGCTCAGCTTACCTAACGGCAAGAAAATCCAAGCGGGAGAGTACTATCAACAGCTCAACCAATTTGAAAATCATATTACCCAGTTCGGATACACTCTTCGCGAAGCCAGTGTGGAGCCTACCGAGATCCAACGTACCAAGATTGATCTCGGTGAGCTGCAACGGCACACAACCGACGCCCAAATCAAGCGCGACCCGCGGCGCGTTTTACCGAGAATTCCGGTTGATATTTTAAAGGCTGACCACGATCGTAGAATTGCTACGATCCCAGTCATCAAAGACTCCATTCAGAAATGGGGCCGTGGCCCACGGGGCGAAATCAAAGCCCCGAAGACCTTCAATGCCAACAAAGTATGGAATGGTGCGTGGGGCTGGTCCGATAAAATCGGCGCTTATGTCGACACCAGTGTGCAAGTTAACGGCACCGCGACTTCCACCAAAGCTAACGCCAACGGAGAGGCGGGCGGCTTTATTTTCGGCAAAAGACTCAATATCATAAAAGGTGGAGCTGCGGTCAACACACCGGCGACTGGCGCCATCCAGGGCGATACCGCCTTCTACTTCATGGGTGTGAAGATCTTTAGCAAGAACTATAACGGGACCAACCCCCTGTTCTTCGCGAGCAACTGGGAGAAGGGGCTCGATGTCGGCAACACCATCCACTTCTCGCTCGGACCAATTCCGATGTCAGCAAAGATCGGCGCCCGTGGTCAGGCACAACTCAGCTACCGCATGAACATCTTGCCGCTACATGCGAACGCGGATATCACACCTGAACTCACCTCTAAGGTGTATGTGCAGGTTGGCGTTGACGTCGTGGTAGGTGGCGCTGGGGCCGGCGGTGAATTGATTCTGATCAACAACACCATACCAGTGCTTGCGCGCATGCATCTACTCTCGGACAGCACCGGCCCTTACTACTACGCTACCCTAAACGCATCGGATGACATGACGGCTCTGGCTGGAAAAATCTACGCATATGTCTTCATCTATGTCCCAGCTTGGGATGTTCCCCCATGGAAGAAAAAACAATGGGATTGGACGATCTTCAAGCATAACGGTATCCGTGCAAGTGGCTCGCTCTATAGCTGGAATAGTCGCTTGAATCTCTATTGAGGTTGTTGCTTTGATGGCGCTATGAGCTGATTCGAGAGTTCTGAACCTCCAAGGTAAAGGCCGAGTTAAAGGCGGGATAAAAACATGATAAAGACCACTGGGTCATTTCGCTTCAAACTGGTAATTTTGAGCACAGCTCTGGCAGTCACCGGAGGCCTGGCATGGCACCTTTTCGGCTCATTGCTTTTACCCGGTCAGCTCCAGGGGCATGGATCGAGCGAGTGCGTTGCGCGGGCCGATCGCTTTACCAATGCTCACACCTTTCGAACTTATTCAGTCGAGTATCAGAGCAACTCGGAATCAGATTTCAGTCGCTTGTTTAGTGCGGAAAAAGCCGCCAGGAGCGGTACGGCAAAGACCCCCCATGTAGGACAGACGGCCCGGATGAAACTGAGGGCCACTTGGGAAATTAGTACACTTGAACGGGAAGGGCGCCTGACTTCGTTCGGGCGCCTGATTAAGCCTGAAGTCACCCTTGAACATAACGGGCAGACGGATCTCGCCTTCAATCAGCAGCTCATTAGCGAAATTGAGCAACCTTTCCTCATTGAACTCACTTCCCATGGCGAGGTTATCGAACTCAGCGGCAAAAAAACTTTAAGCAAGATCTCGAGAAATATTCTTCGGTCCCTGATTGCCGAATCGCAGATCGTGCTCCCAACCCAAGAGAGTCCATCTTGGACCACACGTGAGCGTGACGCCAACGGTTTCTTTGAAGCCAGTTACCGCTTGCCCCCTGAACAAACCGTCGGCGTCCACAACGGTTTGATTAAACTCCTGAAGAGTAAGGTCCGTTACCTAGATTTGGGTTCAAAGGTAAAAAGACGTCTGCGCAGCACCATGCCCCTTGAATTCAGCACACAACTTGAGCCAACACTCAACGCGGCCATTGAACTCGACTGCACAACAGGCACATTCAGCTCATTAACGGCAACGGGAACGTTAAAGACTCGCGTGAATCGAACAGAAATCGGCAGCAACCAGTATCAGCTTACAATGAAACTGCTCAGTGTCACCCAGTTACCCAAGGGAACTGATCTCGCTGCCTTGACCAGGGACACAGGATTCACTGGTACAAAGGGTGCCACCGAGAACTATTCGCTCACATCCATTGAGTCTGCTGAGGCCATGGAACTCCTGATCCAGAAAAACGAACTTGGTGATCTCGACTTTAAAAAGCTCCTGGCCCTATTAAAGGCCGCAAAGACATCTGGCGATCCCAGTGCCATTGAAAATCTCTATCTGAAATTTAAGGCGTTGATTTATCTTCATCCCGAGGCCTGTGAGCCTTTGGCTGCACAAATGAAGAAAGAAAACCCGCAAAAGAGTAAAGCCATGCTGATGTTGGCTACAGCCCTTAGCACCGTGGGTTCTCCGCAAGCGCAAGATGCGTTGGTGGATGTGCTTGCCTCGCGTTCAAGTGATATCGTGAGTGCTCAAATTCTTATTCCGGCTCTGGGAATGACTGAGCATCCCACCCCAAAGGCCGAAGAAACGTTACGTGAACTCATCCACTCCTCTGGTAAAGAGGACATCGTAAGTACTGCCGGACTTTCACTAGGTGCCATGGCCGGAAATTTATCTGAGCAAGACCCAGAACGCAGTCGTGCAATTATTGAGAGTGTGCAAAAGGACTACCAGAATGCTGAGACCGATCAGCAAAAACAGTACCTGCTCTCAGTGCTCGGCAATGCAGGCTCTGATCAAGCTTTACCGGTAATCAATAGTGCTTTAGAGTCATCTAATATCCAGATTCAAACCGAAGCTGCGATGGCACTGCGCTTCGTACCAGATCGCGAAGCACAAGCGAAACTTGTAGATCTACTGAAAACTAGTGCCATCGACGACTCAGTCAAACAGGCCGCGGCCTCGGCACTCTCTTACCGAGAGCCGACGTTAGGCCTTAGCCAAGCTATACAGACTCACTACGCCTCACAAGACTCTGACCTAGTACGCCGTGAACTCATCAAAGCCGCCTTTGAAAACCGTGACGTCGATCCCAGTGTCACCGACTGGCTCAAAGGCGTTGCTAGTAGCGATCCATCACCTGAAGCTCGTAAGCTAGCCAACGACTACGCCAGCATGCATTCCCAGGAGAGAGAGAATCGGTAAGTTTCGATCTATCCATGAGCCAACCCTCAGTGGATGTCCAATGATGAATGTACAATGGTCGTCCTTGGAGGCTCAATACCTGTAGACCTAAATGTGGACCTAGCCGCCGGATCACCGCCAGCGAAATCGTCGGCCAAAAATTGTTACCGTCGGAACTCAAACCTCGTTAAATCATCAATAACAACGTATTTTTCAGGCATCAAATCTGCAGTGCCACAGTTGAGACAAGGTGCTAAAATCAACACCAGGCGGAGCTAACTGCAACATGAAGTTTTCAGAGAGAAATTCCACAGCCCAGAGGACCACCAGAATTGCGGCCGCTATGGCGTCCATCATTTCTGTTTTGGTAGGGACATTGGCGCTCATTGAGCCAACCAGCGCCAGCCCTCAGCCCACGAAAGCCGATGTCGTGGAGCGCCTGCGAACAATGCAACTCAAGCTTACGCAAGAAATTGGTACACTTGAAAACTCGACTAAAAAGCGTCTCAATGAATCCACTACCATCAGCCTCAAGGAGGACGCCAACATCAGTACGCGAAAAATCACTCGCCTAGCCGACCAGATCGCGGATATAGACAAGAAACGTACTGAGCTTCTTGCCCGACGGGACTTTGTTGATCAGCTGGTACTGCAAGTCGATTCAAAATGGCAAGGTCAAGCGCTGCATAAATTTCTCGAGCACACGATACTCGACATGTCCCTGACCGATCTTACTAATCCACAAGGCTCCGGCGACCTATGGCGCTTTTGCACCTTTCTGAGTATCGCGATTCGCGAGGTACCCACGGGGCGCGATGATGTCATCGGTATTCTTGAAGACTATATGAATTTTGCGTCTGTTTTAAATCCAAAAACACCGGCAGAGTTTCTAGCCGGCCGGGATTATACCAACCCGACCTCAAGTGTTTCAGTAAAGCCCGCGGCACGCGAGCATCTTGGAGACAACCTGGAAGAAAAATTAGGTTTGCAGAGTGAAAAACCTAAGCCAACACGCGCGACCAGCCCAAATTCCGATATTGAATTACGACTTCGATTACCGTTAGCACCTCCGATGGACGCGAAAATGACTTGCGCCACTGTCGGGCAACCCGCTCCTGATTGCAAAAAATAGAGGGCTCCTATCAGCCACCAGAGACCTGCCCTTGAAAGGCTTTGTTGATACGCTCGATATCGCCTGGACTTAAACGCGGGCTGGGGTTAATTAAATTTTCGCGTCGGTGAGGCTCCATGGTTGATTTGCCGCTCTTGGCGAACATCCATGGTGGATAAATCATCAAAGAATAAAAATCGAATCGCCCGAGTCCGCTCACCTTCATGAAAGACTCAGGAAGTTTTTCAAAATTGCCTCGATAGGTTTCGTCGATGTTGTCGAAGTGCACCAGCAAACTTTCGTCTCGATCGGTACGGTTTTGTTCATGAATAAATCCGAGCGCATGCATAATTTCGTGCGCCACTTCCTCTGCTCCGCAGCCGGGCGATATCCATATTGGTTGTTTACCTCCGATACGGCCGACATAGGAAAGGCAGTTTTTCTCCCCTACCTCAAAAACCAGGGCGTCTTTTTCGCCGTTGTAAGGTACCAAATGTACCGCGGTTCCCTCAAAAAACGTTATCGCCTGATGGATGCGCTCGGGGTTGGGAACTCCTGGTTGAATATGATAGGGAATCACTCCGTTTTGCCAAGACTCTACCGGTGACAGTTCAACCCAACCTGATTCCGGGGCCCCATCCTCGCTCGGAACTCCTGCGACCATGTCTCCCTGCACCACCATCAACCCCTGTTCGAGACGGTAGCGGACCACAGGGTTCTGACTCTTCTGCCTACCCTCCTCTTTTTGCTGTACAACCTTGGGAATCTCTTTGGACATCGGCTGTATGGGTTCAACGGGTCGCGCCGGTTTAGCCACAATCTTAATGGACTTTAAGGTGTTTTTCTTCTGCTCGGGAACGATGTACCCTTTTGCGAGTATGACCGCTGGCTGTGATTTCTCAAACCACTTCTGCAGAAAAAGAAGGGCCGCTAAGATCAAAAGAAAAACTCCAAGGAGTTTTCCGCCCTTTTGTCCACTCATGAACCATTAACTCCCTAAAGAAAAAAGCTCCAGGTAGCTCACAACGATACCACCAAACGAGAGCACCGCCAAGATCGTGAGCGCAAAGGCAAAGTAACCTCGCGCTAAGCGCCAGGCCGCAACCGAAAATCCACGACGATTGAGCATTAAAGGCGCTCCCTGAGAAGAGGTGGTGATCGCGACTAGTCCGCGGGCACAAATACAAAAGCCAAACGTGGATAGTAAACAAAGAATCACAGTGACGACCATCCGCCACCTCCTGTCTCATTATGAATCGGCACCAGGAGATAAAACTTGAGCTTTCCAGACCATAAAGACAATGGTCTAGAACACTAGGATCGGCTACTCTTTGAACTCTGAACCTTAACTTCAACCGAGGCATCTGTCGCCCCGGTTGATGCGACCTTACCCACCGACTGGCCATCGTCCTTACGAATTACCTCGATTTCGGCACTGACGCGAAACTTATGCTCTTCCACAAAGCGCGAAGCTTCTTTTACAAAGTCGATTTTCGATACAATGCCGATGATCTCGCGACTCACGCGATTCATCAGTTCTTCTTTCGATTTCGCGGCACTTTGTAAAAGAAGATTAAGGGTTTCCTTCGGAAGCTTAAGTTCGGAAACAAAGCTGCGAATGCTCTCTTCAGTCATGAAGGCCGCACTGACCCCAGCGGTTACGATCTTTTTAATCGTCTCCGTGACCGACGGTGCGCTACCCAAATCACCATCTTCATCGTTACGATTTCGCCGCGAATCACGTTTGCGACTCTCGTCACTTTGATCATTTGCCATATTTTTCTTTCACTCGTTTATGGTAGGCATTCATCATCGTTGGCAGGTTGACGCTCAAGAGGGTTTTAGCAATCATTCCGGGGACAAAAATCCCAAATGTCGCATCGACTGAATAAATAGCCTTGGTTTTGCCATTTTGCTCTGCCAATTTCCATGAGCCATCAGAAGTCTTAAAGATGTCACCCCCGGCAAAGTTCCAACTTACATGAAAAGGGGCGTTTTCGGTCATCAATAGTTGATAACTAAAGGTTTTAACAACGCTCACTTTGAACTCGACGAGCTTCTTGGGACCATCATTTTTGATGACCTTGCAAGACTTTACCTCCTGCAAAAATTCCGGATACTTTTCATAATCAGTGACCAACTGGTAGAGCTCAGCTGGGGTACAATTGAAAACCTCGGTGTGTGTTGCTCCCGGCACGTTCATCCTTTCTGTTGATTCGCGCTAGCTCTTCTTCTTGAAGAGGGCCTCGGCCATGGCTCGCAAGTCTTTTTGTTTATCGACTCCGCCGCCAATGCCTCCAAGCTCAAAAAAGTCGCAGAAATTGGCGCGATCTCGTTCCTTGACCACTTCCGCCTGCGGCTCGCGACATTCATTATAAGCATTTTTATCGTAGTTTTTGCAATTGCGACAGACATGAACGTCTGCGCCACAGTTCGAACACTCTTCGCGCCGCCCAGGGGTATGCCCAAAAGTCAGCTGAGCACTACACTGAAAGCAATAGATCTGCATTGTTCACCAGCCAAGGCTACCAAAGCCACCGGGTTTACGTTCGAGACAGTGTTCTGTCTCAATGTTGCGTTTTGTGCCGGTCAGTGAACGCATCACCAACGACTGCGTGAGTGCACGTTTTCCGGGCAAAAAACGCACCCCTTTTAAGAGAGGACCACTGGTCACCCCTGTTGCACAAAACATGACCGAGCCTTTGGCAAGATCTTCGAGTCGATAGGCCCGATCAAGATTCTCTACACCCATACGAAGTGCGCGCTCTCGTTCGCTATCGTTACGAAACTTCAGTCTCCCCTGGAAATCTCCATTCAAACATTTCATTGCCGCAGCCGAAATCACACCTTCTGGCGCCCCCCCTATTCCGAGTAAAACATCAATACCGGAGTCAGGTATGCCAGCGGCAACTGCGGCCGAGACATCTCCATCACCAATCAACTGAATACGCGAGCCAAGAGCTCGTACCCGGGAAATCAGGTCCTCATGCCGAGGCCGGCTGAGGATCACGACCGTGACCTCCGAGACATCTTTACCGAGAGCTTTGGCAACTTTTCGAATATTCTCTTCAGGTGGCGCGTCGATATCGATCACTCCACGGGCACCAGAGCCAACCGCAATTTTATCCATGTAAGTGTCGGGTGCATGCAGAAAGTTTCCGCGCTCAGCGACCGCGATCACCGAAATCGCGCCAACGCCGCCGGTCGAACAAATCGTCGTGCCTTCAAGCGGATCGAGTGCAATATCGATATGAGGGGCATCGTTATCGGCCTGGCCAACTTTCTCACCGATGTACAGCATGGGCGCCTCATCACGCTCACCTTCACCAATCACAACCGTGCCGTTTATACGAACGCTGTTGAAAGCTTTTCTCATCGCATCAACGGCAGCTTGATCGGCGGCCTTTTCATCTCCGCGGCCCATATGGCGTGACGACGCAAGAGCCGCGGCCTCGGTAATACGAACAAACTCAAGCGCAAGGTTTCTATCCATGGTGCTTACTCCTCATGCCAATCGACTAGCCGCTCGGCTACACAAATAACCGCGCTCAATACAGCAAAAACACCTGGTGTTAGGCAATCACAAACGACTTAACGCACTGACGCCGAGATTGGGGGCGCAGGAGGCCAAACCTCGCTCCATGGCTCCCGCAAAAATACTGCGCGGACTTCCGTGCGTAGCTTCACGGGCTTTAATTCGGAGTTAAGCGCGACCAGACCAGTTCGTCCTGTGGCGGACCAGGTTTCAAGCCGCGGATTCCAAATGGCGTACTGAAATTCAAGACGGGCTCCACGGGCCGTCACCTGAAGCCACACTTCAATTTCATCGTCGAACTTCGCAGGACGAAGATAACGAGCTTCGAGATCGACCACAGCAAAGCTGTAAGGCCCCATCGGTGCATGCCATTCAATCAAACCACTTGCACGCATCCATTCCACCCGAGCCTCTTCAAAATAGCGCACGTAATTACTGTGATGAACGACTCCCATCGAATCTGTTTCATGAAAGGCGACGTGTTTGCGAAAAACGAAGGCTTTGGACTGAATTTCAACCTCTGCAGACATCTCCCACATCCTAACCTTGGCGGCGCCAGCCTATTACGCCCCTTTCAGAAACTCGAGCGGCAATACTGCCGACTTCAAGATTGCCGCAGCGCATATAAAAGATAATCCAACAAAATTTGTATCTGATCTCGACCTTGGTCTCAATTCTGCCGAGATGTCTAGCACGGTGGTGAAACATGAACAAAATGCTCTTGGTCACGATTTCTGGGGTACTTTTTTTTAGCACTGCGTGCACAACCCCGTCGCCGACAGCGGTGAATCCCCGCACTCCTGCAACTGAAGTCGAGGAAGAAAGCGCCAGCGATCAGCTCCACCACCAAAAGGTGCTTGACCGTATTGACCGCATAAATACCGGTACCAAATAGCAGCTTCAAAATCCTGCCGAGGCGATTCTCAGTTTTTCTTGCTGAGATCCAGACTCTTGAGCACCGAGAATGGACTCGGTTTTTCTTCCTTGGTGATATCCGATTCTGCCTCTAACCGACGGCGAATCTCCTCGACTTCCTTTGCATGCAAGCATTGCCCGTTGGGTCCGCACATAGGGTAAAATGGTTCGGAAAGCGCTACCATTTCATGCACAAACTCGTCTGCATCAAAGATATCCCCGTACACGGGAGTCATCGACGGCCCTTTTTCTTCAAAATCCACCGACTGGTTGCCATGAACCGAATGGGACTTTCGATCAACAACAACATCTTCAAAGAGAACCTCGTTGATTCGGCGATCTATCGGTAGCTCAAATTGGTAACCGCAATGGGAGCAGGTCTCGGGAACAACTGTTTTAAGACTTCCGGTCATTTCATAGGCGTTGCCGATTGGCTTAATATACAACTCAACATTGTAGTCACTTTCACCCACAAGATCCTTTAGTGTCTCGTTGAGCTCAGCCGAAGCACGGTTAAACACATAGCTACGACCGTCCTGGGGAATTTCCTTTAAGCGAATTTTCATCTTTAGTTCCATCTTTAGTTCTCTGACGTCTCCGTCACCCCCATCATCATCTCTTATGACTGCTTTGATGAGTGCTTTGATGAGAGCGCCGACGCTATCGCTAGTGCGGCACAGTGTCAACAATCGGCTGAGTTCGATATTGTTTCAAAAAGGGAAAAGGCGAAGAGGTTAATTCCCCCTCGCCTTTTCTGGATTGGTTCGACCCCGTGAAACGGAGGTTCTAAGCAGCCGATTTGCTCTAGGTTAAGAGCTTATTCGACGGCACTCCTTGTTCACGGCGGTCCAACGACTCGAATAACAATTAGGACAATCTGTCATCGGCACCACCTCCTCTCCCGGCACTTACGCCTTCACTAGACTCTACGGCGAATGGCGGATTTTCTCCAAGAATTTCTTTTTATAGATTCCATTAGAAGCCAATACCAGCAAGACCTCGACCTCTCCTTGACTCAAAGAGACTGCATGGTGCGCCGACAAAACGCTTGTACATGATAGAAAGATCTCCAGGAGAATCCATGGACCAAAAGCGTCTTGACCAGATCTGTGAACGTGGCGAGAAAGCAGACCAACTTCTCACAGAAGGGCGCACCCGCGATGCCCTAAAAGCCTTTAATGAAATCGTCAAAGACCTCGAGAAAAAAGGCGACTATGACAGTTATCTCGCCGCTAAAGTCACGCTAAGTCTACTTCGTTGTTACATCAAACTTGGCGACTTCAAAAAGGCTTATGCCGTATGGAACGCTAATCTTGAGGAGTCACTGCAGGGGATTGGCATTTACTCTTTAGAGAGCGCACAGACCACTGTACCCGACATGATCACTTACGACATGCTCTGCGCCTTTTTACACACTCTTGGTGACTCGGGAAAAGAGCCGACCGCCTCTGCCGTCAACCAGTATTTGTCGCGTGTTTGTGAACATGCACTTGAACACGGTGATCGCTCGGTCATGCGCACCGCGCTAAGCAACTGGAAGCAGCACTTACGAGATATCTTTGGCGCGACCGTACCAGGCGATTACGCAAAACCTTTGATCAAGTTTGAAAAAATGCTGGGCGATACCGTAAAGCCCCAGGCTCTCGAGTTCCCAAAAACCTCAGTGTGGGAAAAACCACGTGATTTCCTCGAAATGTCACGTCTCTCAACTGAAAAGAGCCCCAAGCCGACACGTTCCCAAAGGCGCCGCGTAAGTTAACGCCTTTTTAGCGGTTCAACTATGCTCTCCTCCGTGACCCTCACGGTTGCGCCTCGATAAAATGGCGCATCTTTTCTGCTACTTTCTGCGTGATCACTTCGAGCGCGAACCCCATAAGCACGCGAGGCAGTGGCAATTCATCGGCGTGATACTTAGAAATCAACGACACTTCGGTATGGGTGCTATCTAAACTTTCAAAGCCGATATAGCCACTCATTCCCTTGAAATGCCCCCATATCACCTCCCACTGCAGCTCACTTCGCCAATCTTCTGAAACCGGGGTAATCTTTAGGATCATTCGCGCCTGATATCCAAGAGCCTCGGTTACGAGATAGAGATGTCCGGTCTTAGTATCAAAGTTCACGTCACGAAAATGATCACTAATCTCTTTTAATTTAGAATAATTTTGCGCGGTCTTGAAACAAAAATCTTTCGACCTTGACACAGACCCAGCGCCAGCCATCAAGAATCGAACTTGCTTATTGGGCGCGTCCTCCTGGCGGACCGATACCAAGACCGCACGTTCCTCGCGAATCTTCTGCAGCAACTCCGGTTTTTTCCGCCAGAACGGGCGATCGTTCGGAACAACATCTTTCTTACCAACCAAGACTGGTTGCGAAGTTAAAGCCCCAGCTGCTACGGGTGTGTACAGCCCTGGTGGAGGTGCCATAATGGGAGACGCTGTAGAGCCCTTTAGGGTCTGGGCAGCCACGCACTGAGATGATGCCAGCAGCACCAAGAGAAAAGCTTCGCGAATAGTGATCCCTAAATCTCTCGGCGCCAGCATTTTCCCTCCGTCCGCCTTGTCCTCGCTCCATTATCACGCACTTTATCCGTAGGGTTCAAGTCCTCCACCCCAAGTCCAGCCTGACTCCTCGCTTGACACCCCCTTGCGCACCACGGTTTAACTGGTCAATACCAACGGCGCGATATCTACCAAGGACCAAGGCGATGAGCGAGACAATTCCTGACTGGAAAAAGCAGATTCCAATGTGGCTCACCTTCAGCCGAATGGTGGTCTGCCCGGTCTTTGTTGTTCTCTTGCATCAAAAGCAGCCAATTTGGAGCTGGATAGCTGCCGGACTCTTTATGGTCGCATCAGCAACTGATTTTTTAGATGGCTACTACGCACGAAAGTTCAATGCGATCTCGAATTTCGGTAAATTCATGGACCCTATTGCCGATAAGATCTTGGTGGCTTCAGTTCTGATCATGCTGATTCCATCGGGTAAGGTGGAACCACTGTTGGTTCTGTTGCTCCTCACTCGCGATATTTTAATTGGTGGAATTCGCGCCATTGCGGCAGCCGATTCGATCGTGATCGATGCCAAGGCTGCCGGTAAGTGGAAAACCGGCTTACAAATGCTCAGTATTCCAGCAATTTTGATCGGTAATGATTCATCTGGGATCCCGACCTATCGTTTCGGCCACACCCTGTTATGGATCAGCGTCTCCTTGAGTTTACTTTCTGGGTATCAATACATTAACCTTTACACGACAAACCGCCGCCAGCATTGAGTCGCCCAGATTAGAGAAGATTAGATTAGATAAGATTAGAATTTAGAAAATATTGACAGGCGGATTCGGTGTTTGTAGATTAACCCCTCGTTCTTATGGAGCGCGGGTGTAGCTCAGTTGGCTAGAGCGATACCTTGCCAAGGTATAGGTCGACGGTTCGAACCCGTTCACCCGCTCCAATTTTCTTCGGATAGTTTCCCGCCTGAAACAAAATACCCAAATCCGAAAATAGGCCCGCGTCATCTGCTCTATTG
>Ga0105164_10001863_pt1 | contig 13276 bp, 12 predicted proteins | sample VDWuncwatermetaG_FD_89674 | JGI IMG/M metagenome (GOLD analysis project Ga0105164, IMG submission 89674) | Wastewater microbial communities from Netherlands to study Microbial Dark Matter (Phase II) - VDW unchlorinated drinking water | ecosystem: Environmental > Aquatic > Freshwater > Drinking...
CTGCCTGCATGATGTTTATGTAGATGGCATGCAGGGTAGCATGTTATGGATGGACTTGTTCCCCTTGCCTTAGGATGTAGTCTGTAGCGTGCGACGTCCGCCTTAAGCGGGTCGCACGTTACGCCTCAGCAAGGGGTCTCTGGGGGTCTTTCTAACGGTGAGATACAACCCTGGGGAAGTACAGGAAAGGCAATCTCTTTTGTAAAACCCTGGGGTGTCTCCGTGGGGAGTGCATGACCCTCCTGGGGAAGGAAGACGAGGTTAGGGAGGGGGGAGAATTTATGTGGATGTCCCAGACAGGCAAGGCTCCGCAGGAAGGAGTACTTTGATAGGGGCGAGGCGCTTTGTACCCCTGTTACGTCATGCCCACAAGGCCCGTCTTCGTGTAAGGCATGGGAACGGCAACAGCAATGCCTCAGGCAATCCTCTGCACTCTTGCACCCGCACCCATGTCCCTCACAAGGGTAGCTCCCTTTATTGGTTCCAGGTATCGTAGGACCATTGCATAGGTTCCCTACCAGCAGTAGACAACTAATCCACAGGCACAGGATTTTAAGGGCCAGAGATTTCTTCAAGCACCCCTCCGGGAGGATGATAAAGTAACCTGCCTCAATGTCAACGTGGTAGATTTTACAAGAAACTAATCCAAAATCAATATGAGATGTATTTGCTATAGAGATGGGCGACATCCGCCTGAGGCGAAGTAGGGGCAGGTTTCAAACCTGCCCCTACATTAAAAAGCCTTTGCAACGGGGACGATTAAGGCTAATATATCGGGTTAATGGCCAGGACCCCTGTCATCCTCAGTGCAGCCAGGACTCCCATAGGGGGCTTTGGTGGCTCTTTGAGTCATATCCCAGCAACACAGCTAGGGGCCATGGCCGCAAAAGGGGCCATCCAGAGGTCGGGTATAAAGGCCACCGATGTAGAGCAGGTGATAATGGGAAACGTACTCTCTGCCGGGCTGGGACAGTCCCCGGCCAGGCAGGTGGCCCTGGGATGTGGACTCCCCGTTGGCACCAATGCACTGACAGTGAACAAGGTATGTGGTTCGGGGTTAAAGGCCGTGATGCTGGGGGCCCAGGCCATACTCTGTGGCGATGCAGAGGTCGTCCTCTGCGGAGGGATGGAGGGTATGAGTCGTGCCCCCTATCTCCTGGAAGAGGGGCGGTGGGGTTACCGCATTGGGCACGGTTCACTTGTTGACAGCATGATAAAGGACGGGCTGTGGGACGTTTACAACAATTTTCATATGGGCCATGCCGCAGAACTCATTGCAGAGAAATACCGTATAAGCCGTAAGGAGGCCGATGACCTTGCCCTCCAGAGCTACGAGAGGGCCATCCAGGCCCAGAGACGGGGGGACTTCAGGGAGGAGATAATCCCCATAGAGATGACTTCCCAACAGGACAAGAAGATATTGGTGTCAGAGGATGATTGCCCCAAGAGGCTGGACAGGGATAAGATGGCCGCCCTGTCCCCTGTCTTTAAGGAGGGGGGCGTACTCACGGCGGCCAACTCCTCTGCCCTGAGCGATGGGGCGGCGGCAGTGGTGCTTGCCCCAGAGGATAGGGTAAAGGAATTGGGGGTAAGACCTATGGCCAGGGTCCTGGGCTACGCAGAGGCGGCCATGGCGCCCGAACTCTTTTCCCTGGCCCCCGTGGAGGCCATCAATAAACTATTAAGGAAGTTGAAGCTGGACGTAACGGATATTAACTTATTTGAGATAAACGAGGCCTTTGCCTCCACCTGTATCGCTATATATAGGGAGTTGGGTCTGGATCTGGATAAGGTTAACGTAAGGGGTGGTGCCATCGCCCTGGGGCACCCCATCGGGGCCAGCGGTGCCAGGATACTTACCACCCTGCTCTACGCCCTCTCAGGGCATCCTGGGGCGAGGGGCATTGCCAGTTTGTGTATAGGTGGTGGCGAGGCCGTAGCCTTGGCAGTGGAGATGATGTAGGGGGTCATTTCTGTAGGGGCAGACCTGCGTGTCTGCCCAGGGGCGAATCCGCCTGAGGCGGACGGCTCGCCCCTACTCATAGGAGGATAGTTACATGACCATAAGCGGATTGGGTATAGTGGGAGGTGGTCAGATGGGGCAGGGGATAGCCCAGCTTGCCGCAGGCGCCGGGTTGGAGGTCAGGGTAGTAGAGGCCAATAGAGACCTCCTCCAGAGGGCGCTGGAGGGCGTGGCCAGAAACCTGGACAAATTAGTCCAGAGGGGCAGACTCCCCCAGGAGAAGAAGGCAGAGATACTAAAAAGGGTAAAGGGGTACCAGGGGTTAGAAGAGCTGGCCGGGACTGAGATAATTATTGAGGCGGTATCAGAGGCAGAGCCTCTAAAACTAGAAATCTTCAGAAGACTGGATAGTGTAGTCCCACCGCAGACCATCCTCGCCTCCAACACCTCTTCCATACCCATCACCCGACTTGCCTCAGCCACCAGGAGGCCAGAGAAGGTAATTGGCATACACTTCATGAACCCTGCCCCGGTAATGGAGCTGGTAGAGATAGTGTGTGGACTCAAGACCTCTCCGGAGACCTTCCAGAAGGCCCAGGAACTGGCAAAGTCCCTGGGTAAGACCGTCGTGGAGGTGAAGGACTATCCTGGTTTTATAGTCAACCGTCTACTTATGCCCATGCTCAATGAGGCCATGTACGTCTTAATGGAGGGTACGGCTACCAGAGAGGCAATTGACAAGGCCATGACCCTGGGCACCCATCAACCCATGGGTCCCCTCGCCCTTGCAGACTTTATAGGATTGGACACGTGTCTCTCCATCCTGGAGACCCTCCACAAGGAGTTCGGGGATGCGCGGTACAGGCCGTGCCCCCTGCTCAGGAGATACGTGGAGGCCGGCTGGCTGGGAAAGAAGTCGGGTAAGGGGTTTTATACTTACTAGCCCGTGAATATCGTTGTCTGTATAAAACAGGTACCCTCCACAGAGGCGGCGCCGAGACCCTCTCCCAGGCCTCCTTTTATTGATACGACTGGGCTATCCTGGGTGATAAACCCATTTGATGAGTACGCCATAGAGGAGGCCATAAGGATAAAGGAACGCCAGGGTAAGGGAGAAGTAACGGTAATTACCCTGGGCCCAGAATCAGCAAGAGAGGCCCTCATGGGCGCCTTGGCCCTGGGGGCTGATAGGGCCCTCCATATAATTGGTGAGACCCCTCTGGGGATAGACTCCTATGCGACTGCCTATCTCCTCTGTCAGGCCATAAAAGGGCGTCTTTTTGCCGGGAGTGGCCCTGCCACCTTTGACCTAATCCTGTGCGGAAAGGAAGCGGTGGACGACCAGAATGGGGCGGTGGGGATCCAACTGGCCGAACTCCTGAATATACCTCACGTGGCAGTAATAACCAAATTGTCGGTGGACGCCACCGGGAAGGCCGTGGCCCACAGGCAGATAGAGGGTGGCACGGAGGTACTAGAGTGTCCACTGCCCGCACTCTTTACCTGCCAGAAGGGACTCAATGAGCCAAGATACCCCTCCCTGCCAGGCATAATGAAGGCAAAGAAGAAGCCCTACGACGTAGTCTCAGCCACAGGACTGGCCCCCCAGGAGGTCTGGGGACCCGGGGCCAGGGTGTCGGTCAAAGAAGTGTCTCTCCTGCCCACAAGAAAAGTCGGCAGGAAGCTCCGGGCCGGTGCGGCGGAGATGGTTGAAGACCTGGTGAAGTTCATTCGGGAGGAGGCTAGAATAGGGGGTAGGGAGTAGGGAGTAGGGGATAGGGCAGGAAATTGTGTTGCAGATTGGAAAGGGATCTCTGCGAAAGTCTACACAGCACTATTTGTCATTCTGAGCGAAGCGAAGAATCTCGGTATTTAGCTGAGGTTCTTCTCCGCCTCAGGCGGATCAGAATGACATTTTTGCATTTTTCAGAGGCCTCATATATATGACAATACAAAATAATCCAATGTGTGAAGTCCTTGTCTTCCTGGAGCAGAGAGAGGGGAGATTAAAAGGGTCATCCCTTGAGGCACTAGGGGTAGGGAGACAACTGTTAGAAGAGGTCGGAACTGGATCGGGTAGATTAAACGCAATACTTATAGGAAATAATATAAAAGACCTGGCAGAGACCGTGAGGTGCTATGGTGCCCAGAAGATATTACTGGCAGACCACCCCACCCTGGAGAGGTACAACAACAGGCTGTACACGTACGTACTGGCCCAGGAGGTCCAAAAAAGGGGTGCGGCTATAATCCTCCTCTCTGCCACTGCTATGGGCAGGGACCTGGCCCCTAGACTTGCTGCCAGACTAGGAGGCCCCCTCCTCACCGAATGTACAAGCCTGAATATTTCCGATGGACTCCTGGAGGCCACACGCCTTGTCTATGCAGGAAGGCTTAGTGCCAGGGTAAAAAGCACCGTCCACAGATTTCAGGTAGTAACCTTGAGGCCCAACGCCTTTCCACCGGCGCAGGCAGTAGGGGCAGGTTTCAAACCCGCCCCTGCAAGAGTGGAAATGCTGGACGTTTCTACTCTACCGACAGACCCTCTTACAGTCTTCAGGGACATAATCTACACGAAGGGGGTCAAAACGGACATCTCAGAGGCAAGGATAGTTGTAGCAGGGGGGAGGGGGATGTGTGGGGCAGAGAATTTTAGGATACTGGAGGAGTTAGCAGAACTCCTGGGGGGTGTAGTGGGTGCCTCCAGGGCGGCGGTGGACGCAGGGTGGAGACCCCAGGAGGTCCAGGTGGGCCTGACGGGCAAGACCATAAGCCCGGAACTATACGTTGCCTGTGGCCTCTCTGGCTCGGCCCAGCACCTGGCGGGGATAGTAACCGCCAGACACATTGTGGCCATCAACAAAGACCCCGAGGCCCCCATCTTCAGGGTGGCAGATTTGGGGCTGGTGGGGGATTTGTTTGAGGTGGTTCCATTATTAATACAACGGCTTAAGGAGCAAGTCGTCAGGGGGTAGGTAAACCGTCCTGGACAGGCTATATTTATTGAGACCTCTGAAAAACCCCACTCGCTTGTCATTCTGAGGGAGCGAAGCGACCGAAGAATCTCCTAAAAGACCAGATTCTTCGCTTCGCTCAGAATGACACACTGCGCTACAGCGACTTTCGCAGAGGTCTCTTATTCTATTTCTATTTTCTTTTGCCTGCCATCCAGGGTCACCTTGTAGAAGTTTAAAATGTCTCTCCCAACAAGAGGATGCACTCCTTCTAAAGCTATTATCTTAATAAGGTGCTCTTCCAGGGTCGGTATGGTTATCTTTGCAGTATAAAAGGATACTTTACGGGCATTTCCACTAAAGTCTTTTACCTCTCCCTCATCCCAAAAAGGTAAATCCATTCTTTTAATAACTTCTAACGGAAGCACGGTGCGGTCTGCACCAGAATCTACCATAACACTCAATATCCCAGGACGTGGGCTTCCTCCTGGATTTCCAATCACTAATTCAATTTCAGGCACAGGGGGTAAACGGGAATGACTGTATTGGCTTGTGTAGGTCATTTATTGGACAAGAAAAGGGGTGGATATATAAATTACCTCAGGCTCTTTTGTAACCCTTCTGACAAGGATGTCCCTTGAACCAAATTTCTTAATGATCCTTTCACCCAGGGCTTCAAAATCTTCATCTGAGTCAACTACCTCATCGTGGAGGATAGCTACAAATTTGCCCTCGTACTGCCTTAGCAGTCCTTCCTTATTAGCCTCAAAATACCTGATGGCCTCGTAGAACTCTGCCCTTTCCAGGGACTTCTTAGCCTCGGCCTCTCTACCCAGGGCCTTTAGGAACTCCCCTTTCGCTCTCCAGAGAGAATAGCTATCACGAAGAACCTCCGACTCCTTTTCCAGATATTCCACAGCCTCTTTTAGCTTTTCTGGCCCTTCTTTTTCAAACAACCTCAGGGCCTCTTTAAACTCTTTTTCCGCCTCTCCATGACGATTTGTGGCACTAAGGAGGACAGCAAGGTTGATATGGGCCTCTCCCTTGTTTGGTTCAAGTTCTATAGCCTTTTTGTACTCCTTTTCTGAATCTTCATACCTTCCTTGCCTGTAGAGAACCAGCCCCAGGTTGTTGTGGGCAGCTGGATAGTTAGGGTCTAGCCTTATGGCCTCTCTGTACTCCCTCTCCGCCTCCCCGTAACGCTTGAGTTCTGCAAGCAGAATGCCCAGGTTGTTGTGGGCTGCTGCAAGGGCAGGGTCTAGCCTTATTGCCTCTCTGTACTCCCCCTCCGCCTCCCCGTAACGCTTGAGTTCTGCAAGCAGAATGCCCAGGTTGTTGTGAGGAAGTGGATAGTTAGGGTCAAGCCTTATTGCCTCCCTAGACTCCCCTTCCGCCTCCACGTAACGCTTGAGTTCATTAAGCAGAATGCCCAGGTTGTTGTGGGCTGCTGCAAGGGCAGGGTCTAGCCTTATTGCCTCTCTGTACTCCCCCTCCGCCTCCCCATAACGCCTGAGTTCTTGAAGCAGAATGCCCAGGTTGTAGTGGGTAGTTGGATAATTAGGGTCAAGCCTTATTGCCTCTCTGTACTCCCCCTCCGCCTCCCCGTAACGCTTGAGTTCTCCAAGCAGAATGCCCAGGTTGTTGTGAGCTATTGGAAGGGCAGGGTCAAGGGAGAGGGCCTTTTGGATGAAAGGAAGGGCCTCATTGTAATATCCACGCTCACCCAATTCTGCCCCTATAAAGTTGGCAAATAAGGCGGCGTCCTTTTTGCTTTTATTTGTGGTAAATCGTACTGCGTCATTGAGGCATTTTTTTGCCTGTTCTGGCCTTTGAAGGTGTTTAAGTCCCTCCTCATAAGATTGCCAGGGCCTACCGACAAACTTATTTCTTAAGTAAGTAACATCTGGGACAGAGTAAGTCGGCCTGCTAGGTGAGGATATGGAAGGTGCGGCTATCATGGTGAATATTTTAGTGGCTACGCTATTTCGATTTAAGTGTGAGTTCTATATCAAAAATTCTATCAAATAGAAAGGCCCTGTTCAACGTAAATTTTACGGCCTTTTTGGATTACCTTCCTGGGGGGGGTAATGGAACCTTCGCCCCCTTACATTAAAAAATGACAGAAGGCATAACCCACATCTGTAATGTTAAGGAAAAACCATTGACACCGCCTTTTATAGATGGTAAACTTCTGCCTCAATTTTTCTAGTAGGGGCAATCTACGTGAGGCGGACGGTTGCCCAAAATGACGGGCTGGTCCAAGACCTGTCCCTGCAACGTTCTCAGGAAAGGTAATCGTGCAGGCATCAGCTGCTCCACGCTATACTGCTTTATACGTCTCTGTTTATGCCGTTGTCGCCCTCCTGGGTGCCTTCCTGGCACTAAAGTTTGAGGCCCTTGAGCAACTACCCCTCAACGTCCTGGTGGCTGGGACAATCTTTGGTGGCACTTACGTAGCCATCCTCTCTGAAAAGATTCACCGTACCATTGCTGCAATTACTGGGGCAGTGCTCATGCTCATGGCGGGTCATTTCCTTGGCTTCTATTCCCAGACAGATGCCGTCCGGGCCATAGACTGGCACACCATCGGCCTCCTTGTGGCCTTCATGGTTATGGTGGGTATGCTACAGAAGACAGGGTTCTTTGAATATCTCGGTATCATTACCGCTAAGAAGACCATGGGAGACCCTTGGCGCCTTATGGTGTTTCTGGGGACGGTTGTCACAGTACTTTCCAGCATGGTCAATAACGTTACCTGCATGGTGGTGATTGCTCCTGTAATAGTAGCCACTTGCGAGATTCTCGGGCTAAACCCCATCCCTATGCTTATGGCCACGGTGTTACTTTCAGGAATCGGGGGGGTTGCCACCCTCGTGGGAGACCCGCCCAACATGATGATTGGCTCTGCCGCAGGGATAACTTTCAATGGATTCCTTTTCCACCTCGGCCCGCCAGTCGTGGCGGCCTGGGCTGTCACCCTGCTCACCCTTAGGGTGGTCATGAGGAAAGAGATAGCCATGAGGCCGAAGAATATAGAGGCACTGATGAAGATGGACGAGAGTGCGGCCATACATGACCGTCAGGGCTTAAGGAAGATACTCATTGCCCTGGGGCTTGTGCTATTACTCTTCTTCTTCCAGGGAAAGCTCGGGCTCTTGCCCTCAAGCATCTCCATAATGGGGCTTGCCATGGCCCTCGTTTGGGTGAGGCCCAACCCCGATGACATCCTTAAGGAGGTAGACTGGAGTATCCTCTTATTCTTCATCTCCCTCTTTGTAGCTGTGGGGGGTGTAGAAAAGGCGGGTATTCTTGATATGGTGGCCGAGAAGATAGCCGCCCATGCCCATAGCAATCTCATGTTTACCTGTGCCCTGCTCTTCTGGGTGAGCGCCATAAGCTCGGCCATTGTGGACAACATACCCTTCACCATGGCAATGATTCCTGTAATACAGTACCTTGGGACCCAGGACATAAACACTATGCCCCTGTGGTGGGCCCTGGCTATGGGGGTGGGCTTTGGAGGCAATGGAACCCCTATAGGCGCCGCGCCCAATATAATCACCGTCTCAATAAGCGAGAAGACTAGGTACCCCATAACCTTGAGGACATGGCTTCTATCGGGCACCACTACCATGGTGGCCACCTGCATAGCAGGTCTTGCAGTAGAACTCATGTTCTTCAAATTTTTCTCCGGTCACTAGGCCAGCGGTAGGCACCGGGCATTAGGGAGTAGTTCTCAGTCTTCCGACCACTACCTGCTTTTACAATCCAACCATTGACAAAGACGCCCCAGGGTGCTAACTTATGACGATTCTAGGGACTAGCTGTGGGCATCTTTTCTAAAAAGAAGAAAAAGAAGACAGGAGGTAGAGGAGAAGAACCGTTTCCAGAGAGTTGTCTGGTGATAGAGTTTTTTCCGTTACACCTTCTTGTCAGGGAGGGGAATATGATAAGTGCCTTGTTAGAAGCCTTGCAGGAGATTTCAGGATTGGTAATGACCTCTCGGCCGGCAGAAAGGGTCGTTGGGGTCTTATTTGTTATAGGAAGTCTAATCTCAGGTGTGGCCTTGCTCGTTACCATGATGTACCTCATATCTCCTGATGGTTTTCAAAAGGGGCTGAATAAGGCGTTGGTAGAGAAGCCCGTGGTAGAGGTCTCGGCCGGAGAAGGAGCTAAGGCCAAATAATTTTAGTAGGAGTACGGCCCACCCATGACACTTATCCTGAGCCGAAGCCCTGATCCGCCTGAGGCGGAGAAGGGTCTACCGGAGGGCCTGCCCTGATCTGCCTGAGGCGGAGAAGAGATGTCGGGTTTTCAACTTGTGAGGTCCTCAAGTCTTGTTTATCTTGCCTTTATCCTTTCTCTAGCCCCCTGTAGCAGTGCCGAAGATACTGACCCGCTTGGTTACTATCACCATTATCAGGGTATTCATTATTATGAGAAGGACAAGTTGGGGGAGGCTGTCAAAGAATTTGAGAAGGCCCTGAGCCTGTCCCCAAATTCTTACGTACTCCACCTCCATCTGGCGCTGGCTTGCCTGGGACTAGGAGAGTTGGATAGGGCCGCTACTGAATTGAACAAGGCTATAGAGCTCAACCCCAATTCTGCAGAGGCATATAGCGCCCTGGGAGAGGTCTATCTGAAACGGGATAGGCCGGAGGAATCTATTGCCCAGCTGACTCATGCCCTGAAGCTAAATAACAAATATGCCGATGCCCACAATAACCTGGGTAATGCCTATTGGAGATTAGGATGGCATGAGCAGGCAATTTCTGAGTATAAAGAGGCTATAGAGATTAATCCTAATATGTCCATTGCCCACATCAATCTTGGAATAGCTTATGAGGAGTCAGACAGGTTGGAAGAATCCCTCAGTGTCCTAAAGACTGCCCTTGAGCTAAACACCCGCAGTCCGGAGGCATATCACTGTATGGCTGACGTCTACTTCCGGCAGGAGAAGTGGGAAGAGGCCGTTACTTATTATAAGAAGGCCCTGCTATTCTATCCCACCGAGGCCACTAAGGCCAGGGCAAGGGCATACGGATACCTGGGGCTTGCCTATTACAAGGGGGGGATGAGGGACCGGGCACTGTCAGGATTTAAGGAGGTGGCAGAACTGTCACCAACCAAACCTCTAATCTACCTGCCCAAAGAGGCCCTTCCAAGGCCGCCCGTCTTGCAAGACAAGCTAATGGAGACCAGGGGGTTTGCGCTGGCCCTTTCTTCCCAGGGCAAGATGAAGGAGGCCTCCTCTATCTGGAAGGCCGTAGTGGAAGAATACCTGGAGCTAAGGGCCTCCGGGGTGTTAGGGCTTGACGAGTCCATCTTTAAAGAGGCCATTAATTCTATAAGACGGTCAGTCGGTGAGACGGAATCCGCAGAACACCACCTGAGGATGGGCAAGGCCTATCTGAAGAAGAACAATTATGAAGAGGCCGCGAAGGAATTCCGTAAGGCCCTCCGCGAAGACCCCACCTACCTGGAGTCCAGGCTGGGGCTGGCCAGGACCCTCTTCTTTCAGGGAGAATGGGAGTCCTCCACCAAGGAACTCAAGAAGGTATTGTTCCTTTCTCCTGGACACCCCAGGGCCAGGCTACTTATGGGCAACCTCTTTCTGTCCAAGGGTATGATGAATGAGTCTGAGACTATCTACGGGGACCTCCTGTCCGCCTCAGGCGGAGTGGAGGCACATAACAACCTGGGTATCGTGTACACCTATCAGGGCAAGCTAGAGGAGGCGGTCAGGGAGTACAGCCTGGCCGCAGAGTCTGCCCCAACCGTGGCCAGGGTACGCGTCAACCTGGGCAGGGCCTATTTTAGGAAGTCTCTCTTTGAGGCGGCCGCTCAGGAATTCAAGAAGGCACTGGAGTTGGATTCACAACAGCCTGGCGCTTATGAAGGGCTGGGGCTAGTCTTCATGGCCCAGGGGAAATGGGAAGAGGCAAGGAGTTCCTTAGAAAAGGCCCTGGCCGTTATGGGTGTGGGCCTCTCAGAGGAGAAATTCCTGAGGAAGGCGGAAGTCCGTTCTGCCCTGGCCCAGCTCTATTCCCAGTTGGGCAAGGGAGACATGGCTATACACCAGTGGCTGGAGACCGCAGAGTTGAGGCTGAAAGAGATACAACGGCTGGATGAGCTTGGTCTGGCCTGTTTTGATAAGGGAGATTTACAACAGGCCTTTTTCTACTGGCAGAAATCCCTGGCCCTGGAACCATCTCTGGCTGTGGCTTATGAACGCCTGGGCCAGCTTTATACGCGTAAGGAGATGCTGGAGGAGGCCCTCCTGGTCTACAGGAACGCCTCGGGCCTGTATAGAAAGACCGACAAGAAGGCCCAGATGTACTTTCAGTTAGGTAATCTCCGTCATGACCGTGGTGAGTTAGAGGAGGCCATAAGCGAATACCGCCGGGCCGTTGAGATGGAGCCAGAGATGGCCCTCGCCTACACTAGGCTAGGTAGGATGTATAGTAAGAAGGGATTCTTTGAGAAGGCAGAGAAGGAGCATAAGAAGGCCCTGGAGCTAGACCCTAAACTGGCTGAGGCCCATAAGAACCTTGGGCTATGTTACGATAAACAGGGCCTTTCTGGTCAGGCCGCAAAGGAATTTAAAAAATATCGTGAGTCTACCTCAAAGGAGTAACACTATGAACCGCCTTTTGTTTTGTCTCTTGATTTTGAGTCTGGCCTTCTCTGGTTGCAGTCTTGTAGATGAGCAGAACACCAAGATAAGGGCCTTAGAACAGAAGCTGGGGGCGATGGATGCAAAGGTGCAGGCAGTAGATGCCGCCAACCAGGAGCTGGGTAAACGAGTAGAACAGGTAGCGGCGGATAAATCTACGGAACGCCGGCTTACCTCTATGGAAGAAAAGCAGTCCAGCATGGAGAAGATGCAGTTAGAATTGGTCCAGTACCAGGACTCCCTGAGGAACTCCATCTCCAAGGTAAAGGGCTCTGTGGAAGAGCTTAAAGATAAACTTGAAGAGGCGAAGCGCTCAAAGGAGTCGGCCCAGAAACAGCCCCCACCCGCCAAGGCTGAGGAGAAGACCTCCGGGGTGGTTGAGATGGAGGTAAGGCCGACGAAGCCCCAGGAAAAGGCCAAAGAGAAACAAGAACCCAAGGAGAAGCAAGAGCCTAAGGGGTTTATACTGGATGAGTTTTAAATAAAGAAGACAAGAGAGATGAGGTGCGGTATTAAAGGGTGTCCTGGCGAATATGAAGAGCGACAGATTGTTCACCCTGTACGGTACCACGGACAGGTAATTGTCATTGACCATGTCCCTGCAGAGGTTTGTTCGGTATGTGGTGATGTGCTCTTAAAGCCAAAAACTGTGCGTAGGGTTGAAAAGTTGCTGCGAACAAAAGCAAAGCCAACCGGTACGGTTCCCCTTTATGAGTATGCTTGACGATCGCTTCAGCCAAATGCGATCCATCCAAAATAATCCGCGTAGGTAGAAGTCCAGTTGACATACTATGACACTAAATACCCTAAAGAAGTAAGAGCCCAAGCGATTTATGAAGGAATGTAACGCATGAGGTTAATAATAGTATCAAATAGGCTGCCTATCACTGTAGTAGAAGAAAAAGGCGGGTTAAGATTTGAAGAAAGCGTTGGGGGGCTTGTCTCTGGCTTAAGTGCATATTTAGATTCGCTTAAAAGTTCCTCCTTTACTAAATCCGAGTATATATGGGTAGGTTGGCCTGGCACCACTATTGATGATGAGGCTAAAGAGGGGTTGAAATCAAGGGCATTATCCGAATTCAATGCATATCCGGTTTTTCTCTCCGAAGAGGACATGGAGAACTTTTACCAAGGATTTTGTAATAAAACAATCTGGCCTCTCTTTCTCTATTTTCCCTCTTATGCTACGTATAACGAAGCTCATTGGATTCATTACAAAAAAGTGAACGAGATTTTTTGCGATGTGCTTATGGAAATTGTTAAACCTGACGATGTGCTGTGGGTACATGACTATCATCTTATGCTACTCCCCAAGCTATTAAGAGAGAAATTGCAGGATATTTCAATAGGCTTTTTTCTTCATATTCCTTTTCCATCCTTTGAAATATTTAGGCTTCTCCCAAGGAAATGGGGTACTGAGATACTGGAGGGTCTTTTGGGTGCAGACCTGGTGGGGTTTCACACCTACGATTATACACAACATTTCTTACGGTGTAACCTTCGTATGTTAGGTTATGAGCACAATTTAGGCCAGATAGATGCAAAGGAGCGAGTCGTAAAGGTGGATACGTTCCCAATGGGAATAGATTTCCAGCGGTTTCATAATGCCACAAGTAGCCCAGAGATACAGAAAGAGAAAGACGATATCAAGAAGACGTTGGGCGATTCTAAAGTCATCCTATC
>Ga0105164_10001864_pt1 | contig 13275 bp, 13 predicted proteins | sample VDWuncwatermetaG_FD_89674 | JGI IMG/M metagenome (GOLD analysis project Ga0105164, IMG submission 89674) | Wastewater microbial communities from Netherlands to study Microbial Dark Matter (Phase II) - VDW unchlorinated drinking water | ecosystem: Environmental > Aquatic > Freshwater > Drinking...
ATTTTATATTCTTTGTCCAATCTCGGTTCTTTTGCCGCCTTATTAAGCTATCCGTTTTTATTCGAGCCGGCGCTTGATCTGGATTGGCAGGTTTTTATCTGGCGGGCCGGGTATTTTTTTCTTTTACTTTTGCACTTTGCTGTTTTTTTCCTGGTCAAGGCAAATAAAAGCGTCCCGGAAAAAACCGCACCGGTTTTTTCCGATATCCAGGCCGGCCGGGAAACCTGGCGCTGGGTCCTCTTAGGCGCGGGGCCTGCGATAATGTTTTTGTCGGTGACCAATATCATCACCTCTGAAGTCGCCCCGATCCCCCTCTTGTGGATCATTCCGCTGTGTATCTATTTAGCCTCTTTTGTATTAAATTTCCGCCAAAAGCCGTGGTGCCCGGCCTGGATCAGGGAGAAAATATTTATCGCCGTAGGCCTCAGCGCCCTGCTTTTCTTTTTTGTGCAGAGAGGAGTTTTCCCGTTTACGGTCAATCTCGGGCTGCTGCTTTTTTCATTGTTTGTGATCTGCATGTTTTGCCAGAATGAACTATACCTTACAAGGCCAAAAGACCAGCGTAAGCTTACGCTATTTTATTTTTTGATCGCGTCCGGAAGTTTTGCCGGCGGGATAGCGGTCAATTGGATAATCCCTCTTGTTGCCACATTTATGATCGAATATCTGTTCGGGCTTTTAACGGTGTCTCTTGCCGTGGCGGCCGCGGAAAAAAATAAAGAGATCGGTGCCGCCAGCCTCCGTTTTGTTCTTTATTCCCTAATTGTGCTTAGCCTTTGGCCGCTGATCTTCAAAGGTTACAATGTTTTCGGGGTGGCGGTTATTATCTGGATATTCGTAAAAGTATTTTCCCGGCTGAAGCTCAGGCCGCGCGCGTTTGCTATAGGCATAACCTGCATTTTTTTGGTTTCGCCTTTTGTGGAGAGGCTTTACAGAGGCGCTGATTGCATCTATACTCTGCGTAATTATTACGGGATCCTTAATGTATACGCGAATAATAAGCTGGCGTCGCTTTATCACGGGACCACTCTTCACGGGATGCAATATTTTGACAATGACCCGAAAAAAGAGAACGAGCCGCTGGGTTATTTTCATCGCATTACGCCTATCGGAGAGTTGATGAGCTCGGATAAGTTTGATTTCCGGCGGATTGGGATCGTCGGCCTTGGGTGCGGAACGCTTTCGGCTTATGGCAGGCCCGGACAGGAAATCGATTTTTTTGAGATAGATAGGGATGTCTATTACATAGCTAGCGAGCTGTTTACCTATCTTGGGCATTCAGGCGCCAAACTCAATTTTGTTTTCGGAGACGCCCGTGTTTCTATCGCCGGCATTAAAGACAGGAAGTACGACCTGCTGGTTATCGATGCCTTTAGCGGGGATTCTATACCCGTGCATTTGTTGACAACGGAGGCGATACGTGAATATCAAAAACATCTCAGCGGTTCAGGGATAATTATGTTCCATATAAGTAACCGCTATTTAAACCTTGCCCCGGTGATGCTTAACAACGCCTTTAGCGTAAACGCGCAGCTATGTTCAAAGGCGAATAATTCATCGCGCAAGGACCATGCCGAGGCTTCTCAATGGATTGCTTATACCTGGGATAAAGCTGTTTTTCAAAAATTGGTTTCTCAGCTTAATTGGGATAAGCCAAACCCGAAGATCAAATCCAAGCGCCCGTGGACGGATAAATACTCCGGCATTTCCGGTATCCTTAAATTGAAAAATATAGTTTCAGGCATAAAATATTTCACGCCGTTTTACTTCTAAAACAAAGTGACAGTCACCTTTGCTACTTTTGCCTTGGTTTAAATAAAGAAATCCCTGTCCAAACTCCTGTATTGTATCGCTTCGGAAAGATGTTCAGCTTTGATGTTTTCGCTCTCCGCTAAATCCGCGATTGTCCGGCTCACCTTCAAGATTTTATCATAAGCCCGGGCGCTGAAATTCAGTTCAGCCATAGCCATTTTTAACAGAGCGTTTTCTTCATTACTCAGGGCGCAAAATTTTCTTACCTGCTTATGGCTCATCTGGGCGTTACAAAAGATGAGCGTGTTATCAAACCGCACTTTTTGAATCGCGCGCGCTTTTTCCACTCTTACTTTTATCTGCGCTGAATTCTCAGCGGGGAGGTCCTCGCTTAATTCCTGGTAACGTGCCGGCGGGACCTCAACGTGAATATCTATTCTATCTAAGAGGGGGCCGGAGATCTTTGAGCGGTATTTATACACCGCGGTTGTATTGCAGCGGCAGGCGGATTTTAGATTTCCCAATGAGCCGCAGGGGCAGGGGTTCATTGCCGCGGCCAGCATAAAAGAAGCAGGGAAGGTCAGGGATCTTGCAGCACGGTTTATATGAATGGTTCCATCTTCCAGGGGCTGGCGCAGGGCTTCCAGGCAATCCCTGCGGAATTCAGGCAATTCATCCAGGAATAATACGCCTTGGTGTGAGAGGCTAATTTCTCCGGGTTTAGGGCTTGAGCCGCCTCCGACGAGTGCCACATTTGAAATGCTGTGGTGCGGGCTGCGGAACGGCCGCCGGCCGAGCAGGCCTGCGCGTTTTGATAAAACTCCGGCCACAGAATGGATCTTTGTTACTTCCAACGCTTCCTCTAAACTTAACTCCGGCATGATCGTAGGGATCCTTTTGGCGAGCATGGTCTTTCCGCTGCCGGGCGGGCCGATCAAAAGAATGTTATGGTTGCCGGCAACAGCCACTTCTACTGCCCTTTTTGCCGCGTGCTGGCCTTTTACTTCGGAAAAATCGAGCTGATAATCTGAATTCTCTTGAAATAATTCCCGTAGATCCACCTTATAGGGTATAAGCATATCCGGGCTATGAATAAATTCCACTGTTTGTTTTAGGGTCTTCAGGCCAAATGCGCGTGAACCATTCGCCACTGCCGCTTCGGCAGCATTATCCGCGGGCACGATCAGATTTCTTATTTTGTTCTTGGCGACCGCCGCACTTATAGGCAGGATGCCCTGGACAGGCCGTAAAGAACCGTCGAGCGATAACTCCCCTAAAATAAAATATTCTCTTAATTTTTCCGCGTCCAATTGTTCAGTGGCAGCCAGGACTCCCAGGGCAATGGCCAGGTCAAAGCAAGAACCTTCTTTTTTGATGTCAGATGGTGCCAGGTTTACGGTGATGCGCTCATTTGGCCAGTCAAAGCCGGAGTTTTTGATCGCGGATTTGACCCGTTCTTTGCTTTCTCTGATAGCAGTATCGGCCATACCCACCAGTGTTACCGCCGGCAGTCCCCAGGATACATCTACTTCAATTGCAATAGGATATGGTTCTATTCCAAAAAGGCCGAAACTAAATACTTTTGCCAACATAACTTTATCCTCCTTTTTTCCGGTGTAGGGGACGGTTTCAAACCGTCCCCTACTATAACAGACGCGCCAGGCGCCTAAATCTAACAGAGAAAAAATCTTGCTTTTTGGGTCGCAAAAGATATAATGAAGCTCTCCGGGCTTAAGCCTGGAGTTTCTGAAGTATAAAACGATACAGGGAGGCCGTTATAAGGCTTAAAATATGGGAGAAATATTCACAGAAGTAATCAGGAATAAGATTTTTATGACTACTGTTTCCGCCTGGCTGATCGCCCAGACCGTAAAAGTGACGCTTGGGGTGATCCGGCAGAGGAGATTTGATTTTCGCTGGTTTGTGGGCACAGGCGGTATGCCTTCGAGCCATGCTGCCGGCGCATCCTGCCTTGCTACGGCCATCGGTTTAAGCCAGGGTTTTGACAGCGTATATTTTGCGCTGGCCGCTTCTTTTGCGCTGGTGGTGATGTTTGACGCGCAGGGAGTCCGGCGCGCCGCCGGCCGGCAGGCCCGCATTTTAAACAGGATCACCGAAGATATTTACTGGCAGGGCCGGATCAAGGATGACCGGTTGCGCGAATTGCTCGGGCATACGCCGGTTGAAGTTATTGCCGGGTTGTTTCTGGGTATACTCATCGCCATACTCGCTCAATAATTCTATTAATCAGGAGGGTTTAGTGAATAAAAAAATAGCTGTTATTATCGCCGCGGCTGCGGGGTTGGCGTTACTCATAATTATTTTATTTATTATCGCTAGAAAAAGTCCTTCAACCCCTGCCGAATCCGCCCCGGACAGGGAAATCGTTGTTTTGGTTAACCAGGCCAAAGATCTGGCGGCAAAGGGCGAGCTTTTGGCCGCCAGAACGGCTTATCAGAAATTAATCTCCGATTTTTTTAATTCCTCCGAAGTGATGAACTGGCAGAAGAAAGAAGAGGACTTAAACATAAAATTATTATTTTCGCCGGTTGTTACGCCCAAAAGTACACTCTATGAGATAAAACCCGGAGACAGCCTGGCTAAGATCGCGGCATTATTCAATACCACGGTGGATTTACTTATGAAAAGCAACAATCTTGACAGCGACAGGATAATGCCCGGCAGGAAGATCAAAGTCTGGAACGCGCCCTTTAACATCTTTGTAGACAAATCCCAGAATGTCCTGATCCTTAAAACCGACGAGGAAATCATCAAGACATACGTTGTTTCTACGGGGAAAAATAATTCTACTCCGGCCGGAACTTTTAAGATCACTAATAAACTGATAAATCCCACCTGGTTTAAGGCCGGTGCGGTTGTGCCTGCCTCAAGCCCGGAAAACGTCCTGGGTACGCGTTGGCTGGGTTTTAATCTGGCCGGCTACGGCATACACGGGACGACCGAACCCGAGACCTTGGGGCAACAGGTCACCCAGGGTTGCGTGCGCATGGCTAACCCCGAAGTCGAAGAATTATACAGTATCGTCCCCACAGGCACAGAAGTTACCATTGTCGACTAACGAACGAATAACGGACGACTGACGACGAACGACGAAAATGGCCGGACTTGATTTTGAAAAACCCATAGCGGAATTAGAAAAAAAGATCCAGGAGCTCAGGAAATTCGTTTCCGAAAAAAAGATAGATTTGTCCAGCGAGGTCAAACGCCTGGAGGACAAGCTGGAATATCTTAAAAAAGAAACCTATGGCAACCTTACTGCCTGGCAGAGGGTGCAGCTTGCCCGTCATCCGCAGAGGCCGTATACTTTTGATTACATCAAAATGTTGATGACCGATTTCCTCGAGATTCACGGCGACCGCCTATTCGGCGACGATAAGGCCATGATCACGGGTTTTGCCAAATTTGACGGGCAAAAAATCGCTGTTATCGGGCACCAGAAAGGCAGGGACACCAAGGAAAACTTGAAGTGCAATTTCGGCTGCGCGCATCCGGAAGGTTATCGTAAGGCGCTTCGAGTGATGCAGATGGCCGAAGAGTTCGGCCTGCCCGTAGTAATATTTATAGATACGCCCGGGGCGTATCCGGGCATTGGCGCTGAAGAGCGCGGCCAATCGCAGGCCATAGCACTCAACCTCAGAGAAATGGCCCGTATCGCTACTCCAATAATTTCCATTGTTATCGGCGAAGGCGGCTCAGGTGGTGCATTAGGCGTTGGTGTAGCAGACCGCGTCCTGGTCATGGAAAACGCTTATTATTCGGTTATCTCGCCTGAAGGGTGCGCTGCCATACTCTGGAAGAATGGCGCCAAGGCGCCTGAAGCGGCAGAGGCCCTGAAATTAACCGCGCAGGACCTGTTAAGCCGCGGTATTATAGACGGCATCATCCCGGAACCTTTGGGTGGTGCGCATCGCGACCCGGAGGGTGCCGCAGCCGGCATCAGGGAAGCGGTGAATAAAAATCTCAAAGAATTAAAGGCCAAGAACGAAGAAGACCTGCTGGCGCAAAGGTATCAAAAATTCAGAAGCATAGGCATATCTAAATGATCGAGAGCGAACTGCTTTTACTGGGCCTGCTGCGTGAGAGTCCCAAGCACGGTTACGAAATAAAGACCAAGATCAGGCAGATAAAGTCGCTGTTTGCCGGCCTTGAGCCAAAGTCAATTTATTACCCCCTGAGAGTCCTGGAAAAAAAGGAGTTGGTGGTTAAAAAGATTTCTAAATCCGGCCGCCGTCCGGCGCGCATCGTCTATTGCCTGACCCCTAAGGGAAGGGCGCGTTTTGACGAACTTTTAGCTCATAGCATACTTGATTTCAGGCGGCCGCAATTCAGCCTGGACTTGAGCCTTTATTTCCTGCCTTTTATGCAGCCAATCATCGCCCGGCGCCGCCTGCGCGCACGGCTCTTGATCCTGAATAAACTCTCCGGCGAATTGGAAGAAATGATCGCCCGGCGCCTGGATACGGAACCGGCGTCCCTGATCCATATCCTCAAACATAACCTGAATATGCTGCGCGCCGAAAGCAGTTTTATCTCCGGCCTTCTGGAGAACATTTAAATTCCTCACCAGGCGCCAAACACCTTGAAAAATCGTGGGTTATATGTTATACTTACCTTTACGGCCGTTTACGCCTTTACATTGGCGGCTTTGAGGTAACTACTATGCCCACTAAAGACGATATGCTAATCGGCAGCCTCCTGGTTGAGGAAGGCCTGATCACTTCCGAACAGCTGGAAGCGGGCCTTACGGAGCAGAAAAGAGCCGGCGGCCTCATCTGCACGGTTCTGGTAAAGCTGGGTTTTGCTTCCGAAGATAAGATATTCGGCATACTTAGCCGCCAGCTGCATATTCCTTATATAAAGCTGAAATCCGCCAATATTGAGCCGCTAGTCATCCAGAAGGTCCCTGCCAAGTTCGCCAGTCATTACAAAGTCATCCCGCTGGAATTCAAAGATAATATCCTTATCATAGCCATGGCCGACCCCTTAGACATTCGGACTTTAGATGACCTCAGGCTGCTTTTGGATGTTGATGTGAGAGGCGTTTTAGCCGGTGAAAAGGAAATAGAGGAAGCTATCCGTAAATATTACGGCGTGGGCGCTGAGATGCTGTAGCGTATCATTGCCCAGCAAACCAGTCCTGAAGAATTAGGTATTGCAAGCGGCAAGTTTGAAGATATCGAGGCCATGGCCGAAGACGCCTCTATCATCAAATTCGTCAACCAGGTCTTGTCGGAGGCAGTCAAGGAAAGGGCCACCGATATCCATCTTGAGCCGTTCCAGAATGAATTACGCACGCGCTACCGCATTGACGGCATACTCTATGACATCAATATCCCCGAGACGATAAAATATTTTCACCAGGCAATCGTTTCCCGCGTTAAGATCATGTCTGAGCTCAACATCGCCGAGCACCGCCTGCCTCAGGACGGAAGGATAAAGATAAAGATCAACGAAAGCGAGCTTGACCTGCGCGTTTCCACTATTCCCACGGCTTTCGGAGAGGCGGTGCATATCCGGCTCTTGAGCCCGCAGTTTTTCCTGGAACTGGATAATCTCGGTTTTTTGCCGGAAGACCTGCGTATAGTTGAAAGCATGATTAAAAGGCCGCACGGGGTGATTTTTGTCACCGGCCCCACAGGTTCGGGAAAATCCACCACATTATACGCGGCCCTGGCGCGGATAAATTCATCCGCGGTCAAGATCATTACCATTGAAGACCCGATAGAATACCAATTGAGAGGAGTTAACCAGATACAGGTCAACCCGAAGATCGGTTTTACTTTTGCCACCGGCCTGCGCCATATGCTCAGGCATGACCCGGACGTGATGATGGTCGGTGAGGTCAGGGATTATGAGACCGCCGAGATCGCCATCCGCGCCGCCCTTACCGGCCACCTGGTTTTTTCTACTCTGCACACCAACGACGCTGCCGGGGCAGTCACCCGGCTTTTGGATATGGGTATTGAGCCGTTTTTGGTTTCATCGTCGCTGGAATGCCTTATTGCCCAGCGCCTGGTGCGGCGCATTTGTCCTAAATGCAAGGTGCCGCTAAAGAACAGCCGTGAGCTAATCGAACAGATCGCCAGAGATACCGGTGCGGCCGCCGATAATATTGTAATATACGAAGGCAAAGGCTGTCAGGAATGCCGGTTTACCGGTTTTCGCGGACGCACAGCCATTCACGAGGTTCTCGTCATCAACCAGCCAATCAGAAATTTGATCCTGGAACACGCCTCCAGCCAGCAAATAAAACAGAAGGCAGTGGCGCTGGGGATGCGCAGCTTGCGTCAGAGCGGCCTTAAGAAAGTGCTGGAGGGCGAGACCACCTATACTGAAGTCATCCGGGTCACCCAGCAGGAAGAATTACCCGAGGATTAATGTCCAGGTTTATTTATAGCGCAAAATCCCAGCCTTATAAGACGGTCCGCGGGGACATTGAAGCGGAATCGCTCCAGGAGGCGATAAACAAGCTGAACAAAATGGGTTATTTTCCCGTTTCCGTCCAGCCGCAGGAAGCGCTTTTTGATAAACAGAATATTTTACGCCTGCCAAAGGTGCCGGTTAAAGACATGGCCATATTTACCCGGCAGTTATCCAGCCTTATGGGTTCCGGAGTAAATATGTTAGAGGCGCTTTCGATTGCCGGGCATCAGGCGCCGAATAAATATTTAAGAATTGCCATAGACGGCGTTACCGGCAGGATCAAGGACGGCCTGCCTTTGTCGGAATGTATCCGAGCATATCCCGGTTTGTTTTCCGGGCTTTACGCCTCTATGGTCCGCTCGGGAGAGGTAGCGGGTAACTTAGAACAGGTCCTTAAACGGCTGGCCGATTTTTTAGAAAAAGAAGAAGAGTTCCGCGCTTCTTTGCGCCAGGCGTTGGCCTATCCTATTTTTGTCCTGGCAGTAAGCGTCTTGACTGTGGTTGTACTTTTGGCTTTTGTTATACCGCGCCTGGCGGGCATGTTTACGGATATGGGGCAGGCCTTGCCTGTTCCCACGCAGATATTGATCAATGTCTCCGGTTTCTTGCGCGCGTATTGGTGGCTGCTTCTGTTCGGCATCATAGCAGGCGTATTTACCCTGCGCAGGCTATATCGCCGGCCGCAGGCAAAGTCCTATTTTGACAGCCTTAAGCTTAAATCGGCATTTTTCGGCAAGGTCATTCTGAAGGCGCAGATCAGCCGCCTGGTGCGCACATTATCGCTTTTACTTTCCAGCGGCATCCCGATATTGGAGGCCTTGGATATTTCCACCTCGGTTTTGACAAACGAGGTCCTGCGGCAGGAGGCGCTTGGATTCAGGGAAGAGATCAGCAGGGGGGCGAGTTTTTCCCGGTGCCTAAAGGCCTCAAAATTATTTCCTGCCTATGTGACCAACATCGTAGCCGTAGGCGAAGAAACAGGCGCTATGGAGAAATCTCTTTTACGCTTGGCCGATGATTATGAAAAAGAAGTGGACGGTGTGGTCAAGACTGCCACGCGGCTATTGGAACCGGTGATAATCCTGGTGATGGGCTTAGTGGTCGGGTTTATCGTCTTATGTATGCTGTTACCGATATTCCAGATCAACTTGATCGCAAGATAAACTCAATTTGAAACGATGCGTAATAACCAAACACCAAGATACAATAACCAAACAATAACCAATAACCAAATTCAAATAACCAAACCTCGAGTTTGGTGATTGGTTGTTGATTATTGGAATTTGTTTGGTGTTTGGAAATTGATTATTGGTTATTTCGTGCCATAATTTTCAAAAGGAGAGGCTATGGAGAAGAATAAGGGTTTCACGCTTATCGAACTGATGCTTGTCGTTATCATCATCGGTGTGCTGGCGGCAATGGTCATGCCCCGGCTTTTCGGCCGCTCCGAACAGGCCAGGATCGCCGCGGCCAAGGCGGATATCAATGCCGGCATTGCTTTGGCACTTGACCTTTTTGAGACGGACATCGGGCATTATCCGCATAGCTTTGATGAGTTGATGCAGAAAGGGAGCAACCCGGATACTTGGAAAGGCCCGTATCTGAAGAAAAAACCGGTTGATCCCTGGGGCAGGCCCTACGATTACAAGTTGGACAGCGACGGGAAAAACTATAAACTTTGTTCCAAGGGCCCTGATGAGGCCGCGAACCAGGATGACATCTGTAATGACAGCTAAGGCCAAACCCCGGTTATCTTACGGGTTTACCCTGGTGGAATTACTTCTGGTCGCAGCCATTGTCGGTGTGTTGGTGGGTATCGCTGTTCCGCGCCTGCGCTCTGTTGCCGCCAGGTATGAATTGGAAAATTTCGCAAAAGACATTTATTATCTGGGATTTTACCTGCATTCAAGCGCTGTAGCCGAGAGAAAAATATACTGTTTGATTATAGATCCGGCGAGAGCAGGATTCAGGGCCGCTTACAAAGAAGGGAACACTTTAAAGGCACTCTCCGGAAGGTTCTCCGGGATACAAAAGGCTCCGCGGGGCGTGACTATTGTTACGGAAAATAAAGAAGTGTATTTTTATCCTGACGGCAGTATGGATGAGGCGCAGATCAGGTTTGCGGGCATTGGCAAGGAAAGTTTTTCTCTTAAATTTCTCGGCACAGGCGGTGGCATTGAAATCCAATAGAGCGTTTTCATTACTGGAAGTAATCATTACCGTGGCTGTAATTTCGACGGCGCTGGTCTTTGTGCTGCGCGCTTTTACCACCGTTCTTTTTGGCGCACGGCTCAGCCAGGATATGACCCTGGCATGTTTGGCTGCGGAAAACAAACTTTGGGAAATTGAACAGGCGCCTTCCACGGGGGCAGCCTACCCGGATAAAGAAGGCGCGCAGATTATCCAGGACAAGGAATTCAAATGGAGTTACAAGCTTTTGCCCGGGCCGCAGGCAAAATTATTAGAACTGGATTTGGCGATATCCTGGCGTCAACACGCGGGCCTTGAGGGGAAAATAGATATTGCCACCTATCTTTCTACCGGATGAAGATATATAAAAGGTCCGCTTTTACCCTGGTTGAGCTCTTGCTTGCGGTGTCTATTTCCGCGGTCCTTCTGGTCGGCATATATTCCGCGTTCCAGAGCGGCGTGATGAGTTATCGCAAGATAGAAGGCGCTTTTGTGCCTTATCAGTCAGCCAGGAATATTCTGAACCGGATGCAGACGGAACTGAGGAATGCCTTCGCCTATACATTGGATGACACCGGCTTCCAGGGCCAGGAGAAAAATCTGGGTTTTTTCACCGTGCTGGATACTTTTGAAAAGGGCGCAGAAATCAAGGATATCTACCGGATAAAATATGCGGCAGATGAAGGAGTTCTTGAGCGGTCTGCTTTTGCGGGCCAAGAGGCGATTAAGAAAGAGACAGACGCGCTTGGCCGGAAGTCTTTATATAAGGTAAAAGGGATTTCTTTTCAATATGCCTGCCTTAGGGGCGGAACAGATAAGGGCTATGATTGGCTGCCGGCATGGCCAAAAGACGACTCCCAGAAAAACATGTTCCCTTTGGCGGTCAAGATAACACTATTGCTGGGTGCGGAGAGCGGCGGAAAGGGAACAATTGAATTCACAAAGATCGTCGGCTTACCTTTAAGTTGAGAAGCCTGTAGGGGCGGGTTTCAAACCCGCCCCTACAAAAAGAAGGATGATATTTTGCCGGATAAAAAAGGTTCGATCCTGATCATCACCCTGTGGATACTGGTGATCCTTTCTGTGCTTGCCCTGGGGCTGGGCAGGCGCTGTGCGATAAACTTACGCATTGCCGCATATCAGCGCGATAAATTAAGAGCCGAACAAATAGCCCGCGCCGGAGTAAAAAAGGCGATCTGGCTTTTAGAAAACGAGGCCTCAACTTACGATACTCAAAACTCCCGCGGTATAGTGTTGGACAAGCGGCAGCCGCAGGATGTCTTTGTCAGCGCCTGGGGAACAGAGCCGGGTGAGGGTTTTAAGATCGGAAATTTCAACCCGTCGGGAGAATTCGTCCTGGGTTTTCAGGACGAAGAAAGCCGCCTCAACATAAACGGTATAGGCGATAATCAAAGTGCTCAAGCATTATCGACCGGAGTATTATTGAAGCATTTACTGGAAGAGAAGAAAATTGTCCCGGCAGAGAATATCTCTAAAACCATAGCTGATTGGGCCGACGAAGACGTAGAAGAGGGTAAGTCTTATTATAAAAACAAACCCTTTGCCACAGAAGAAGAACTTCTGGCGGCTCTGGAATGTTTTTATTTTGTCAACGAAAAAGACACAGAAGAATCTCGTAAAAGCGCGCGGGCTGTGTATAATAATTTAAAAGATGTGATTACGGTTTATGGCACGCAGGTGAATATCAACACCGCTTCCGATGATATCTTATTGATATTGGCGCGGGCAATGGCGCAGGAGCATAGCATAGATATAAAAGAGGAAAATTTTTTGGTGCCTAAGATTCAGCGCAAGGATCCATTTAAGTTCCAGAAGGATATTGATGACTCTATGTTCGGCGATAGCGAAGATGAAAAAAAGATATATGGTTTTCTTAAACAAATCCTTGTGCCGACATCGCGTTATTTCCGTTTCACCGTAGAAGCGCAGTGCCGCGGGATAGCCAAAACAATCACCGTGATTTATGACCGGGGGGATAAGGATGGAAAAATCGTCTATTGGCATGAAAAATAAAACAAAAAATTTCTTGCGCCGGCCGGATATGAATACGATATGGGCCTATCAGTTTGCCGACGACCATTTCAAGGCAATAAAATTCCTGCGTGGAAGGCATGAATTAGCCGCTATTGAGTCCGGCGCGCTATCCTCTAAACTCCCGGACGCAGGCAACAGCCATATTATTATCAGCCTGCCGCGGCACAAGCTGACTTTGAGGTATCTGAAAAATGTGCCTGCGCAGGCAGCTCGAGAAATAGAAAGTATCATTGCCTTGCAGGCGCCGCAATTACTGCCGTATCCGGCGCAAGAGCTGATCACCGGATACCAGGTAGTTTCTTGCGACAAACAAGGATACTCCGGCGTAAACCTGGTGATCGCGCACAAGGAAACCGTTGAACACTGCCTTGGTTTGTTGCGGCAGGCCGGCGGAGGCGGTATCAGCGTTGTCGCCAGCTCCTGGGGCCTGCTTAATTACTATAATTATCTGCGGCCGCATGATCACGAAACTACTATTATTATTGACCCTGACCGCTGCCAACCGGAGCTGGCAGTGGTCCAGGCCGATAAGCTTCTTTTTAGCCGGTCATTACGTCTAACTTTGACGGCGCAAGACTGGCAGGATGTATTTGTTGATGAGGTAAATAAAAGCCGCGGCGCTTTCTTAAAAGAAACCGGCTTGACAGCGCCGGCCAAGATCGTGGTAATGGGTACCGGGCCTGTGCCGGAAGAGTTCAGGCGCGCCTTGGAGAAAAAGGTCGAACTTCCGGTGAGCGTCTTGTCGTGCGATAAAATAAAATTGACCCCGGGTTTATCCGGTAAGCTGGCCGCCGAGGAAAATTCGTTTGCCGCACTCATCGGCCTGGCAATAAA
>Ga0105164_10001865_pt1 | contig 13274 bp, 10 predicted proteins | sample VDWuncwatermetaG_FD_89674 | JGI IMG/M metagenome (GOLD analysis project Ga0105164, IMG submission 89674) | Wastewater microbial communities from Netherlands to study Microbial Dark Matter (Phase II) - VDW unchlorinated drinking water | ecosystem: Environmental > Aquatic > Freshwater > Drinking...
GCGCGTCGGATGCATCTCGCGCATGATCTCATCCTTGTCGTTCTTATTTTCCTTATGTTGCAATCGTGGGGTCATCTGTTGAAGATGACCCTTCCTGCATAAAAATTCGATGAACATGACGCCTATCCATTTACGCGGTTGTACGCGGCAGTGAGAAGGAAAACGTCGTGCCCTCTCCGAGGGTCGAGGCGACGGAGACGGTACCGCCCATTTTCTCGATGAGGTCTTTTGCGATGAAGAGCCCGAGGCCGGTGCCCTCGATTTTCTTGTCGTTGCCTGCGGAGCGGTAGAATTTTTCAAAAAGATGCGCCTGTTCCTCTGCGGACATTCCCTTGCCGGTGTCGGTGACGTGCGTGATGATTTCCGTCGGCGTCATCTCATGATGAATGGTCACCGTGCCGTCCGCGCGATTATATTTGATGCCGTTGGAGACGAAGTTCATAAGCACCTGTTTGACACGCGTGGTGTCGGCGAAGACGAGTGGGAGCGGCGCCGCGCCGGCCGGGGCGTCATATTTCAGTTCCACATGACGTTCTCCCGCGAAAGATCGCAATTCTTCACACACTTCTTGGACGATAGGCGCAAGCGCTATCCGCTCGATCGCGATCCTCAGTTTGCCCGCCTCCGACGTGGCGACTTCCAAGAGATCGTTCACGAGGTTTACCAGATGATTGCTCGATACCCAGATCGGCTCGACGAGCTTTTTCGTTTCTTCGTTGAGCGTCCCAACGGTTCCATCCTTGAGCAGAGCGGCGGCGTATTTGATCGCGGTGATCGGAGCGCGCAGTTCGTGCGTCACGATGTGGACGAATTCATTGCGCAATTCCTGGAGGCGCTTCAAACCCTTTGCCATGGTGTTGAATTGTTCGCCGAGTTCCTCAAGCTCATCGCCTGTCTTGATGGCGATCGACGTATCGAGCTTCCCCGCTTCGATGGCTCGCGCCGCTCGCCCTAGCTCATGGATCGGACGAGTCAGCCTCAGAGCGAACAGCGGCGCCAAAAGGAGTACCGCCGCGATGGAGAGCAACGTCAGCTCAAGCACCTCAAGGCGCAGATCATCGATCACCGAATTCGCGTCGGCGACCGGCCACTCGGCGAGGATCACCCACCCGAGGGCGGGCACGCGCTTCCCGGCGCCGATAACCGGAGCCTTATTGACGTAACTTTCGTAGAGGTCTTTCGTCTCAGTCCCCGAAAGCATTCCTCCGCCGAGGATGTGCGCCACTCGCTCTCTCTGGGAAAAGCCACCACCCAAGGCGGGTGTTTGAAACGGCGAAGAGATAAGCACGCCGTCGCGGTCGAAGAGCAGGACATACCCGCTCTGCCCGAGCTGAGTTTTGCCGATAGACGCGAAGAGTCTTGCAAGCGATATATCCGCCGCGAGCACCTGGATGATGTCGCCGCTCCGATTATGCACCGGCATGGCGAGCGTAATCATGGGGCCTTCAAGCGTCTCGCGTACCGGGCCGATGTATGAAGCGCCGCCTTTGGGCGCCGTGAATTCCGGCAACCGCGACACATCTTCGAGTCCTCCCGTCGATTGCTCGGGGAGATTTGTCTGCGTCGATTGTTCCGCGTCGCCATCGCGCGTGTCTTTGGCGGTGACGATGCCGGCGAGGTTTTCGAGACGCACTTCCCGGAATGCTTTGTTCTCGCTCAAGAGCCCTTTCAGCAAGAAGGCCTGTTGGCTTCGCTCGATCTCGGATTTCTGCTCGAAAGCGACCCTGATATCCATTGCGCCCTGCGTATCGGCGAAGAATGTCTTGATCTCGGCTATCTTTTGGTCGATGAGCTGGGTCTCGAGCGCCGCGACATCGAGCCGGTGCGAGAGATCGATGAAATAGATGGCGGTGATGCCCAGCGCCAAAGTCGGCACGAGCGCAAGCGCGATGAAAAAGAGCACAAAGCGATTGCGCATCGGCGACCCGAATATCAGAGCGAAGAGTTTATTGTTTATCATAGTCCGAGATGCGCCAGTGTGCCGCGTTCGAGGTAATTTTCTTTGAGCGGACGCGTCGTGCGCCCCAGTCCCATGAGGTCGGCGGTAGTGGATGTGCCCGTCGCGAGATCGTATCCATCGGGAATGCCGAGTGTGTGATAGAATTCGTGCGCCGCAAGACTCTCCCGCGTGCCGCCGTAGGCGGGATCGACGAGAAACCGGCGATTGATGAGCGCCGCATGATTCGTGCCCGAGGCGCCGACGCCGTCGTAGATAATGTATGCGACCCTGTATGCGCCCGGCGCCACGGACGCGGCACTGCCGCTTGCCGCGATCTCGTCCGTGATCGATTCAAGCGCATGGGGATTGCCGCGCTCGGTGAGGTCGGTATCGTAAAAAATATTCGGATTCTTCCCTATGATCGCCGTCGGATATATCGTATACGAGATGCGGGATAGTCCGGCGAACTGAATCTCGTGAAAGCGTTTCAAATCGTCAAGCGCGGAAATCAAAGGTTCTTTCCATGATGAGTCCGGCGCATCCGCCGCTTTGTTTGCCGGTACGAAGTAATAAGCGGTAATGGAGATGTCTTTGATCGGTGTCGTCGGGTCGTCATAGGCGTGGATGCTTCGTTCCGCCGTAGCGGATTCGCGATAGAGATCTCTTTCACCCAAGCCCGCGACTATCCATCCGACGATAAGGATCACGACGAGAAACACCGGTGCGTAATATTTTGCCATTGAGGTTTATACCCGCAGAGGAGTCAGTAGAAAAGCGCGTTGATCTTGTTGCGGGTAAACGATCCGACAAAACCGCTACCCTTCGCGAGCCCCGCGGGCGCGAGGACTTCGCGCGCGTATTTATCCTGGAACTTGATCACTGCCGCGAAGGTCATCTTGCCGAAGTAGCCCGTGTTGAGATCCGATTCGAGCAGTCTCTCATTGATCAGCGCATTTTGGAGGAGCACGACTTCGCTCCCTCGGGCGCCCATTTTGAGACTGGTCGTCAGTCTTTTCGACGACGCGGAAACGCCGGTCGATACTTGTACCTGATCAGCGTTGGAGGATTCGTTGCCGGCGGGATCGATCGCGCGCACGGTGTAGTAATAGGTGGTCGTTTTCGCAACATCGGCGTCGACGAAGAGCCGGCCATTTACCTCGGATGCTTTTACGGCGCCGAGCTTCCCTTTTTCGGTCGATCGATAGACCTTGGCATGATCGAAATCTTTTGCGGGGTTCACCCAAGCCAGACGCACCATGCCGCCCGTGAACGAACCGGAAACGCCGGAAGGCGAGGGTGGTGGCGTGATGTCGGCCGCCGCGACGAGGGCGAAGCGCGTGAAGTGGTTTACTTGGATGATCACGAGATGGTTCACCGTGTCGAGCGTGAATGTCGAGATCTTTATCCACGTCTGAGTGTTCTCATCGAAGTAGCTCGGCATGAGCGCGCCCGCCGTGATGCCCAGATCCGCGAGGTCTTGAGGATCGTAGGGCAACGTGATTTGCGCGCTGGAGGCAAGCGACGTCACCTGATTTCCGAGATGATCTTTTGCGGTGATGTCGTACGCCGCACCGACGACCGTGGCCGCAGGCTGATTCGGCGCTTCGACGGTGGGATTCATGGCGACGGTGATCGGTCCGCCTCCCGTCTCGACCGCATTGGGCGGTACGACGACACTTGCTCCGTTGTCTGTCTGAAGATTCACTTGATTTGAGGATGATTGTTGTACGACCACGTCTCTCGGCAAGGGCCGCGCTATCTTTTCGAGGGTCAGATCCTGGGAGACAATCGGCATGCTCGTGTCGACGGTGATCTCCGTCGATTTATAACCCGCGCCGTCCGCTTCCTTGCCCGCGCCGAGATGCCAGATCGTCCCCTTGGTCAGGCGCACCGAGAAGGAACCGTCGGAGTCGACGGCAGGATTGAGTTTCTCGCCGCGGTCGGACCATGCCCAGAGAGAAGCATTCGTCCCTTGCCCATTGAGCAGTATGTGTCCCTGGAATATCGGGGCAACGACAGTTTTAGAAGTATCGATCACCGGCGTCGTGGTCGGTGTATTCAATATCGGGACGGGAGGCGTCGTGGTCGAGTGGGGTGGCGTAATGACATCCGGCGGTGTCGTCGTGGTGTATGTCACATGCGTCGTCGGCTCGGGCGAGGGATTCGCGAGCGTTGTCGTGGCGGATGTCGTCGTTGCAGTCGGGAACTTCAATGGATCCGCTCGAAAGATCGGAGAGACGTAGTCGGTCGAAAGATGGCTTCCGTACACATCGGTGATGGTTGACTTGACGAGAAGCTGATAGTCGGCGCCTGCCGTGACAGGAGCCGATGTCTCGTAGGAGATGCCGTCCGCGTACTTTGTCGCGATCCCCGCGATCTTTTGACCCGTTGAAACAGCGACGATATACACTTGCAAATCGCTGATCGGATCGGGGCTTAGTGCATTGTTAAAGATGGTGCCGGCCATCAGTGTGCCTCCGTACTTTGTCACGGAGTTAAACGTGTTGATGGACATCGGCGCCGGATTCGTGGTCGTAGCGACGGCAACAGGAGTAGCAATCGTCCAGGTGATCTTCACTGCTCCGGTCGCGCCTCCATATGCTCCGCCGCTTCCTACGGCAACACTGATCTGCGATCCGGGCATCAATTGCCCCGTGGCATAGGTTTTCTTTGCGTATCCGCCACCGCCACCGCCGTAAGAGCCCCACGTGTTGTCGAATATGCCGTCACCTCCGCCACCGGGGAATCCGCCGGAGCGACCGCCGCCATTGGGGCTTCCGCCACCCTTACCCGGGTTGGCCACAATATTCCAATTGCCCGCTTCGCCCTGTATGTTGATATCACCTCCTTGCGCGGGACCTCCTGTGGCATTCGGCGGTGGTTGCAGATCAGCGGAAATGTTGGAATAAGTCCCCGCGCCATGTCCGCCGACTGCCGTTACATTTGAGAAATAGGAGGTACCGCCCGTGCCGCCGCCCAGACACGTGAGCAGAGGATACGGCTGGCTGACGGCTGTGGCATGGCATTGTTGGCCGCCACCGCCCGCCCCCCATACTTCGACGGTGATTACGTCGGCGTGTGACGGCGCGACGAAGGTGTAAGTCCCGGCGGTGGAGTACGTTTGTGACGTATCAGTGCTTGTATTTGGGACAGCGGCAGTTGTCGAAGATGTTACCACTTGAGCATGTATGGAGAATGGCAGAGAGATTAAAATGAGCGCGAGAGCGAAAAAGATCGAGGTGTCGAGTGCGTCATTACGATTCATAAATAAAAGAAATGGAAAGTTGTCTTTGTAATATTGACAGTATACCAAGAGGTAACTCGCTTGAGCGTACCAGTGGGGATAAAGAAATCACCCCGCAGTCTGCGCGACTGCGGAGTGATTGATATTCAGAAAGAGATGTCGATCGGCACGTCGCGAGATGACCTGTCGATCATCTCGCTTGTTTGTTCGAGGATGGGGCGGATGGTCTTGGTGCTATAGTAGTCGATCATGTCATCCGTCGTCGTCCCCATGGGGACTGCGATGCGCATGTATGCTTTGCCGCCATACACATGACCCGGTTTAATCACGGCTCGCGGACGCCCATGATTGCCGCTTACCATCTCATGACTAAGCGGCCATGCCGACTTGATCCCGTCGATGACGAGCGAAACCAGTGCGCCTTCGTTTTCGACCGTGACATACGGGATGCCGGAAAGATTGCGGACAAACCGATCGCCAATCTCCCATGCCCGTGTCCCAAGCGGATGCGCCATCATGTCTTTCATGACGGCGATAGCGACACTGCATGCTTGAGGACATCCGCCAAAGGTGGAACCATCCGTCCCTTCTTTGAAAACTTCCATAAACGCTTGCGTGCCCACCAGCACGGAGACGGGAAAGACTCCACCTCCCAGTGCCTTTGCATACGTAGCCGCGTCCGGCCGATACTGAGATCCGAATTTCTCACAAGTAGAACGATCTCCGCAACGATAGAGTCCGCCTTGGATGTCGTCATCGACGCGCCAGATATCGTATTTCTTTGCGATTTCGTGCACGGCCGTGTACAGACTTCCGTCGTGATCGAAAATGGGACCGCCTTCGCCCAGGTGCGTCTCGACGAAGATGCCGACAGTGTTTTTGTTGATTGCCGCTTCAACCGCACGGGGATCGCGCGGAACGGCAACCATCGTCGGCCACTTTGTCTTCATGCCTCGATAGAGACTTTGGAAGATGGTGTCTCGTCCGTGGAAGCAATGTTCGTACACGATGAATTCAGGATTTTTGATCCTCCTCTTTTCCGCATGCAGTCGGAACGCATTGACGACGCTTCCGGTGACCGAGCCGCCGTCGGATTTTGCGAGTACGCGGTCGAAACCCGGGAAGAACTCGTGGATCGTTTTGCAGAATTCGGCATACGGAACCGTGTATACGACATTTGACGTCAAATCCATCTGTGACGATGGATCGATCAGAGACCGTATCAATGCCTGGACCGGCACATCCCAACAATGGCCCCAGTAGTCGGTCGCATAAGCACCCAGACCGTCAAAGGCTTTCTCTCCCTCGGGATTCCATAAATAAGAATCCTTCGCGCGTTGCACCACAAAGCCGAGTCGTTGATAGTGTTGCGCGCCGTACTCATCCGACAAAGCTATCGTTGTGTGGCTATTGATCGCGAGATGACCGGTCGGTTTTTCCGCGGACATGTTCCACTCCCCTTATTGCCTGAACCCGTTTTCTATCCTATTTGTACCACGTTTTTCACTCACGAGACACCCGCGTCACCGGCGCTTCATACTGCCGTGCGTACAGTGGAATCAATGAGAAACCTGCGAAGAGCGGCGGTCGCATTGCTTGGCATCGTGGCGATGATTTTATTTGTAACGACGCTCTCGCGGGCGGTGTGGTATGACGCAGTGGCGGATGTGCCGGCGCCACCTTCGGTGGCGCCGGCCGTTATCGCGCAGGACACCCCGGCGCGAATCATCATACCCGCGCTCGACATCGACGCCGGTGTGGAGCACGTCGGTCTCGCTACTGCCGATCGCATGGCCGTGCCGCACCGATTCCACGATGCGGGATGGTACAAGTACGGGCCGACGCCGGGTGCCTTGGGCACTGCCGTCATCCTCGGACATCTCGACAACGGCCTCGGCTTGAGCGGAGTGTTCAAACAGCTGCATGAACTCTCGCCGGGAGACGAGGTCGATGTCTTGACCGCGCAAGGCAAGACACTCCGCTTCCGTGTAGAATCCTTGAAATCATATCCTTACGACCATGTCCCGGCCGATGCGATCGCATCATCCGATGCCGCGCGGCTCGTACTCGTCACATGCGGAGGTCATTGGATACACAGCGCGAACCAGGGCATGACCTACGATCATCGTGTGATTGTCGAGACGGTCTTGGAAAACCGCACATGAATGGCGGATGATTCATCACTGCTTAATCGCCGCTTTGCTTAGCTCTACGGGTGCGCCGTTGATCTCCGCACACGTACGTTTAATAACGATAATTATCAACTCTCATTATGAAATCAAATCATGCGTATTCGCGCCGTCATCCGGCGCTCGGGTTTCTCGCGGCGGCAGTGCTGATCGCGGCGGGTGCCTCGGGCGCCATCGCGCCGCTCGTCGCCTCGGCGGCCGCGGCGCCGGTGATCTCGGACGTCGCCGCGACGAATATCGGGACAAGGTCGGCGACGATTAACTGGACAACCGATGCGACGTCGACCTCGCAGGCGTTTTATGGCACTACGACGATCTACAACAAAGCGTCGGCCTTCGACAACATACCGGTCTTGAACCACACGGCGACCATCACCGATCTCACGCCTTCCACGCTGTATCATTATGCGGTGATGTCCGCCAATGAAACGGCCATCGCGACCTCCACCGACAACACCTTCACGACCGCGGCAGTGGACGGCGCAACCATTACTGCCAGTAGCAGTACTGCGGCCACCACGACGGCGACCACCACCGAGAGCACTGCGACGACTACTACCACTGCGACCTCGACCGCTCCGCTTGCGGTCTCGGGCGTCGATAGCATAAACTCGATCGCGACGGCGGATAACACATTCGCCAGCGGATGGAAGTGGATACTGCATCTCACTATCCCGGATTCCGAGAATGCTTTCCGCATGAAATTCAACGACTTTATGACCTCGGCGACAGGCTCAAGCGCCATTCCCGTCGCGACCAATATCCGCATATTCTCCCCGCAGTCATCGAATGCGATGAACGAAGGGTCGGCAATGGTCGCATCGGCAAGCAACGTGTACGGCGGATGGATGTACCTCACCGGCGATACCGCGACTTCGACCGCCGGCCGGCAAATAGAGGTGACCATAGAGATGCGTATCCCGACTGCCACGGCCGCAGGGACATATACGACGACATTCGGCGCGCAGTCGGTACCGTCCTCGGCGACGTCGACGACCCCTTAAGCAAGAGGCCGATACAAAAATTATCAACCGATTAAGTCACATAACAATCATATGGAAATAAAAATCATCATTCCCGCTCTGCTCGTTGCCGCCATGGCTATGCCGGTATTCGCTTCGGAAATCACCGGCACCTTGAGCGGAGGGAGTCCGAGCGCGGCCAGCTCTCTCTCGGGTACCGTAACGGCGCCGCCGTCCGGATCGTCCGGATCGCTCTCCGGCAACGTGAGCCCGTCGAGCGGCAGTCTCTCCGGGACGGTCGCGGTGCCGGCATCCGCTCCCGCGAGCACTGGCGGAGGAGGCGGGGGCGGCGCGCTATCCCTTAGCGGCGCCGGTTCCAACGGGCCGCCGGCCGGCAGTATCGGCGCAGGCGGAGGTGGCGGACAGGTCTTGGGCACGTCAACGACCGGAACGTCTTCGCGCAGTGGCGGGTCGGTCTTGGGGACATCGACGCGCGGCATTCCCACCGTAGGCAACACCGGAGCGGGAGGAGATGCGCCGGAGACGCTCCTGATCCTCGCCATCTCGGCGCTTACGGCGATAGGCAGCGGCGCGTACTTGCTACGCACACAATTGCGTCGGGGCTAGCGGCGGAAGTCGCACGGATCGGAAGAAAAAATCGGAGCGGCCTCGGGCCGCTCCGCTCCGCGTCCGGGCCGGGAAGGCGACGCCTTCTTCCTATTTCTCGCCGTTTGCTATTCTTTGGAGCAACGCTTCGTAAGCTTTGGTCGTGATGTGCCAATCGCCGGGTTCGAGCGGATTGTCGAGGTCGACCAAGACGAGAAATATCGCGTATGCGAGCGATGCGATGCCTGCAGTGAAGATGAAAGCCAATCGGATGTTTTTGACGGCGATAAACATGGACAGGCCGATCAGGAGAAACGCGGCGAATTGAAGGGTATTTTTGAGCATCGGCGGCATGTGCTCGGAGCTGTGTGCAGGCGCGCGGAGCGGTGTCCCAGAATATTCGAAAGAAGGGCAAAAGTGGTCGGCATGAGCTCCGGCGCTTCATCGAAGATGTGGTAAATGTCGGCGTTGAGATCCGTGATCACGTCTTCGACTTCCGGGCTTCGCTCGCCCTTGGCGCTGTGTTGCCATTTCTCGCGGATGATGAGCGCGAGGTATTTTTTTATGTTGCCGTGGATCCTCTCTTTGATCTTTGACGGGAAGTTGCTCGACCAGAGATAGAGCTGTTCGAGGCCGTCCACTTCGCCGCGCACCGCATCGGTGAGGCTGTTCCACTCGGTCCACTCTTTTTGAATGGCAAAAGCCGCAAGCATCGCAAACGTCGTGCCGATGACGGAATAAAACCACGTCACGCCGCCCAGATCGGCGAGGAGGATCTCGGTGTTGTAAGCATCGCTCGTTCGCACGAAATAAAAGATGAACGTGAAGACGACGAGAAAGAGTATGAGTTTCTTTGCGAGCTTCATGATGTAAGTGCTATTGAGATTCTATTAACGCTTCGACTTTCAGTTTAGCATCTTCGAGCAACTGTTTCGCCTTTGTACGCGCCTCATGCGACTGCCGCACCAATTCGGCGATTTTTTGTTGAGTCTTTTCGGGCAGAATCGGGATTTGCACATGCTTGATCTGGTCGGGTTTCCAGTGGGCGATGATCGAGCCGCCAGCGTCGCGCTCAACCTGCAAGCGCCCCATCATTGAATTGATGCACAGCGCCAAATAGTCCGCGTCAATTTCCTCTTTGACTTTCAGACGCATCACGCCGCCCGATACGACCCCTTCTGTACGCTCTCGCAACACACACGCGACGCCGGGTGATGCGTCTTTGGTGAGCAAGATTTCTCCGCCTTTCGGTGCATAGTTGTCTTTCAGTTCTTTATATAATTGCTCGCTGATGTACTTTTGATCTTTGTCCGAAAGGCCAAATTTTGAAATACTGCTCACGCGGATAAAGAGCTTCCCTTCTTCGGTGTATGCTTCGCCTCCCGGCTCGACGCCTTTTTTCATCGTTACCAAATCTCCCAACGATTGAGAATTGTTTTTTCTCAACTGTTCCATCAGCTTCTCATACTTCGGCTGGAAATATTCGGCATCAATCCGCCCAGCCGCCTGCGCCTCCGACAATCGCACGATACTCCACAACCCCGCCTCTTCCTCGAAATCCGCGAGTCCAATTTCTTTGAGTAACAATTCTTCGGCTTGGGAGTAAAGAGCATATGACATTTCCCTTGCGGAGAGTGATCCTTTAACAAGCCCTGTAATCTCGGTATTTTCTTGTGATGGAACAAGGAGTCCTTTAATTTTGTCTATGAACAGGTTCAACTGTACATTGCCTGTGGACTCTCGAGTTGTTTGGAACCTACCATAGGATGAAATAAGAAAAGCCACTAAAAATTCCGGACTTATGGTTGCTTTGCGCAATGCAATACGCGCGACGTGTCTATCTATATTTCCCGGCAAGAGATCCTTCGTGACAATTCCGGCATTCCCTATCGTGCCGACAGTGGACAAAAGAATATCACCGATTTCCAACCGTGATCGTTTATTTTTCTCATCTATGACGCTTGAGATTGTTTTCGTATCGGAATCTATAAAACCATCCTGCGGATGTTGTGCGGAAAAATACTTTATTCCGCTATTTTCGTCCCAAATGGGTGACCCATGCTCGCCATCTGTGATATAAGCAATGTCGTTTAATCGACACGTGTGAGTTAACTGTAATTTTTTGGACAAACGCAAATACTCCGGCTGATAATATTCCGCATCCAAACGCATCGGACCTTCGAGTTGGGATTTTTGGATTATTGAGTAGGTAGGCATAATCTACTAGCGGGCCTCGTTTATACGAGATCGATTATAGCTCTCCTGTTGAGCTTGCATCTGTGTCTGCTCTTGTTTTGTCATGTTGGCGATATACACGCCGAACTTTATGCGACTAACCGAAGCGTTTTTGGATTCGCGAGATACTTCTCCGCCGCCTTCAATTAGTTGGAATACTTTGATCCCGCCTCGTCCAGAACCTGATGTATTGTCTTCCACAGTAACGGCTATATCAAATTCAACCGTCTGACCTGTATCTTTATGCGATGTCAGATGCATATCGCGGCTTGATTCTCTCCGTGTCTCTTCGACGCCATCAACTATATCCTTGAGTACGCTTTTAACGAATTCTTTTAATTCCATACCTATTTCTAAATAACTATTAATTTCGCTCCTTCCCAAACCTCAAAAATCCCTCCGCGATTTCGTCGAGATCGTGGTCGAGGACTTTGCGGCCTTTGGCGTCGTGGATATATTCGCCGTTGGGGCCTTTCTTGTAGAGATAGTCGCCCGAGTTGTCCTTGCCGCCTTTCTTGGACACCGCCATGAATATCGGGTAGTCGGCCTGCGGCTCACCCGCCTCGCCTCCCCATTTCTGCAAGAAGAGCACGCTCGTCTTGGTGCCGGTGTGCGGCTTGAAGGTGTTGCCGTGGAGACCGACGACCGCGAGAATGCGCGCTTTGTCGAAGAGATATTCGCGCACGTATTCCATCTGCGTGTTGTTGAGGACGCCTTGCGGGAGGACGATCGCCATGCGTCCTCCCGGGCGGAGCATGTCGAGTGTGCGTTCGATGAAGAGGATGTGGCGCTCGATCTTGTTGACCAGTTTCCCCTTTTTCTTGCCAAACACGTACTGCCGCAAAAGTCCCTGATCCTTAATCTCGCCCGCGAACGGCGGGTTGGTGAGCAGGATATCGAAATTCATGCGGCGGAACGTCTTTTTGTTTTCGTCGTTGTCGGCGGAGTTGCTCATGGGCAAAAGCCGGCTACGCAGCTCGGCGCGCGCACGCTCCAGATCGGCGCTCTCGCCTTGCCACTCGCGCGGATCGAGCGAATTGAGCTTGAAGAGGTGCGAGCGGCCGTCGCCGGCGATGAGCATGAGCGCACGCGAGACTTTTGAGATTTCTTCGGCGAAGTCGATACCCCAGATGTATTCCTTGGCATATTCGCGCATCGCTTCTTCGTTGCCGCGCAAATGACGCTCTTTGGCATGATACATGGCGCCGATGAGGAAACCGCCCGAGCCGGCCGCCGGATCTATCATGTATTCGTCCGCCTTCGGGTCGAGCATTTTGACCGCCATCGCGATGACGTGCCGCGGCGTGAAGTATTGACCTTTCTTGCCTTTGGCGACTTCGGGGATGAGGTATTCAAACGCTTCGTCTACGATCGAGAGATCGGAGCCGAAGAGCCGCGTGCGCTCCAGCTCGCCGACGACGATCGAGAGGTGCTCCTGCGAAAGATTGATGTTTTCCTGATCGTGAAAGGTACCTGGCCACCGCTTGATGGATTTCTTGAAGAGCTCATTGATCACGGAGTACGTCTTCGCGGGATCGCGGTACTTGCGGAAGAATACTTCGTTGTCCGGGCGGTGGAGCTTTGCTTCTTGCTCGTCGTAGAGCTTGGCGTAGACGAGCTTGAACACTTCGGTGAAGACGTCGACGCCCGCATTGGCGAGCACGAGCTCTTCCATCGACTCGACGACCGATTTTAGGTCTTCTTTGGTTGTTGTGTACTCAAAGTATGTTTTCTTCGCTTCGAGCAGATCGTCTATCGTTTTGTCCGCCGCGGGGAGATCCGGTAATGTGTCGTCAAACTCTTTCGGATATGGACGATAGAGGATCACGCGCTTTTTGCCGTTGGACCACACGCCGATCTCGGAGCCGTCGGCGTTGAGGTAGCTTTTCATCTGATCGATACCTTTGCTTTCGCTCGGTGCCTTCACTTCGACGAGGATGTACGGCGTGATCTTGTCGGGTTTGTATACGACGATGTCCACGGCCTTGCTGTGTATCTCGCGCCCGAAATGAATGTCTTTTTCCGTATCCATGCGATCGAACGGATATTTATAGTGAACGTTGAGCTTGTGGAGCCAGAGCTGGCGCACGATCTCTTCC
>Ga0105164_10001866_pt1 | contig 13273 bp, 14 predicted proteins | sample VDWuncwatermetaG_FD_89674 | JGI IMG/M metagenome (GOLD analysis project Ga0105164, IMG submission 89674) | Wastewater microbial communities from Netherlands to study Microbial Dark Matter (Phase II) - VDW unchlorinated drinking water | ecosystem: Environmental > Aquatic > Freshwater > Drinking...
CAAGAAGAGCTTATAAAATTTATGAATATTTTTTTCCTGAAACAAAAATTATAATAAGAAATATTAAAGGTAATTCCATTCAAGAATCTAACGCAACATTTATGATATCATAAGACATTATAAACGTTAATGAAAGTTAAATTAGATTCTATGAATACATCATATCACCGTCTTTCTTTTTTGGAAAGAGAAGAAATAAGCAGAGGTTTAGCAAGAGGAGAAACATTTACAAGCATAGCCATTGCTTTAAGAAGAAGCAAAAGCGCGATAAGCCGCGAAGTGAACGCCGCAGGAATAAATAAACACGCGTACAGAGCGGCAACAGCTGAAAAAAGAGCGGCGCGACAAACAAAGAATAAACATCGCAAAAGAAAAATAGAGACGAATCCTAAACTGCGAAATTACGCGATAAACAAACTTCGTTGTCGTTGGTCTCCCAAGCAGATTGAAAAACAACTTAAAATAGATTATCCTGATAATAAAGAAATGCTCGCTTCCCATGAAACAATTTATTCATATATCTATGTGTTGCCAAGAGGAGAATTAAAAAAAGAACTTCTTTCCTGCCTTCGCACAAAGAGAAAACACAGGAGGAAACGAACACGGCTTAATAATAAAGGTTTTGAAAAGAAAATAGAAGATATGATAAGCATTGAAGAAAGACCAAAGGAGGTTGCGTCAAGAACGGTGCCGGGACATTGGGAAGGAGATTTAATTGTCGGAAGATACAATAAATCAGCCATAGGAACCCTTGTTGAACGAACCACCAGAACCACAATACTCATTCCCCTTAAAAGAAGAGATGCAAAAACAGTGAGAATGGCATTTGCAAGAGAAGCGAAAAATCTTCCAAAACAAATGCGGCTTACTTTAACTTATGATCAAGGAAGAGAAATGGCTGAACATAAACTTTTTACCAAAGAAACAAAAATGCGTGTTTATTTCGCTCATCCGAGAAGTCCGTGGGAAAGAGGAACAAACGAAAACACCAACGGACTAATAAGACAGTTTTTTCCAAAAGGAACCGACTTTAATAAAATTTCAAGAAAAGAAATAAAGCATGTCCAACGTCTTCTTAACGGTCGTCCAAGAAAATGTTTGGATTTTAGAAAACCTTATGAAGTATTTAGAGAACTTGTTGCGTTAGAAACTTGAATTCACCTTATTAAAATTAAAAGAAAAGGAGGAAAAGATGCATGAATTAATTAATGGTTCTCATTATACTGATTACGGCGATTATTATGAATGGTGGTATTTTCATTTTTTGTCTGAAGACGGATTTGCGGCAAATATAGTTTTGCACGAGACCGATATTTTCGGACTTTCCAGAGAGTCGTATGTTTCAATGTCTTTTTGTTTGTCAAACGGCGAACCACAATATTATAAGATTAAATTATTTAATGGTGACATAGAACGAAACACTAAATATTTATCAGTTGTGGATAATTTATTTTATGAAACTATGCATAGTATTAACATATTTGTTTATTTTCAGAAAGATGTGTCTTTTAAAGCCGTGATTAAAAAAATATCTTTTCCTCTTGTGATAAACAGCGGAATTCTTTACTGCGGACTTGATGCGGATAAATCTAGTTATTGGGTGCCGTTTGTACCGAAAGGTTCTTATGAAGGAATTTTGACAGTTAATAATATCGAGCATCGTCTGCAAGGGTTCGCGTATCACGATCACCAGTGGGGAAATATTTTGATTCAAGATTTTGTGCATGATTGGGTATGGGGAAATTTTTGCAATCAAGAAGCATCTGTTATATTTTTTGAAATCAAGACGAAATATGGTGGCAAGAACTGGGCACATATCTTTTGATTGGCATGAATACATTTATTTCAGGGTGAATTCTTCTCAAATATTGCGTTCAAGAATAAACGAACAACATCCGTATAGTCCATATAGCGTGTACGATGAATTTAAGGCGACATATTTCCGCTTTGTGTCTAAGGGAGTATATTCTGAGTTTTCTGACGAAGAAAGATTATTGGGTATGACTGAATATTTAAGAATAAGAAAAGGAGGGGAAAATGGATAATAAACAATTGAAGGTAATAGTGCTTTCCGGATGGAGTTGTGCTGGAAAATCAATAATCGCGGAAATCTTGGCAAAAGATATTTCATTTGATTTAATAAAAATTTATGATATTTATCATAGTTTAGCTCTTAAAAAAGGATACAGTCGTTCGCGCGAATGGCTATTTGAAGCAGGAGACGAAGAATTTGTAAAAGAAACTGTTTATGAAATCGTAAGTAAAATTAAATCGCTTGAATATTCAAAAGGAATTATAATTGACGCGAGTTTTGCTTTTTTAATGAATTCTGTTCTGAATTTTAAATTACCTGACGCTCGTATTATAAATATCGCGATTTTATCTCGTTTTAAATTTCGTTTGAAAAGGATGGAAAAGAGAATGAATATTGATTATTGTGATGAAAAAGGAATTAAGGAATTAATTTTTAGAGATAATTTTTTAGGCGATATTCATCTTGCTCGTTTTTTAGCGGAAGTTAATTTTAATGTATGGAATGAATATGACGGTGATATTGAAAAAATTATTGAAAAAATTAAAAAGAAATTATTAAAAGTTTAAATAATTTTTTAGCTGAAAATTTAAAAGGCGGAAGCTTATTATAAGCACCGCCTTATTTTATTTGTTGTTTACAGAGGTTTTACCTGTGGGGTTAGAGGTTTATAATTATAAAAATTTTAGTATAATAAAATTAATGGCAGAAGAAAAAACTAAAAAAAAAGAAATTTTGGTTTTGCTTGATAGTCACGCGATTTTGCACAGGGCGTATCACGCTTTACCGCTAACTTTTACGGCTCCCGACGGAAGTCCCACAAACGCACTTTACGGATTTTCAGCATTTTTAATAAAGGTTTTAAAAGAATTAAAACCTAATTATATTGCCGCGGCGTATGATTTGCCTGAGCCGACTTTCAGAAAAGTCGCGTTCAAAGAATATAAGTCGCAGAGAAAAGAAATGGATGATTCGCTCGCGCTTCAAATAAATAAGTCTAAAGAAATTTTGCGCGCTTTTAAAATTCCTGTTTTTGAATTTCCGGGGTTTGAAGCGGACGATGTTTTGGGAACAATAGTGAATAATAAAAAAGCGCAGAAGCGTTTAAAAAGCAGTTTAAAAATTATTATCGCTTCTGGAGATATGGACGCGCTTCAACTCGCGCAAAAAGACAATGTTGTTATTTATACTTTAAAAAAAGGAATTAACGAGACGACTATATATAATGAAGAGAAGGTTTTTCAAAGGTTCGGATTTTCTCCCGATCTAATTCCAGATTACAAGGGTTTATGCGGCGACCAATCGGACAATATTCCGGGCGTAAAAGGAATAGGTGAAAAAACAGCGCAAATATTGATTCAAAAATTCGGTTCTTTGGAAGAAATTTATAAGACGCTTGAAAAAAATGAAGAAAAAATGGAAAAAGAGGGAATTAAAAAAAGGGTATTGGGATTACTCCGCGAGCAAAAAGAACAAGCGTTTATGAGCCGCGCGCTTGCCACAATAAGATATGATACGCCGATAGATTTTTCTTTTGAACGGGTTAAAAATGATGAACGTCCTAAAAAAGAAAATTTAATTAAAATTTTTGAGGAACTCGGATTTAGGAGTTTAGTTATGCGATTAAATGAAGTTAATTATTTTTTTAAGAATGGAAATAATATTGAAAACGAAGAAAAAAATCAGGATGAAAATTCTGAAACATCGCTTTTTAATTTCAATGCATCTGCTGAACTGAGAGGCTTAACAAACATAATAAAAAAAGAAATAGAAAAACAAGATGAAATATTTTGGATTTTTGAAAATAAAAAAAACGCCGAACCGAAAATATCTGTCGTTTTAAAAAACGGAGATTATTTTGAATTTATGGAAGACGACTTTAAAAAAGAAAAGGAATTTTTTAAGAAATTTTTTTCTTCTTCTGCGAAAAAAACGCATTATGCTTATAAAGCAAAAGAATTATGTCATTTTTTTGAAAAAATTGGAGTGGAATTTAAATTTAAATCGGATATTTGCATCGCGGCGTGGCTTATAAATTCTCGTCTTGCGAATCCGTCAATTCCTCAAATTTTCGGGCTTGTCGGACAAGATGTTTATAACGCTAACGGAATTGAGAATTATGGAAAAATTTTTGAAGTTCGCGATATTTTGTTAAAGATGCTTGTGAGCGAAAATTTGACCAATGTGTTTTATGAAATTGAAATACCTCTTACTTCTGTTTTAAAAAAAGTTGAAGATAATGGAGTTTTGATTGACCCTGCGAAATTAAAGATTCTTTCTTTATTTTGCGAAAAAGAATTAAAAAAAAATGAGCAACAAATTTGGATGTTTGCGGGAGAAAATTTTAATATAAATTCAACAAAAGAACTTAGAAGAATTTTGTTTGAAAAATTAAACATCAGCGAGAAAGGCATAAGGAAGACCGAAGGGGGGCTCCGTTCCACTAAATTTTCTGAACTCATGAAAATGAAAGAGAGTCATCCGATAATAGAAGAAATAATTGCTTACCGCGAACTTGCCAAATTAAAATCAACTTATATAGATGCTCTGCCGTTATTAATTAAAGAAGACGGAAGGGTGCATACGACTCTTAATCAGATGGGGACAGTGACAGGACGACTTTCTTCCGCGAATCCTAATTTGCAGAATATTCCCATAAAGACAGAGTTCGGCAGAAAAATAAGAGAAGCGTTTGTGGCGGAAGAAGGATTTAAACTCGTTTCTTTTGATTATTCTCAAATTGAACTTCGTGTCGCGGCTTTTTTAAGCCGTGACACGAAAATGATTTCGGCATTTCGGGAAGGTAAAGATATTCATTCCATAACCGCGTCTGAGATTTTTAATACACCACTTGATAAAATCACTTCTGAAATGCGAAGAAAAGCTAAAGTCATAAATTTTGGAATTCTTTACGGAATGGGCGCAGGCGCTTTAAGCGCAGGTCTTGGAATTTCAAGGAAAGAAGCAGAAGTTTATCGTAATGAATATTTTAACGATTTTTATGGAGTCACGGAATACATAAAAAATGTAATAGAAGAAGCGCGGGAAACGGGGTTTGTTAAAACATATTTCGGAAGAAAGAGGCGGCTTGAAGACATTATGTCGTTTAATGAAATGTTGAAAAAAGAATCGGAAAGAATGGCCGTGAATATGCCGATACAAGGCACCTCTGCGGATATTATAAAAATAGCGATGGTAAGAATAAACGAATTTTTGGAAAAAAATAAAAAATTAAAAGACAATGTTAAAATGATTCTTCAAATTCACGATGAACTTCTTTTTGAAATCAAAGAAGATGTTTTGAGTGATGCGGCGGAAAAAATAAAAAATATAATGGAAAATATAATGAAGCCGTATTTTTCTGAAATTCCGTTTCCTGTTGAAGTGAAAATCGGTAATTCTTGGGCGGGGTAATGATACTTGACTGATTCAATAAAATAAATATTATATAAATAAGTCGCAGATAGCGGGCAGAAAGTAAGTCCCGCCGAGACATTAGGGCATTTTTTGCTCAAATTTGCGGCTTTTAAAGAAGCCGTATTTTTTATGATTACAAAAGAAAAAAAACAAACCGTAATTAATGAATTAAATAAAGAGTCTTTGGATTCCAAAAGTTTGATATTTTTGAATTTTCACGAAGCGTCTGTAGCGAAGACCTTTGTTTTGCGAAGAGAACTTAGAAAAAAGGATGCATCTTATAAAGTGGCAAGAAAAACGCTTATAAAAAAGGCATTTCAAAATAGCGGGTTCGAAGGGGATTTTACCGACTTCAAAGGGGAAATGGCAGTTTTATTTTTATATCAAGATAATATTGCCGATATTCTTAAATTTATTTTAGGATTTCAGAAAGAAGGAAAGTTTAAACTTATGGGCGGTATTTTTGAAAATACCTATAGGACGGCGGATTTTATGTTTGCGATTTCAGAAATTCCATCAAAAGAAGTTTTGTATTATCAATTAGTGAATACGATAAACGCTCCCTTAAAGCAAATGGTCGATGTGTTAAACGGAGGAATCGTGAATTTAATAAATGTTTTAAATCAGATTGCAAAAAAGCAATAATTATTACGGACATAGATTTTAATCTATTTCGCAAAATAATATAAATTTATGGAAAATGAAAATGAAAATGAAAAAGAAAATATTCCTGAAAAATTTAAAGGAATAGTTGAATTAATAGAAAAATTAAATGTGGTTGACCTTTCGGAACTTGTGAAAGTTCTTGAAAAAAGATTTGGCGTAACAGCCGGAATTCCTATGATGGCAATGCAGGCAGGAAATGGCGCGGTAAAAGAAAATATTGCAGAAGAACAAACTGCTTTTAAAGTTGAGTTAAAGTCAGTTGGAGAAAATAAAATTCAGGTAATAAAAGTCGTGAAAGATTTGCTTGGCATAGGACTTAAAGAGGGTAAGGATTTTGTTGATGCTGCCCCTAAAGTAATAAAAGAGGGAATTAAAAAAGAAGAGGCGGATGAAATAAAGAAAAAATTGGAAGAAGCGGGAGCGACAGTTGAAGTTAAGTAAAAATAATGAGAAATTTGGTATGAAAGGAACATCTGAAATTTTAAACAGATTATTTGGATCTATAAGCAGAGTTAAGATCTTGAGGTTTTTTATCTCAAACCCAGAAACGGCATATGTTCTTCGCGAACTTGCGGCGAGAGTAAATTTATCTCAAGAAATCCTGCGGAAAGAAATTTTTTCTCTTAAGAAAATAAATTTCATAAAATCGGTAAAAAAAAACAAAAACGAGAAGTTGTTTTTAAACTCCTCGTTTTTGTTTTTAAAGCCGTTAAAGAATTTGATTTTATCGGCGTCTCCAGTTTCAAAAGACGATTTGCTTGAAAGATTAAAAAAAATAGGCAGGTGCAAACTTGTTGTTTTATCAGGAAACCTTATTCAAGATGACAATGATTCAAAAATTGATATGCTTATAGTGGGAGATAATTTAAGCAGGGGGTCTTTCACAAAAATTTTAAAAAACATTGAAGCTGATGTCGGCAGAGAAATTTCTTATGTTCTGATGTCTCAAAAAGATTTTCGTTATCGACTTGATATAAGAGATAAGTTCGTGCGCGAAATTATAGAGTCGCCCCGTGAAATAATTTTAGATAAATTAAAGATATTTTAAAATTAAAATATTAGACTTCTTGCATAACTAATTTTTGTTGCGAAATTTAATGAATTTCTTAAAACAAGAAATTCAGATAATTGCGGCACTCGGAAAAAATGTAAATAAATTTTCATTTTATTCCTTGTTTGCAATTATAAGATTTTGAGCGAGGCGAAACAAAAATTTTGAATTTAATACTAAAAGTATTGATGAATAATTTTGGGTTAAGCCATAGTTAAAATATTAAAATTGCAGCAGAAAATTAGTTATGCAAGAGGTTTTGGTTTAGTGGCAGAATTTGCGCCATTAGTTAAGCGGAAGAGCGCTGCGTTCACATCTGCCCGACTTTGACTGGACGGTTAGCTCAGCGGTAGAGCGCTGCGTTCACATCGCAGAGGTCACTGGTTCGAGCCCAGTACCGTCCACCAGTATCAAACTTCCAGTCAGGCGGGGGGTGGGTTTTTCTCCCCGGAAAAGGCCAATGGTTCAAATCCATCTGGGCTCACATTAAGACGGTAACGAGCCGGTTTTAAAGGGCCAGTAGGTTCGGTCCTGTTATCGCGCGCTAAACTTAACTTCGCGATTTTTTGCGGTGTTCTGCTCTTATAAGTAGGGCGGCGGGACTTCGTGTCCTGCAGGTGAGCAAAAAAGAAGGTGATCTGGGGGGAATCCTGCCTGCCGCAGGCAGGGAATTTTTGTCCGCTTGATTGTGGATAACTGGATGGTTAGAAAAGTTTTACTTTTTTTTATCAGTTGCTATAATTATGGTATGAAAAAGATTGTTGCAATTGTTTCGGTAATTATTGTTGCCGTAATTATATGGTTATGGTTTGCCGGCTACTTTAAATCGGTATTTGTCGGTATTCCACCGCAAGCGCCGGAAGCGCAGTTGGGATTTGGCGGATCTTTGTATGAAAAAATCGCTCCCGAAAATCCCGTTTCTAAGTTTCCTGAAACTAATCCATTCAAGGACGGTATTAACCCGTTTTCGGGCGCTTATAAAAATCCATTCGGGCAATAATAATATAAAATTATGCGTTATGAAATAAATTATAAATATTTAATTGTCGCCGCGATTTTTTCTTCTGTGGCGTTAGGCGTAATTTTTACTCCTGTTGTTGAATCTCAAAGTCAGGAGATTCAACTTGGTCCAGGAAAAAGCAAGACAGTATCTCTTCCAACCGCTTCCGCGATCTCTCTTGACGCGCGAATTTCTTATTCACGTCCTGCGGGAGCGAGGCAGGTTTTAGAAGTCAGTGTGAATGGCACAGTTGTTAATTCTCCTCTTTTGAACAAAGGGAAGTCTTTTAATTACAAAGATGGCAGGACGTTCGATTATAAATATGGAAATGCCTGGGTTATTTTTTATAGCGCTGACTTTAGCGCCAATAACACTTCAGCCGGAGGAGGATATCAGGTATTGACTGACCCTGGTCAAGCGTACCATTATCGCTGGGACATTTCTGCGCTCGCTGGCAATTCTGAAACAATGGACGTGACTATTAAGAATGTGGGGCCAACCTATCCTTTTATAGTACTACTAGAATCTGGTGTCGGGAATATTGTTAAAAAGACTGAAGATTTTCCGATTAAAGAGCTGGGTAATTGTACGAGTGAAAGCAATTGTAAACAATTTTGCGCAGAGTCGGGAAATATACTCGCTTGTACTAATTATGGTGAGAAGCGAGGTTTAGTTTCATCGGAAGATGCCGCTAAAGCGCGTGAATTTGCCGATGTTTTGCGTGGCGAAGGACCCGGTGGATGTAAAGATCAAAAAGGGTGCGAAAGTTATTGTAATGGCGTATCCAATTTGAACGAATGTGTAAGTTTTGCCGAAAAGCACAATCTTATTCCTCCCGACCAGCTTAAAGAAGCCAAAAAAGTACTTAAAGCGATGAGCGAAGGAGGGAAATTACCCGGCGGTTGTACTGATAAAAATTCTTGCGAGTCTTATTGCGCCGATATATCACATGGAAGCGAGTGTGTTGATTTTGCGGAGAAAGCCGGTTTTATGTCGGAGAAAGAGGTCGCAGAAGCTCGCAGAGTACTTCCACTTATAGCTCGCGGAGAGTCTCCTGGCGGTTGCAAAACTAAAGAGCAGTGTGAAAAATATTGCGATAGTGAATCTAATATTTTAGAGTGTGTTGGTTTCGCGGAAAAAGCCGGATTTATGACTAGTGAAGAAGCGGCAATGGTTAGAAAAACTGGCGGCAAAGGCCCTGGCGGCTGTCGTTCTAAAGAGTCATGCGATTCCTATTGTAATGATTCTAAAAATCAAGAATCTTGTTTTGAGTTTGCCACAAAGTATGATTTGATTCCGCCAGAAAAATTGAAAGAAATTAAAGAAGGTATGGGGCGATTGAGAAGCGGCTTAAAGCAAATGCCTGAGAGCGCCGTGAAATGTTTGAACGGTGAACTTGGCGATGAGGCGATGGGTAAAATAGAAGACGGGAGTTTTATGCCTAGCCCTAAGATGGGAGAAACTATCAAGGGTTGTATGGTTAAAGCCATGCCGGAAATTAAGGCGAAAATTGAATCCGCTATGCAATTTGCTACACCAGAGACAAAAGCATGTTTAGAAAAAGGACTTGGATCCGGAGGGCTGGATAAAGTTCTCGCGGGTGAAGAGATGACCCCGGAAACGGGCGATGTTATGCGAAATTGTTTTGAATCTATGCGTACTGAAGGTATGAAGCAAATACGCGATGGTTTGAAACAGATGCCGCCGGAGATAAAAACTTGCGTAGAAGATAAATTTGGCTCTGAATTTATTAGAAAAGTTGAAAAAGGAGAAGAGGTAGAGGTTGGACCGGAGACTGGAAATGTGTTTCAGTCTTGTGCTCACAAGGCTACGGAAATAATGGATAAAGCGCTTGAGCAGGCGCCACTGGAAATTCGAGATTGTATTAAAAATAAAATTGGAGATATTTCTAAAATCCGTGGCCCCCAGGATATTCAGGAATACATTAGTGAATGTACGAAGAATTTTGTCCCGAAAGGAATTCCGTCTGGCGCGGAAGGATATATGCCACAGGGCGTTCCATCGTCGAATTTTGTTCCTAAAGGAATCCCGTCCAGCGCGGAAGGATATAGGCCGTCGGACGTTCCTTCGTCTGGTTCTTCTGGCGGACAAATTCCCGCGAGTGCTTGCGAGAGTTTTAAGGCTGCGCCGTCATGCGGTTTTGTGCCGGAAAGCGTGCGTGATATCTGCAAGCAGTGCAAGGGAGAATGATAATGATGTTGATTTGGATTATCTATTAGACCTGCCGCGTAATAACTTTTCTACTGCAATTTCCATATTTTGGCTACGGCATGGTATAATAAAGACACCAGATAGAGAAAATATTTTAATTATTGGGTCAAAATTTAATTAAAAATGCTAAAAAATCAATGGCTTAAATATGTTTTAATAGGATTTATTTGGACAGTTATCGTTGACTGGGGAACTGCCGGCGGGTTTCATTTGGCTTATTGGAATACGCCTGTAGCCGGTTATATTATGCGCGGTATTATTTTTTTGTTTATTCCTTTTTTTCCAAGCTATTTTATTTTCAGACGCGACTGGAACGGAGTAAAACTTTTGCTTCCAACAATTATCGTTGCTTTTATTGTTGAAGTTTTAATAGTCAAAAATCCATTGACATATACTTTTCCCTCTCTTCTCTGGGGTATTCCGTTTGCAGTGGCAATTTACAGCGCTATTATTTACTTGCCGTTATGGCTGATAAGAGGGGAAATAAAAGAAAATAAGTGGAAAGCCATTTTTCTTATTTTGATTACCGCTTTTATCTGTGTCGTAAGTTTTTTTTATCAAAAATAATTTTAAAAATATTATGATAAAAAAAATAATTTTTGGAATTTTAGTAATAGTCGGCGTGTTTTTGATTATAACCGTTTTGAGCGATAAAAAAGATGGAAATAACAGGTCTATTGAAAAAAATTCGCCGCCAGCGGAAAAAACATTTAAAACTGGTGTTGTTCCCACCGAAAGAACATTTAAAGTCGGCGTCGTCGCTATTCCCAAAGGATTTTCTGGTCCGGGCACTGGAGATTGGGTGGGGATGTTTCCTTTAATACCGCAAGTTGCAGAGATAGTTACCGCTCAAAATGAATGGCGGGATTCAAAAGAAAAATCCGGAGAAATGCCTGAAATTCTTCAGCTTATTCAAATGCAAAGTAAAACTTATAATTATACGCCGCAATTCGGCATAATGTTCACACAAGGAGAGGATAAAGTCATATTAGACACCCCGAATAATCCCATTAACGGCTGGTCAAATGAAGACGGCAAAAAATTATATGAAAAAACGGCTCTAAACATATGTAAAACATACAATGCAAAGTATCTGGCGTTGGGTATTGAAGTTAATACTTATTTTGTGAATTTCGGGGAAGAAAAATTTGACGAATTTGTCGCGGCATATAAAGAAATGTATGACAATTTAAAAAGCCAATGTCCTAATACTAAGATATTTGTCACTTTTCAGCTTGAAAAAATGAAAGGCATTGGCGCGAAAACTTTTGGTAAAAAAATCGCTCCTCAATGGAATTTAATAAATAAATTCGGAAACAAACTTGATCTAATCGCTTTTACTTCATATCCCGAAGTTGAATATAAATCTCCGAATGATATGCCGTCTGATTATTATTCTGAAATCTCCAAACATACCAATAAAACAATAGCAATAACTGAATTGGGATGGACTGATGACGACGGAACTTTTATTAAAAAATTTATTGAAATGGCGAATGGTATGAACATAGAGTTTGTAAGTTGGATTTTTATGCATGATTTGGATTTTAAAAATTTTGTCCCCTTAAGCAAAACAGGTCTAATAAAAAGCGACGGCACGCCCAAAAAAGCGTGGTATGAATGGAAGAAATTAAAAGAAACTTCGTTGAAATGAACAACAAAATGAAATGGAATAATCTATCCACAAAAATAAAGATTGCGTTACTATTTACAGGCGTTTTTACATTGTTTAACCTTTTTTTACTTTTTAACGCAGTAATAACATGCTCACCAAAATCTTATGGACTTAGCGGACTAGGTTGCTTAGGTAGCGCGTTTTTAAGCTTATTTAGCGGGTTGGCATTTATTTTGGTAATTTTAATAAAAAACATTCCCAACATAACTTCAAGTAATGGTTATGTCGTTTATGCCGGTGGGATGACTGTTATGATACCCATTTATTTTGTTATTGGTCTTATAATAGGTTTTATCTATGAAAAGATTAAAAAGAGAGTTATTAAAACATAAGGTAATTAGTTTATAGAAAAAATAATGGATAATTATCAAAAATTTGGGGTATTGTCTTTACTAATATCAATTCCTTTTACGGTTGCTTATTTTTTAAATAAAAGCGCATCCGTTATTTTTATCATTGGCATTTTAGCCGGTTTAGCATATATATTTCATACAAAAATAGAAAAGAATCTTATTTTTAGAATAAAAAAGCCGCTTGTTGCGTATGCGTCTTTGGTTTTTATAAGCGGAATAATGATTGAAACATTGGCTTATTTTACCAACCTTGCTAAAATAAAATCAGGTTTAAACATATATCTTTTCTCTCCGAATTTCTTTGTTGATGTATTTGTAATCGGCGTTCCGCATTATTTAATGATAGCCGTATTGTTATCTTTAGCGATTAGAAAATATCATTTTTCTTCGTTTGAAATGGGATTTATGATTTGGTTGATATTCGCGGTTGTTGTCGATGATTTTAGCCATTTTAGAGCGCTTTTAGCGGGGAATATTATTGATTTTACTATGGCTGGCCTGTTAATGGTTTTTGGCTTGCATTGGCCAGTAGTTCTTTTTGAAAATAAATTTAACGAAACTTACCCCCACAGATTAAATAAATGGATAAAATTTCCTGTTTTATTTTTCGGCTTTTTATTAATGTTTATCTTAACGCTTATTTACTACAAAGTAATTCTTTAGTAAAATACAATGGATACAATGAATATCATAAATTTTTTGCTACCGTCAAAAGGAAAAGCATACTTCATCTTATCTTTCGTTTTTTGGTTAATTGTAGAATTTATTACTGTTTGGCATTCTCGGATGAGTGAGTGGCTGTCGCATATGCCATGGGGATTACTGCAATATCTGTTAATTGTTTTGA
>Ga0105164_10001868_pt1 | contig 13264 bp, 14 predicted proteins | sample VDWuncwatermetaG_FD_89674 | JGI IMG/M metagenome (GOLD analysis project Ga0105164, IMG submission 89674) | Wastewater microbial communities from Netherlands to study Microbial Dark Matter (Phase II) - VDW unchlorinated drinking water | ecosystem: Environmental > Aquatic > Freshwater > Drinking...
CGCTTCCAAGAGAAGTGCTGGCCTTGTTGCGCGTGAGCAAGGGTGACACGCTTTGTTTTACTGAAACACCCGATGGTGTGTTGCTGACACCTTACAGCGAAGAATTTGCCAAGGTCATGGAAGCAGCAGAAATCGTCATGCGCGAAAACCGCGATGCGCTGCGCGAGTTGGCCAAGTAAACTATGCAAGGCCCAATCTGGATACCGCGCGAGCTCATTCTCGCCATGCACCTCCGTCAGCTTTCTGAACATGGCGGCGGTTCGGGAATCCGTGCCCCCGGCTTGCTTGATTCGGCACTACAAAGGCCAAAAAACAAACTCGCCAATGAAAAACCTGATTTGGCTGATCTCGCGGCAGCATATGCTTTTGGCATTGCCCGCAACCACCCCTTCATTGATGGAAACAAGCGCACGGCTCTTGTCGCGTCGTTCACATTCCTTTTTCTCAATGGCTACAAAGTGAACACCAGCCAACTCGAGAATGTCAAAACCTTCCTTGCTCTCGCAGACGGATCGCTGACTGAGGAGCAATTGGCAAGCTGGTTCAAGTCAGATCTTTTGAAGGTGTGATCTACCGCACCGGCGGCGCATACAATATTCCGCCCTTGTCCCAAATGGCATTGAGGCCGCGCTCGATGAGCAATTTGGATCCCGCCCCCAAGTTGCGGTCAAAGATCTCGCCATAGTTGCCAACCGCCGTGATGGCGCGGACGGCCCAATCATTGTCGAGTCCCAGATCAGTGCCAAACGTGCCTTCCACACCCAAGAGACGGCGCACATTTGGTTTATTTGACTTCTCCCTGGCTTCCGCCACACCGGGGCCCCGCACTTCCAGCTCCTCGGCGTTGATGAGGGCAAACAATGTCCAGCGGGCAATGTTGAACCATTGCTCGTCACCCTCGCGCACCGCCGGACCAAGCGGTTCCTTCGAGATCACGTCCGGCAGAATGATATGTTCATCCGGCTTCTTGAGCTTAAGGCGCACGGCGTAAAGCTGTGACTGATCGGCGGTGTAGGCATCGCATTTGCCCTCTTCATAGGCAGCGACCGCTTCGTTGATGGTGGCGAAGGTTTGGCCTGTGTAAGCCATTTCACGCACGCGGAAGAAGTCGTCGACATTGGCCTGTGTCGTGGTGCCGGAGACAAAGCAGATGGCGGCCTGGCTCATGTTGAAAACCGAAGTGACGCCTGAGAGTTTTGCCACCATGAAACCCTGTCCGTCATGGTAGGAGATACCAGCAAAGCGGAAAGGCCATTTGGTTTCGCGCTCCATGGTCCAGGTGGTGTTGCGGGCCAGAATATCGACAGCACCCGATTTCAGTTTTTCAAAACGATCCTGGGCAGTGAGACCGATGAATTCAACCTTGCTTGCATCCCCGAGAGTGGCGGCAGCCAGGGCCTTGCAATAATCAACATCGAAGCCTGCCCATGAACCATCCGCCAGCTTCTCGGCAAAACCCAAAAGGCCAGAATTGACACCGCAATTGAGTTTGCCGCGCGCCTTGGCATCCTCGAGCGTTGAGGCTGAGGACGTGCCGACAGTCAAAAGCGTAACGGCTACTGCGATGAGAAATCTGAACATTTCGGAACCTTGTGTCTTGATGGTTGAAAGACTAACCCGCCCGCTGGCTGATTCCAAGCATGGCCTCTTTGACAGTGGTGACTGTCTTGCAGATCGGCTTGCCTGGTCTTGCCACCATGACGACGGGCAAGTCCAACGCGCGCGCAGCGGCGAGTTTGGCCGATGTTGCATCCCCTCCGGCGTTCTTGCTGACGAGGCAGGTGATAGACTCGCGGCGCATCAATGCCATTTCCCCTGCAAGTGAATGCGGCGGCCGGTCCAGCACCAGCTTCCAATGAGGTGGCAGAGGTGTTGCCGGCGGCTCGATGGTCCGGATCATTCCTGTGAGATCAGCGCGCGCAAAGAATTGCTGCAGGGATTTTCGGCCAGTGGTGATGAAGACTCGTGCTAAAGGGGGAACACTTTGTGCTGATTCAACCATGGATCTGGCAGTGATCCAATTGTCGCCCGGTTGTGGTTGCCAGGCCGGGCGTTCGAGCCGGAGCAATGGTACATGCAAGTCTTGTGAAGCCACAAAAGCATGCTCCGACATTTGCGCTGCAAAGGGGTGAGTGGCGTCGATGATGCGCGTGATGTTCCGCGACTTGATGAAAGCCAGCAATCCCTCCACACCGCCGAAGCCGCCGAGCTGGATTTCGCCCGGGGGGAGAAGCGGGGATGTTGTGACACCTGCAAATGACGAGACTACATCGCGGCCCTGCTCCACCAGCGCAGTGGCAAGATCGCGGGCTTCCGTCGTGCCAGCGAGGACAAGGATGCGGTCATGCGGCATGGGCTATGATTTTTCCGACGCGGTCCACAATGATGATGTCAGTTTGTATGCCAGCATTGCCGAGGACCGATTGAACCTGACGCAAGGCTTCAACCGCCACGGCTTGCGCGAGACCGTTGCCGCAGATTTCCAGCACATGCTGTGCGCTGTTGGCTGACAATATAGCTTCGCGCAGAGCGCCGGGTCCGCGGGCAGCGAGCCAGTTCAAATCCACCTGGCTGCGGCCGGAATGCAGGTCCATCGCGCCTTGCGCCAATTTCACCATCTTGCCGAAACCGCCGCCGATGGTGAGGCGGGGTACGGGATTGACGCGAAGATATTTGAGAAGCCCGCCTGCAAAATCGCCCATGTCGAGCATGGCCTCGAGCGGCAAGCCATGATGGGCACGAACAGCATCTTCAGAGGTTGAGCCAGTGCAGCCCGCCACATGCTGCAAGCCAGTGGCGCGGGCGACATCAACGCCGCGATGAATGGAGGCAATCCAGGCGGCGCAGGAGAAGGGATTGACGATGCCAGTGGTGCCCAGGATCGAGAGTCCTCCGATGATCCCGAGGCGCGGATTCCAGGTTTTTTCCGCCAACGCTTCTCCACCAGGAATTGAAATTTCGATTTCCGCTCCGCCGCCAAATTCCGCCACAACCGCAGTCATCATCTGACGCGGGACCGGGTTGATGGCGGGTTCGCCGACGGCGACGGGAAGGCCGGGTTTGGTGACCGTTCCCACGCCTTCCCCCGCCTTGAAAATGATTCCTCCCGACAGACGCCGGACCTTTGCAATCACCGTGGTACCGTGGGTGACATCCGGGTCGTCGCCTGCATCCTTGACAATACCTGCTCGCGCCCAATCACTCCCGAGCGCTTCAAGCACCAAGGCGAATGAAACCTCCTGCCCCTTGGGCAAAGTGATGTTCACAGGGTCCGGAAAGCGCCCGGTGGCGAGCGCCGTCAAAGCCGCCTTTGTGGCGGCGGTGGCGCAGGCACCAGTCGTCCAGCCGCGTCGCAATGTCTGTTGTGGCTTTTCCACCCGCATGAGGCATGCGTATAAGGGGCCATGAGCGCGACGCCAACGAAAAGCACAAATCCCTGGAAGGACAGTGAACACGCACCTGGCTTTGCACGGCTGGATGCGGAAACATTCCCGGTATTTGAGGCGGGTTGGGTGTGGCTGGCAGGGGCTGGCCCCGGCGCGCCGGGATTGTTGTCGCTGCTTGCCTATCACGCCATGCAGAACTGCGATGTGGTTGTTTATGATGCTCTGGTCAATCCGGATATCCTGCGTTGGGTGCGGGTGGGCGCGGAAATGGAATATGCTGGCAAGCGGGGCGGCAAGCCTTCGCCCGTGCAGCGGGACATTTCCGTGCGGCTGATTGAGTTGGCTGGGCAAGGTAAACGGGTTCTGCGCCTCAAGGGTGGTGACCCTTTCATGTTTGGGCGGGGTGGTGAAGAAAGCCAGACACTTGCCAAGGCGGGCATACCATTTCGCATTGTGCCTGGGATTACGGCGGGTGTCGGCGGATTGGCCTATGCCGGAATCCCCGCCACCCACCGCGACACCAACCATGCTGTCATCTTCCTGACCGGACATGATGCAACCGGCAAGATGCCAGCCAATGTCAATTGGTCGGCCATAGCAACGGCGGCACCCGTCATCGTGATGTATATGGCGGTGAAGAATTTGGGCGAAATCGCCGATGTGCTGATGGCGGCGGGCCGGGATGCAACTGATCCCGTGACCATCATTTCCAACGCCTCTCTGCCACAGCAGCAGGTTTTTGAGACCGTGTTGAAAGACGCTGGGGTTCATGTGGCGGCAAATGAACCACCGACCCCTGCCTTGGTGGTTGTCGGCCATGCAAGCGACTGGCGGTCCCTGCTCGACTGGTATGGCCCGGGCTTGCGGGAGAACCTCATTGGCTAAGGCCTTTGTTGTGGCGGCGCCTGCCTCGGGCAGCGGCAAGACGCTGGTGACGCTTGGGCTGTTGCGGACCTTCCGAAAGACGGGCCTGCGGGTGCGCTCTGCCAAGGTGGGACCTGATTACATTGACCCGGGCTTTCACGCGGCGGCGACAGGCGCGGTCTGTTTCAACCTCGACCTATGGGCCATGGGAAAGGCTGCTTGCGGCGCGCTGCTTGGGCAACTGGCTCGGGAGGCTGATCTTGTCATCGTCGAAGGTGTCATGGGACTGTTTGACGGCCCGCAGGGCGCCGAAGGTTCGACGGCAGACCTGGCGGCCGCATTGGGCCTGCCGGTGGTGCTGGTTGTGGATTGTTCGCACCAGGCACAATCCATTGCGGCACTGGTGCAGGGCTTTTCCACTTTCCGCAAAGACGTCGATCTTGCCGGTGTGATCCTCAACCGGGTGAAGAGTGATCGCCACGAAGTCCTGCTGCGCGCGGCCTTGAGAGGTGGTTCACCAGTGTTAGCCGTGCTGCGACAGAGTGACTCTGTCCACATGCCTTCGCGGCACCTCGGACTGATACAAGCACAAGAAAATCAGCAGCTTGAAGAATTGATTGAAAGTGCCGCTTCAGGAGTTGCACGTGAAACAAACCTTGACAACCTGTTTCAAAAGGGAACGGATTTTACGAATCAAGTGCAGGTCGCGACTTTTGTTGCACCGGCGCAACGGATCGCAGTTGCGCGGGATGAAGCGTTTTCATTTGCCTACCCCCACGTTCTGGATGGTTGGCAAAAACAAGGTTGCGAACTCACATTCTTCTCTCCTCTCAATGACGAGGCGCCGGATCTTGCGGCGGAGTTTCTTTTTCTGCCTGGCGGATACCCAGAACTTCATGCCGGGCGCTTGGCAGGCAACAGGCGCTTTCTCGAGGGTGTCAGAAACTTCAAGGGCATGGTCTATGGCGAGTGCGGGGGCTACATGGTGCTCGGCCAAGGCCTGACAGATGCCCAGGGCACGCGCCATGCCATGGCCGGATTGTTGCCGGTAGAGACAAGTTTTGCCAGCCGTAGTCTGCATCTGGGTTATCGGCAGTTGCAGACTCTTGGCGGGCCATTTCCGGTGCGGCTTCGGGGGCATGAATTTCACTACTCGACAGCGATCGAAAATGGCGGGGCGGAGCCACTGTTTCACGCCTCGAGCGCAGCGATGCTCGATCTGGGGCCTATGGGGCAACGGATCGGCAAGGTCATGGGATCCTATGCCCACATCATCGCGGCTGAAGCGCCATGACGGCACGGGCCATCATGTTCATGGGGACGGGCAGCGATGTGGGAAAATCTCTCATCGTGGCGGGCCTGGCTCGGGCCTTTGCCAGACGTGGACTGAAAGTGGCGCCCTTCAAGCCGCAGAATATGTCCAACAACGCTGCCGTTGCGGTCGAAGGAGGAGAGATTGGCCGGGCCCAGCATTTGCAGGCGTTGGCGGCGCGGGTGAAGCCGTCCGTGCACATGAACCCTGTACTCTTGAAGCCCGAAAGCGAGACCGGCGCACAGGTGATTGTTCAGGGCCAGCGGGTGCAGACCCTTTCAGCGCGGGACTATTTCAAACGACGAATGGAATTTCACCCGGCCATTCTCGACAGTTTCGGAAGACTGGTGGCGGGCCATGATCTCGTCCTCGTGGAGGGGGCGGGAAGCCCAGCCGAAACAAATCTGCGCCAGGGAGATCTGGCGAATTTTGGCTTTGCGACAGCGGCCGGTGTTTCTGCCGTGCTTGTAGGAGACATTCACCGGGGTGGTGTCATCGCCTCCATCGTCGGAACCCACGCCGTGTTGGATGAAACTGATCGTGGATTATTAAAAGCATTTTTGATCAACAAGTTACATGGTGACCCTTCCCTGTTTGATGAAGGTCTAAAAGAGATTGAGCGGCGGTGCGGCATGGCCTGTCTCGGGGTGATACCGCATTTTGAAGCGGCCCTGCATTTGCCTGCAGAAGACGCGGTTGCCCTAGAACGGGTTGCGTCTTCGAAAAAAATGGGATTGCAAATCGCCGTTCTGAAGCTGCCCCGCATTGCCAATTTTGATGACCTAGATCCCCTGCGGGCGGAACCTGGTGTGTCTGTCACATTTGTGCAGCCAGGACAGGCGATTGCAGGAGACACAGACCTTGTGATTATTCCCGGCAGCAAGTCCACAATGGCTGACTTGGCAGCCTTGCGGCATCATGGCTGGGATATCGATATCGCGGCCCATGTCAGGCGCGGCGGGCATGTGCTGGGTTTGTGTGGCGGCTATCAAATGCTGGGTCGACTCATTCATGACCCGCAAGGGGTGGAGGGCAAGGCGGGTACGGTGCCCGGTCTTGGGCTTCTCGATGTTGAAACAAGTTTGCTGCCGGACAAGACAGTGACGGAGACCACGGGATCCCATTTGTCTTCCGGCGCGATGATCCGCGCCTATGAAATTCACTTGGGGCGCACAACGGGCCCGGACTGCACACGGCCCTTTGCCAGTACCACGCGAGGTCTCGATGGCGCCACGAGCAGCAATGGCAAAATCATAGGAACATATTTGCACGGTTGTTTCGCGAGCGATGCTTTCCGCCGCAGCTTCCTGCACGGGTTTGGATCGGCCAGCACTGTAGCCTATGACATGCTTGTGGATTCAACCCTTGATGAACTCGCGGCACATTTGGAACGTCATGTTAATGTGCAAATGATTCTGGACCTTGCGGCGACACCGAAAATCTGACGATGACATTTCCCCCTGGCCTTTTCGATGTCTTCTCTCAGCCCGCGCTGTCACTGATGGTTGAGCGTTTTATCGGTTATCCGAACGTCCTGTTCCGGCTCTTTGGGCATCCGGTTGTGTGGATGGGCAAGCTTATCACCTACATGGATGAGAAAATGAACACCACGGCCCATGTCAAGTCGCTGTCGCGGCTTAACGGGGTATTGGCCATGGTTCTGCTGCTTGCGGCAGTGTGGATTGTGACAACAGCGATTGAAGTGATTTGCCAGTTCATTCCTTATGGATTCGTAGTCAGCGCGCTCCTGGCAACTACACTGATCGCGCAAAAATCACTGCGCGACCATGTGCGCGATGTGGGTCGCGCCCTGAGTTCCTCACTCACCGAGGGACGCGCCGCAGTGGCCGAGATTGTGGGACGCGACACGCGCGGCCTCAATGTGTCCGACGTGGTCAAAGCAGCGCTGGAAAGTCTCGCAGAGAACACTGCTGACGGGATAGTGGCTCCCGTGTTCTGGTATTGTGTGGGCTGTCTGACCATCGGGGGTTTGCCAGCGCTGGCGCTCTACAAGGCCATCAATACCGCGGATTCCATGATAGGCCACAAGTCGCCGCAGTATCTGCATTTCGGTTGGGCCGCTGCAAAGCTTGACGATCTGGTGAATTTGCCTGCTTCACGGCTGACGGCGCTGCTATTCATCCTGGCGTCACTGTTCGTTGGCAAGGACCGGGGCAAGGACCGGGCATGGAAAGCTGCCAAAGTGACGTGGCGCGATGCCCGCCGCCACCGCTCACCCAATGCCGGCTGGCCGGAAGCGGCGTTGGCAGGGGCGCTCAATTTCAAGTTCGGCGGGCCTCGCACCTATGGCGGAGAATTCGTCAAGTTGCCCTACATGGGCGAAGGTCGAGACAACTTTCTGCGGCAGGACATTGAGGTGGCACTCAAACTCTATGACCGGGCGCTATGGATCCTGCTGGTGCTTGCGATTGGCTTTGCACTTATCCTTTGAGGACCAGTGGCAGGCCCGCAACCACAAAAACAACCCTGTCTGCGGCTTGCGCGACGCGCTGGTTGAGGAAGCCTTGAGCATCGCGAAAAGAGCGGGCGAGCTTGTTTTCAGGCACGATGCCCATACCCACTTCATTGGAAACCAGCACGACATCGGCCTTCATGGTGGTGAGACGCGCGGCAAGCTGCTCGCCCATCATGCGCCAATCGGCTTGTGCAAGAATGAGATTTGAGAGCCACAGGGTGAGGCAATCAACGAGGATGACACGGCCAAGCTTGTCGATTTCGACCAGCTTCTCGGGCAAGTCCATGATGACTTCATGGGTCGCCCAGCCGCCGCCCCGATCTGCCTGGTGCTGGGCGATGCGCTGGTGCATTTCCTCATCAAAAGCTTGCGCTGTTGCGACGTAGTGCCTTTCGCCCTGGCATAGGCTTTCCGCATGGCGCGATTTGCCGGACCGTGTTCCACCGAGAACGAGGGTTACGGTCATTTTTGCTCCCGGACTTTTTCGGGCGGCACACGGGCAATGAAATGCCCGCGCATGGCGTCCGGCCATTGACGGAAAGGCACTTCACCGGTTTCTGTTGCGCCATGAGCATCGAACCAGGCAAGAATGGCTTCGGCCTGGGCCCGTGTCGGGGCATTGCCGCCAGTCACATAGGAGAAACGCTCGTCGTCGCGGATGACAACGCTGCACGGTCTGGTGCAATTCCAAAGGCAGGCCTGCGTGGCAAGAGTAACATCACTGCGGCCCTTGTCTTCCAACAGGGCTTCCATCTCGGCTATCAGCATCGTTCCGGCACTGCGGCCCTGCTCGTCCAGTTTACGGCCATCGGCGTGCTTGCAGGTGGTGCAAATGACAATCGAGCGCATGGGAAAGGCTTGGCCTAGGCAGAGGGTTGAAAGCGGTGTTATGGGTGACTGTCCTTGGAACGACCCAAGGCAATAGTCAACGCAAGCAGCCCATTAAGTTGAACATGAAACTGAACCGCATCGCATTTGTCGCATCTGACTCACCTGCTGCCAGGCGGGCGCTGACCAAACTCCGAAAAGCGCATGGCACTGTTGATCCGCAGTCTGCTGACGTGGTGGTGGCGTTGGGTGGCGACGGCCAGATGTTGCAGACCATGCACAAGTTCGTCTCCAACGGGTTGCCTATCTATGGCATGAACCGGGGTTCAGTCGGTTTTCTCATGAACGATTATGCAGAGAAGGATTTGAAGGCCCGGCTACACGCGGCAGAACTCACCATCATCCACCCCTTGAAAATGACAGCAACGGCCCAGGGTGGTGGCAAACAATCGGCCATTGCCTTCAACGAAGTGTCTCTGCTCCGCCAGCGCCACCAGGCGGCAAAGCTTCGCATTTCGGTGGATGGCCAGGTGCGCCTTGAAGAATTGTCTTGTGACGGCATTCTGTTGGCAACGCCCGTTGGAAGCACGGCCTACAATCTTTCGGCACACGGACCCATTTTGCCGATCGGTTCGCCACTGCTGGCCCTCACGCCAATCAGCGCATTTCGTCCCCGGCGCTGGCGTGGGGCAATCCTGCCGCGCTCGGCACAGGTGACGCTTTCCATTCTGGAAGCGGACAAGCGCCCTGTCGCGGCGGTTGCTGACCATTTGGAAGTGCGTAATGTCGAGACTGTTGAAATTGTCGAAGACAAGAAACGCTCAGTCAAGATACTCTTCGACCCCGGCCACAGCCTGGCGGAGCGGGTCTTGAATGAACAATTCAAGTATTAGCCACCCTGTTCCACGGTTTCCACGATCCCTGCTTTGCGCGAATCCGCCCAGGTGAAATATCCAACGCCTGCCAAAACTAGCGCTGAACCGATGGCGTCCACAAATGTGAAAGCTTCGCCAAGGATTGTGACGGCCAGGGCAATTGTCACTAGTGGAGAAATTGTCGAGATCATGGCCACAGCCTGCGGCGAAGTACGGGCCATGCCGGCGTTGATGAGGAAAGACGGAATGACGGTGGCAAAGATGGCGCAACCAAACGACATCCACAGGAACCAGGGTGTTGCGGAAAAATCCATGGCACTGACAATGGCCTGATGCAGAATACAGGCAACACCCGAAGCACTAAGTGCCACCGAAGTGAACAGCACGCTGCCCATGAGCGTGATAAATTTCTTTGCCATCAACTGATAGACGGCGAAGAGAATTGCACAGGCGAGCACCCAGGCCGTGCCTATCACTGTGTTGATCCCTCCCGCAGGCAAATCCATCCCAAACACGATTGATAGCCCTGCATAGCTGACAACTGCGGCAACGAGGCTGTGACGGGTGAGTTTGTGTTTCCAGACTATGGCACCGATCAGGAGCACAAAGACCGGATAGGTGAACAACACGAGACGCTCAAGTTGCGCGGAGATATATTCAAGACCTTTGAAGTCGCTGTAACTGGAGAGATAGTAGCCGATGCAGCCCGTGCTAACAGCGCTCAGGAAAATGCCCTTTGTTGGCAGTGCTTCACCGTTTTGCTGTCTTTTACGAAATGCCCAAACGCCTGCAACGATGAAGAAGGGCAGGGAAAAAGCCATGCGCCATGCCAGCAACAATGCGGCATTGACGTCGTCCTGATAGGCCAGCTTGATGAAAATGGCCTTGGTGGAAAACAAGGTCGCGCCCGCTGCCACCAGCCAATAGCCCGCGTATTTTGCGTGAAACATTTGCAGGGTTTACACGGCACCACCCGGAATGTCGCGCCATGCCTCCATGAGTGGAGAGCATGGCTGGCGAATTATTTTCTCGTCAAACTGCCCAGTATGCCACGCACCAGGGCATTGCCAATTGACCGCGCGACCGAGGTGCCCACCTGGCGGCCCACTGAGCTTGCAACGTTCTTGACGAAGCGGTCCGTGGCGGATTCGCGTTCGCGGGGAGCAGCGCGTTCGGCTTTCGCAGTGTCCTGGGTGGCATTGGTCTTAGCCTCAGCGGCCTGACGTTTTGCGGCCCTGACCATCAGTTTTTCATAGGCGGACTCGCGATCCACTGTCTCCTCATACTCTCCATAAACCGGAGAGGCCTTGATCAGCACCCTGCGTTCGTCCGACGTAATTGGTCCAAGGCGCGAAGACGGAGGACGAATGAACGTGCGCTCCACCATTGTGGGCACACCTTTCAGATCAAGCACTGAAACAAGTGCTTCGCCTTTGCCAAGTTCAGTTATGGCGGTTTCGGTCTTGAATTTTGGATTGGGGCGGAATGTTGTGGCAGCGACCTGGACGGCCTTTTGTTCCCGCGGTGTATAGGCACGGAGTGCATGCTGCACCCGGTTGCCCATTTGCGCCAAAACCGATTCCGGAATGTCGAGTGGGTTTTGGGTCACAAAGTAAATGCCGATACCCTTGGAGCGGATGAGCTTCACCGTCTGTTCGATCTTCTGCAACAGACCTGGGGGCGCGTCGGCAAAGAGCAGATGGGCCTCGTCGAAGAAGAACACCATTTTTGGCCTATCTGGATCGCCCACTTCAGGCATCTGCTCAAACAGTTCGGACATCAGCCAGAGCAGGAACGTGGCGTAGAGCTGGGGCGAGTTGATCAGCCTGTCGGCGGCCAGCACGTTCATGTAACCCCGGCCATCTCGCGTTGTTCGCATCAGATCCTTGATGTCAAGGGCGGGTTCGGCAAAGAATTTGTCGCCGCCCTGCTCGTCGATCACCACGAGGCGGCGCTGGATGGCACCGATCGTCTGGTCATTGATGTTGCCATAGTCGGTGGTGATTTCCTTGCCGCGATTGCCCAGGTCCTTCAGCAAAGCCCGCAAGTCTTTCAGGTCGAGGATGGCGAGGCCTTCTTCATCGGCAATCTTGAAGGCGATGTTGAGCGCGCCCTCTTGCGCTTCTGTCAGGCCCATGAGACGCGAAAGCATGAGGGGGCCCATGTCGGACACCGTGGTGCGGATGGGATGCCCCTGCTCACCGAACAGATCCCAGAATATCGTGGGCACTTCCTCAAAACCATAATCGTCGAGGCCCACCTTTTTGGCGCGTTCAATGAGGAAATCCTTGGGATCGCCCTTCATGGAAATGCCAGAAAGATCACCCTTCACATCCGCTGCAAAAACCGGAACACCCGCCGCACAAAATCCTTCCGCCATGATCTGCAATGTCACGGTCTTGCCGGTGCCCGTGGCGCCCGTGACAAGACCATGCCGGTTGGCCAGCGGCAGGAACAGTTCTTCCCGTTTGTCGCTCTTGCCCAAGAAAATGGAATTGTCGGCCATGAAAAAGTCTTCCTCTATTGATCTGCGGTGTTGGCGCCTATCTGCTCCAAATCAGAAGTGAAGGCAAACGAAGTCGGGACAAGCTAAGTCAGGATTAGCTGGATCAGGGCAGCAAGGTGATCGCGGATGCAGGATCTGATTGGCACGTTAGTGGCAAAGACAAGTTTGCCAGAGGACACGGCAGAGCCTGCTATTGGCGTGGTGCTCAATCTGATCAAGAAACATGGCAATCAAGACTGCGTGGGAGAGCTGCTTGCGGCAATTCCAGGCGTGGATGTGCTGATTGCCAAACATGAGGGCCAACTGACCGGGATATTGGCAGGCGGCATGAAGGGCGGACCATTGGCAGCCATCGTCAAGCTTTCGTCTCTCGGGCTAAATATTGAACAAATGAAGGTCTTGGGCAGTGAAACCCTGGCCTATGTGCGCGGAAAGGTTGGTGATGAACTGGTGCGGCAGGTGGCGGCGAATATTCCGGGGTTGGGCGGATTTCTGTAATCCGAAAGACGGGTTTGCCCGATTTGTCTCTGGCCGCTAGGCTGCATCAACATGCAACAATTCCCTCCCCAAACCAAAGATGCCTGGCTGAGCAAGGTTGCCAGGGTGATGAACGGTGCGGCTTTTGATGCGGACGGCGTATTGTTTCAGCGACAATCCGGCCCTGCGGTGGTGCGGGCAAAAAACGGACCATGGACAGTGTTTGCCCGCGTCGATCACCCTGACGCCGTGAAGGCCATTAAACAGGTTGGCGAAGACCTCGGCAATGGTGTGGATGGCCTGGTCGTCACCGCGGCAGAAAATGCTGCGGCCCTTGCGCCATTCCCGCTGCATCGCATTGCCTTGCGCAATGAGGCGGGAAATGCCGGTGCGGCAGCGTTTCGCGATTTGATTGCCCGGTTGCCGTTGGACCCGTCACGACTCGTCGTGGATTTTGGGATACATGATACGTCTCTGCTTCGCGAATTGCAGGCCATAGGATTTGCCGGACCTTTCATGCGCGGCGATGGTCGGGAGTTC
>Ga0105164_10001870_pt1 | contig 13259 bp, 14 predicted proteins | sample VDWuncwatermetaG_FD_89674 | JGI IMG/M metagenome (GOLD analysis project Ga0105164, IMG submission 89674) | Wastewater microbial communities from Netherlands to study Microbial Dark Matter (Phase II) - VDW unchlorinated drinking water | ecosystem: Environmental > Aquatic > Freshwater > Drinking...
GCTCCACCTCGCCGCGGGTCATTTTCAAGAATGTGCGAGAGAATCTCATGAGGCGATCCTGGGATATCTGGGCGACAAATGGGGTATTCCGGTGGGGGCCTTGACACTCGATCAGATTGAAGCAAGAATAGGCGCTGCGGGGGGAGATGAGGTCCTCCAAAAGAACTTAAGGGGGTGCCTTGAAACCCTTCAGGCCATTCAGTTTGCATCCGGTCAATTCACCGAAAAGGAGTTGCGGGCAAGTTATGAATCGTCGAAAGGAGTACTTCAACACCTTGAAAAGATCGATCTTTCCCGTGCCTAAAAATCTCGGTATCGTGTTTCTTTTTCTCCTCGCTTTCGGAGGTGTCGTTTTGGCGGAGAAAGAAGAGACGAAACTCCAGAAGGCCTTTGAACAGGGAAACGCACTGTATCAGAAAGAGGACTATGCCGGTAGTATTCAGGCGTATGAAGGGATCCTTTCGCGCGGGGTCCAGGGCGTTTCTCTGTATTACAATTTAGGAAACGCCTATTATAAGTCGGGTCAACTCGGAAAGGCCATTCTCAACTATGAGCGTGCGTTAAAGCTTGCTCCCGAAGACAAGGAATTGGTGAACAATCTCACTTTTGTCCGTGAATTTTTGCAGGACAAAGTGGAGGCATCTGAGGCTCCCCGTTGGCAGCGACGGCTGATAAGACTTCATCGTTTCCTCACTCTGAACGGTGTGGTGGTGATCGCGTCTCTTTGCTGTAGCCTTATCCTCCTTTTCGCCGCGTATGCTGTGATCCGTCCCACATTCCGCACCCTTTTCCTCCGCCGACTCCTTATCCCGCTTGTGAGTTTGTTCGTTCTTTTTTCTGGGTTAGGGTTTTTGAAGGTGCTTGAATCGCGGTTCTCTCCAGCGATCGTCATCGCAGAGGAAGTCGATGTCCGCTACGGCCCCTCCCCACAGGAGACAAAGGCTTTTGTGCTGCATGCAGGAACCAAATGTGCCGTGCGGGATGTTTCAGGAGAGTGGGTCCTCATTTGGCTGCCCAATGACCGGGGAGGATGGATCCACCAGAGCGGTCTTGAAAGAATCTAACGGAATGAATGCGTTCAAATCAGGGTTTGTGGCGATTATTGGTAAACCGAATGTCGGAAAGTCGACCATTCTCAACGCCCTCGTGGGGAAAAAGATCGCCATTACTTCAAGAAAGCCTGAGACCACGCGAGAGCGGATCTTGGGAATTCGGAACGTGCCGAACGGGCAGCTCATTTTTGTCGATACGCCGGGTCTCCGAAGGCCTACTTCTCTTCTTGACCGGAGAATGATTGGGGCGTCGAAGGAGAGCCTTGTCTCCGCGGATCTCATCCTTGCCGTCGTCGATGCGTTTGGATTCAAGAAAGAAGATCATTATGTTTTTTCCCTCCTCCCTCCGCAGGACAAGAAAAAAATTCCTGTTTTTCTCATCATCAACAAAATAGACTGTGTCGATAAGAGAAAGCTCCTTCCCTTCATCGAAGAAGGGAACCGTATTTATCCCTTTCGGGAGATCATTCCGATTTCCGCCCTGAAAGGAGATAACATGGAGGTCCTCTTTCAGGAAGCGGCAGAGGTCATGTCGACAGGACCCCGTTATTATCCAGAGGAAATGACGACGGACCGTCCCCCGGAGTTTACCGTGAGGGAACTGATCCGCGAAAAAATTCTCAATCTTACCCACCAGGAGATTCCTTATTGTATCGCGGTCAAAATCGAGGAGATGACTGAAAGGGAAGACGGTTTGATGACCATTCGTGCGACCATTTTCGTTGAGCGTGATTCTCAAAAGGCGATTGTGATCGGACGAAAAGGTCAAATGCTCAAGAAAATCGGAAGCCGTTCCAGAAAAGAGTTAGAGGAGTATTTTCAGAAGAGAATCTTCCTGGATCTTTGGGTCAAAGTGCTTAAAGATTGGCGACAGGACAGGGAATCGCTCAAGCGGTTGGGATATCTGGAACAGTGAGGGTGTGGTATAATAAATGAAGCTGAGACTTACGGAACGAAGTGAACGTAAGTCTCTGGCTGAATTTACCCAGCACTAATTTAAACAAACTACCTATAAAATTAGTGCTGGGTTCAATTCGGGTAAATGACTTATGTCATTTCATTCCATAAGTCATGCCCTCATTGAAGAAGGGGGGTGTCCTCGTGAAGAAGAAACCAGCGAAAAAAACGAAGAGGAAGACGGTGCGAAAGGCTACAAGGAAAAAGGGCGTTGTTCGACGGCGCCCTTCAACAAAAGCAAGATCGAAAGCTTCTTTGAAGAAAAGAGTTTCCAGAAAACCAAAAAAGCTGGAAGAAGTCGGCACCATCACCCATTACTTCCCAAAGGTCAAGGCGGGGGTCATGAAGGTGACGAAAGGGGCGCTTTCCTTGGGAGACGAGATCCACATCAAGGGACATACGACCGACTTCAAGCAGAAGGTCACCTCGATTCAGTTGGACCGCGTCCCTCTGGAGAAGGCTGTGAAAGGACAGGAAATCGGAATTGCGGTGAAATCTCGCGTGCGTCAAAAGGATATTGTTTATAGGGCCTGAAGAGAAGAAGAATGGACTGATACATCACGTAGAATTCCACAGCGAATGGAAAGAACCCTAAGAAGCCGAGAAGCGGCATCTCAAAGATCTTCAAGCCCGTCGGGTCCGGGATGTGATAAATCCACTTCGCCTCCGCCCAGAAATTCCAGAATTCCCAAAGGAGCCCCATCACCCCTCCTGAAAGGAGGAGGGTGAATAAACGCTCCCCTTCTCCCCTTTCAAGTCTTTTAAGGAGCGATTCTCCCCCGAATTGATAATTAAAAGGTTCGAGGAGGAAAATGAATCCGAGCCAGACAGGAGGGAAATCGTAAACCGATCGACTCACCAGTGGATAAATCAGGAAGACCAGTCCCAGGAGAAAAGAAAAGAGGAGCGCCTTTTTGGGAAGGACAGAAGGCTTGACTCGGAACTTCTTGAAGAGTCCCCACGCCTCCAAAAGGGCATTGGTTTCAAGGAGAGCCGGCAGAATTGTTGCAAAAGACCAGAAATAGCCAGGATAGGCGAGGAGAGGACTTTCTGGGATATTCAGATACTCCCAGTTTTTTAAAAGGAGGTTATAGCCTTCAAAAATAAGCCAGAGTCCTGTGGAGAGGGGAAGCGTGAGGAGGAAACGTCCCCCCTCATTCTGGATGAGGGAGTACCCTTTTTTTTGATACAGGTAGCTGTCGACGAGAAAAATGTACCCTGTCCAGCAGAAAGGGGTCACCCATATTTTAAGAGGAGTGATTCCGAAGAGAACCGAGAGTTCCCCCGCGAGGAGAAAAAATACCCCTATCCCAATGGACCCAAGGATTTTCTTTTGTGCCATTATTCTTTTACCCGTTCAAAGTAGCTTAATTATACGTGACCCAAAAGGAAAATGCAATGTTGGCCATCCTTCTCATTCTTCTCCGAGGGGTTGTGTGGTTTAGTGTCGGATGTTTTTTCTTTATGTTTGTTCTCTTAGTTCGAAATACCTTTCTCCCCCGTTATCCTTATGAGATCTCGCTTGAAAAAATGGGTCTTCCGGGGGAAGAGGTTCATTTTAAAAGTCGAGACGGACTGTTACTTTCAGGGACACTTCTCATTTCCAAAAGAGAGAACCCTTGGATGGTGCTCTGTCACGGCGTGGGTGCGAACCGATACGACCTCATTGGAATCGCAAAGTTTTTATACGACGAAGGCTCCTTCAATCTTTTCCTCTTCGACTTTCGAGGCCATGGCAAGAGTAAAGGATGGGCCACTTCCTTTGGTTACCATGAGCAGAAAGATCTTTTGGGGGCACTGGACTATCTCGACGGTCAAAAGGAGACTTCCCATCGTTACGGTCTTTATGGAATTTCAATGGGGGCTTCCGTAGGGATTCTTGTGGCCGTGAAGGATCCAAGAATTCTTGCGCTTTGCCTCGATTCCCCCTTTGTGGATTTAGCGGAAAGTATGGCAATTCATTTTCGTCTTCTTTACCCACTCCCAAAATTTCCATTTCTCACCCTGGCGTATTTATCCTACAACATAAGGTTTCTAACGGACATCCGTCAGGTTTCACCGATCCACGTTGTCCATCACATTGCTCCAAGGCCCCTTTTCATCATCAATGGGAGCGCAGATGATCGGATGACGTCTGCGCGGGCGAGAGCGCTTTACGAAAAAGCGCATGAGCCGAAGCGACTGTGGCTTATCCCCGGGGCTGGACATTTGGAGGGAATGGCCGTCGCACCTACCGAGTATCAACGAGAAGTGCTTCGCTTTTTCCGGAAAGCTTTGGCGCCTGTGCTGGTAGAGGAGAAGAGGTGAAGGGAGGAAAGATGGATTTTATCGAGAGGTTTAAGCGGTTTACAACAGCGGATTTCATCTGTAGTTACTTTGCCAAGTTTAGCGCTGGCTTTGGGTTGGGTCTCCTTGTGGGCGGTCAAGGAGTGTGGGGGTGGTTTTTGATTTTTTTGGCGGTCGTGATCGGAGTGCAGGCCGAAATTAAATTTTGGCGTAACTAATTTCTAAGATTAGAGTTAAAAATTCTTTGCCTTCTAAAAACAAGAGAGGTATTGACTTCTTTCTCCACTTTTTGTAAAATAGTTCTTTCAATCGGAAGACCCTTGTGAAAACCATTGATGTCTCTTCAGTGAATCAAACCTTTTGGAAAAAGTCACCCCAGGAGATTCTCCGGTGGGCGTTCGAGGAGTTTGGGGATAAAATCGCCCTCGCGTCCAGTTTTGGTGTGGAGGACGTCGCCCTCATTGATATCATGGTTAAGATCAATCGGAAGGCGCGTATCTTTACCCTCGATACAGGGCGTTTGAATGAAGAAACCTATGAGGTCATGGACCGCATTCGGGATAAGTACGGCATCGCGATCGAATCCTATTTTCCAGATTCACAGAAGGTCGAGGCCCTCGAACGGACAAAAGGTTTTTATTCTTTCCGGAAAAGTGTCGAAAATCGGAAGGAATGCTGCGGGATCCGGAAGGTGGAACCGCTGGGACGGGCCCTTTCCACGTTGGATGCATGGATCACGGGTCTTCGGCGTGCACAATCTGTCACGCGCACGGACATTGCCAAAGTGGAGATCGATGCGGTCCACCACAATATGATCAAGGTGAATCCCCTGGCCGATTGGTCTGAAGAACAGGTCTGGGAGTATGTCAAAGGGAACCAGGTCCCTTATAACAAACTCCACGACCAGGGATATCCGAGCATCGGTTGTTCCCCCTGCACCCGTGCCATCAAACCGGGAGAAGACATTCGGGCGGGACGCTGGTGGTGGGAAAATCCGGAACAAAAAGAATGCGGCCTGCATGTCCACGAGCCGGACGATAAGGGAAAACAGAGGTAATGGAGGAAAGATGCGACGTAAAAGTTTGTTCGTTTTCTTAGGGCTCATCGTACTTCTTGGAACGGGATGTGGCGTTTCAAAAGAAAAGTACATGAAATTGGAAGATGAAAAAAAAGAACTTGAACAGAGCGTGAATCAGCTGACAAGAGAAAAAGAAGACCTCGCCCGTTATAGTGAGGAGCTTCAGATGGAAAACCGACACCTTCTCCAAGAACGGTCGGTCAAGCAACCGCCCCAGGAAGAGGGAATGGCTCCAGGAGCATCGGCCTCTGAAGAGTCACCGCTTAAATAAAGTTTCACTGACTCTTTCTTGTGGGTGGATACCGGATGAGAGGTGCCCATGAAAGAGGTTATCCGGATCTGGCAGGAAGTGGAGTTCCAGGAAGCTGAAAAGCACCTTCTGATTGCAGGGGATACGGTCGGAGATTGCGCCACTTGCCGTTGCCTCGGGATTGACTACGGAAAGACCCACTGCCCTGAGTGCAAGACCGAATTTAAATATGTGACGAGCCGCCGCATCGAAAGCCATCCGGGTGAATCGTTCCGCATCGTCAGACGCTTCAAAGAAAAACGTCCCGATCTTATTTTTATCGACTACACGGATTATAAGCAACTTTCCGGGAAGTTGAAGGGAAGGAGCTTGCTCGCCTAACGTGTTCGATGCCGTTCACATTTTGGGTCCAGACGGCCCCCTCGCCCAGGCCCTTTCCCATTATGAATACCGCACTGTCCAGTTGGAAATGGCAAAGGGAGTCCAAGCCTCCCTCTCCTCAGGGAGACATCTTGTGGTGGAGGCAGGAACGGGTGTGGGGAAAAGTTTTGCGTATCTTATTCCTGCGATCGCCTATGCCCTCCAACAAAAAAAGAAAGTCATCATTTCCACCCACACCATTAGCCTCCAAGAACAGCTGATCCAGAAAGACATCCCGATGCTTGCACAGGTGCTCCCGGCGCCGTTTCGGGCAGTACTCGTCAAGGGTCGGGGAAATTATATTTCTCTCCGCCGACTCAAGCGTGCGGTCGAGCACTCCTTCGATCTTTTCGAGAAAGACGAATCTGTCGAAGCCTTAGGGAGAATTCTCGAGTGGTCGACCCTCACGCAGTCGGGTTCTCTTCAGGACCTGCATGAAAAGGCCCATGAGGAGGTGTGGGATAAAGTGGTCTCCGATGCGGACAATTGTCTCGGGAAAAAGTGTCCCACCTACAGACAATGTTTCTTTTTCTCCGCAAGGCGTAGGATGGAGGAGGCGGATCTCCTCATCGTGAACCATCACCTTTTCTTTTCAGACCTTTCCCTCCGTCGTGGAGGTCTTTCGTTTTTGCCGAACTATGACGCCGTCATCTTCGATGAAGCACATACCCTGGAGCAGGTGGCTGCAGAGCATATGGGTTTTGAACTTTCCAACAGTCAAATCCGTTTTCTTCTCGACAGCCTCTTGAATGCAGAAGGGACAAAGGGTTTTCTGATTTCCTTTGAAGATCCCGCGACACGAAAATGGGTCCAGACGGCTCGGAAAGAGCTTCAACGATTTTTTAAGGAGATTGAGGAGTATCTCAAAGAGTTTCCTGAAGCCAGGAGGGTGCGTCAAGGGGGACTCTTTTCAGAAACCCTCGTCGAGGTGTTCAGAGAGATTCGGGATTCCCTGGGGAAGGCCCTTAAAGAGGCACGCAACAAAGAAGAAGAACTCGACATCCAGTCCTATCGGAAGCGGTGCGAGGCGATCGCTTTCTCTCTTGAATGCTTCTTAAAGCAGGATCTCGGGAAAACTGTGTATTGGGTGAGCCGTTCCAAGCATCGATTCAAGAAAATCACACTCCATGGTGCACCGATTCACTGCGGCGAGATTCTGGAAGAGGAACTGTTTCAGAAAGTACGCAGCGTCATCATGACCAGCGCCACCCTTTCCACCGAGGGAAATTTTACTTACTTTAAGGATCGTCATGGCATCCGGACCTCCGATGAAATGCTTCTCGGTTCTCCTTTTAATTACCGGAAACAGGTGACCCTCCGGATTCCGGTCGGGATGCCGGACCCCGCCGATTACGAGCGGTTTAGAGACTATGTCTTTACGAGAGTTCGGGAGAGACTGAAAGAGTTCGACGGAGGGGTCTTTGTGCTTTTTACAAGCCACCGGTTGATGCGAGATGTCTATTCTCTTCTAAGACCTTTTCTGGAAGAGAAGGGGCTTCGCTCTTTTCAACAGGGGGAATCCTTGAGTCGGCATGAAATGTTGGAGGCGTTTAAGGCGGATGGGAATTCGGTCCTTTTCGGGACAGACAGTTTCTGGCAAGGGGTGGATGTACCGGGAAGGGCCTTAAGCCAAGTCATTATTACCAAGCTCCCTTTTTCCGTTCCGGACCATCCGATGATCGAAGCGCGCATCGAGGAGTTGGAGGCGAGAGGAGAGGATCCTTTTCTTACGTACACGCTTCCCGAAGCGATCCTTAAACTCAAGCAAGGCTTTGGAAGGTTAATCCGCACGCAAACGGATCGAGGAAGCGTTGTGATTTTGGACGACCGCATCCTCCGTAAGCCCTATGGACTACGGTTCCTGAAATCGCTTCCGGAGTGTGAACTTACGATCGGTTGAGGAAAGGTGCACGTTGAATGCCCGCCCTCCTTGAAAGTAAACTTCTTGAAGGACGCAACGAAAAGCAGATTGAGGCGGTAACCCACGCGGTCGGCCCCCTCCTCATCATTGCAGGAGCGGGGACAGGAAAGACCTCCGTCATCACGCGCCGCATCGCTTATCTCATCGCCGCAAAAAAGGCCAAACCCGAGGAGATTCTTGCGCTGACCTTTACCGAGAAGGCGGCATCGGAGATGGAGGAACGGGTCGATCTCCTCGTCCCCTACGGCTACACCGAGACATGGATTTCGACCTTTCATGCCTTTGGAGACCGGATTCTTCGGGAATGCGCCCTTGAAATCGGCATTTCTCCAGACTTCCAGGTGTTGACCAGGCCGGAACAGATCATTTTTTTCCGTGAGCGTCTCTTTGAACTTCCTATCGATTACTATCGACCCCTCAGCGACCCGACCAAATTCATCGACGCGCTTCTCACGGTCATCAGTCGTGCCAAGGATGAGGATGTGAGCCCCGAAGCCTACCTCGCGTATGCAGAATCCCTCAGAAAAAAATCGAAAAAAGAGCCGAAGGACCCGGCCCTCGAAGAAGAAAGCCAAAAGACCCTTGAGATCGCAAAACTTTACGAGGTTTACCAGAAACTTCTGTTTAAAGAAAAGAAGGTTGATTTTGGAAATCAGGTGTACCTTGCCCTTGAACTCTTCCGCAAACGTCCCTCGGTCCTTAAGCGGTATCGTGCGCGGTTTAAATACATCTTGATTGATGAATTCCAGGATACGAATTTTTCCCAGTTCCAGCTGGTCAGACTGCTCGCATCCCCGAAAAACAATATTACCGTTTGCGGCGATGATGATCAGTCGATTTATAAATTCCGGGGTGCGGCGATCAGCAACATCCTCGGTTTTCTCGACCATTATCCGGAGGCGAAGCAGGTCGTCCTCACAAGGAATTACCGTTCCACCCAAAGGATTCTTGACCAGGCCTATCGGCTCATCCGCTACAATAACCCCGACCGGCTCGAGGTCCGGAGCCAGGTGGACAAGCGTCTTCAGGGTGAACCGGGCGGTCAACCTGTGGAACACTGGCACTTTGATACCGTTTCGACAGAAGCAGACGAGGTGACCCGTTTCATCGAGCGCCGGGTTCAAAAGGAAAGGATGGCCTATGAAGATTTCGCGATTCTCGTCCGGAGCAATAACGATGCGGACCCTTTCTTGCGGGCCTTCAATATGCGCAATATCCCCTGGCGTTTCACAGGAAATCAGGGGCTCTATCAGCGGGAGGAGGTGAGAATCGCAATCTCATTTCTGCGCCTCATGGCGGATGTGAATGATAGTCTGAATCTTTTCCATCTGATGAGTTCCGAGGTGTGTCTCTTCGATATGTTGATCCTCAATCAATTGTCAACGCTGGCGCACAAAAGGAACCGGTCCCTTTTCTCCATTTTGAAGGAATTTCCATCCCTTGAATTCGAAGGAGTGACGCAGGAGCATCGTTTGGCAGGAGAGAAGGTTGTCGAGGAACTAGAGTCTTACCTCCGCAAGTCACGGTCGCTTACAACGGGACAACTCCTTTATGATTTTTTAAAAGGGTCGGGATACCTCTCCAAATTAAGCCGGGAGGAAAGTGTTGTATCGGACGCGAAACTTCAAAACCTTGCCCGGTTTTTTGAACTCGTCCGAAATTTTGAAACCCTTTCGAAAGAGGACCGGGTGAGCCGCTTTGTCACCCACCTCGATATGCTCATGGAGGCGGGGGATGACCCTGCCGTTGCGGAGGCGGAGATCGATCTTCCCGCGGTGAATGTCCTGACGGTTCACAAGGCCAAGGGATTGGAGTTTCAGGTCGTGATCCTCGTCGGTCTTGTGATGGGCCGATTCCCATGGCCTCATCGTCGGGATCCCATGGAATTGCCAGAATCCCTTGTGAAAGAGATTCTTCCGGTGGGTGATTTCCATGTCCAGGAAGAACGGCGACTCTTCTATGTGGGGATGACACGGGCTAAAAAGGAACTGATCCTCACCTCCTCACGCGATTATGGGGGAAAGAGTACCCGCAAGGTGAGCCAATTTGTTCTTGAGGCGCTCGACCTGCCGAAAGAGAGTGTTTCTCTCAAAAGGAGTTCTCCGCTTGAAGTGCTCCATCGTTCCGAGGTGAAGGAATCCTCTCTGGCGGTCGAACTGCGGAAGATCGGGGAAGAAGAACTCTTGACGTTGAGCCACTATCAGATCGACGATTATCTCAGTTGTCCTCTCAAGTATAAATATGTTCACATCCTCCGGATTCCTGTCACCCAACACCACACGGTCATCTATGGTCGGGCGATTCATGCCGCCGTTGAAGCCTATTACCGTGCGCGTCTCGAGAAGCGACCTTTCACCGAAAAAGATCTGGTGAAAACTTTTGAAGAAGCGTGGGCCAGCGAGGGGTTTCTCTCCCGCGAGCATGAGGAACGCCGGCTCGCCACAGGCCGTGAGGTCCTCCGCCGCTTCACTCTTGAAGAAGACCAAAAAAAGCTTCTTCCGACCGCCGTTGAAAAAGAGTTCAGATTTGTCCTCGAAAAGGATAAGATCATCGGCCGGTGGGATCTCGTTTATGAGACAAGGGAAGAAGTGATCGTTGCGGATGTCAAGACAAGCGAGATCCGCACGCAGGAACGGGCGGATGAAAGGACAAAAGAAAGTCTTCAACTTTCGATCTACGCCTTGGCGTACCAGAAGGTTTTTGGGAGATTGCCTGACCGGGTGGAACTCAGATTTTTGGAATCGGGACTCCTCGGGAGAGGCACCCGTACCGAGGAGGATCTGGGAAAAACGATGGGTAGAATCAAAGAAGCTTCCCGGGGCATCCGGGCGCGTGACTTTACCCCGAAGCCTGCCTATCAGGTCTGCCGTTATTGCGCTTACCGGGAGATCTGCCCCTATGCGATACGAGGGTAAGATGAAAAAAGCCGGGTGGGCTTTTGTCTTTTTCTTTCTCATCCCGACCGTTGCCTTTGCAGGGATTCCGAATTTCCACGAAGTGGAAGAGGGTTTTTTCCGAGGGGGTCAACCTGAAGAAGCGGAACTTCAGGTGCTTAAGACCTTGGGATTCCGGACGGTCGTCTCGTTGAGAAACGAGGGACGTCTCATCCGGTGGGAAAAAGGCCTTGTCGAGAAAAACGGGATGGTTTTTGTCAGCATTCCGATGACCTGGCGAAAAAGTCCCACGCGGGAACAGATTCAACTCTTTCTCGAAGTCATGAAGCAACCGGAACGGAGACCTCTTTTCCTCCACTGTCGAGAGGGACGGGACCGGACAGGGGCGATGGTCGCTCTCTACCGGATCGCCCAAGAAGGACGATCCGCGAAGGAGGCCTATGCAGAAGCAAAACGGTTCGGCTTTCGGGAAGGGGCCATTCCTCTCAAACGATTCATCCTCGTCAAGGCGAAGACATTCGGGAGTGAGAAAACAGCACCCCTTTTAGAGCCGTTTTCAATCCTCGCATCCCTTTTTTATCTGTTCGAGGGAGCTGCGGCCCTTATGAGTTGTTGGGGAGGGATCCTTTGTGTGAAACGGCCCAATCTTGTGATCCAAATGCAAAAGAACTTCTATGAAATGATCAATTGGCGACTTTCGCCCGTTTCGTTGGAAAAGGAACTTCGCAATACCCGGATCATGGGAGGAATACTGTTACTCAGTTTTTTTCTGCTCGTGATTTCGCTCTTTATCTTTTCTATTTAAAAAATTCCCTTAAGGAGCCTTCGACCTTTGGCGCAATCTCTTCCCAATCCGCAGCCATGTCTTTCCCGACCGAAATAAAATTGTTGAGGACGAAGAGGGTTTTCACGCCAGGAATTTGAAAAAGTCTCTTCGCCAACGGCGAGTGCTCCGCCTGTTGGAGAGAGGCATAGGTTTCACTTTTTTCCACAAGTTTTCGGTTCAAGGTAAACTTCATGCTGTTCGGATTGGGGGTCGGTTCGACGAACACATCGATCGGTTCCTGACCGGACATAAAATTCTCCTTTCTCTCTGAGGAACTTTATTGTATCATAGAGACACTCCATTGAAAAGATTAAAGCTCATCCTTTTTCTTATTTTCCTAATTTTTGTTGTGGGTGTGGCAAAGGATCTCTTTTTGCAACTTCTCCTTCAAAACGGTATCACGCAGGCCACGGGGTTACGGACTTCCGTCGCGACCCTCCACTTCTCCCTCCTTTCTTCCCATGCGGAGGCCAAGGAGATTCTCCTTTACAACCCGAAGGATTTCGAGGATCCCATTTTCGCCCGGATTTCCGATCTTTTCTTTGAGATCGATCCTTTGGCGCTCCTCAAAGGGGAGCCCCATTTTTTAGAAAGCCAGTTTGTGCTTGAAGAGCTATTTCTTATCAAAAACCGGTCGGGTGTCAGCAATGTGGCTCGTCTCATGAATACTGTTTCTCAAAGGGGAGGGGAGGGGAAGACCCCTCTGCAGATTGATCGACTCGATTTTGCGGTCTTAAGGATCATCACCAAAAATTATCAAACGTCTCCCCCCACCGTTCGGGAATTTTATCCCGATATTCACCATGAGCGATTGGAGGGCCTTCAGGGTCTTCGGGCGGCTGTCCATGGGGTTCTGTCAAAGACACTCACGCACCCCAGTGTGTCTTCTCTTGCCGCAACCGAGTTCGGCGATCTTCAGGAGAAACGGTAAGATGGAAAAGCATCCCATCGTCCTCGATCTCGAAACACAGAAGCTTTTCAGTGAGATCGACCGGGGCAAGCGGCATCTTTTGAGGGTTTCCGTGGTAGGCGTTTACGATTACGGACAGAAGAACTATTTTATTTTTGAGGAGAAAGAGATCTCAAAGCTTGAACCTTTTTTGCAGCAGGCCTCTTTTTTGATCGGATTCAATATACGAGAGTTCGATCTGGCGGTCTTGAAACCTTACCTCATTTCTTCCCTGGACCATATCCCGATCATCGACCTTCTGGAGGAGATTGAGCAGGTGAGGGGGCATAAAGTCAGCCTGCAGAGTGTCGCCCAGGCGACCCTCAAAGAAGGGAAAAGCGGTTCTGGACTGGAAGCGGTCCAGCTCTTTAAAGAGGGGCGGATGGAGGAGCTGAAGCGGTACTGTCTGGATGACGTACGGATCACGAAAGAGGTCTACGAATACGGAAAGAGGGAGGGAAAGGTCTATTTTTTCTCCAACCGCGACTGGCAGACACATGAAATTAGCGTAAACTGGGGATCCAAGATCCCCGTCTTAGGAGACAAAGGATCGTTCCCTTCAACCCTTTTCTGATTTACTGAAAAGAGAATAATCTTTAACCTTTTTATTTTAAACAGGTTAAAGA
>Ga0105164_10001872_pt1 | contig 13258 bp, 15 predicted proteins | sample VDWuncwatermetaG_FD_89674 | JGI IMG/M metagenome (GOLD analysis project Ga0105164, IMG submission 89674) | Wastewater microbial communities from Netherlands to study Microbial Dark Matter (Phase II) - VDW unchlorinated drinking water | ecosystem: Environmental > Aquatic > Freshwater > Drinking...
CGGTAATACCACGGTGCCGCGCACCATCTGATCTGACTTCTTTGTGTCGACGCTCAATAAGAAATGCAGATCAACTGACTCGTCAAATTTCGGCTGGACCATCTTCTTCAAAAGACTGACAGCATCTTTAAGCTGGTAGGTCTTATTTCTATCGATTTTCTTTTCGGATTCCTTATATCTTTTACTGCGCTCTTTCATAGCTTACCTAACCCTCTACTTGGATACCCATGCTTCTGGCGGTTCCAGAAATAATTTTAATTGCCTCGTCCATATCGCGAGTATTTAAATCTTGCATTTTCTGTTTAGCTATTTCCTCGACCTGTTTTCTTGTTACCTTCCCGATAATTTCTTTTCCAGATATCCCGGACGCCTTAGCGAGGTTAGCCGCGCGCTTTAATAATATAGAGGAAGGAGGACTCTTAATGATAAACGAGAAGGTCCTGTCTTCGTATACGCTGATTACTACCGGTAGAATTAATCCATCCCTACCCTTTGTCTGATCATTGAATTGTTTACAAAACTGCATGATATTCACACCATGTTGACCCAGCGCAGGGCCGACCGGTGGTGCAGGATTCGCCTGGGCCGCGGGAACATGTAATTTTATTTGTGCTTTTATCTTCTTTGCCATAGTTAAATTTTTTCTACCTGCCAATACTCCAGTTCAACCGGGGTAGCCCTGCCAAATATAGAAACGCTGACCTTTAGCTTTCCCTTTTCAGGATGAATCTCATCTATTGTGCCGTTAAAATTCTCGAATGGTCCTTCGTTAACTCTGACTGCCTCTCCTTTTTCAAAGACAATCTTGGGACTGGGTTTTACATGCGTTGATTCTGTTCTTTTTAAGATATTATTTACTTCTTCGGGTGGTAATGGCATGGGTTTTTTCCCCAAGCCGATAAATCCGGTAACTCCGGGGATTGATTTTATAAAAAGGTAGGTTTGTTCGTTAAGGTCCATTTCCACAAGCAGGTAACCCGGAAAGAATTTTCTTAGCGAAATCTTCTTTTTTCCCATTCGGACTTCAGAAACCTGCTCAGTAGGGATGATCACCCTGTTGACTAATTCCTGCATCTTATCAGCGGAAACTCTATTCTCCAAGGCAGCTTTTACCTTGTCCTCCAAGCCAGTCTGCGTATGAACCACATACCAATTTTTCATTTAAACACCACGCTTAAAATTTTAGAAAGTATCAGGTCAACCGTGCCAATATAGATAGCCATCATTGCTGTTATTACAATAACCACCAGCGTTGCTCCGATTAACTCCTGACGGCTCGACCAGGCAACCTTACCTAATTCCAGCTTAACTTCGTTTATAAAAGTTAACGGTTTGTTTAAAATATTCATTCTTTGGCTTTTGTTTCTTTTGTCCCTTACCAGCATTTTACAGGGGCGGAGGGACTTGAACCCCCAGTTCTGGTTTTGGAGACCAGTGGTTTACCAGTTAACCGACACCCCTAAAAACGCCTAGTTTTTAAAAAAGTGCAGGATTTATAAAACGCGTGCCATTAACCTATTCCCATATTTTATTTAATTTCTTTATGGAGTGTGTGTTTATGGCAGAACTTGCAATATTTGCTCGTTTCTAATCTGTCCTGGTGCGTTTTTTTATTTTTGGTATCGGTATAATTTCTGTTTTTACAAATAGTGCATTCTAGTGTTATAATTTCCCGCATCTTCGGCTCTCACTTAAATTATTTAGTTGCTATTAAAAGCTGGAGACGGGAATCGAACCCGTGACCCCGTCCTTACCAAGGACGTGCTCTGCCGACTGAGCTACTCCAGCAGTAGGATCCGCCCGTCCGGCTCTGTCGTACAAAATTAGCTTTAAAACCTTAAAAAAGTAAAAACTCCCCACTAAGAATTTTACTCAAATTCTTTTTTTTATTTTTAATTGCTTCTATATAGGAGAAAAGTTAGTTTGAGCTTGAAGCAAACTTAGAGTCTACGCTAAATTTATCCCTTTGTCAATGATTTTTTTTGTTTTTTTGACAAATTGATGAAATCGGCTAAAGAGAGGTCTTCGGGGCGGGTATTTGGACTTATACTATTTTCCTGAAAAAACATATCCAATCTCTTTTGAGGGATTACGTATTTTAAACTGTTTCTTAAGGTCTTCCTGCGCTGATTAAATGCTGAACGAATAATCTTAAAAAGCCTGCGCTCATGGCTTTGTGTTAAAGCTTGGTTATCTTTTATTGATAAAGATATAAATGCCGAGTCTACATTTGGCTTGGGGAAAAAGCAATTTCTGTTTATAGTAAAATGGATTTTGGGAACTGCGTAATATTGCACAAAGCAACTAAACGAACTGTAATCTTTCCCCCCTTTTATTGCGATAATCCTCTTTGCGAACTCCTTTTGCACAGTTAGATAAACAGTGTCGATTACGCTTCTATTATTAATTAGATGCTCCAATATGGGTGAAGTTATATAATAAGGTATATTGCCGATTACTTTCAGTCTCTTATTAAGCTTGGAGCTTATCAACTTTAGATTTACCTTTAAGAAATCCTTATTAATAACCTCAATATTTTTATACTCGCGAAGATTGGTTTTTAACAACTCGCTTAGTTTTTTGTCAAGCTCAACCGCAAATACAAACCCGGCAGTTTTGGCGATTAGGCCGGTTAACTCCCCCCTGCCAGGACCAATCTCCATGATGATATCCGAACTGTTTATGCCGCAGGTGGTAATAATATTTCTTTGGATATTATTATCAATTAAAAAGTTTTGGCCTAATCTTTTCTTTGGTTTAATCTGCATCGGATAGCAACTTTTATTGCCTCGACTAGACTTGAAGGATCAGCCTTATTCGATCCGGCAATATCAAAAGCAGTGCCGTGTAACGGGGATGTACGTATAAACGGAAGTCCTAACGTAAGGTTTACGCCATATCGATTACCCAGAAGTTTTAATGGAATTAATGCCTGGTCGTGATACATCGCAAACACGCAATCATATTTATTTTTTTGTGCCTCGGATATAGCGGTTTCTGCGGGTTTCGGACCATCAACAAAGATGCCACGAGCGGCAAGTTTTTTAAGTACCGGCTTTACAATATCATTTTCCTCATCCCCAAGCAGGCCATTGTCAGAGGCATGTGGATTAACTCCACAGGCAACCATACGCGGATTATTTATATTAAATATTAATCGCAATGATTCGTAGGTCAAGCGTATCGTGGCATAAATACTTTTCTTATCTAACTTAGAACTTACTTCGCGCAAGGGAATATGACGTGTTAAAAGCACAAATCTTAATTTTCGATTTAATAGCATCATTACAGGCCAAGACCCCTTAAATGTCTGGGCGAAGAATTCAGTGTGCCCGGAAATATTAAAGCCTGCAAGATTAATTGATTCTTTAGATATGGGGCAGGTCACAAGACAATCAAATACACCCTGTTTTATCAAGTCGGTCGATTTCTTAAGGTATTCCATAGATGCCCGCCCGTACTCTGCCTTGATTTTACCGAAGGAAAACCTTCTCTGGCTTACATTATTTAAATCCAAAAGTTTTAAAGATGACTTAAAGCCTAAGATTTTTGCCGCCTGTTTCATGACCCAGGCGTCACCGATAATAGTAAGATCGGCTATCCCGCGTAAAGCTTTAAGCGCCAAAATGGTAATAAGCGGCCCGATCCCCGATGGGTCTCCTATAGTTATTCCGACTTTAGTCCTATAGGATCTTGACATAAGAATTTTTCCTGATTTCATTTAACCATTTATCTAACTCATCCTGGGATTTTTGCTCAAAAATAAAAGTGCTTATTCGCTCCTGTGCCTGAACAAGGCTCTCTTTGTGCGCAGGGATAATCTTATTCAATACGATGATATAATAACTGCTATCGATTAGAACCGGAGGAGCCACCTCTTGTGGATTTAATTTAAACACTGCATCCTCAATTTCTTTGCGCAACTGTCCTGTGCTTCCGCCAACCATTCTATTAACAGATAAAGAATATTCTTTGGCCACTTCTTCTATGGTCTTCTGGCCTTTCTTTAAATTATTATAAATAGTGTTGGCTAACTTTGCGTCTTCTACCGTCAATGAATCGAATTCCCGCTCTTCGTCCAAAACAAACTCGGAGGAATGTTGTTTGTAAAATTCCGTTACCTCCCCGGGCGTGACTATGATCTTTTTTCTGATCTTTGAATCGATAACAGAAAAAACCATAAACTGCTCCTTGATCTTAGTTTCTATATCGGCCTGGGTTATTCCTTGTTTTACAAGCGCGTTTTGAAATTCCGTATCGGTTTGATAGCGCTTCTTAATGTCGTTTATTTTTTGCTTTACCCTAGATTCATCAATAATCAAGCCTTCCTTCTTAGCCTCTTGTAAAACGAGCCGGTCGGAAATCAACCTATCCAACAAATCCAGCTTCATCGATTGAATCTTACTTTCCAGCTCCTTTCCGCTATATTCGGCAGAAAGTTGAATCCTGGTAAAGTTAATAAACTCGTTGAGGTCCTTATCAGTAATCACGTCATTATTAACAATAGCAACAATTTTATCCTGATCGTAAGATTCGCATACTCCCTGCATCATAAAAGCGAATAAGCCTACCAACAAAATAAACGGTATCAAGTGACTTTTATTTGTTTTAGCCATTTGCAATTTTTACCTGTCTAAAGTTAACGATTGATTCTTTTAATAGTCGGCAATACAAATCAAAACCAACCGCACTAATAAAACCGTGTTGTTCTACGCCCAAAAGATTTCCCGCTCCCCTGATCTCTAAATCTTCCATAGCAATATTAAAACCAGCGCCCAATTGAGTATTCTCCTCTAGCGCCGCAAGTCGTTTTTTAGCATCACTAGCCAGGCAAGCGTTTTTGGGTATTACAAAATAAGTATAAGCCGCACGGTTAAACCTGCCAACCCTGCCGCGCAGCTGATGCAGGTCCGAAAGGCCAAAAACGTGGGCATTATTTATAATAATCGTATTCACATTAGGAATATCTATCCCTGACTCAATTATCATAGTACACAATAGTACACTTATATCCCCTTTTAGGAAATCTAACATTACGCCTTCCAGCGTCTTGGCAGACATCTGGCCGTGCGCAACCCCTATTCTAGTCCCTAGGGGTAAGATTCTTACAAGTCTTCCCTTAATCTTATCAATATCATTCACGTGGTTATGAACAAAGAAGACCTGGCCTTTTCTATTCAGCTCCTTGATTATCGCCTGTTGGATCAAATCATCGTCATATTCTACCACAATTGTTTTAATCGGCAACCTATTTTGAGGCGGAGTATTAATCAGAGATAGATCCTTAGCTCCCATAAGACTCATATATAACGTACGCGGAATCGGAGTAGCGGTTAAAGTTAATACATCAGTGGATAGGCGTAAAGCCTTTAGCCTCTCCTTTGCCTTTACTCCAAAACGCTGCTCTTCATCGATAATCACAAGACCTAAATCCTTAAAAACAACATCAGGGGACAATAATCTGTGTGTCCCGATTACAATATCTACGCTCCCTAGCGCCAATCCATGAATAATTTCTTTCTGTTCCTTCTGCGTCTTAAACCTGGAAAGCGTAAGGATATTTACCGGAAATTTCTTAAGCCTTTGGCTGAAATTATAACAGTGCTGCTCTGCTAAAATAGTGGTTGGTACTAGATATGCAACCTGCTTATTATCCATTAGTGCCTTAAATGCCGCGCGCATCGCTACCTCGGTTTTTCCGTAACCAACGTCGCCGCAAAGCAACCTATCCATAGGCTTGTTGGACTGCATATCCTTTTTAACTTCCATAGTGGATTTTAATTGTCCGGGGGTTTCAGAGTAAGGGAATCCTTTCTCGAATTCTCGCTGCCAGTCATTATCCTCGGAAAAGGCAAACCCGCCGAGGCTAGATCTGATTGCCTCTAAAGACAACAGCTCCCAGGCGAGCTTCTGGACCGCCTTCCTTGCCCTTTTCTTGGTACGCAACCACTCTTTTGAGCCCAGACGGTAAAGTTTAGGCCTGCGCGCCTCGAAACTAATATATTTCTGCACCAGGTGCATCGATTCGACAGGCACATATAATTTTTCCTTCAAATCGTATTCAATTACCAGATGGTCTTTAGGCTCGTCGGAGACTTTTATTTTTTGTAAACCCAGAAACCTACCTATGCCATATTGATTATGTACTACAAAATCACCTGTCTCCAAATCCAGGAAGCTTTCCAAAGGAAATTCTTCTTTGAAGGGAAGTGATTTTAAATGATGGGACTTTTTAAAAGGAAGGATAATCGCTATCTTATGCGCCCATAGGGGCAGGCCATTTTCGGGGTTAAAGCTTTTTATAGAGGAGATTTTATCGCTATCGAGCTCGATACGGATGGGTAGCTCAAAGGCAAAAGGAAAAATGTCGATGATACCGCCGCGGCGGGAAAAATCGCCTTCTTCTATTACCTGTTCCTGACGGTTGTAACCGAATTCTACAAGGGTGGCAAGTAAATACTCTAAATCAATAGCTTCGTTGATGTATATCTTTAAAGATTTAAACATCGAAACCTAAACCCGGGATTTTTTTCCCGGCCAGGCCAGCACTAAAGGTGAAGCGATGTAAATTGTAGAATAAACACCGGAGATAAAACCTACAAACAGGGCGAATGCGAAGTTGCTTAAGACCTCTCCCCCGTAAAACAGAATCGCCAGTACCACCAGTAAAGTTACGCCAGTAGTAAGCAATGTCCTGCTTAAGGTTTGGTTTACGCTTAAATTGATTAACTCTGCAAGGCTTGTTTTCTTAGCCAGGCGGCTATTCTCTCTGACGCGGTCATATATAACAATCGTATCATTGATAGAATAACCTGCAATAGTCAAAAAGGCAGTGATTGCAAGCAGGTCAATCTGCCTTCCGGTTATGACCATAAATCCAAAAGCAACCAAAACGTCGTGTAAGAGCGCAACCACGCCCGCCACGGCAAAATTAATATGTTTAAATCTAAAGGCCACGTAAATCAAGATACCTATCATAGACCAGAATAAGGCAAACATGGCCTTGGTTTTAAGATGTTTACCAGCAGCAGGCCCTACGCGTTCTATGCGCAACACCTGAATATCCTGTTCAGGGAAAGATTCCTTTAATTTATCGGTAAGCAGGCTACTGTTATCTTCGGTAGTCTTGATTAAAACAACCCTGGGATTATCCTTGAACTGTTGTATTGAGGCATCAGTCAAATTCAAACTTCTCAATAGTTCCCTTATCTTATCTACTGAGGGTGGGTTCTTAAAGCTATACTCTTGAAGTTGCCCTCCTATAAAATCAATACCGTATACCTGCTTGCCTTTCTTAAAACATGCTATGAGGCCTACAGCAATAATAATAACAGAAACAACGTAACATATCTTTCTTTTGGAGATAAAATCAAATTTGGTCTCTTTAATTAAGCGCAGCATTGCCAGAGTTTTAAGGATACCCAGCTGTAATAATAGCTCAAAGATCGTACGGGTGACCACTATGGCGGTGAACATACTGGCAAGTAAACCTATGGTCAAGGTTACGGCAAATCCGCGGATCGGCCCTGTGCCGAATTGAAAAAGCAGGAAAGCGGCAATCAAAGTAGTCATATTGGAATCAAGGATCGCGGAAAACGCTTTTCCGTAACCATTAGCAATCGCCGCGCGCAAGGATTTCCCCGAAGCAATCTCTTCTCTTATGCGCTCATTAATAAGCACGTTTGCGTCAACAGCCATACCTAATGACAAAGCAATACCGGCAATACCTGGAAGAGTCAAAGTTGCAGAAACCCCCGGGAATAAAAATGGCAGCATCCCTAAGCCTCCTGAAATCATCAGTAAATTCAAGAAAAGAGCTATATCTGCAACAAAGCCAGCCAATAGGTAATAAATCACCATAAATGCAACAACACAAACCCAACCTATGATGGTTGCCTTGATCCCTTTATTAATGGAATCCTGGCCCAAAAGCGGGCCTATGGTCCTTTCTTCTTCTATATACATGGGGGCAGGCAATGCGCCAACACGCAAAACCAGTGCCAGGTCCTGCGCCTGTTCAATACTGAATCTGCCTGTAATTACTGCTTCACCCGAAGGTATTGCCTCTCTAATCCTTGGTGCGGATTGTATTTTTCCATCCAGGACTATTGCCAGTCTCTTACCTATATTATTGGCGGTTATATCTGCAAATTTCTTTGCGCCTATAGCGCTAAACTGTAAAGCAACTAATGGATCATTAAACTGGCTTTGGTCAAAACGAACACTGGCATTGATTAAGGCATCCCCGGCTAACACTGAAGGCTTCTCTAAAAGCATCGGCTCATTATCATCCTCGGAGACTTTATATTCGTAACCATCCGGCACCTGCCCATCAATAGCCTGCTTTAATTTATCAACGTCGTTTGAGACGAGCTTAAATTCAAGCATAGCGGTTTTGCCGATTAATTCGATTGCGCGCTCCCGATCCGTGACTCCCGGTAATTGCACGACGATCTCATCTTCGCCCTGCCTTTGTATTGAAGGCTCCCTTACGCCGAATTGATCTATGCGATTACGGATAACTTCCAAGGCACGATCAGCAGCATCTTCTTTGGATTTGCCCTCAAGGTGAGTAGTGTCAACTTTCAGCAAAAGATGCATGCCACCTTTTAAATCAAGGCCCAAATTTATCCTTTTATCTAGTGGGAAGGTAAAATAAACGCATACGCCTACAATTGCCAGAATCAATAAGATCTTGTAAAGGAGTTTTCTTTCCATATTTTTTTAATCCTTATTTTGAGCCGTCTGCCTTCTTAAGGTATGCGACGCAGTTCTTCTCTAATTCAATCTTTACATTCTCATCGATCCGGAGAACCAGAGTTTTGTCCTTAAGATTAACTATTGTCCCGTGTATTCCTCCTGTAGTAACTACCTCATCGTTTCTCTTTAAAGAATCAAGTATGTTCTTATGCTCTTTTTCTTTTGACTTCTGAGGCTTAATAATCAGAAAATAAAAAATAACAAATATCAGAACCAGTGGTAAAAGATTAAGAATCGGGTTTACCGTAGCGGATTGTGTCATTATTAATCCTCCATTTTTAAGGTTTTTTGATCAAACTCTTGACTGTCGGTGATAACTGTGCGCCGTTCTTCACCCATGCGGCAATTTTTTCTTTATTGATTTTTACCTCGCCGGTTTTGGGTGAATAAAAACCCAGTTCTTCGATGAACCTGCCGTCTCTTCCGCGCCTCTCATCGAAAACAGTTATGCGAAAATGTGGTTTTTTCTTGGGGTTCTTTCCGATCCTGCGTAACCTGATGTGTACTGCCATTTTTTAAAACCTCCTTTATTTGTTTTTAAACCTGCCACCTATCTTATAAAAAGATCAACAGGCAGCTAATATTTTTTTAATTTGTTATTGCTTCTATTAAAGCTCTGGCTTTATTGACTGATTCGGCATGCTCCCTTGCCGGTTGCGAGTCAGCTACAATCCCCGCCCCTGCCTGTATATAGGCAAAATCATCCTTAACTACAATTGTCCTAATGGTAATGCATGTATCCATATTCTGCGTAAAGCTAAAATACCCGACACAACCAGCATAGGGCCCGCGTTTTATATTCTCCAGTTCATCGATAATCTCCATAGCCCGTATCTTAGGGCTTCCCGCAACCGTGCCTGCAGGAAAACAAGCCTTCAGCGCATCGAATATACTATACCTTTTGTCCAGGTTAGCGCTGACCTCGCTGACCAGGTGCATTACATGCGAATACTTCTCGATATGCATAAAATCAGTGACCCTGACAGAGCCGGTTTTAGAAACCCTGCCCAGGTCATTCCTACCCAGGTCAACCAGCATTAAATGCTCAGCTTTTTCTTTTGCATCTCTAAGAAGTTCCTTTTCTAGCCTTCTATCTTCTTTCGGTGTTTGCCCGCGCGGCCTAGTACCGGCAATAGGCCTGGTCTGTATTACCCCTTCTTCACAGCGGACTAGCATTTCTGGTGAAGAACCAATAAGAGATACATCCTTTAATTTCAAAAAAAACATATAAGGTGAAGGATTGAGCTTTCTCAATCTCCGGTAAATATCAAAAGCGGGTCTTTTTACCTTTATTTTAAAACGCTGCGATAATACCGACTGAATAATATCCCCTTTTCTAATATAATCCTTAACTTTTTTTACCGAGGCCTTGAATTGGGCGGGGGTAAAATTAGAGGTAATCTTATTTTTATATGTTTCTGTCGAATACTCTCTGTTTCTTATAAAAACTGGACGGCCAAAATCTTTTTTTATACTTTCAATATCTTTTATTGCCTGGGCGTAAAGTTTCTTCTTATGTTTAATACTGATCTTTGTCCCCGATTTCGGAAGGACAACATTGACAACAATCTTAATTGTATGATTAACCCGATCAAAAATCAAGATATTATCGGTTAACATAAAAACGTAATCGAGTAGGTTTAGATCATCCTTATTCTTGTCCGGTATCTTCTCGAATAATCTTACCGCATCATACCCCATATAGCCGACAAGTCCGCCATAAAAACGAGGAAGGCCTTTTATTTGCGCAGGGTTATAACCCTGCATGATTTTCTTTATCTCATCAAGTGGCGTAGTTTCACTAATAAATGTACGCGTAATTCTTTTTTTAGGATAAGATATCTGAATCTTTCTTCCTTTGGCCTGGAATATCAAAGAAGGCATGCTCCCCAAAAATGAATAACGGGCTACCTTTTCTTGTCCCTCAACTGACTCAAGTAGGAACGAGTAATCATCCTGCTTGATCTTTAAAAAAGCGGATACCGGAGTATCTAGATCAGCATTAATCTGGCAGTAAACCGGAATAAGGTTATAATTATTGCTTAAAGCCAGGAATTCTTTAAACGACGGATAAACCATGATACCTCTTTATCTTATCTTTCTAAAGAAACAAGAGCGATTCCCCGTATGACAGGCAACCCCTAGCTGACGGACCTTGATCAGCAGGGCATCCATATCGCAATCATAAGCTATTGACTTTATAAACTGAAAATTTCCGGAAGTTTCACCTTTAACCCAATACTCCTTGCGTGAACGCGACCAATAACAGGTTTTACCTTCTTTTAAAGTTTTCTTAAGCGATAGTCTATTCATATGAGCGACCATCAAAACCTCCCCGGTTTTATAATCCTGGATTATTGCCGGGATCAATCCCTGTTTATCGAACTTGAGTTTCGGTAGAATTAGTTTAGATTTTTTCATTTTATCCCTTTTAAAGCTTATCATTTTTACTGCCTTACCGGAATACCGTTTGTTTTAAGATACTTTTTTACCTCAACTATAGAATACTCCCCGTAATGAAATATGGATGCTGCAAGGCAAGCGGAAGCACCAGTTTTTTGAAAAACATTAAGCAAATGCTTAGGCTCTCCCGCGCCACCTGAGGCAATAACCGGTATACTTACTGCATCGGAGATTCTTCTGGTTAGATCCAGGTCATAACCATCCTTGGTCCCGTCATAATCCATACTGGTAAGAAGTATCTCCCCGGCTCCTAAGCCCGCAACTTTTACAGCCCACTCTATAGCATCTAATTCTACGGGTGTCCTGCCGCCATTAATATATACCTTCCATGAATCATCTGTCTTCTTGGCATCGATGGCTACGGTAATACACTGACTCCCGAACCTGCGCGAGGCATCAGTTATTAACTCAGGATATTTGACTGCCGCAGTATTGATAGAAACCTTCTCTGCTCCGGCGTTTAGAAGGGTGCGGATATCCCCGACATCGCTAATACCCCCGCCTACGGTAAAAGGCGTAAATATATTTTTAGCGATTCTTTCGACCAGATCAAAAAGCGTTTTCCTTTTTTCAAAACTGGCAGTTATATCTAAAAAAACCAGCTCATCCGCCCCAGCCTGGTCATAAAACCTGGCGATCTCCACAGGGTCACCGGCATCCCTTAAACCCAAAAACTTCACCCCTTTTACAACCCGGCCTTCCTTTATATCCAGACAGGGTATTATGCGCTTGGTAAACATTATACAGACACTTATTTAGATTTGCCTTATTTAACCTTCTGATACAAATATTTCCTTAAAACATTCCAGGTCTTTTTTCCTACCTTGCCATCAACCGGCAGATCATTAGCCCTCTGAAAAGCCCTTATTGCCTCCCTCGACTTTTTCCCCATCTTACCATCTGTTGATCCGGGATCATATCCGGCATTCTTTAAAGCAATCTGGATTTGTTTTACAGTCGGCCTTGATTTTACTTCCGGAATGACTTTCTTCTTTGCAACCTTACCTGATAGATCCTCGCCCTGAAGCACGGGTTTATTTAAGGAATCTTTTAAACCGCTTATTTCCTCATCCTTACTTTGCAGTTGAGCTTGCAATACTGAAATCTGATTTCTTAAGCTTTGATTTTCTAAATCCTTTGATCTCCTGGTTGTAGAGCAGCTGCTAAGCGTTACGACAAAAACAAGCAGAGCTAGAACCACCAACAGTTTCTTACCCATCTCCTCCTCCTTTTAACTATACTTTAAAGCGGCGGTCAAGGTAAATCTGCCTTCATATAAGGCCTTACCCACAATCACACCGGTTACCCCCGCTTTTTCTAATAATTTAAGTCTGCTTAAATCATTCAGAGAAGAAACGCCACCCGAGGCAATTATCTGCAATCCGCTTTCTTTTAGCAGGGATTTAATCCCTTTAATATCTGGACCCTTTAGCGTTCCATCCTTGATAATATTAGTATAAATTATCTCCTGGAAACCGATTTTCTTTAATCTCCTGGCAAAATCCATGGTCTTGATCCCGCGGGCGCCTGTCCTCCATCCCTTGATTAATACCTTATCGTTTAAGGAATCAATACTGACGATAACCTTTTGTTTAAATTTCTTAAAAACCTTCAGCAGAAATTCAGGGTCTTCTGCGGCTTTCGTACCCAAAACCACTCTAAACACTCCTAATTCAAGCGCCTTAGCGATGGAGTCAATCTTTCTCATTCCGCCGCCAAGCTGCACTGGTACGGAAACAGATTTTAGAATATCCTTTACTATGCTTAAATTCTTTGGAGCGCCGCAAGATGCGCCATCCAAATCTATGACATGGATTAGCTTAGCGCCTTGTTTCGCCCAATGCCTGGCAGTTTTAAGCGGGTCGCGCGAATAAATCTTTTTATCTTTGCGGCCTTGGACAAGCCTTACTACGCAACCCTGTTCTAAATCTATTGCCGGTATAATTAACATAAGCCAACAAAATTCTCTACAATCTTAAGCCCTACCTTCTGGCTTTTCTCCGGATGAAATTGCACGCCGAATACATTATCCTGC
>Ga0105164_10001873_pt1 | contig 13255 bp, 20 predicted proteins | sample VDWuncwatermetaG_FD_89674 | JGI IMG/M metagenome (GOLD analysis project Ga0105164, IMG submission 89674) | Wastewater microbial communities from Netherlands to study Microbial Dark Matter (Phase II) - VDW unchlorinated drinking water | ecosystem: Environmental > Aquatic > Freshwater > Drinking...
AGCCGCTCTGCCAACTTAAACTGGAAGCGCCGCTCGTGGCGGCGCGCTAGTTTTTTTCAAGTGCCTCTACGTCCTGCGCCGACATGGCGTTAAGACGTACCGCCACGCGGTAGACGCGCTCCATCGCCGCCGCCGATTTGTTGCCCAACACCTCGACATCATCTGGGGTAAATAGTGGCGCGCCCAGATCATCGACCAGACACAACGCCGCCAGGCGCGCCCTAAAATTTCGCAATGGTTGCTTGGTTTGAGCCGCGCTAAATACCGCCTGTTCCAGATCGTCGCGTGCCGCCGCACTAATGGCGCGTACCCGCACATCGCCGCCCCACTCGGGTACGCTCACCGTTTCGTACACGGCATCTGTTGCCGATAAAATTGCTGCGCGATCCAATAACGTTTTATTGCCCAATTTTTTTCTCATCGCTTAAGCCGTCGCACGCGTCAGGTTGGGTGTTGCGCCACCCGGTTTGAGGCTCACGCTGATGGCGGCCTTGTCGCCGGGCTTGCCGGACAACGGCGAATACCCGCCCAAAATACCCGTGCCGGTATATTTAGGATTGCTCGCACTCACTGCCGCCGAGCTCGGACGAATCTCAAACGCAACCGCCGTGCCGATAAGCGGCCACAAAATCGAGTCAATTGCGCCTGCCGCAAAATCTTGATTAAAGTCCAGCTTGAGCGACCAATCGCGCAGGCCGCCACCCATAACAGACTTGGTGGTATCGCCCCACACCGTATCGTCCGGCGTGTCCACGCTATAATCCAGCGTTACGCCATTGCCAAAAGAGGACAGTACGTTGCCGCCGACGCTTATGAAAGCGTCGGTTAAAATAATATTTGCCATGATTTTTTCCTTGTTTAGTTAATCAAAAAAATACTACTGAATGCCGACTGGCACGGTGAATTGAAATTGCGGCGTGGTGCCGCTGAGGGTGTAACTGATGCGCCACCAAGTATCGGTGATCGCGCCAGGAACAGGGGTTGCCCAAACCGCGTTGGCCGCGTTTTGCGAGGCAAACACAATGCGATCGTTGGGCGTGGTGAACGCTTGCACGGACGCACTCTGCACGCGCACCACCAGCGCGGGCGTGGTGCCGGACGCGCTGAGTACATGCAGTGCTGCAAATAATTTTTGCACCGCGGACACCGCGCCCAATTGAATGGGTGTGGTAGTACCGGTTACCGTGCGCTGCGCGTTGTGCAGGATGCGGCCTTTAACCAGATCATGTTGCGCCTCGCCCTTGATCGAAAAATTGAGCAGATCGCCATGCTTGCCGCCTGATGCGTAGCTGCTTTGCAAGGTCTGAAAAAAATACGCGCTGTCGCCCTCTGCCCCCGCCTCCGGCGAGACCGTCATGACCTTGCCGCTTAGTCCGACGTTGCCGAAAAAAACTTCTTCGACGTTGCCCGCACCCGTATCAAAATACCCTTCATGCGCGAAATTTGCATTCTTGATTCCGGCCGCGTTGCTTTTGGTGGCATGACCAAAAGCCGTGTCGCTCTTAAGGTCTACACCCACAGTCAGCGCGAGCGCGTTCATCTTGCCGCTGAAATCGTATTTGTCTACCCACAATTTGCAATCGCGCAAAATTTGATTGGCCATCTGATTTACTCCAAATAATGAACTTCAATATCCACTGCGCTGTACCAGGTACGCGAGGTGGGATCGTAAAAATCGGGGCCGTCGTTTTCGATAAAAATATCTTGCACGACCGTGGCATCCAATGTGCCGCGATAGCGCTGCACCGCCAGCCGCGCTTGCTTCGCCACAGCCTTGGCTTGCGCGGGCGACACCTCCGAGTGTGCAAGCAGCGTGTAACGTGCGTTGACCAGCGCACTGTCTGCGCCAAACAAATGATCAAAATTGCCGGACACTTTGGAAAGCGTCAGCGCCGGCAGGGTCACGTTTTCTGGCAGGCTAACGGGATATACTCGATTGCCAATGAGTGCGGACAGATCGACGAACGCGACCAAGCGTTGGTACAGCGCGGCGTCTATCATTATTTGCCGCGCTCGATTCTGGCGCGCAGATATTCGGCCATCGCCTCGATTGCATTGCTGGCTTGCGAAGATAATGCTGGCCGCATAAAGGGCTTCGCATTTGCGCCGGGGTGATCTACTTTCTCACCCAAAATGCGCCCGGCAGCAGCCAGCGCTTTGCCTGATTTTGTGCCGCCGCCCGCCACAATGATGTGCGGCTTAACACCATACTCCACCAAATGTGCATACCAGGGCGAGTCTTTATTTTTACGGCTGCCCGCCACCACATAGGCAAACACTTTGCCGTCGCGCTTTTTACCCGTGCGAACTTTGATACTGTCGCGCAGCGCGCCTGATTGCACGGGTACGCGCGCCTTCGCATCTGCCGCAATGAGCAGCGCGCCGGTGCGCAGACCACCGCGCATCATCAACACCTCAATTTTCACTGGGAATTCTGCCAGCGCGCGGGCGATGGCATCGCCGCCAGTGATTTGAGTTGGATTAGCCACGCAGCTCCTCGCACATCAATTTAATTTCTTCGTGCGCCTCGTTCACATCAATAGGGGGCGCAACGATATTCAAAATTCGCGAACCCATACGCACGCGCATTTTTGCGGTGATACCCGGCAAATAGCGAATACGGATGATGCAGTCGAGCGCGTTATTTATTTGCTTGGCCGCAAAAAATTCGCGGCCCGTTTGCGATACAAATTCTGCCCACACCGTGGCGAAGGTACTCCATGTTTCGCCCACGCCGCCGATCGCATCACGCGCCTCGCCAACCTGCTCGATGGTGATGCGCTGACTTAATTTACCTGCCCTAATCATCAAATATAAATCCGGTAACGGTCGAGCAGCCCACCCAAAAAAGGCATCTCATTAACAATGTTGCCAACGTTAGTCGATTCGCGGGTGGCGAACCAATGCCCAATTTGCAACAGCATCCATTGCTTGATCCCCTGCGGCACGGCGGCGGCGTTGGCGTAACCAGCCAGATAACGCACGCGCACCGCGTTTGCTTCGCTGCGCGTGGTCGGCCAGGACGTGGCGTAGGCGCAAATCAAATAAGCGGCGGTGGAATCGCTGCTGTTATCCAACACATAACTTTCTGCCGCGAGCGTTTGCTGGATGCCATCCGCGTCCAAATATTTAACGCTGGTAATGCTGATCACCGGCGGGCGTTGCAAAATAAACGCATCAGGAAATTGGTCGAGTGTCAGTTCCAGTGTTTGCTGCATGAGCGATCGACCAACCTGATGTTCGGCCATCTCGCGCGCCGATACGATCAGCGCGGTGATAAGCGCATCGCTAGCCGCATCATCCACGCGCAGATGAGCCTTTACCTCGGCCAGCGTCAGCGGCTCGTTGGCGGGGGCGGTAATCAGTTTTATACTCATGTTCAGCGTGTCCGTGTGGTGTTGGCAAAGCCGGGGCGCGAGGTGCCGCCCGATGTTGGCCTGCCAACTATTTTTTGCGCTGGGCGCACACTATGTGACTCACGCAAGCGTGGTCCCATACCCGGCGGAGCAAGTGTGGGTTCGCCGATTTGCAACACCGCCAGTGCGGTATTCAGCTCTACCACCTGCGCGATAGCGCGCGACTTCAGGCGCGCCAGCGTTTGCGCGATGGAGGATTCGGAGGATTGTCCGACTACGCCGACCAATAGGCTTGGCCGCAACACGATCTGCGCCGCGTCGGTTTCGCTGGATTGCGCCAACAATTTTATTTTGCGCCGCGTTAAAATTTGTGCGGTATCCAGCTCTGCCACCTGCGCGATTGCACGCCCTTTCAGGCGCGCCAGCGTTTGCGCGGTGGAGGATTCGGAGGATTGCCCGACCGCAACAATTTGCCCACTGGGGCGCAGTACGATTTGTGCAGAATCAATTTCAACAACTTGCGCGAGTGCGCGTGATTTCAGGCGCACTAGCACCTGTGCAGTACTGGCCTCAACAGCCTGCCCAACACCGACAACAATGGTTGTCGCCGGGCTTCCGCCAACCTTATCTAGTCCAACTTTCCCTCTGCCTACAATCAGCGAGGGCATTACACCAGCTCCGCCGTGGCGGACTCCATGCGGATTTCGTTGCCCGCATTCGCTACGCTCATCGTCATTTGCACCAACACAGTTCTATCTGCCGCATCACAATCCAAGAATGTCTCGATCCCGCTTATGGGGTTGGTTTGCCCAGCAGTGGCTGCAATGTCGCCGATACCTGTGGCGGGCGCGGTTAAAGCTGCACCACCGGGGAGGTTCACCATGCCAATCATTTCTTGGTCGGCGTTGCCCTGTGCTGTGAATAAAAATAAAAAGCTCCACGGCCTACGCACCGCGCTGGTCGAGAATACCGCACTGGCGTCTGCAAACATCACCGTGCCGCCAAACGACACGGTGAGCGTGACGGTGGGGCTGCCGTTGTTCATCAAAAAATCGCCCCCCATATTTATCCGCAACGCCTTGCCCGCCAAAAATAAACCGTTGGGCAACACGAGGCTAAAATACGTCTGGATGGTGGCGGTATTATTAAATACAACCGGCGTCGTCACCTTGTCGATGGTGATCGGGCCCTGTGTGCGCAGAACACGCAAATCTACAATCTGGTTGGCGGCGATGGCGGTGGCTGCCGCCGGAACATAAACCACTGCCAGCAACACATCGTCGGCAGTTCGTACAGGAGGATTAGGAAATGCTGCTGCTGTGCCAGTCCTTACCTGCTTCACCCCGGCACTATCTACAACAACCAAATCAAAACGCGGATTCGTTGCATCCGCCGTCGCGATGGTGACCGTGCCCGCCGTCACTGCTCGCAATACGCTGTTGCTGAGGGTGGCGGCTTTGGCAACATTGATCACCAGCCCGGCATTGGGCGACACCGCGCCGCCCGACAACACGCAATGCGTGCCGTTTATTGCTTCGACAAGTGCGTCCAAATATACTTGGAACAGCACGCTCTGGTGAGTACTGAGTGCCTCACCGTCATCTGGAATAGACCAAGGCATTTATTTTTATGCCGCGCGAAAAAATCCAGCCGCTGCGATCTGCGCGGTGATGTCGCTGCCGTCTGGCGTTAAGATAAAATCATGACACGTCAGCGGCACGATGTTGGCATCTGTACCCACCGCCGTGTCGCTGTCGTAACACACGACGAAATCTTGCCATCCATCCCCCGCCGCAACCCCTGTCCACGTTTGGTCGGGTATGTCGAGATCGACGCGGTCATTCGCATCGTCGGGCGCAAAAGCCACAATGTCAGCATCGGTCAATACCTTGCGCGCGTAGCCCGCGTTGGTCACCTCGTTGGTGGTGCCAGCCACCAGCGCGGCCAGCGTATCCACATCTTTTAATGTGGCATCCGCCTCAATACCAGTCGTGGCGAGAATCACAATAACGAGGGCAGAATTCGCCGGATCGTTAGAATCAACGCGGTTATATAATTCGGCGACGCGCCCAAGAGCGATGTTGAAAACGAAATTAGCCATTCTGCTTTTCCTTTACGCAATCGTAATAATGGATGCGCTCGTAGCCAGCACGATTAAATGGGTCGGGGCTGATGGTGCCTGGATGATCTGCCTCGATATGCGCGCGGGCAGCGGCGGCATCGCCCAGCCTGACAGCGCAGTGGCAACAGTAATAGCCAGGGGCGCGCACGATGCGGTAGCCTAATGGCGGGCGCGTATCGAGCGTAATCTTGCCGCCGCCCAGCGCCATCCAGCCCTCTGCTACGGCAAGCTCGACCATGCCGGTGGAGAAATTCTGCCGATCGCCCGCCCGCAACACCTTGATGTGATCAAGCTTGCTGCCTTTGGGCGCGTCCTTATCAAAAATGCGTTTTAGGTACATAGCAACAGCCCTAAGATGTGGGCAGCGCGAGCATCTCGGCTTGCTTGGCTTCCAACGCCGCCTTAATGCCCGGCTTCTCTGCTTCGGGGGCGGTTTTATATTCAGCCTCCAGCAACGCGAGTTCTTCTTGCAACGCGGCAACGGCCTTGGTTGACTTGGACTCCTTGATTCGCGCGACCCACTTTTCGGCCAATGCAACTTCGGCCAAGCTATCGGTCAAATCAACCTCATCACCTTTTTTGTAGTCAACCACGACGCACCCGTTGGGTGCTCCTTTAAAATCTCTAAGCACTTTGAATTTCATATTGCCTCCAAATATTTTTTGGTAAAAAAATACGCCCCAAAAAAATGGGGCGTATATTCTCATAACCCGTTTACGCGAGCGGCGCGTTGGCGGGATTGCCACGCAACACGTGCGCGGCGCAAACTGCGCCCGTGGTCGCGCCCGTGGTGGTGATTACTGGGCGCACGTATTGTTTGTTGCCCACATAACCAACGTCCTGTGCGATGTTGGATGCCAACGCCACCAACGCGCCGAGCTGGTCGGCGGCGGCCACGTCGGTGAACACGCTGTTGTCATCTGACTCTTGCAGCTTCGGGGTGTGCACGCCGTCCGTCACCACCCCTGGGGTGATCACAATTAACGCGGCATTGAAGCCCTGCAAATTGGCCGATGTGCCGCTGGCTGTGCCGTTGACGCGCACGGCAGGTGGCAGGCTATTGACGACATCAAAATTATTTCTCAAGTCTCTTAACATGATTATTTCCCTTAAAAAATAAAGGGCGCAATGCGCCCTTTAGGTTATAAAAATTAACGTGCAGAAATTAACTGACCGCGAACTTCATGAGCTTGATCGCCTCAAAATTCTGCACCCCGCCACCGACACGCTTGGTAGTGTGAAATTTGGTGTAGCCTTTTTTGGTGAGATTATCGCGAATGACCGCGATGCCGCGCCGATCCACGATGATGTAGCCACGCTTGAAATCGCCAAAAGCAATGGCCAGACTGTTGGCCGCAATGTCTGGCATATAGTCATCGACCTCGACGGTATAGCCCAACAACTTGTCGGCCACGCCAACTTGCAAACCGGGCTGCCAGATATATTCGCCTTGTCCGTCTTTGAATTTGCGGATTTCTGCCAGTGTTAAATCGTTCATCAAGAACGCTCCGTTGTTGCGGTAACCACGACGCAAGCTGTGCACCATATTGATCAACGCGTCGCTGGGGTTGCTGGCAGCGAACGCGCCCGCCGCACCGCTGGCAATGTAGCCCAGCTTGCCCCAAGTGTACGAACTGTTGACGACCGTATCGTGGGTCAATAAGCCGCGCGGTTTTTTTATGCCGTTACCGGTCAAAAACGCCGCTGCTTCACCTTCGGCAAAGCTCGTGTTGGCTTCTTCGGCCAGCCAAGATTCGACGTTCAGCACTGCATCTTCGAGCATGTCGTTGGTGGCCCAAGGCTCGGCGAACAATTTGCCCGACACAAATTCGAGTTCGGCAAGTTTTGGCGTGCTTGTTTCCACGCTGTCCTCTGTTTCCCCCAGCCAGCCAAATCCCGCGCCGCTGGTGACAACGGGCTTTTTATAGCTGGCCGCCCCAATCGTGCGCACCGTGGCCAACCGGCGCATCGCCACTTCCTTGGTTAAAACGCGAGTGATTTCAGTCTCGATTTCTTCGGGCACCAAATAGCCACCATCAGGATCAGAGCCGGTGTTCATCGCCTTTTGTTCTAGCTCTCTCAGTCCGTTCTCTAACCCCTTGCGGCAATATACTTGAAAGGCCGTCTTGTGCTCAGTCTTTTCTGGGTTGCTTTCGCCGGATGCGCCAGCGGCGGGACGGCTCGCCTTTTTCATCACCTCGGCAATATCTTTGCCGAGCTTGATCAGCTCGCCATTGATCGTATCAACCTTGCCCACCAAGTCGGCGGGCGCGTAACCCTTACTCTCGACAGCTTTGAGGCGATCATCGTTGGCTTGTTTAAATTCTGCAAAGGCTTTGCCCTGCGCTTCGAGCAGGTCTTTAATTTCTTGAGTCATGTTTTGTTGCTCCTATTTTAAATTGAAAAAATGGTGATGTTGCGACGGATAATCTCCGCCAATTCGCCGCTCTCCTCAGCATCACGCTGAGCCGCAGCTTTATAGCCATGCGCCAAAATGGCCTTGGCTTCTGTGCGCGAAAACCCGGCGTCACGCAGGGCTTGTTCGGCATTGCGAATATCTAAATCACTTTTAACCTGCTGCACACGGGCTTGCGGGTTCGCGGGGAACGTCACCAGCGATACCTCAACCAGTTGAATTTTTTTCAACGTGCGGCGCGGCTCTTCGGGTTTGGTACCCACGCCCCACTCCTTGGCGATGTATCCGATGGACATACCACTGATGGCTGGGCGCGGTGTCATTTTCATTAACCCGTAAGCCTCGCGCCCGCGCATAGTGTCAGCCAGCTTGGCATCGAACTTAAGCCCAATGTCATCTTCATCCAACTCAGTGAGGATGCCGACCGGGGTCATGTCATCCGCACCCATGCCCCACCCGCCGTGCTGCATCAACAAGGCAGGCCAGAGGCCGCTCTTCTTGGATTCGCGCAGCGTTTCTTTGAACGCGCCTTTTTGAATCACGTCTCCATAACTGTCCACGTTGCCGAACACCGCGCCATAGCCACTAAACGTCATGGCCTCGGCCACGCCACTTTCGTTTGGCGCAAATTTGACTTCTACCAACCCGCAATTAAGGTGTTGCGTTCTCATCTTTATCTCCATTGTCTCCGTCCAGCACGACGGCTGGCTTCGTGGCTGCATTTGCAACATTGGATGGGGCGGGCAACTGCGCCGCACCGCCACCCATCGGGTTCATTTCTTCGAGCGCACGCACTTCGTCTTGCGTCATCCACGCGGGCGCTCCGCCCGATCCGAGAGCGCGAGAAAAATAATCCGCGCGTGCAGCCGATGCGCCGCGCATCAATGCTTGCGCCATAAACTTAAAATAATATCCCTGCCCGCGCTCGTCCGCGCTGAGCAGGTTTACCGCCGCGCTCTGCTCGATGCGCTCGTACCACGGCATGAGCGTGTGAACTACGTGGGCAATAAACATGTTCTCACTGCTGGCATACGTGGCCGCCTTGTCTGCCTGCATCACCATAATCGGCATGACGCGAAAGAAGCGACACACCTCCTCGACCTGCAGGCGGCGTTGCTCAAAGTGTTGCGCCTCGACCCCAGTCAGCGCCAGCGATTGCCACTTTAACCCGTTTGTTAAAATTGCCGTCCTGTAAGCGTTCGCGTTGCCCCCTTGCGTTTCTTGCCAGTTATCTCGCAATGCTTTTACCTGCTCCGCATTAACATTGGCTTCGGTGGTGAGTATTCCGCCCGGTTTCGCGCCGTTGCTAAACATGCGCGCGCCGTGCTCTTCCAGTGACAACGACAAGCCGATGGCTTCGCGCGCGAGCTTAATTCCTTCTAGCCCAGATACGCCGTCCCATGACAGTCCACGCAAATGCCACATGTCTTCTGCCGCGACTTTTATGCGCTCGCCCTTTGGCGTGCACACCACATAGCTGCGCTCCCAGCCGTCGCGCTTGACTTCCACGCTGTTCGGCTCGAAAGGTAGCAGCTCGACAATGCGCCCGCCCAAGCCGCGAACCTTGTAGATGTAGGCGTTGCCCATAAACGCCAGATGCAGCCCGATCTGTTCACGCAATTCAAAAGATGTTTGCCAGTCGTTTGGTTTTAACGACAGGAGTTCATACAGATTGTGATCGCGCGCGGCATCCATGCCGCCGCCTAACCGCTCTTTGAACATTTTAAAAGGCACTTGCGCGATGCCCTCTGCGATGACCTTCGCGCAAGCCAGTGCGGTGCTAGCTTGCAGAGCAGTCTTCCAAGTAATTGGCACGCCGCTTTTACTGCTCGCCTGTCCCAACATGTTTTTATAAATATCAGCGAGGCTGGATTCCTTGCGCTCAAATCCGCCGATAGATTTCAATGCGGAAAATATTCCTCCATACCATTTTTGTTTCATAAAATAAAAATCTCCGGTATGGCCGCTGTTTCAGTTTTTCCCACCGCTTGTCCAATCGCCATTAGCGCGGCAACAATGCCATCAATGCGCCCGGTCGATTTTTCTTTGGTCACTTTACGGTTGCCCGCCGGGTCGGACACCAACACCGCATTGGCCGCGCACCAGGTCATGACCGGGTTGCCCGCGTGCCGTATTTTTTGATCCAACAATAACCGCTCAAATTCGTTTACCGCAGGTGCCATGTCTTTGTACCCCTGCCCAAATGGCACCATGCTCAAATTAATTCCTTCGCGGTCGATCAGCACTTTGAAACGTTCGATGTCCCAGCGATCATAAGCAAGCTGCTGAAAATCGTACATCGCCACAATTTCTGCAACGCGCTGCACCACAAACAATTGATCAATAGCTTTGCCGGGCGTGGTATCCAAATGCCCTTCATTTCGCCATTGAATATAATTCACATGATCGCGATCGCCTTTGTCGTGCAGCCCTTCGTTGGGCAACCAAAACCACGACAACATGCGCCACACCGGGTCGCTGGTGGTCGGCTCAAACACAAGTACCAACGAGGTCAAATCTTGCGTGCCAGATAAGTCTAAGCCGCCCCAACAGCGTCTTCCAATCAACCTTGCCTTGTCATATTTCTCTTGACAAGCAAACCAAACGTCGCTGCCTATCCACGGGGTCTCGGCCTCTACCCACTGGCAAAAACTTAGGCGGCGCACGATAGATTCTTTGCTCGGCATACCCCGCGCTTGCTGCACTTGCTCGCGCAAATATTTTAAGCCGGGCAATCCATATTTCAAGCTGGGGTTGGCTTTGTGCCAACAGCTTTCATTTTTGAACGGATCGTCGCCCTCGTCCATTTCGCAAACGTAACCAAAAAAGCTGTCGTCCTGCCGTTGCTCGGCAGCGACCTGCTTGCTGTATTGGTGGTAGTCCCAGCAAACCGAATGCTTGTTGGTACCGCTGTTGGTGATCATAAACGTCAAATTCTGACGGCGACTTTTTGAGCCTGCGCGCATCATCTCGACGATGTAGCCTGTGCGATGTTCGTGTATTTCATCCAACAGCGCGATGTGTGGGCGCGGTCCGGACTGCCCATCGTCCGCGCTGATCGGGCGAAAGAAGCTCGACGTTTGCATGTAGGCGAGATTCCACACACCCAACCCAACGCCTGATTTATTCAAGCGCGATGCGAGCTGTGGAGACTGATCAACCATCGCCACCGCATCACGAAATAAAATCATCGCCTGATCTTTTTTCGTCGCCGCCGCATAAATCTCTGCGCGAGCTTCGCCGTCTGCCATCAAGCCATACAAGCCGATACCAGCCGCCAGCGGGCTTTTGCCGCTACCCTTGCCAGTCTCAACGTAGCCGACGCGAAAGCGGCGATGCCCGTCCGCCGACTTCCAACCGAACAAACTACCCACAATGAATGCTTGCCAGGGCAACAACTCGTAAGGCCGCCCCTCGTACTCTCCGCCGTTGAGCCGCAGGACGTCAGAATAAAAACCAATGACGCGCTTAACTGCTGCGGTGTCAAAAAAAAAGCCCCGTGAAGGGGCTTGTTCTAAATCGGTCAAGTGTCGCTGACACGCATCGCGCACACATTTTCCAGCGATGATTTTTCCAGCTACAACCGCGCGCGCATACCGGGTGACTTCATCGCGTGAAGTAACCCGCGCCCGCCGTAATGTCATTAAATAAATTCTCCTGTGGATTGATTGCCACCCGCGAACGCGCCGCCGGGGTCATGCCGAATTGTGCGAACACGCCCATCGCCTGTTTGAAACTCATCGACTGCACGATCAGCGCCGGATGCATGAACGGGATACCAACAGGCTCCCCTTTATCGTTCTTTTGCCGCGCAAGCAATTGCCCGCCGGTCAACCTGGTGGCCTCTCGATAGTTCGCCATCGCCACACAGCCCTGCGACAACGCCTCCACATCTATCGTCGTAAGCATCTTCGCGCGCTGCAAGTGCGGCACGATCTCGACCCACACCGCCGCCGCGCTCGCGGGCAGCCACGCAGGCGCAGTCAAATCCGAAAGGTACTCCGGGTCTGGCTCCTGCTTGTTGATCCCGCGCTTACCTTTGTTGCCCTCAATAAGTCTTAGCGCTGTGGGTTTAGGGGCGGGGCCAGACATAAATTTTCTCTTTGCATAAATGTTTCACCGGTCGATTCTAAGCGCGCATCATCCCCAGTAAATTCTTGCCAGCGGCGCACAGCAACATCAACGTATGCTGGGCTGAGTTCGATGGCATAGCAAATGCGCCCGGTCTTTTCTGCGGCAATGATTGTACTGCCGCCACCGCTGAATGGTTCAAAAACAATCGCGCCGCGCCGTGATGAGTTTTCTATGGCGCGTTCGACCAGCGCAACCGGCTTCATGGTCGGATGTTCTGCGCTAACCGTGGGGCGCGGTATTTCCCATACATCATCAAGATTTCTGGCATCACAAAAAGAGCTTTTATTTTTCACATGCCACCCATACCAGATCGGCTCATAACGTCTGTGGTATTTCGCTCCTCCCAAAACAAATTGATGCTTAACCCAAATCACTGTTGCTGACCAATGAAATCCATGTTCGCGCAAAACAGAATCTAAAGTAGGCCACTCAGATGCCCCAAGCACACAATAAATATCCCCGTCGATATGCGGCTGCGCGGCGCGAATGAATGCGCTTAAAAAATCTCTAAAATCCTGTGGCGACAAATCATCGTTATCAAGTCCCGCGCGCTGACGATGGCGAGGGTTGGAATCTTTACCGATAGCAACATTCCACGGCGGGTCGGTGAACATCATTTGCGATTTTTTTCCTTGCATCACTCCATTTACGCAAGATGCATCGGTGCTATCGCCACACGCCAGCCGGTGCTTACCCATAACCCAAACATCGCCTGGTCTGCTTACCCCCCCCCCTCACAATATTTGTAGGCACACAATCTGGGTCAGTTAATCCAGACGGAGGGACAAATAGTATGTTATTTAAATCAACATCAGAAAAACCCAAACACATCAAATCAAAATTTTCATCACGCAACGCGGTAATCTCGCTCAACAACATTGCATCATCCCACCCAGCATTTGCAGCAATCTGGTTGTCAGCAATAACATACGCGCGCTTTTGTGCCTCAGAAAGATACGCCAGACGAATAACAGGAATCTCTTCCAGCCCTATTTTAAGCGCCGCTATCACGCGCCCATGCCCGGCAATTATCTCGCCGTTACCATCAATCAATACCGGATTAGTAAACCCAAACTGGCGAATGCTCGCGGAAATCTGATCAATTTGTGAATTGCTGTGTGTTCGACTGTTCTTGGCATACGGGATCAGACTATTAACACCAATCATTTCAATCTGCATCCACACCCCCTCAAATCGTTACCCCCCACCCTATGCAACCTGCGGTTC
>Ga0105164_10001875_pt1 | contig 13248 bp, 7 predicted proteins | sample VDWuncwatermetaG_FD_89674 | JGI IMG/M metagenome (GOLD analysis project Ga0105164, IMG submission 89674) | Wastewater microbial communities from Netherlands to study Microbial Dark Matter (Phase II) - VDW unchlorinated drinking water | ecosystem: Environmental > Aquatic > Freshwater > Drinking...
ACTCCTTCTCGTAGCAGAGGGAGGGCATGCTCGTCATTGCCACACTCCTTCATCGAGCCATGCATTCCAGACATGCTCAAGCAACTCAGTCCCAGACAGGCGGGCTTCGTTGGCTGGGCGTACTGTAGGTGATATCGGCGGCCCACACGTGGTTCGATCGTGTGATCGTCAGCTGGCGTAACAAATAGGGATAGATCCGGTGGGCAGGATGCCGTTGACTCGTTCGCGGCATGCGATACACGGCGGTGATGCCCATCCGCCGCATCAGGGTCGCGACCTGCCGCCTCCCAATGGCATGCCCTTCTTGCCGGAGGATATCCCGCAGCATGCGGGCGCCGGCAAACGGATACTGCAGATGCAACTCGTCAATCCGCCGCATCAGCGCCAGTGCCGTGGCAGAAACTGGCTTCGGTTGATAGTACGCAGTGGACCGAGCCAGGCTCAGCACCTGGCATTGTCGCGCAACTGGTAACGCGTGGGTCCGATCGATCATCGTTTTGCGCTCAGCAAGCCCGCCTTGGTGAGCGCACCTTCTAAAAAATCATTCTCCAAGGTCAGCTGGCCGATCTTGGCGTGCAGGGTCTTCAGATCCGGGGTGTCTGCCGGTGACGTCGTAGCCCCGCCAAACACATCGGCCACCCGGGCCAATAGTTGCTGCTTCCAGTCTGTGATCTGGGTAGGGTGCACGCTGAATTGCTCGGCCAATTCGGCGAGGGTCTTGTCGCCTTTGACCGCGGCCAAGGCCACTTGCGCCTTAAAGGTCGCCCCGTGATTCCGTCTCGTTCTCTTCATCGCCTCGCTCCTTTGTGTCGCCACCTTCCGGTGGCGTTGGTGAAGCCAGGCTACCACTTATCACACTGTCCGAATTTCTGGAGCCCCCTCTCTTCTTGGCATGAACACAAAGGGTGAGTACTCTTCAACATAGCGCCGGACCACGGCATCGAAGTAAAGTTCGTCAGCACCTTGTTTGGTCGTCACAAGTCTTTCCTTGACGAGTAGACTCTACGCTTTTTATCGGCGCCGTGATCGAGCAAATAAGAAACCCGCATACCTCCACTGGAGTTTTGTGTTCTCTGTACCAGTTGCCAAAGAGAAAATGCTGGCGGCATAACCCGGTGAGGGACTCGCTGTCTGTCAGATGAAGTCATGACGTATACAAGTCAATCGTCTTGCCAGACCTTATGAACCGTACAAACACAGGTCTATTCCAGCGCCTCAATGGCTATCATGCCGCGAATGCCGCCGCGACTGGGCGCCAGAACCTTCTTCGACTCCCTTGACTATGATGTGCACATTCACCGTCTCCTAGAAATGTCCTTCTAAGTGCAGTCGGTGTTGATGCTGATAGCGAGCTCCCCTTTAGCTCTCAGTGGGCCACCCGTTCCTCAAGCTGACGAATGGCATTGCGCACCTCCACATCACCAGGAGAAAGCGTTGCCGCTAGCCGATAGGCATCTAAGGCAATACGGTACTCAGCCAAAGCCTTCTCTTTTGAACCACTAGCTAAAAGTTCATCAGCAAGATACTCGCGCCACTCGGCACTCTCTTTCGGATATTTGTGATTTCTCTTGTCAATCTCGGCTGCTTTCTCGATGTAGTTAAGACAGATACGTAACGCTTCTTCCCATCCAGCTCTGGGACTGGCATCATATGACCCTCTTAAAACTCGCCCCTTACCACACTTCGCATTCCCCAAGCGCTCGAGATATACAGCATTATTTGGATCTGTGTTAAGTAAGCGGAACGCAACGATGGCCTCCTCCTGCACCACGGCTAGCGCTTCGTCAAAGCGTTTATTATCGTTGAGTACAATGCCGAGATCTCGCCGTGCTTGACGCAGGTTTTCGTCATTGCTTCTAACCAGTTCTTTTTTTTCTTTTTCCGATACAAGCCATGAAGCAATTTGCGCCGCATGCATTAGCGCGGCAAGCGTGTTGATTCTCTGATCGAGCTTCTTGAGTTTTTCAAAGACCAACTGAATCTCGCCCAATACATTGCGCAGCTTATCGTACTCAAAATAGTTAGCAGGCTGAAGGATCAAGGCTTTTCTTACCGCCAATTCTGCGAGACCAAATTCATGGAGCGCGGTATTGTAGTCATCTTTCCCGAGTGATTGCTTTCCATTTTTAAAATGATTGTCGTACTCTTTATTCAATTCTCGTATCTTGAATTGCCAGTCTCCGGTGAGTTCCTCGAACCTCTTCGTCAGGTGCTGCTGATTAGATTTGGCAATGTCAGATCCTCGATTATCTCCAACATCTTGGCGTATTTTGATCTCCCGTCCATAGGACTCGCTCAATCCCCACGCATAACCTATGTGGTCCGTGCTGTCGTCCTCTACATTCTTGAGTAGAGTTGTTGCCCTCCCTAAGGTGTCCAACACTTCCTTATGTCTGCTAGAGCCGAGACTTGCTAAGGCATCAGCCTTATCCAACAGAACATTAGCCAGTAGCATATGATTTTCTACGTCGACACTGTCTACCAGCGAATTCTCATAAAGCCTTTCGGATTCTGACAGTTGTTCCAAGCGTTTAGGCTGTTGGTTTAGCTTAGAAAGAACTTTTGCATACGTAGACAAGGCCCATCCAAGGTCTCTTTGCAATGAAATATTGCCTGGGTCAATCTGCGTCAACACGCGAAACGTGGCGATCGCTTCGAGACTCTCCACTTCAGCATCCTGAATAGAAGGCACTGATTTGCAGCTTTCGGGCTCGTCTTTGAAACAAGCGAGGATTCCCTCCGCAATGAGAAGTCGAATCGCTGCTTCCTCCCGCTGCCAAATCTGATTATCTGGGTCGACGCGCCGTAACTCGTTCAACTCAGCTTGAGCTGCCTGATAGTCTGTCAACGCCTGTTGTGGTTTTGCCAGACGAGCATTACCTCTCTGAGCGCGCGCGACATAGGCATTCCTTTTTGCTAACGTTGAAGATGGTCTCAACAAGCTCGCCTGGCGCGCCAGGGTAGCCACCTCTTCAAAATTCTCTGATGGATACAACTGCCCCTGTGACATAATGGCATTACTTAAGACCTCTAGAGCTTTTGAGTCTGGGTAACTGGCAACCTCACTAGCCATTGTGCTTAAGCCACCATCCGGCATTTGATGACCAAAGATAACACCTGAAACAATCGTGATGGCTTCACTCAAATCCTTCGCAGCAGGACCAGCTTTGCCCATGTGCCCCTTAAGATACGCTACTGAGATCAAACTATCGGCTAAATCAATCCTCTCGCGTGGATAATCATTTCCCATCTTGTTTATAGAAAAATGCCTCCAATATTCGACCGCCTTCTCGTAGTGTGCAAGCGCTTTACTCACCTGTCCTGCATCGGTCAGTACCTCACCTAGTCGCTGATGGGTTCGCGCTGCTTCTCGTTCACGCTCGGTAGTTTCTGGACTGCTCTCGATAGCAAGTAAGGACTGTTTGAATGAGGCAAGAGAATCTGTTGTCTGGCCGCGCATTTTCTGCAGGTCGCCGACGTTTCGGAAAGCGAGACCACGAAACAAAGCTGTACCTTGCCATTGAGTTGTCTCATATCGTTGAACCCTCTGGCTAACCAGCTCGAGCAGCTCGCTGCGGCCCATATCCCGTATCTCTCCCAGAAACTGTTCGCCGATGAGAAAACCGCTCAAGTTTAGTGTTTCTCGTTGTGCCTCTTCCGCGCTAGTGCGTGCAACATCTGCATTTGTGCGTGCGCGCGTAGCAAGAGCTTCTGCCTGTTCTGCCTTGTTGCGATCCTCCTCCGCACGCTGTTTTGCTTCCTTTGCTTTGTTGCTTTCGCGCGTAGCAAGAGCTTCTGCCTGTTCTGCCTTGTTGCGATCCTCCTCCGCACGCTGTTTTGCTTCCTTTGCTTTGTTGCGTTCGTCCTCAGCGATTTTTTTCGCATCCTCTGCGATTATGCTATTACTCCAAGAAATTAATGCAGCTCCAAGAGAGATGATCATGACGATGACGATTGCAACACCACCTATTGTCCGCCGTTGGGTTCTTAATTGGGCGGCTGCTTTTTCACGCTGGATGCGATCTACCGCTTCAGCACTGGCTTCCACAAATTCACGTTCTACAGCTGACAGATCTGGTTCATCTCTGACTTCTTGGATTTGCCATCCCGTTAGCAAGCCTTCCTGGGGCTTTCCGGTTTTCATCCATCGGTCCGCTGCCTGAGCAATGGCCAGGCGCTGACGCCGATGCCGGCGCTTGTCTTCGATCCAAGAAACGAAACGAGGCCAGTTTCGGATCAACGACTCATGTTTGAGCTCAACTACTGCGTCGGTGCCACTCAAGCTGGAGGTGATGCGCACGTAATCGTTCTCGGCCAGTAAATTGAGAACTCCTTCCGTATCCGCTTTACCTACTTCCCTCAAGTGGCTCCTCAAGACCGGCTGGCGATAGGTCTCGAGCAGCTCATCTACACGAACAAGCTCCAGCAGAATACGCTTAGCCTCGTCTTGGGTCTGTTGCACGTGACGGTCATAGAACTGATCGGCAGACACTTGGAGTGCGGTCAGTGGATCTCCCACTTTCTTGTAGACTTCCCAGGTGATTCTATTACGATCGCGCTTGTCCCACAGCGAGCGCAGCGTAAACTGCAACAGTGGTAGCGCGGCGGGTTGACCGAGTACCTTTTTGACCAGATCGTCCACGATCCCTGTCTGAAATTGCAGGTTCACTAACGCAGCCGGCCTCTCCACAGCCGCCTTCAACTCGTCGTAACTCATCGGCCTCATCGAGTACCATGCCTTATCCAGGTAGGGAATCAGGTCTTGTAGCTCTACAATCCGGCTCCTGAACTCTTCACGCACCGTCAGAAGCACACGGTGGCCCCGACCAGCCTTCAGTAGTTGCGCAAGGTTCGCTGCCAGAGCCTCACGGTCCTTGGGACTAGCAAGCGTAAATACCTCCTCAAATTGATCGATGGTGATCAGTAATGGTGGCGCGTCGACGCCCCCTATCATCTGGAATAAGTACGATGAGTCTTGCCGAAGCTGTGCCACTCGCTCTGCAATTGAAACTCCACCACCCGCGCCGACTGACAGAGCGGCTCCAGTCAAACCTTCAAGCACGGCGTTGCCTGGCACAAAGGGTGGCACGACCCTTAACTCAGACTTCGGGAAAGACGCCTTCAACGCCGGCAGAACGCCACCCATGACGAGAGAAGACTTGCCACTTCCTGATGCGCCAAGCACTACAACGAGTGGAGCTTTATGGACTTGAGTTAGGAGCTCTTGTGTGTCGGCCTCTCGCCCGAAAAAATATTCCTGCTTCTGAAAGGCATCAAGGCCAACGTACGGACAGGTCTTGTCCTTTAGGTCGGGCAACTTCGACCCATCAAACTGGGCCAGGCGCATGCTGGAAACAGCGATTCCTGCCTGAGACAGGCTGGAAACCCAATAGTCCAAGAGCACTTGGCAACTGGTTCGATCCTTAATCTCCTCAAGATAGATACCTGTCGCTGCCCCGCGCTCCAGAAACTGCATAATCTTTGGTTCGAGCTGGGTCACCGCTGCTGCTTCATTCTCGGCGTTGGCATCAGGCCCGAGTTGCTCGTCCAACAATTCCAGAAGGTCGGTGTGAGCGTTCTGCAGCTCGCTCGCACTCTCGAATGGTGCCATTTGCATGAGTATTGCGCCTTGCATAGTAAGCTCCCTTAACACACCTCGAGAACTGCCTTCAGTGGCAGGCTCACTTCACTCAATCGGATACAGAAATTCTTTAAGCTGCCATCTGCAGCACCAAATACCCAGCTCACGGCTTGGAAGTACGCCCTCATCGAATCTAGTCCAGCCTGCTCGTCGCCTTTGGCAAGTGCCACCTCGACCGTGGATTCGAGAGCATCCAAGTCGGCCGTTGCCTGCTCTAATTCAGGGAAGAATGGCGGCCGCAAGTTGGAACGTGCCTTTTTGACCCGCCTCCACCCGACGGCCAACCTCCCAGGTTGTTGGCCGCCAATACACGCTGCACGCAATTCGGAATCTAAGCACTGTAACTGCGTATGCTCTTCTACCCTCCTTTTGAGTTCGTCGTGCAGCCGCTGGAGAGCATCAATGCCCTGAAGGAATGCCTCAAGTCTTGGATCGTGCGATGGGCTGCCAGCAGCGGACTCCCGTTGCACTGCCTTCATGAGTTCCACAAGGCGACCGAGGTTCAGCTCTGCCGCCGCATAGGTAATGCGATCATTGAGGCGACTAAGAAAGCCTGAAAGAAGCAGATTGAGTTCGTGAACCAATCTTTGATAGGAATCAGCATCTCCCGGTGCATTCACGGCCCCTTGGAAGGCATCGGTGACTAGTTTGAGCTGCTCCTCCATCTCGCCACGCAATCCATCGTTCACGTATGCGCCTTCAAAGGCTTCCTGAATGTGACGAACCTCTGTTGCGAACTTGAGTTTAACCGGGCGCAGTGGGTTCCTAACCCTTTCATCCTCTATGACTCGAAGGCAGCCGCTCTCAATGTTATGAAGCGCATCATGGATGGTCTTGAAGATCTTCAGCTTTACCGTTTGTCGGTAGGTACCATCGAAGACCTCTTTTGAGCGACTTACCATGTCGGCCACCGCGGGCTTTTTGATTAGTTCCAGGAGCTGCCGTAATCCTGTGTTCATGAATGCAACATCATCGCGAGTTTGCTCACACGCGCTTGCTACACCTGGGCTTTCTTTAAACTCTGGGAAAATGAACCCATCTGGTGAGCGGAGGTAGAGTACTGGAGTAGCCCAACCACGAGCATCACCTAAGCCAGAAACCGCCACGCGTCCAGCTGTAACAGCTTCGTCAATGGTCAATCCAACAGCTAACGCTCCATAGAAGCGCTGGGCGAAAGTCAGGGCGGTCTTGTCACGAACCGGAAACTGCATGCCAACTACGGCGGCAAGTTCCGCCTTGAGAAGCGCTTCCGCGACACTGCTCCAAACGCCAACGTCATCCCGTTGCGCAGTCTGACAGGCTCCGAGGACTGCGACACGCACGCCTGCATCGCGGAGTTGAACAGCAAGCAGCTCGGCATCCAACAAGTCTGCGTTACGGTGCTCATCTTCAAGGACGACACTAGCCTTCCCTTCGTAGGATCCAGGAACCGAAGATTGCGTTAACTCCAACTTCCCGTGTCCCGCGAAATGAAAGAGGTGGGCGGGCTTCAGTCTGTGAGGGAGTCCACCCTGTTGCAGATGCTTTACGGTCTCCACGGTGAGTTGGGCCACTCCCTTCAGAGCCTGTGCAATCACGTCACCTTCTTCGGTAACTTGGAGTTTCGGCCAACCTTCAGGGCTAGCTGTGCCAACAAGCACTTTTGCCGGTGCCCTTGCCTCAACCCTCCATGCCGGGAGCGGAGTGGCGGTCTGACGGACCAGCGAGACGTTCGGCATTAACGCTAAGAAGTCGGAGGCCTTGCTTTCACCACCGGCACGATTGAAGACAAGGAACTCCCACGGCCACCTATTAAGCTCGCTTCCAGACAAGATCAACCTGATTCTCACACCCTCCTGCGACGCTTGCGCTTGTGTAATCTTGTTATTCAGAGCATTCCAAACCTTGGTAGGAAAGAGCGCTGCCGCCAAAGCTTCGCCCAGTCGGAGTGTATCCGCCCAATCGGCGTCGACTCCGCCAGCCTTATTCGTCAGATCTCGCAGCGCGACCACATCCAGTTCCCTAGGGATAGAATCGTTGAAGACTCCCGGTACGAATAGGTTAAAGGTGAGGCGTTTCTGGCCATCAGACTTGACAATTCGTGGCTCGGTCGCCGTAAGAACCACATCTGTGTATTTCATATGCCCCCCAGATCAGCGTCTCAGGAAAATTGCTTGTGATATGAAGAGAGCATCTCATCCCACTGCGTATCTTTGGCGAACGCGAGTTGGGCGTAGGACGGTGCCACGCGCTGTTGGCCGGGTGGCATGAAATACACTGAAGCCCCACCAATCCCGTCGAACCAGGTCCCACAATGCCCTTCGGCTATGACGGCTCCTGCACCTGCAGACAATGCCTTCACCGTATTGATGGCGGCCTGCCTCACCGCTGTCGACTTTACCTTGGGCTCTGCTAACCGAGTAGCGAGGGAGCCGATATCCCACAGCTTATAGTCGAACTTATTGGGCTGGCGTTTCCCGTCCCGACTTTCGTGCTGTCTGATACCAACCTGGGCGTCCCACAGCGCATCAGCGACTATGCTCATATCGGTCCGAAGCGCCTCTGCCAACTCGTTCACCATCTTGACCACATCATCAATCCGGCCAAGGTCAAGGGCGACTTTCGTGACATCACCACCCGAAGGTGGATGGGCTGTGTAGTAGGCTATGTATCGGTCGACCACAAGCTTTGCCAATTCGGCACCCGTCATGGTGGGATTTGCACGCAACGCACCAAAGACCTCCTTGTAGGGCCAGCTGTGTGCCGGCACGAGTTCCTCGGATGCGACCAGATAGCGCACCGATTTGCGCAGCTCGTACGCCACTTCCAGATTGGCCATCAAACAGGCATCCATGCCAAGCAGGTCAAGCGGTTGGCCGATTGTTTTCGCAATCGAGTCTGTCACGCGAGAGAGTTCGAGTGTGTCGAGCGAGTGGCCGGTCCCATCATCGAAGAGAATAGCCCGCTCGGTGCGCTTCTCCGGCTTCAGCAGCGAGCGTACTGTCGTGCGGAACAGGGCTCGGCTCCCCGGTGCACTGGAGCGCTCCTTCGATTCAGCAGCATCCCTTGAGGCCGCGGGGCGAGCCTCTTTTGTGATCTCTTCAATCTCGCTCGGCTCCCATCCAGTGCCATGGCTCCATAGCACGAGGCCGTACCGCTCGGCTGGATACTTTTCGAAAAGCCACTTTGCTGTCTCAATTAACTCGTCAGGATCACCCGAATCAAAGCTTCCCTCTTGTTTCTGCCATTCCACTCCGCCGGGATCGCCCATGACATAACGACCCGCTCCGATTTTGCAATCGTATAGGGCGCCCAGTACCACGTCGGATGTACTCCCAACTGAAAGCAGCTCCTTGAGACTTTTATTGCCGAACTGATCAAGATTGTTGTGGGCAGCGATATAGGTGAGTACCGTCCACTTCGCTTTGTTCGCCATGATCTGATCCCCTCTGTGCGATGTGTTAGCTCGTGCCTGGCCGCTTCCCACGCAGCTCGGCGTGCTTCGCGATCAGCGATTCGATGGATGTACGAAAATCATCCTCAGCTGCCTTGAGGTCGGCTTGGACTGTTTTAGGATCCTGCAGATACATGAGCCGGGTCCAGTATGTGTTAAATGCCACCCCGAGCCACGTAATGAATTCTAAATTCTCCTCCAGCGCATGCAGAGGCTGACGGAGAAAGAATCCGAGAAAGGTGGCGACGCTCAGACCGGCAAAGACCATCGCCGTAACGGCTTCGCCCCTTTGCAGTCCGAGGATAGCGGCTAAAATAAAGAGCCCGAGACCGACTGCAAACAGAGTTCCGTACAGCCCCACAGTCAGCCGATAGGGATTTAGAAAGGCGTTTAGTGTGTGCTGGAACATTTGTTCATTTTGCTTGAAGCCGTTGATCATCGATTGCGTCCAAGCCGCTAGGAGTTCGGGCGGCACGCTGCCGTTGCCTGTTGGATCCAGTGGTAACGGGTATTTTGCGGTGTTCTGCTCGCCTGGAAGCACTAACCTCTCTGTATTCATCGAAGTACCTCCTTGCTGGATTCCTGAGGTTGGGCAAAGATCCTACTGGCCACTCGGTCGGCCGCAGTCTCAGGTCGACCATCTGGCCGAGCCTTTGACGGCAAGACAAGACCGGCCGGTGTATCGAGATAGAGTGCCATGGCTTCCTGCCCAGCCTTCACAAGCGCGTTGCGTCGCTCGTCGGACATATCAAACTCTGTCGTGCCATAGCCTTGAGCAGGAAGTCGGACGACAAGATGACTGTACTCGTCGAGCACCATCTTGTCGTGGGCGCCGGTAGCGGTATCGACAAGACGCCGCAATCGCTGAACGGTCTTGAGCTCCCCCGGTTTGATCGTGACCCGGACAAACAGCCCCTTCGCGACCGGCAACTTTTCGTCGATGAGCAGACCGAGGACCGGTATGTCCTGTTTCGGTCCCATGAGCTTCATGACTTGCGGTGCATCGGAGATGAAAAGGTCGATTGGGAAATTCGAGAGGATACCCCCGTCGACAATTGCATGCCCCTCCATATCGCGACCGAGATACTGTCCCCAACTTGCTTGCCAAATAATCTCATCCCAGACGAGGGGGATGCTCATCGACATACGTACCGCCCAGACAATGGGGCACTCGGGCGCCGTCCGATGATTGAGTACGAGGAGACTCTCATTCGTTGTATCCGCGGCGACCAGTGACAGCTCAACATTTGTTGCAGCGTAGAACTGACTGAGAGTCATCTTGCTGAATTGACGTTGGCCATCCTTCCACGGTCCCGAATCGAGCTTGGCACTCAACCAGGTGACAAACCGATCGGCAGCAAACCATCCACCACGTTCCACGAGCCCAAGGACATGGCGAAACTTGCCTCCATTCGCGAGGGCACTGAGCATCAGTCCATCAATCTTTTCTTCGATGAAATCCGGCACGAATGTGAAATCAACTCCCTCCAGCAAGCGCCGAGTCGCACAAGTTCGCAGTTCCTCCTCAGTGAACGGCGCGGGAGGGCCCATGAATCCCGTGAACACCGATTTGCCATCAGCACCCTTTTCCGCCATTGCATCGAGCATTTCTTCTGGCGTGTACCCGGCAGCCAGGAGCGTGGCGGTAATGGCGCCGGCAGACGTACCGAGGAGGCGATTAAACGTGTGCCCACGCTTGAAAAACTCCTGACAGGCTCCGGCAAACACCATCCCTTTAGCGCCGCCTCCTTCAAATACTAAGTCGTATTTCACGGTGTCCTCCACAGGCTGTAGGTTGTGCACGTATATGTTGGTTCTCCCCGTATCCAATGGGAAACCAAGGATAGGCATCTGCTGGATGTTGACCAGGATGCTTTCGGCAGGCGCTTCGGCCATAATGGAGGAGCAAAATCAACGTTTCGCCCTGCTTTTGCACGTCCATATTCATGGCGTTGTTAGGCACCTGGTCGAATTATCAGAATCGGAATACATCATGTCCGATGATTGCCCCGAGCGAAATCATTGCCTATTGATGAATCGAGGACTGCGCCCAGGACCGAACATATTATCAATCGCCTGAATCTTCAATCGCCCAGGATCGCTCAGGTCCGGCAGAATGAAGCGATGCCCGCCCTGCAATTGGGTGTTGAAAACCGACTCTACTTTATTCCCGGCGAGGACCCCGTTAAGCGAGATCTCTGCAGCCATGGGTGCATTGCCGGAGAGCACATTGATGACACGCGTTCCCGGCTGGAAATTTAGCGTCGTGGGCTGACCCGCTACCGCACGCAAGCCCTTGATGGTGACCTTCATAAAGTCCTTGCCAGCACCGAGCTTGTGGCTCATCGTTACCGCATACTGGCGCTCACGGTCGCTCTGAATACGGAGTTCATTCTCGCGTCCGGCCATGCGTTCATATGCCACTGTTACTTGCTCACCTGCTACGACATCACCCTCTATCTGAACGCCTAGCAAGCCGCGCTTGTAATAATTGTTCAACCTGCCGTTGTCCTTGCCTCTCAGTGTGCAGCGGATGGTATCCAGATCCGTGGGCTGATTCGGTCGCAGGAAAGAAAACCCGTTGGTCCGCACCAAATCCATAAGGGTAGCGCCGGCAATCGCGTTTAACGGTGCATCGCTCGCCACCGGGAGACGCAGGAGCGGTGCCAGGCTCAGGTTGTTACGCAGCATGCCGGGACGCAATACCGGAGGAGCCACTGAGGCGGAGCGCCCCGGCTGGAAGCGATTAATCGTCGAGATGACGTTCGGATTGAAAATGAACGGTGTGCGCTCCTGCTTTCCGACGTACAAGCCCCCTCGAACTGGTCCCGCGCCTGAAAGCCCCGGCACGCGGAGAAGTTTACCTTTCAATGCTTCCCGGTTGGTCGCCGAAGCCGCATCGAGATTATTACCATTTTCGTCAGTCAGTCCGCCGACCTCGGTGCTATCGGCAAAGATCAGCACAACACCACCGAGCAACAGGAGTATCGCATCCCAAACCGGCGTGCGTTGCCGGTGGTTGAGAATCGACCATGGCATGTAGTGAAAGCGCCCCCCCGACCACGCATCCCCTGAATAGTTGGTCGAGCCGTCATAGCGGAAGCGGTTCGTCGCTGGGTCGACCGTGAGAGTACGGCGTACATTTTGGAAATTCGGATCGAAGATCGCCATTTCCCACGGCGTGACGTTCCGATTCCATTCGATGGGCATGATACAGTGTGGCGCCCCCGAAAAATCATAATTCTGTGCGATGCACACGACGGGATTCTCCCCACGATTAAAGGCATCCCACGATGACTGAAACACGCTCATTGGATCATGGGTGTTGCCGCTCAGGAACTGCCCGACAAACCACCAGATGGCATCGGCCCCCAACTGGTAGGCATGCTTGACATTAAAATCGTTCTCGACCTCCCCCCAGTTCGTGAACCGGGCTAATGGGCGCCCAAGGCGGGATTGCTCTTTCCATGCGTAGATGTTCTCCAGTGACATGCCAAAGCAATTGCCACCGGAAGCCACACCCTTCACGACTAACTCATAGTAGAGGGCTTTGAGGCCATCATCGATAATGCCGAAGTCAATCTCGAAGTCCGGATCGACATCGCTGAAGGCCGCGGCATACTCTCGCCAATCGATCGTTGCCGTCCTCTGATTTGTCACACCCCAGGTATCTAGTGGAGTGTTGGCGGTCACCCGCGGTTTGACCGACCAGTCGAGGTAGTTCACCCAGGGTCCGAAGTTACTGACGCGGAAGAGTCCGTTGTTGTTGCGCATACCCCACGCATTTGCCATGTTCAGGTCGCTGGTCATGGTACCAAGGTGATCGTCGCCACCCGCGAAAAGTTGGCCGTCGTCTGACTCCCACACCTCCACCCGCACGCGCGCTGACAGTCCAGGATGGTTCGGAGTGATTGTATAGGGCACGGTGAGGTTTAAGTCGCGGATATTAGCCGAGGGGTAATGGGTGCTGCTCTCTGGGTACTTGCGATCGAATACCCGCCCACCGTTAACATCAACGCACACCCGGCAATAGAGGTCATTTTGGCCGTCAAGATCAAAAATGTCTCGATCCTCTTCTTTGGTGTCGAGGCGACCGAGCGAAATGGTGAACGGCCGACAGACGAAGACATCGCCGCTAAAGTAAAGAATGCTCCCGTTCTGAAATGTGTTATAT
>Ga0105164_10001876_pt1 | contig 13246 bp, 16 predicted proteins | sample VDWuncwatermetaG_FD_89674 | JGI IMG/M metagenome (GOLD analysis project Ga0105164, IMG submission 89674) | Wastewater microbial communities from Netherlands to study Microbial Dark Matter (Phase II) - VDW unchlorinated drinking water | ecosystem: Environmental > Aquatic > Freshwater > Drinking...
AGTTAAAGCATCAAATGTTATTCTATTTATTTTACTTTGGCTATGCTTTGAAATCTTTCCCAATCTTTCTTCAAAGGTTTCTTTATATGTCTGATTTGTAAGCATGATGCTTCTGCCACCATATTTGCTCTTTGCATTAGGTCCTAAATGACTTGCATGTTTTACCACAATTTCTGCAACTTTATCACCATCAATATCGCCAATTGCAGGGCTTGCTATCATATAGCTGTTAAAGCTGTGATTCCACTTATTGACTTTGTTTTGATCTATTGAATAAAGTTTGCCATCATAAGCTCCTACAAGTAGGTCTAGAACACCATCATTATCTATGTCAGCGATGGCAGGGCTACTCTGTATCTTTGCTCCTGCTATAAACTTGGGATTCCAGTCCATAGCTCCAGTTACACCATCAAAAACATAAACGCTTCCATTATTGAAGCTTGTATTTCTCTTATTCACAAAATCAGGTGTCAATGCAGTAGCAACTACAATTTCAAGATTAGTATCGTTATCCAAATTAGCAACTGCAGGAATAGCAAAAACATGGTAATCAACAGATGCATTCCAAAGCATGTTACCATTGCTGTCCAGTACATTAATTGCGCTATAGCACGTTCCATATGCGCACCCCTCTCCAGCCAAAGTGTTCTTAGAAGTTCCAACTATGACTTCATAATCATTGTCGTTATCCAAATCCGCAACTACAGGAGAAGCGTAGACATTAGCCATATGCTTTCTCCACAATTCAACTCCATTAGTGCCATTATAAACATAAACCCCATCACCAGCAGTTATAATTACTTCAGGAAATCCATCCCCATTCAAATCAGCAACAGCAGGAATAGTCTGAAAGCCCTGCACAGCAGTTGTTGAAGAATTCCAAAACAAGTTTCCATTGGATTTCAATGCAACAACTCTACCGTTGAATGAGCCATCATCACCTTCCTCTCCGAATATTATCTTTTTCGAACCAGAATTGTCAATATCAGCAATTGCGCTTCTGTAAGGACCGATTGAATGAGGATGGTTGTTAATTCTATATTTCCAATTAGTATTTCCATTGTTTGAATTGATATCATACAAATACTTATCATGGCTGCCTACTATTACCTCTTTTACTCCGTCCCCATCAACATCATCAACAGATGGTGGTTCAGATGCATTAGGCTCGTTATTAGACCAAAGCACCGTATTTGTATCCCCATCAAGAGCATAAACCCTTCCGTCAGTATAATCTGAATTTGATGTAGCAACAATTATTTCCTGCCCATCGCTTATATTGCCGTCTATTTCTGCAATAGCAGTCTCGTCCCAGAAATCTGTTGAAGGAGCCGAGGAATAATTCCAGATTTGTTGATTATTTGATGTTATATCTCCTTTAAGTAGGGTATATCCAGTGTTTCTTACATCATGGTGGTTGAATTTCCAGTCAACTTGCACAGCATCCCAAAATAAACGATATAATCCTGCTACTGATTTCATGGAGTGTGGGATTGTGGCGTTGGCTTGTTTTTCAACAGTATTAGAGTTTACATCATTACTATTATTAACAAAATAGGTACATGTGTAGCTTTCATTTCTCCAAAGGTTTAGATTATTTGTTCCACTACATTGCCAATTTTTAGTATTGCCATTTAAATCAACATAAACAGTATTACCATTAGCATCTTCAGAAGCCCAGTATTGTGTTTTTTGGGAGGTATACCAAAATAACCTAAATAATTCAGGATTCCATCTGTCTGAAGCCCTAGTTGGCTGTACCAATGACCAATTAAAACCTTCTATCAAATTTTCATAGTTGTATTGAAATCCTGTATAATTATTTCCATTATACCTATTCCAATTACCACCTGCCCATTTTTCTAGTATAGACTCATCGCCCGGTGGATGAGCATCAAGATGAGTATGTGGGGTAGATGTTGCATCTTCAAGTAAATGAGCTACTCTCCCAAGCCAATAATATGATTCATTAATATTTCCACTTAAGTAATTTGGAATTACATTCATAGTCATAAATTCAACTGATTTTCTATAAGAACTACCAGATATACCTAAGCCATCATTATAATCATCATTACCGGTCATTGATATAGTGTTTGGATTATCAGGTTGCCAAAAATGGCTAAGATACCTAAAACCTAATAAAGGCAAATCTTCTTCTCTTGAACCATCAATTATATCATCTCCTTGATTATAATTAAAATTAAGTCCTGTGTCCCTATTTATTGGATTATTTAAATGGAGTTTTATTTCGTATGGAATAAGTTTCCATACTTTTTGAGATTCGTTGGTAATATGTTGGTGAGTCATATTTAATGGTGTATCAACTTCATAACTATTTACAGGTAAAACTAAAATTAATATTAAAAATATATAAATTAATGTTGCGTGTCTCATTTTTTTATCATTTTGGTGTAAATAAATCCTAACAATCCTCCTATAACAGCATAAAAAATTGGGTTATAAATAAACCCATAAATTAAAACAAAAAAACCACATGATTCTCCTTCGTTGATTTTAAATAAATTGCAAATCATTTCGTCTGGAATTTTAGAGAATAAATAATGGACAGAAATCGGTAATCTTTCTCCAAATGTTACAAATAATGGAATTTTGATTAATCCTAATAAAGCGCCAATATATACACCTTTCTTCCAGTATTCTAATCCTTTCCACCACTTTTTAAAGCCCATAACCGACCCCCAATCTCTTTTCCTTTATAACTCCAATTGAATATTGTGCATTGCAATTGCTTAAGCTTTCAAATGAAACTTCACCGTTTGGATCAGCACTTATAGAGTTTCTTAAATGTTGTTTTATCTCATATGGGATTGATTTCCATGTACTAGAAGACTCATTAGTAATATATTGGTGTACCTCTGCATTTATCTCAACTTTATAAGCATAAACTCTATTAACAACTACTAAAAATATCATAAGTACAAACAGTAATTTTTTGCCGTTCATTTTTTATTATAGATTTTTATCCAGTACGTAATTAAAAAACTTAAAAGTGTAATAGATATAATAAATTCTATATTTCCAATTAGTATTAGAATCCACCAGCAACTCTCACCACAGTCCTTCAAACCAAATAAGTTAAGGAAGTTGAATAATAACCAATTTATAGGATAGAAAATAATAACCCCAAGCAAACCGTATAAAAGAAATGTGTTAATGATCACAAAAATTAAGGAAGTACATAAACCTATAATTAACGTTCTTTTCAAAAAACTTAAATTTTTCCATTTAAAAATCATTATTAATCACTTCGTAATCATTATCACCATTCAAATCAGCAACAGCAGGAATTGTTTGAAAGCCCTGAACTGCTGTTGTTGAAGAATTCCATAAAAGAGAACTGTTAGATTTCAAAGCCACAACTCTGCCATTAAAACTTCCATCGTCCCCTGCCTCGCCAAACACAATTTCCTTGCTTCCATCGTTATTAATATCAAATATTGTGCTTCTGTATGGTCCAATAGCATGAGGATGGTTGTTAATTTGATATTTCCAGTTTTTAGCTCCAGTTCTTGAATTTATATTGTATAGATACTTATCATGACTGCCCACTATTACTTCTTTAGTTCCGTCTCCATCCACATCATCAACAGATGGTGGTTCAGAAGCATTAGGTTCATTATTCGACCATAATTGAGTGTTAGTATCACCATCAAGAGCATAAACTCTGCCGTCTGTGTAGTCAGAATTAGAAGTTGCAACAATTATTTCTTGACCATCGCTTACATTGCCGTCAATTTCCGCTATTGCTGTTTCATCCCAGAAATCTGTTGATGTAGTTGAACTAGAAAGTAAACCAATTAAAGAAATCACTCCAAACTCACCTTTTTTGTTTTTTATCACCGTTAGTACCTCTTTGCTACCACCTCCTTACACTATTTTGTAGCGTTGATCAGCAGTTCCACTTGTTTTGTTATATTTGTAGAGGTTATATTTGCCAACTCCAAATTGTACAATACGGGCGTCAGATTAAACATGTTTACATAAGAATCAGAAACTCCTATTCTATTGAAAGCCCACATTTTGTTGCCTTTTTTTGCTGCCCTGTCAAATGTACCTTTGATCTGGGCATTTGACAAATTTCTTGCATAAATCTGCAAATCTGTATAATTGGTGTAGCCGCTCAATAAGGCATTTTGAACTCCGATGCCAATAGAATCCCTGCCAGTTGATTCCAAACTGGTAATTGAAAGCTTTAGAGGACCACTTGTGCTTGTCCTGTTTGTGTTATTGTATGCATCTTTGCAGCTTATATAAATGTAAGAAGTGTCATAAACAAGCTGGTCTTCAGGGATTAGGGTGCATCGATGATTTGTTGTTCCACCTTCACCGGACATTGCTCCTGTGCAGTTTCGTGAACTGCCCATATTTGTATAATTAACACCAGAAGTTGATGAACTATTTCCGCTAATTGCGCACCATGCATTTTCACTAGTATTAAACTGCACAGTTGGAGTAACAGAAGAAGTGCTGCACGCATTTGTTTTGTCTGTAACCCAATTCTCACACCCATTTTCATTTGTTAAATTAAAATATGTTATTTCTGGTGGTGTTGTGTCTGCTGCCACAGAAACACCAAGTAGATGCCTACCAGCCTTATTCTCACTCATAGTATAATTGCACTCATCACCAGTAATACCCCTATTAAACAAAACAAGCTCATCTAAACCACCCGTATAACTCTCAGTATTTAGACTTCTCTCGTTGGTACCAACATACAAAGTCTTAGTATTAGTAAGCGCATCTGTAGACGTACCCGCCTGACCTATTGTACTGCAATTACTTAATACTGATATAGTCTCATTAGAATTTTGAATGAAACATACATATCTCCAAGTACCATCATCGAGTAGCGAAGGACCTGTACCAGCTGCCGAAACCCAATGCGTAGCCGCTATAGTATTTGCAACAGTATCAAACTCCCAATTACCATTAGACTGGTCTGGGCGCACAGCAGCTAAACTCTGAGAAGTAGTTACACTCGTATTTTCCCATACACAAATAGAAAAATTAAACATGTTGCCATACTGCGGAGGATTAGAAAAAGACAGGTAATCTGCAGTAGGACTCAAATCAAAATATCCGCAATCATTAGTTATACAGTTAGTAGAAGAATGTTGTTTCGTTCCAGTCTCCACTCCATAATTTGCATAACTCGAATTGTCAATTGTATTATTAATATCAAAATCGTTACGAAGAATTACTGAATGATTTAATGTATTAATCTGCACAGGCGTCAAAGTATTAAATGCAGAAACAAAGTTTACAGACAAAATCAATAAAAGAAAAAACAAAATCCAAATAAATGTTTTAGTCTTCAATTTTAACCTCCTTTAAAGAGTTTGAATATCTTCTTGAATTCCTGTTATTAGAGTCAGTAACCACAAAAGTAGTTTATGTTCCAAAATTACTTTTAGCCTGTGCCTGATAAACATACGTATCTGTCAAGTTTGTTTTATTCTGAAAACCCAAAATGTTTGTTACTTTCATTTTGCCACCTCCTTGTATCCTAATTTGCTAAGATGGAAGGTAGGATCCTCTTCAACGAAATCATTTCTCGAAGCTTTATAGAAAACTTTAATACTATCTTTACAAAATAAGAACTTCTGACAAGATTTACCGCCATCACAACCATTGAATACGCCATTTACTGCGCTTCCTCCGTGTTGGGAACCACAAATAATTGCTACGCAATTGTTTTCTGTTGAATTGACACAAACCCCCCAATTTGAGAAATCAATCTCTTTTTTATCAACATAGGCACCATTATCAACAGAAACAATAAAACTATTAGTTGTGCATTGAGTTGAATTTTTATTAACTATAGATTCTCCGATCTTGCAAGTCAGATTTTCTTGGAATTGCTTCAAAGAGCAATCTGTATTTGGACCAGACGCATTTAAGCATGAGGTATAATTATAGTAATTTGTACAAGTTCCATAGATCGGCTTTATTTCATTATAAAAAAGAGTATTGCATTTTTTTGCTTCTTCAGCGCTTATGCTAGTGGTTACTTGAGATATCTGACTTGCGACGGTTATTGCCAGCAAACCAATTGCTAATAAACCTAGAACTAAGTATTTTTTAAATTTCATGAAGAACACCTCGTTTTATTATTATAACGGATCAAAGTTGAGAGAATTGAAGAAGAATTGTTTACTGTGAATATTAGAGAAGAAGTTATAGTGGTATTTACTACACGTACTTTTTTAATAGTTAACACCCCCAGAACTAAACGGAAAATATAACTTATATTTAATGATGTGTTATTACTATAGGTTAATTACACTTTCAAGTTGAATTATGGCACTTTTTCCCTATAATGAATTTAGGCTCAATTAATGGCTACAAATAATTTGAAGATTGACGACAAATTTATTATAAAGAAGGGGTATATTATAACTACTATTATCCATTGGAAAGTGTAGTTAATACATAGTTTTTAATTAGAATATTCCTAATTTATTAGAATTTTTAATGAAAAAATATTTTGCTAACTATCAAAACTCTTCAAAATCCTCAAGTTGCTTTAAGTATCCTTTTTTCTTAAGAAATACGATTTGTGATGGAGAATATTTGTAGATTATATCGCCTTTTTCGTCTCCAGTGAATTCCCAAGGCTCAACAATAACGATATCATTTTCCCTTACCCATAATTTTCTAGTTAATCTGCCTGGTATCCTGCAAATTCTTGTTTTCCCGTCCATGCATTTAACGCGCATTCTGGAACCTCCAAGCCTCTGCTCAATAGTTCCAAAAGTGTCTTTGCCTTTTGGAAGATGTATTCTGGAAATTTCTTGCTGGAGTTTTTCCTGCCTCTCCTGCTCTTCCTTCTTTTTGCTCATTCAATTTAAATACTTTGCTTGCTTTATATATCTTTCTATGAAAAAATCTTTTTTGAATAATGCACGATAAGCATGTCAATCCAGTCGTTATACACAATTATAACTCAAGCTCGGTTCCTAACGGTTTTTTGCTTTGAATGAGTTTGTACTTACAGCTAGTTTTTTATATAAGATAGGAAATATAACTGATATGGCAACAGAAATAGTAGGCATATCAAAAAGTTTATCACTAACGTTCTACATATTACTATCATTGGTGATTTTACTAGTGACTTTAGTCATATTTCTTATAAAAAAATTGAAATATGATGCCAAACAAATCTGGAAATCAATTGGTATTTCACTTTTAATTTCAATTGGAATTCAGTTATTGCTTATGATAATAAGTTTTTTCTTACCTCAACCAATGTGTAAAATCGGAGGTCATTGCCCATCACAAGCAGAGATACTTTTATTATTATCTCCTTATATAATACCTGGAGTATTTTTAATTGCAATACTATTTTATTATATTATTATATTATTAATTTCTTTAGAAGTAGATAATTAATTCTTTTACTAGATTTGAAAAAACCTAAAGCGAGCTTTCCATCATAAATTCTCCTTATCCACTTCGTAGGTTCGGTGCGTATAATAGCGCACATATGTGAAGGCTCACAATATATACACTCGGCGAAATTTGTCTTTGCCAATAAAATTTCGCCTCGAAATTATTCATTAAACAATGAATAGATAGGCGAGGCTTTTTTTAGTGAGATGCGTGCGAGAACGCTCGCGTTTGAGCACGCTCGCGTTCAACTCAAACAAAAAAAGCCGAGCACTAAATTATGCCGAAGGCGGATTGAAAGATTATATGGGAGATAAACTTCAAGATATAAAGTATTACGAAAAACCAAATTTTTATATATGCCTTGCGTATTACATGAAAGATGAAAGCCTTGAATCTTCCAAAAGAAAAATTTTTCATTGGCCCCGCTCTGATTTGGAAAAGAATTGCTGCCTTCATTATTGACATTATAATTATAAATTTGACTATATTGTATCCTTTTAGGGTGTTATTCCAAAAAATCCTGCCAAAAAATTACTCTTTTTTAGAAGCTTACCAGTTTTTAATTAACAGCGCAAACTTTACAACTTACCTAAATTCAATTTCATTTATAATGTCTATTTTTATAATTTTATATTTTTTAATGATGGAGAGGAAGATGGGCCAAACAATTGGAAAAATGGTGATGAAGATTTACGTGATTAATGATAACGCCGCTTTGAAGAGTTGGCAGTTTCTGGTGAGAAATATTGTATTTGTGCCTGTTTTCCCATTCTTTTTATTGTGGGCCATAGACCCTCTGTTTATGTTTTTCACAAAAACAAATCAAAGATTGACAGAAATATTAAGTAAAACAAGAGTTGTGGAGAAGTATAATTTGGGATGATATTTTAATTAAGAAGTTTGGTGGTAAAGATGACGAATGAGCAAAAAGTATTTTTATTAAGGGTGGATGTAATGACAAATAACATACAAACATCAATGAAAACCCAGAATGTGTCGCCGCAGGAAGCGATTGGTTTTTTGGAGATGGCAAAAGATCAAATACTGGATAATTTAAAGCATGGAAGAAAAGACATTTTTCAGGCTTTTAAGAAAGAAGGCGAACCATAATGGAAAAGTCTCCTCAATCTAATTTCAAATGGGGTTACGCAATATTCGTTTTATTATTGTTGAGTATATTGGGTTTTATAGCAGCGAGCATAGCTTCACTGTTCTCAGGAGTAGATGTAGCAACCCTAAATGGCAATGTTGCAATGATACCAATTAACGGTGTTATTGTAGGAGATAAAGACTCAAATTTTCTTTTCGAGAAAACTACGCCATCTTTGGAAGCAGTTGAATTCATAGAGAAAGCCGACAGAAATCCAAACATCAAAGCTATAATATTAGAGATAAACAGCCCAGGAGGCTCAGCTGTTGCATCTGAAGAGATAGCAGATGCTGTTAAGAAAACTAACAAGACAACTGTTGCATGGATAAGGGAAATCGGAGCTTCAGGGGCTTATTGGATTGCATCGTCTTCTAACTATGTTGTCGCAAACAGGGTTTCAATAACAGGCTCGATTGGAGTAATCGCCTCCTATCTTGCATATCCCGGCCTTTTGGAAAGATTTAATGTCACATATCAAAGATTGGCATCTGGAAAATATAAAGATATCGGAAGTCCATACAAGGAAATGACAAACGAGGAAAGAGAAATATTTCAAGGAGATCTTGATGCTATACGCGATTATTTTGCAAGTGAAGTTGCTAAAAACAGGCATATGAACAAAAAGGACATTGATAAAATAGCAAATGGACTGTTTTATCTTGGAGCGCAGGCAAAAGAACTTGGTTTAGTAGATCAAATTGGTGGCAAAGAGGAAGTCATTGCTTATATTGAGAAAAAAGAGGGCATAAAAGCTGAGGTTGTAGAATACAAGAAAGAAACAGGTTTGCTTGATGTATTGAGCAAAGTCTTGAGCAGGCAGTCATTTTTTGTTGGACAAGGAATCGGAAGCTCGCTGTTTGATAAGAGAGTAGTATCGACTGTCAGCATTAGGACTTAAAAATAGTAAAGGACATTAATTTTAGGGCAAAATTCAATCCGTCGCTTCGCGACAAATTTTACGCTCGGCGAGCTCACCTCGCATGTCACTGGCAAAACAGCAAAGCCGAGCACAAGAATTGCAGAGCAGTTTGAAGATTTTAAATTTAATTAAAAACCGATTGTCCAATTAATTTGTGTCGCTGACTAAAAGATGGATAAGGATTAAAATATAAGGAGATACTACGTGAGATACATATTTATTTCTATTAAATTTAAGTTTCCAGCATTTTACAGGAATTCTCTCACCTGAACATAAGATGTTAAAGTATTCTGTGCACTGAAATAACTGTTAGTATCTCGACCTCTTCTTAATGCTATAGGCAGATATCTTCTCAAAGTTTGTTCTGCTAAAGTGTAAAGCATACCCAAAAATGCAGGACCATGAAATTGTGTGGTTTCTTCATTCCAATAATTTTCAAAAACACTAAAATCACCTTTTTGCTTTTGGATAACCATAAGTGCGTAGACTAATTGCATTTCTGTTTCAGATTGATAAAATCCACGATTTCCGCCCAATACGCCCAGTTTAAGTAGCTCTTTAACAGGTTGAATGGTTCCTGCACATTCTGCATCACCAGCAACTACCGCTAATCTTCTAAGATATTCTTGCTCTACCGTGTTTTGAAAGTAATTTTTATCCTTAACTGCTAATTCACCTAAAAGTGAAGTAACCACACTACAAAGTGTTTTTGTAAATTTTTCTTTGCCTAATCTTAATGCCTTATTAGTTGTATCCAGAATAAATTCTGTTGGTCCTTCAAGAACAATGTCATGCTTTCGTGCGAGAGGAGGATCTAGAACTTCATCTCCATATTCATCAGCATGCAAACGTCTTTGCACATATGCTTTTAATTCATCCCCACTAAAATCTAGCAGACCTTCAATAGTAAGTACCATTTTGATTATTTACAATAATATTAGTTTAATCTTAATTTCCATGGATAAGTTTTTTACTTTCCTAACAATTCGGCATCAAAATGTAACACTTTGTCAGGCAAATCCAAAGTCTCAATCTTAATATCTAATGACATGCCAAGAATGCGGAGAAGAAATCATGAATATGAAGCAACTGAAAGTCTTAGCAGGCAAATATAGAAAACTTAGACATGCGAAAGATATAACATTTGCCAAATGGGGGAATAGCATTGCTGTAAGAATTCCAAGTGAGATTGCAGATGAATATAACATTTCTGCGGGAAAACATGGAACATTAACAAAAGATAAAGAAGGAATTAAAATAATTCCAACTTAATTTTTCGTCTAATTTGAATCTTTTCTAAGATTTTTTAAAACCTTAGTGAAGATTACTTCCAATTTCTTTCTGTAAAGATAGATGGCAAAGGATACAACCATAAAAATAGAAAACAAAACAACAGCAAATTTAGTTTTTGCATTTGCAACGCCGCTTCCAACCATATTCAAAATTAAAAATCCAGGGAATCTGCCGATAAATGTGATAAAAACCAATTTTTTTATTGGGATTTTTGTAAGACCGGCTATATAACAGACAGCATCATCCGGCAGTGCAGGTAGCAAAAAAATCAGGAAAAGGGCAAAAACACCCTTCTCACTTGAGATGTAATCAAACTTTTTTAGAGTTTGTGCATCTATGACTTTTTCCACAAATGGTCTTCCAAATTTTCTAGCCACAACAAAAGCTATGGTAGAGCCGATAACTGTCCCAATCATAGTATATATGGTTCCTTTTACAACGCCAAAAATGTAGCCGCTGACAAAACCTGCTATTTGGCCAGGAATCGGCGCAATTAAAACCTGCAATATCTGCAGCAAAATGAGTATTACAGGTGCCCATGGACCAAAACTCAGCACAAAAGTCTTCACTCCGTCTGGATTATTAAAAAATGAAAAAATAGATTTGCTGAAATAGATAAAAACCAAAATAAAAAACAAAAAAACGAACAAAACAATCAAGAATTTCTTTTTACTTTCCTTTGAACTGAATAGTCTGTACTTCAATTTTAATCGAATCAATATTAAGATACACCCTATATAAACATATCGAAATTATTCTTGAGCGACAAAAAAGCTTAAATAATAGTGAATTTAAGTTTTGATTGAGAGGAGGTTAGTAATTTGAAGAACACAAAAACAAATATTTTTGAGAAGGTCCTGCTAGTAGTTGGTGTTGGTGCTGCATTTCTTGGTTTCCAACTCATAAACCAAGTCTATAAAGCTGAGAATGGCCATTTGAGCTGGCTTATGGTGATTGCCATTTTCAATTGGCTCACTTTGCTGGTTATGTTCATTTTGCTAAGCTTAATGGTAGACGTGTCAAAAAAAGAATTGGAAGAAGTCAGAACAATGATTCACTTCATGTCTGAGAAAAACAAGAAAAAATAAATCATTTCGTGGCTATAGCAAGCAACTCAATTTTTTCTATGTCGCTTAAGTCCGCCAATGGTTTTGGAAATTTTGCATAGTCATCAAGTATTCTGTTGCATGCTGTATTAACCCAAGTTTGAATGAAAGGAAAATTCTCCACTTGATTAAAATCAAGTGTATCGAATACAAAAATATAACAATTTTTATCCTTTAATTGTCTTTTAAGCTCAATCGCTTTTCTGAAATTATTTTGGCCTGGTTTTGATGAAACCAATATTCCAATTTCTGTCGATTCCAGAAATTTCATGTAAGCGGATTTTCTTTTCTTGTTGTATCTTTCCACTTCTGTCCTGTCAATTTTTGACATTAAAGCGCTGATTGGATCATAGCAGAATACTTCCTTATCGACATTTAATGCTATGCCTAAGGGATGGAATACACCAGTTCCAAAATAAATGAAAGCATCAACATCATCTTTGATTTTATCTGCCGCCCCAAAATCACATCCAAGCAATTGCCCTTCATATTTCTGCTTAATTTTGTCGACGAAGACAATTTTTCCATTGATTTCAAGATATTCCTTAATTTCCTCAATAAAGTCAAGAAATTGAACAGTGGTGGCTACCCCAAGTTTTTTTGGCAGCGTAATTAAATCCAGATTTGACAAATCAATTTCGCCTTTATATCGACCTTCAACCATCATTATTTTCATTTTAAGTTTGGTTAAATCTCTTTATATTTAAGGTTTTTGATAACTACAGTATCTCAGAATCATTCTCTTAACTTCAATAAAAAATAAACATTAATGATTGAACATTAACAAAAGTTGTACAATGATTCGTTTCTTTCTTTCATAATAAGAATTTATTATTACATAGCAGAAACGGTTTATTTTAAAGGAAAGTCACGGCATAAAATTTTGAAATATTTGGGCACTGCTGAAAATATCTTAAAAGTTTTCAATGAGAAAAAGGGTTAATTCTTACACACGGCTGACTTTTCCGAAACCTTTATATAGAACCAAATATTCACAAAAATATTAGAAAAAATTTCGATTTACTAAAATTGAAATTTTTTGAGGTTAAAAATGACACAGCAAATACAACCAATATTCATTCTGCCGGAAGGAACACAAAGAAGTGTTGGAAGGGACGCTCAAAGAACAAACATAATGGCTGCTAAACTAGTAGCAGAAACAGTTAGAACAACCCTAGGTCCAAAAGGAATGGACAAGATGATTGTTGATTCTATGGGCAATGTAACAGTCACAAATGACGGAGTCACAATTCTTGAAGAGATGCAGATAGAGCATCCGTCAGCAAAGATGATTGTTGAAGTCGCAAAAACGCAGGAAGATGAAGTTGGCGACGGAACAACAACAGCTGTTGTCTTGGCTGG
>Ga0105164_10001877_pt1 | contig 13238 bp, 12 predicted proteins | sample VDWuncwatermetaG_FD_89674 | JGI IMG/M metagenome (GOLD analysis project Ga0105164, IMG submission 89674) | Wastewater microbial communities from Netherlands to study Microbial Dark Matter (Phase II) - VDW unchlorinated drinking water | ecosystem: Environmental > Aquatic > Freshwater > Drinking...
ATGTCAGGGTAGCGGAAAATGCTTTTGGCAATGATGATATTGTTATAATAAATGATGAAAATTCATTAATTTACGGCCAGCCGTTTGAATATATTTTTGCAAGAAAAAACAGAGCGCCGGCACTTTATCATATAAGCAAATCAACGCTTGAATTCCAGCCAAACCACGCAATAACCCAGCAGGATATTCTGCGGGATTCTGAGTTCAAAGCAGAAGATCCTGACGAAGACAATATAATACTGACAATAAAGGCAGAGCTTACAGACCCAAACCTTCCTACGATTCTTAATCATCCGCAGATAACTTTCAAAGTGGAAGTAAATGACGGCGCATTGTCAGACCACCAGATAATCACGGTAAATAGGATATAATAGATATAACCCAGGGAAAAAATGAGAAAAGTATTTTGGATATTAGCACTTTCGCTTTTTTTGAGCATTAGCTACTCCAATGCACAAATCACTTTAGGATGCTGCTCAAATCCTGGTGCAGGAACACTTGCATGCACAGATGAAAGGCTGACATTCTCGGCAGAATGCTGCCCGCGCCCGGAATCAAATTTCACAAGCTATTACAAATCAACTCAAAATCCAATTGGGCCGTCAAATTATGCAGAATGTACATCAAATTTCTTTTTTACAGGCAGGGCATGCACTTCTGTTGATTCATGCGCAATAGGCTGCTGCTGCTCAGATGCCGGAGGAACCATAAAGCCAGAGGCGCAATGCAAAGGCGCAAGCCAAGTTTTTTACAAAGGAACTGCAAGCTGCTCAAGCGCCTGCCCGACACCGCAATGCAATGACGGAATAGACAATGACAATAACGGCTGCATTGATTTTACTGGAAGCGACACTGGATGCCAAAACCCTTCTGATGCAACAGAGTCAGGGGGAAAATGCGTTCCTGCCGGGGCAAATTGCAACAATCCATCATATACTCCGAAGCTAACTGGATTTGATATAACCCCGTTAAAAGGGCAAAAGGCTTTTTCACTGCAATGGATAGATGAATGCGCTGTAAATTCCGTTTATTATGAAATTTCAAGATGCGACGGGGTCGGGTGCGCAAATTTTAACCTGATATCAAATGTTAACACAAATTTATTCATAGACTCATCGCAGGATATTGAATTCGGCAAATTCTATACTTATAAGCTCAAGGCTTACTACAGCCTGCAGTCAGCGACACCGACATTGGTAAGGGCAGGTACTTTAGGAGACTCAGAGTGCCTTGATAAAAAATCATCCAATAATTTCTGCTTCAACAACTCGGCATATTACTGCAACCAGCTCAATAAAATGGTTGCAGAAGGAACTAGATGCCAGTCAGGTAAGATATGCGTAATATCCGGCAACAAGCCTTCCTGCTTCAACCAGTCAATATGCGGCACAAAGGATTTTGGATTGTATTCGACTTTAAGCTCATGCGAGGCAAAAGGCTACTGCTTTTATGACAGGTCGCATTCTACTGTTGATTATTGCTTTGGCTGCAATCCAGCCATGTCGTGCTATGACTACAAAACTTCACAGGCATGCTCCAGAGACCACTGCGGCATAGGAAGCTGCGAATGGAAAAGCATATCGAGCCAGCCTTCAATAGGCGCATGCATCAATAAGGAGAAGTACAACTGCGAGTGGTGCTCAAGCTCCGGAACACCAGAGCTTGAGAATTCAAGATCCTACAACCAGATATTCGATGTATGCAACATCCAAAAATCAAGGGCATTGTCAACAAATAATTACAAGTGCTATTTCAGCAACGGAATATCCAAAAGCTGCGAGAATGTGGTTTGTTCAGACTATTCGCAGGACCAGTGCAGCGCGGCACAGATATCTCATGACGAGCTCAACAACATAGTCAATCCGTCCAATGACGAATGCGGAATAAAGTCATGCCAGAAAATAGGCAATGCCTGCGCCAAGAATGCCGACGGAGACAATGCAGAGGACTGCACAAATGAGGCATGCGAGCAGGATTACTTTGCACCAAATGCAACCCTAATACCGATAAACCGGAAGGGAATTCTCGACAGCATAGCCATACAGATATACGACAAGAGAAATTCCAACGGCTCTTATGTTCTGCAGACAGCGCAAAACTACGCGACTTTCATGTGCCTGGAGCCGTGCGGATCAGCAGGACACCCGTACCAGAACTCGACGCAGGCAAGGTCATTGATTGTCAGCAACCTAAATGTATATGATGGCAGAAGCGGCGCAAAGCTGTTCACGTTTGCTGACGGGCAGAATACTATAAGATATTACCCCCAGGACCCGTCTAAAAACATAGGCACAGTAAAAAAGCTGACTTTTGACGTCCATGGCAACTCAGCAGGCCCCAAAGTGCTGTCATTCAACATCACATCGGGCGCAAAGACCAATGAAAAATTCTACACTAACTCACTACAGCCAACAATAAGCATAGAATTTTTCGAGCCTGCCGTTATAACATATGCAAGAATTACAAACAAGAATACTGGGGCAATAATATCTTTGGAGACCGGCACTGGAATAAGTAAAACATTCAACTTGTCGCTGGAAGGAAGCCTACCTGAAGGAGAATATCTATTTGAGATGAATGCGAAGAACGGCAAAAATATTTTCATAGACCCTCAATTTTCTTCCATATTTGTCATAGATTCCACTCCACCAACAATAACTATAACTCCGGCAAACGGCGAAGTGGCAAATTCACTGCCTGCAGCAATCCGTCTGCAGTTCAGCGAAGAAGTCCAGATTAAAAAAATAAAAATAAACTCCGAGGACTTCATGAATTTATTCACCACAGTAAACAACAAAATATTCACCGCTTCTGTAAATTTTACGGACGGAAGCAAGATAATGGAAATATCTGCAAATGACTTTGCGCAAAATAGACTGGAAAAAACGTCAACTTTCATAATAGATTCAACCCCTACCCAGATAAACCTTGTTAAGCCAAAATTCGGAGTTTCTTCAAATTACACTTTTGATGTTTTGATAGATACGGACAACAATGCAGAATGCAGATACGGCCTTGACGACAACCTTGAATACGAGTTCATGGAAAGGTTCACATTGACGACAGGGACAAGGCACACAATAAAATCTTTGAGCATAAACAAAAATAACAAGGAAATCCACAGGCTTTTCGTGAAATGCAAAGACAATGTGTACGGAATAACCTCAAAATCCTTTGACTTAAGCGTTGATGATTCTGCGCCGCAGATAACCAATGCATTTGCATTCCCCTCCCCTATCGTGGAAAGCCCAATCACAACAACACTTACAGTGGAGTCAAACGAGCCCGTGCTGTGCAAGTACAGCGCAACAAAATCAGACTTTGAAAGTATGGAAAGCAAATTTGTAGGGTTTGCTAATTATACCTTCATGGCAATAAACAGGCAGCCCATAACTCTTGCAGGCCAGGGAGAATATTCTTATTACACAGCATGCATGAACAGGGCAGAGCTCGTGTCTGCAACATCAGCCATAAATTTCACGGCAAACCTGACAAGCATAATCTCAATAAAATCAAACACTCCAAGATTTTTTAACTCCAGCAATGCAGTCCTTGCGATACAGACGGACAAAAAATCACAGTGCAAATACTCGGAGACGGATTCAACAGCGCAAACAGGCCAGATATTCGGGAATCCTGAATATGCCCACACCAAGCAGCTTTCGCTTGCTGCAGGAGACCACCATTTCTATGTAATCTGCAAAGACCAGTACAGGGAAGAATGGTCACCTGTTTTTGTAGTAGATGCATATGTCGATACGACAGGGCCGACAATGGCCTTTGTGGACGACACAGGCACAATAATTTCTATGCCGGAAAAAACATGCAACACAGACAGGCTTAGGGTGAAATTCCTCGGAGAAGACATGGAATCAGGAGTGAAGCAATATTCTTATTCCATACTGAAGGACGGCCAGACCATAACAAGGCCCCAATACACATTTGCCGGGAATGAATGGATATGGGTGGAAAATCTGTCTTTGCAGAACGAGGCAAATTATATTTTCAGCGTCAAGGCAAAAAATCATGCGGAACTGGAAGGGGCAAGCAAGGAAAGCGACGGGATAACAGTGTCAACTTCCTTATGCGACACTGTTTCAAGATGCGGCGACAGCCTGATAAACAAGGCAGGGGAAGAGTGCGACAGGAACACTTTTGGAATGATAAGCAGCTGCCTTAATTACACAAATTTTATCGGCGGAACGTTAATGTGCTCTGATTCCTGCAAGCTCGACACCTCATCATGCCAGAGGATACCGGAATGCGGCAACAATGAGATTGATCCTGGAGAGACATGCGACGGAAATTCCTTCGGAAAGATAACAGGATGCACAGATTACTCTAATTCATTCAGCGGAGGAACTTTAAAATGTTCTTCAACATGCCAGCTCGATACCTCATCATGCACAGAAAAGCCAAAATGCGGAAATGCGGTGATTGAGTCTGGAGAATCCTGCGACGGAACAAATCTCGGGCCATTGACGGGAAAATGCAGCGAATATTCTTCTTCAATATTTACTGATGGAGATATAACGTGCAATGCATGCAAGCTGGACACGTCAAAATGCCAGGGCGTGCAGGGAACGTGCGGCAACGGAATAGTAAATCTAGGAGAATCATGCGACGGGAATTCTTTTGGCATAATAACCGGATGCACAGATTATTCCAATTTTAACGGAGGAACATTAAAATGCTCTCCAACATGCCAGCTCGATACCTCATCATGCACAGAAAAGCCAAAATGCGGAAATACAGCTATAGATTTAGGGGAGACATGCGACACAAATAATATTGGTCCGATTAGCGGCAAATGCCTGGAATATTCGGCAGATTTCACAGGAGGAAATATGCAATGCATTGGCTGCAAGCTTGACTCTTCAGCCTGCGAAAAACCATCATCATGCGGAAACAGCAGGCTTGATTCAGGAGAGTTTTGCGACGGAAGCCTTTTCAGGATGACAAATATAAGCTGCAGCAGCTACAGCAGTACATTCCAAAAAGGCGCATTAACATGCAGCAGCTGCAAAATAAGCACCAATAATTGCGATTCAAATGTGACTGATGCAATCCCGATATCCTGCAAGGACAGGGGAACATGCGAGGCAAATGAAATATGCAGCGACAACTCAGAGTGCAGGAGCAGATATTGCGTTGATGGAAGGTGCAAGCCAGCCAGCTGCGGAGATTCTGCAAAGAACCAGGGAGAATCTGATACAGACTGCGGAGGCCCTTGCGAATTAAAATGCAGCGATGACAGAAACTGCAATACCGATGGAGACTGCAGCAGCAATTACTGCAATTTCGGGGCATGCAGCCAGCTGCCTCAATGCAAAGACGGAACTTTAAGCCCCGGAGAGGCTGATACAGACTGCGGAGGGGCATGCCCATCAAAATGCGGCATTGGACAGTCATGCCAAAATGATGATGACTGCGAAACAGAATCAAAATGCACATCCTCGCAATGCGCTTCAGCAGGCAGCGGCTCTAAAGACAGCGACGGAGACGGGATGCCCGATGACTGGGAACTGGCAAACGGGCTTGACCCGAAAGACCCAAGCGATGCTGGCCTCGATTTTGACAATGACGGGCTTACAAACAAGGAAGAATTTGACGTGCAGAATCTTTATTCAAGGAGCACAGACCCGACGGAAATAGATACTGACGGAGACGGGTATTCTGACAAAGAAGAACTTGATAAGAATACTGACCCGACAGACCCCGAAAGCTTCCCGAAATCAGGAAAGCTGAAAATAATCCTCTTTATAATCGGGGCAGTGATATTGATATCGGGCTTTGGCTATCTTGGATATATTGCAATACAGAAAAACAGGAAAAAAGAATTTGAGGCTTATATTCCAAGGCAGGCTCCAAAACAAACAATAACACAGGGGGAAAGGCCGCAGCCAGCAAGAACTTTTACTCCATCAACTCCTCCAAACCAATTTGCTCAGCAAAGGCAGCCAATACCGCAAAGGCCAATATCAGGGCCTGCTCCGCTAAGGGAAAGAATTTTGCAAAAAGACCTTGAAAGGAAAAAATTATTTGAATCGTTTGGTGAGCAAAGGCAGGGGAAACCGGAAGAGAAGAAGCCGGAAGCTGGGCAGGCAAAAATACTGAAAGAGAAAAAGACAGAGAAAAAGAAGACGAAAAGACAGCCAAGGCCAATCAAGCCAAAAGAAGACGTGTTCGAGAAGCTCAAGAGTATTGCACGGGAAAAGAAGAAATCAAGAAAATGAATACAAATCACAGAGGCCAGCTATACGGCCAGATTTTCGTTTATATCCTTACCATTGTAGTTGTCGGGTTTATTCTGGTATATGGGTACAGGACAATAACAGGATTCAAGGACAAGGCAAACCAAGTGATGCTTTTGCAGTTCGAGAAAGACACAAAAATTATAGTGCAGTCTATAGCCAGCGATTTTGGGAGTGTGGTGAAAAAAGAGCTTAATGTGGACGACAAGACCAATCTAGTTTGTTTCGTTGAGAATTACGAAAACTTTGACAAGTCCAATCCAAGAAGCAGCGATGCAATAAGCCCTATAGTAAGGGAGAGCATAAGCTCAAATTCTGAAATAAATGTGTTCCTGATGGGGGACGGATTAAGAAAATCATTCTCAACAAACAAGATTTCTGTGGACAATGATGTTTTATGCATAAAGCCGCAAAACAATATCATAGTATTAAGGCTTGAAGGAGCCGGAGACCACGCCATAGTCAGCAGATGGGTCTAGAATAAAAATACAAAAGCCAAAATGCAGATAAATCCCAGGGGCCGCAAAGGATTTGAGATACAATTCAACTGGATTTTTGTCTTAGTGGCAGGGGCAGCAATAATTCTTTTCTTTTCACTGGTTGCAATAAAGCTGAAAGATCTCTCGGAATCATCGCGCCAGGCTGATATAATCAAGGGAATAGAAACCATAATAACGAGCGCTAGCGTGGCCATTGACACTACAAATGTTATCGAGATTTCTGATTCTCAAATCAAGGTGGACTGCACTTCCATATCATCCGGCCAGATAACAAAACAATACCAAAATCTCGTGATATTTTCTCCATCACTCATAAAAGGAGACAAGATCATAGTGCAGACACTAGCATTTACAGCACCCTTTAGGTCATCAGGATTATTATACGCCACGAGCGACAAGCTCAGGCATATAATCATAGGAAATAATGATTTTGCAGGAGAAATAAACAAAACTTTGCCGCAGGAGATGAACAAAGAATTCGTTAAAGTTTATCCAGCATCCATGCGGACTTCCAGCTATAGAATAAGATTTGTCGTTATAGATAACCTCAATCTTCAGTCTATAAATGTTCCTGCCTCCATAGAGAAGATGAATGATGGGGATGTCACTGCAGTAAAAATAACAGGAGACATGGAAAAGGGCACGTTGGAATTTTATGGCAAGGAAGGCTCCAGATGGGCATTAAAAGGAACTTCCCAATACCTAGGCAAGGCGTCATTGATAGCGTCGGTATACACAGATACAAAAGAGCTTTATGAATGCGGCATGAAAAACGCATTTTCAAGGCACAATTTAGTGGCTAAAATCCATATTGACAGGACGCAAAAGCTAAAAGACAGCATAACAGATCCTCAGGAATGCAGCGGCATATACGCAGATTCAATTCTTTACCTTAATTCCATTTCAGATGCCTCGGCAAGACTGGCATCAGGAATAGCTAATGTAAATATACAAAATCTTTACGATGCCTCAAGCCAACTGTCAGAACAAAACAATGAAGCGCAGAAATTTTCTTGCCCCCTGGTGTATTGAAATGAATTTGAATAGAAAAAGCCAGATACAGGTGTTTGAAACAATGGCAGTTCTTGTAATATTTTTTATCCTTATATTTATAGGATTCATATTTTACGGAAGAATGGTCAGGACAGATATCGGCAAGGAAAGCTACCAGCTTTCGCAGCTCAAGTCAATTTCAACAGCGCAAAAGGTCATGTTTTTTCCTGAACTGCAGTGCAGCGACGACAGTTTAGTCAAGGAAAACTGCATTGACAGGCTCAAGCTTGATTCTGCCGCGAAAGTTATGAAGGACAACGAGCTGTATTATTATGACATGCTTGAATTCAGCGAAATCAATATATCAACCATTTACCAAAATGAGCAGAAATGGACTATCTACTCAAGGAAGCCCGAGACTTTCAAGAGCAGGTTCATCACAAACGTGCCTGTGCTGATTTACGACCCATTGGCAAAAAGGAATGATTTTGGGATTATAACCATAGAGACAACAGCAAGATGAAACAAAAGACTAAAGCGCAGATGGAAATACTTGGATTGGCGGTTGTTGTAGTGGTCATGCTGGCTGCTGCGATGATATACCTGAGGCTGTCTGCCACAAAGAAAGATACTGACTACAGAAAGCCCTTTACAAGCTCGGAGACTGCATCAAACATGCTCAACACATTTCTTGACACCACTTCAAAAGACTGCTCGCAACTGACAATGACAGGTCTTTTGCAGGACTGCGCGAAATCAACAGGACTTGTATGTGATAATGGCCAAAATTCATGCGATTATGCGGAAGAATCAGCAAGGGAAATATTCAGCAAGACTCTCGACAAATGGAAGATAAAATATGAATTCATGGCCTGCACCAGCTTTGACTTTAAGACTGCAAAGTGCGAGCCAAACTCAGTTTTGATAGGTATAGGGAGCAGGTGCATTGGGGAGAAAGAGTTCAAGCTATTCCCGATTCCGGTGGATGCAGGCACAATTTATGCCAAGCTGGACCTGTGCGGATGATTTATTCCATTATATCAGCCCAAAACCCAAATATTTATATATAACTTCTTTTATGATTTATGCAACAAAGAGGAATCTGAATGAAAAAAGCCCAGGGAATTTCTATCAATGTCATAGTAATAGCGGCAATAGCTCTGGCTGTATTGGTGGTATTGTTCGCAATATTCACCGGCAAGCTTGGAGTATTCAGCAGGGAAGTCGACAAGACAGACAACTGCGTTGCAAGGTGCACGGCCATAGGCAAGGAAAACGGCGCAAATCTATTGGTCGAAGGCTCCCAATGCCCAAGCGGGGAAGACCCTGTATCAGGAGGCAAGTTCGGGTGCTGCTGCAGGGAAAGGCTTGTTTAGGTTTTCTTTTTTATTGTTAAAATACTAAAGTTTATATAGCAGATTCTTCAGGATTTTTGGGATGGTTAAGGGGCACATTTTTAACAATAAAAAAGGGGAAGAGGATACTTCTATAGGCCCCCTTGAGCTGATAGATATCATTAGATTTGTAATCCTTATTGTTATTATAACTTCGATATGGATATTTATAAGAAAACAGTTAAAATGAAGGCAAAAAAAGGAATAGGATACGGCGCAATGGCATGGATGGTGCTTGCGCTTTTTATCGCAATTGCACTATTTTCAAATACGGCGCTTATAGCACAAATCCTGAAAAAAGATAGTAATATAGAAATCTGCAAATTGAGTGTACTAGCGCAGGCACAGACAAAATTAGCCGGCAGTTCTCTTGCAAAGCTGGACTGCGAAAGAAGAAAAGTGGTATTTTTTGAGGATAAGATTGAGATTAACAATAAAAAAGAGCCAAAATACGAATTCAAAAAGATTGACCAGAATATGGTGAATAAAGTTGTTGCTGAAGAGCTAAGATTATGCTGGTATATGATGGGCGAAGGACAGATGAATGTTTTTGAGCAGGAGCCGGTGGATATTGCCATACAGCCGATTGCAGAAAAGGTGTGCGCGATATGTTCTGAGGTAAGTTTTGATAAATCAGTCAAACAAAAAGAATTTTCAGGTTTTATAGACTATTTAAAATCAACAAAAATTCCCAAAGGAGAAATCCACTATTTTGAATATTTGATTAGGTCGCAAAGAGATAAGTATTTTTTATGGGGCTGGGTCCCTTGGACGCAATATTCCCCATGGGGCTGGGGCACCACTGACAGAATAAGTGATAATATGGAAGGGGCATCAAAAGAATATGATGAAACACAAACAGATTCAGATTTTAGCTCCTATAAAAGATATGTAGTTTATTTTTTGGCGTCCAAACCAACATGGCTTAAGGAAAAATTTGGGCATACCACTTCTGCATATTATATAGGGATTGCAACTCCTTCAAAAGTTATACAAGAATGCACAAGACTGGCCAATTAAAATGAAATCAAAAAAAGGATTTGGATGGGGATTTGTTGCATGGATTCTGCTGGCCATGATCCTTTTGGTCATATCAGTTTTGTTCTATGCAAGGTACAAGGAAATCTCGCAGGACAAAGCGAATAAGAACATATGCAAATCAAGCGTAAGAACAATGGACCTGGCTTCGTTCAAGCATATATTTTTGGTTTCTGATATAAAGTGCCCTATGCAGGAGATAGAGATTAAGGAAAAAAACTCCGAGGCGATAAAACAGGAGCTGGCCAGGCTTTATTACAATGTATGCGATGAATTCGGCCAGGGAACATTGAATCTTTTTGGCAAAAGGGAAACTACCTTTTGCGTGATAAGAGACAAATTAACTTTCAGCAACAAAGACATTGTTGTCAACGATTTTGGAAAATACATAGGTGAAACATATATCCCTGGCAAAAAATTGACATATTCGGAATTTTGCTCAGGATTTACAACAGAAAGAGCATCTAAATTATTTGGGGAAAATGAGATTGGGCAGCTTCCTGATGTTCCCATCTATACTAGCAAGGAATATGTCATCATGTTTGTTTATTCCAAAGGAGAGGAAGAAATAAGGGAATTCACAATGGCAGCATTCGGGACCAGCACAGCACATAAAATCCAATATATTGGGGCTGCACTCATAGTTGGCGGCGGCTATATGATATATACTGGCAAAGGAGCTATTCTTGGAATACCAATGCTGGCTGCAGGAAACATACTTGCATATGGGATTGGAGTAACAACTGCCGGCGGGATTTTGAATTATTTCACGAACGAGAATCTGAGAATGGAATGGGCATCTTTTTTTCTGATAAGGGAATTTGATGAAGAAGAGCTCAAAAAGCTTCCATGCGAGTATCTGCCGGCTGAGCAGGGCTAAAAGCATAAATGATAAATATAACTACATTTGGTTGATTGATATGAAAATAAACAAAAAAGGAGGATTTGAGTTTCTGACAGACAATCTTGGATCAATAGTGTTTGTGCTTATAGTTTTAATTGCCCTTCTTTTCCTGGTAATACTGCTTTCGGGCCCTTCTTTATATAAACTAATCAAAGGTTTCAGTTTTTCATGAAAGATGAACAAAAAAGGAGTATCCTGGTCGGCTATGGTATCTTTGGCTATAATGGCGATAGTTTTGTATCTGGCAGCCCAGTTTGTCATTCCTCCCATTTACAAGCTAGGCAAATCTGCCTTGGGATTTGGCAACGGAGACGGACTTGATAGTAAAACAAAAGAAGAAATTAATGCCGAAACATCATTTTCCACTTTTGTTGCATCCTATGAGACTTGTATGGAATTCGATGCAGTCAATTGCCTTTGCGACCAGTTTGATGCCATCACAATTCCAAAAGATTATTCGATAAGGATTGAAAATCTTGACGGGGCAAAGACGAGAATAGAGTTTTATTCAGGCAAGCCCGCACCTGAAAAGGCTGTTGTGAAAGATTTCACTAATTTCTGCATTTATAAGTATGACCGGTCCAAAGGAACATTCTCAAAATCAGAAATTGATGAAATTTTGTTGAATTCCGAACCGTTAAGTACCGGATTCTCAAATCCAACAGATTCTTCCGGCACCTACAAAATAGGCAATAAAGTTCAGCTATTCAGGATTGATAGGGAAAACATCTGCTTGGTTTCAGGGACTTACGAATCGAAAGATTTTGATGAGATTTTACGCTTATACACAAAATGCAGCCTCAAAGGAACAAGCTTTGAATCAAAAGCAGGGATACTTGATATTGGAGATTTTATGGGAGATTTTCCACACTATCCTGAAGTATTATCCAATCCTATGGTAAAAAATGAGGAAAGCTCAGCAATAGTCGAACAATTAAGCGGCTTATTGCTTGAAAATGTAGGAAAAGTTACAAGAATCACAGAAGACTTGAGCTCAAGACAGACACGGATTGATAGAAGGAAACACATGTTTGCGGAAGCCTATAATAATTTTGACGCCGATAAGGATGGAAACAAAGATGGAAAAATAAGCGACAATGTTTATGTTATATCAATCAGGAGCGTGCAAATCAAGAAGGAAGATTCAAAGATAGCAAAAGATTATTTCAAGATTCATTATCTGCAGGGTTCTTCTGCGTCAAAAGAGCTGGCCCAGAAGATAGGCGCAAAGCTGCAGGAAGTAAACGGAAAGCTTATGAAAGATAATCAGGAACTGAAGCTCAGCGAGGCAGACGAAAGGTACAGGCTTGATTTTCAGATTCTTTATGAGGAAAATTCGAAAACAAATACAGGGCCTGTATTTTTGGCATGTGAAAGTGATTATAGTGATTTTATAGCCTGCAGGGAAAAAATTTTAATACCTGCGGTTTTCATAGATGTGGTGGAAGTTAATGGAGACGGGCATTACATGTTCGAAGGGCACCAAAAGATCATAGTAAATAAGATATATGAAGGAATAAAATTTTACCTTGGAAAATGATAAAGCAAAAAAATGGCTCTGAGATGATTTTTTCGCCGATTATGGCTGCCGTCATAGTATTGCTGGTGATAGCTGTTTCTGCCTATATATTTCTGAAGCAGTCAGGAAAGCTTAACGTAAGCCTGAATAGCTGCGAGCAAAATGGAGGGGAATGTATAATTCCCTCAGAGTGTGATACGGGCCAATTGAGTTATGATTGTCCGAAAAAAGGCGGAACTGCAAATAAGGTGTGCTGTGCTAAGAAGAGGGGATTTGTTTGATTCATGTGAATAATAAAAAAGGCGACGGGATGATGCAATCAGCAACTGCCTACATGATTTTGGCTCTTTTGGTAATTGCGATTGGGTATTATTTTTTTGAGGGAAGAATACAAGCTGCTGGAAGGACTATAGGTCCTTTTGAGGTAAGGGCTTATGACGAATCCTGCAAAATCAGGGGACAGGGGTTATTTGATTCAGCACCAATTAAAGAGCTGATAGAGGGTACAAAAGGAGACAATTTTCCTGATGACTGTGACATGTGTTTGGGCGGGGATAATAATAAAAAAGAATCAAATTCTATAGGTATAGCAGATGCCTGTTATGCAGAATCAACTTCCAGCCAGAAAATAAAAAC
>Ga0105164_10001878_pt1 | contig 13233 bp, 11 predicted proteins | sample VDWuncwatermetaG_FD_89674 | JGI IMG/M metagenome (GOLD analysis project Ga0105164, IMG submission 89674) | Wastewater microbial communities from Netherlands to study Microbial Dark Matter (Phase II) - VDW unchlorinated drinking water | ecosystem: Environmental > Aquatic > Freshwater > Drinking...
AAAGAAACGGGTGGTGCTGGAGTTGGGTGGAAATGCGGGGGCCATCGTAGATGAGGGCACAGACCTGGGATATGCGGTACAGCGATGCACGTACGGGGGTTATGTCTATAGCGGGCAGACCTGCATATCCCTCCAGAGGATATATGTCCATAAGAGTATTTACACCCAGTTCCTCTCTAAACTCATGGAGGGTGTCAAGGCCCTAAAGACGGGTGACCCGATGCAAGAGGAGACCAGAATCGGACCCCTCGTCTCTCAAGGGGCAGTGGAAAGGCTGGACGGTTGGGTAAGAGAGGCCCTCTCACTGGGGGCCTCGGCCCTTGTGGGTGGTAAGCCCGTCTCAGACAGATTCTTTGAGCCGACCATCCTGGTGGACGTCAGTCCTGAGATGAAGGTATGCTGTGAGGAGGTGTTTGGTCCCCTCGTTACCGTATCCCCCTTTGACTCCTTTGAGCAGGCACTGGGGGAGGTCAACCGCAGTCGTTACGGCCTCCAGGCAGGGGTCTTTACCAGAGACCTCCAGAGGGCCTTCCTCGCCTACAAGACATTAGAGGTGGGCAGTGTCATAATAAATGACGTACCAACCTTCAGGGCTGACCACATGCCCTATGGAGGAGTTAAAGACTCAGGACTCGGACGCGAGGGGATAAAATATGCCATTGAGGAGATGACCGAGCCTAGACTACTGGTACTGAATTTTAGGGAATAGGGAGTAGGGGGTAGCAACCATAACTAAGGTTTTACTACCCCCTATTCCCTACCCCTTAGCTCTCATAGCCAAGTCAGGCATTATCTAGTATAATCCTTATAGTAGGGGTCTAATGTGCCGTGCCCTTACCTGGGAAACAAAGATATGCCTTTGTATAACCGCAACCTTCAGTCAGAATTCAGAAGTCAGAAGTCAGGATTTAGAATATTATTTATTTTGATTACTGCATTCTGTATTCTGAATTCTATATTCTGTATTCCTTCTTCCTACGCCCAGGCCGCACCCTCCCTTACAGAGCTAAAGAGGAATCTGGACATCCTCTGGGTGCTGGCTGCCGCTGCTATGGTATTCTTTATGCAGGTGGGTTTCACGGCCTTTCAGGCGGGTTCCGTGCAGGCCAAAAACGCCATATCCATAGCACTGAAGAATTTTACTGTAGTTATATTGTGTTCGGTATTTTACTTTCTTTGTGGTTTTGGATTAATGTTTGGAAAATCGCTGGGGGGGATAGCAGGTATAAGCCATTTCTTCTTTGGCGGTGTCTCAGGGGTATTTCTGGGCTATGCCTTTGCATTTTTCCAATTGGTCTTCGCCGCCGTAGCAGTTACCATCTTTACCGGGGCCATGGCGGAGAGGACCAGGCTGTCTACCATAATCTGGTCCAGTATACTGATAACGACGATTATCTATCCTATTTATGGGCATTGGGTTTGGGGTGGCTATTTCCACCAGGAACAGGCGGGGTGGTTGGCCAGGCTGGGTTTTATTGACTTTGCTGGTTCTACTGTAGTGCATTCAGTCGGAGGCTGGTTTGCCCTGGCAGGGGCCATGATAGTGGGGCCCAGGATAGGCAAATACAATAAGGATGGTACGGCTAATAAGATGGGGGGACACAATATGCCCCTGGCAACCATAGGGACCTTTTTCCTCTGGTTCGGTTGGTTCGGTTTTAATGGTGGTTCTGCCCTTAAAATAGATGCCAGCGTGGGTCTGACTATTATGAACACCAACATTGCTGCAGGGGCAGGAGGAATTACTTGCCTGCTCTTTGGATGGTTAAAGAATCAAAGAAAATTTGACGTAGAAGCAACTTTATTGGGCACACTGGGGGGCCTGGTAGCCATATGTGCTGGGTCCAGCAGGGTGGAACCCTGGGGGGCACTGGTTATTGGTATAGTGGCAGGGTGTCTTGTCTTACTGGGAAAGGACTTTATTGAAAAGATTCTCAAGATAGATGACCCGGTAGGGGCCGTAACTGTGCACGGGATAGGTGGTGCCGTGGGTACCGTCGCCCTCGCCTTTATAGCACCTTTCCACACCCTCAACCACGATAGGCTTATGCAGGTAGGGATACAGTTCCTTGGGGTAACAGTGGCCTTCGCCTGGAGTTTTGGCCTGGGGTTACTATTCTTCTGGGTTGGCAATAAGATAACGAGGCTTAGGGTGAGTCCTGAAGAGGAGGCTAAGGGGCTGAACATCGCAGAGTACGAGGACGTAACCTCCTGGTTGAACTTCGCCAGGATAAGTAAACTCCAGGACCTCACCGTGATGCTTGAAAAGAGGGTACAGGATAGGACACAACAACTTGCCATTGCCAAAAAATATACGGACGGCATCATCAAGGGCATGAGGGAATCACTGATAGTTACCGATACCCAATGGAATATCAGAGACGTCAACCCCACCCTGGAACTCCTCATGGGTTACAAGAGGCCGGAACTGCTTGGTAAGCCCGTAAGCATCCTGGTAGACAGAGACGAAGGACTCTTTAAAGAACATACCCTGAAGAAACTCCTGGACGGGGAGGGTATCATCCATGACTACAGCACCAATTTCCTGACCAAAGATAAGCAGCCCGTCCCGGTACTCTTTACGGGCTCCGTACTAAAGGACGAGGCTGGACGGCCAGTAGGGATGGTAGGCATTGCCAGGGATATGCGGGAGACTGTCCAGCTCATCCAGACGCTCCAGAGGACTAACGCGGAGTTAGGGGCTTCTAACGAGAGATTCCAGACTGTCATGAGGAGTGTAAGGGTGCCCATCGCCACCATAGATATGAAAAGAAACGTCCTTTCAGTAAATTCTGCCTTTGAGGGCCTGATGGGCTGGAGGCAGGAAGAGGTCTCGGGAAGGAACTTTGACGTCTTACTGGGACTGGCAGTAGGGACCAGGGGGTTCACGATAGAGGGGGCAGTGGGGCCACTTCCAATGACAGCCACGTGGATGGGTAAGGCGGTGATAATGAACCGTAATGGCAGACAGATTGACGTCTCCTACACAGAGGCCCCCTTAAAGGACTTTAGTGGAAACCCTACGGGTATGGTATGTACCATGGAGGATATCTCCAGAGAGGCAGAGATAGACCGCATGAAGACGGAGTTTATCTCCACCGTCTCCCACGAACTACGCACCCCGCTTACCTCCATAAAGGGGTACGTGGACCTTATCCTGGAGGGGGATACCGGGCCAGTAAACGAGACCCAGAAAGAATTCCTCCAGATAGTGGCCCAGAGTAGTAACAGGCTGACCCAGCTTATTAACGACCTGCTGGACGTGGAGAGGATAGAATCAGAGAAGGTCTTCTTCAAGAAAGAACCCGTGAATGTCGTGTTGGTAATCCATCAGGTCCTCCGTACCTTCCAGAAGGAGATGGAAAAGAAGGGTATTCACCTGAAGACTGGGTTTGAAAGGGAGGACCTCGTGGCCGAGGGAGATAGAGGGCGTATAGAGCAGGTATTGGCCAACCTGATAAGCAATGCCATTAAGTACAACAGGCCCGCAGGTTGCATAGGGGTATGGGTAAGGCAAGAAAACCACTTCGTACGGATAGACGTAGAAGATAGCGGCATCGGTATCAGTGAGGAAGACCAGCGGAGACTATTTCAGAAATTCTTTAGGGCAGACACCTCCGTTTGGGGTACCGGGCTCGGCCTGGCTATAGTAAAATCTATCGTGGAAAAATTGGGCGGGGAGATAAGCGTTAAAAGCAAATTAGGGGAAGGTACTACGTTTACCATCCGCCTCCCTCTTTGTGGAAGAGATACCCTGGTTTCAAAAGGAGTAGTTAATAACCCATGACTGAGGTCAAAAAGATAGTGCAGGTGCTCCTGGTAGAGGACGATCCCTCAGTGGCCAGGCTAGTGCAGTTCAAGCTGGAAAAGAACGGCTTCCTGGTTACCATAAAGGATAGGGGTAGTGAGGCCATACGCTGGCTATCCAGTAACAGGCCCTCTCTAATCCTCCTGGACCTCATGCTCCCGGATATAAGCGGTTACCAGGTACTGGAACACGTGAAGGGCAACCCTGCCCTGAAAGACATACCAGTAATAGTCTTGAGTTCCAGGGGACAGAAGGACGAGATAGACAAATGTCTTGCCCTGGGTGCCAGGGAACATATACTTAAACCCTTTAACCCTACGGAATTATTGGACAAGATAATCTCTATTCTAGGAGAGTAGGGGCGACCCGCCGGCTGAAAGTCCGCCTCAGGCGGGGTCGCCCCTACAAGGGAAAAACAATGCCTAAACGTATCCTTATTGTTGACGATGACCCCTCCATCCTGAACCTCCTGGAGAACTGTCTGGGTAAGAAGTACCTTGTAAGCCTGGCCAGAGACGGGGAGGAGGCCCTCAAAAAGGCCCTGGAGACCTGGCCAGACCTGGTCATCACCGATGTGATGATGCCAAAGAAGAACGGCTTTGAGTTATGCAACGAACTCAGGTTCCATTCCCAGCTATGCGACGTTCCCATAATAATGCTTACGGCCCTGGGCAGGGACGAAGACAAGCTCCAGGGCTTCCGCATGGGGGCCGATGACTTCGTAGTGAAACCCTTCTCCCCAGCCGACCTGAAAGAGCGTGTAGACCGTCTCCTGGAGAGGACCACCAGGGCCAGAGACGTAAAGTCCCCGTCGGGAGCGGCCTTGCCACCGTGGGAGGCCCCAGTGGAGATACCCAAGGGGCGTATATCTACGGGGGTAAAAAAGGCGGACACCCTCCTTGGGGGAGGTCTGCCCATAAGTTCAAACATCCTCCTTATCGGACCTATGGGTACGGGCAAGTCCTCCTTCTGCAGGAGCTTTATTGTGGAAGGTCTGAGGGGCTACGAACCTTCCCTTTTTGTGGTAGTGGATGATAACCCTGCCCTTGTAAAGGAAAAAATGAATAACCTCCTGGCAAGACCGCCTCTGGACTTTTATGAGACCAACAGGCTCCTGGCCCTGGTGGATGCCAGTTCCTGGGCCTCGGGATTAGAAAGGATACCTGGGGGGCAGACACTTGATAGTTTTCAGGAGATTAATCACCTGGCCAGGGCCATTGCCGATGCGGGTCTGGAGCTTGGACAGAACCCCATTGCCAAGCGGGGGGGAAGGAGGGTAATTGACTCCATCTCTTCCCTCTTTGCCCATTTTGAACTGGCCGTCATCCAGGGCTTCCTCTCCAACCTCATCAGGGCCTCTACCACCCATGGAGGCGTCACCACCGTACTCACCCTGGAAGAGGGCATAGTGGAGGAAAAACTCATCAACAACATAGAGTACTTCTTTGACGGCGTCTTTGAGACCAGGAAGGAGGGCGGCAACCTGCTCCTGCGGGTAGCCAGCATGAAGTGGTTCCAGGTATCGGACCAGTGGATTAGACTTTAGGTGTAGGGGCGACCCGCCGGGTCGCCCCTGCCTTTAGGGTACTAAGGCCGGGGGTAGGGCGTGTTCTTGTATCTTTATTACGCGTTTACACAGGTCGGCCAGGGTGGTCTCGTCCAGTACCCTGGTTATGGCATTGCGGACGTCCTCCATGACGCTCTTGATGGCGCACGTGGTCTCCTCTGAACACCGCTCATACTCTACAAGGCTGACACAGCCCATGGGGGCCAGTGTGCCATCCAGCGCCCTGACGACCTCCCCCATGGTAATCTTTTCCGGTGGCCTTGCCAGGGCGTAACCCCCCTTTAGCCCCATCTTACTGTAGAGGACACCTGCCTTTCTCAGCGTGAGCAGTATATTCTCAAGGAACTTGGTAGGTAGTTTCTCCCTGGCGGAGATTTCCTTTATCTGCGCCGAATCGTTGGGGTGGTTAAGGGCCAGGTAGATGAGGGCCCTTAAGGCATAGTCGCTCTTTTTGGAAAGCTTCATATTGAATCAGCCGTCGGCTATCTGCTATCGGCAATCAGTCCGCCTGAGGCGGACCGAAATCAGAAAAGTCTATAGAACTTGTATAAATTATAACTGCAAGCTGGCTGTTGTCAACCCCGTACCTTTGGTTTGACAAATGGCCTTTTTCCATTAAAATGGGCCAAGCCAGAATACAGAAGTCAGTAGTCCAAATTCAGGAGTCAGAATTATCCTGTATTCTGAATTCTGTATTCTTTCTTCTCAGGCACAAGTTAACTGTAAAGATTGGAGGAGCCTTTGAGGGTTGCATTATTAAATCCGCCTTCTTATGCAGATTTTGACGGCGGGGCAGGTTCCCGCTACCAGGCTACCAGGGAGGTGACCAGCTTCTGGTATCCCACTTGGTTATGCTACCCGGCAGGGATGATTGAGGGTAGCAAGGTGATTGACGCCCCGGCAGAGCACCTGACCCTGGAGGAGACCCTGGGTAGGCTGAAGGGCTACGACCTGGTGGCAATCTACACCAGCGCCGCCTCGTTTAACAAGGACGTGCAGACAGCGGGGTCCATCAAGGCACAAAACAGTAAGGCACTTGTTGCCATGATAGGTCCACATCCCAGCGCCGTACCGGAGGAGTGCCTCAGGGCCTCAAACCACATAGACTTTGTCTGCCGGAGGGAGTTTGACTACACCATAAAGGAGGTGGCAGAAGGTAAGGGGCTTAAAGACGTATTAGGCATCAGCTACCAGAAAAATGGGCAGATAATCCATAACCCTGATAGGGAGCCTATAAATGACCTTGACGCCCTCCCCTTCGTGGTGGAGACCTACAAGAGGGACTTAAACATCCATAACTATCAAATACCCTACCTCAAGAGGCCCTACGTCTCCATATACACGGGAAGGGGTTGTCCCGCCCAGTGTATATTCTGCCTCTGGCCCCAGACCTTTACCGGGAATACCTACAGGGTGAGGAGTCCTCAGAACGTGGTGGAAGAGGTACAACTCGCCGTCAAGTATTTCCCGGAGGCCAATGAGATATTCTTTGACGACGACACCTTTACTGCCAACAGGGCCAGGGTGCATGAGATATGTAAGGGACTAAAGCCCCTGGGCATCACATGGTCTACCACCAGCCGGGTGACTACCGACCCGGAGACCCTAAAGGTGATGAAGGACTCGGGTCTGCGGCTCCTAGTGGTAGGATATGAATCGGGGAGTCAGAAGATACTGGACAACGTGAAGAAAGGGACCACGCTGGAACAGGCCAGGGAATTTACAAAGAACTGTAAGAAGCTGGGTATACAGATACACGGGGCCTTTATACTGGGGCTTCCGGAGGAGACAAAGGAGACCATAAAAGAATCAATCAGGTTTGCCAGGGAGGTGGACCCAGACACCATCCAGGTCTCTCTGGCCTCCCCCTACCCTGGGACAAAGTTTTACGAGATGTGCCGGGAGAGGGGCTATCTGGTAGAGGAAAATCTGGTGATGGACAGGGGGTATCAGAACTGTTGTGTGCGTTATCCCACTCTGAGCCACGAGGAGGTCTTCCAGGCAGTTGAGAGATTCTACAAAAAGTTCTATTACCGCCCCGGGTTCATTTTCAAGATACTTAAAAAGATACTCTTTGACAGAGAAGAGAGGAAACGAATCCTCAGGGAAGGCAAGGAGTTCAAGGAATTCCTGGCCCGCAGGAAGGGACTCGTTAAGGGGAAGAAGTGTTAAGATAGGAGATAGCCTAACTGCCCTTAGAAATCTTTCCTCCTGTCTACTTGTTTTTGATGATAATATAAGGAAGTGTTAAACGGAAGAACCATTAGAAAGAATTACGCCCTGTTAAAGGAGGCCATCCTTAACGGCGGGCCCAGCTTCATAAACTTTGCCCTCACCAACGCCTGTAATGCCAGATGTGGTTTCTGTACCTTCCCCAGTGTGCCGGCGCAGGATAGGGTGTACGTAGAGGCCCACAGGGCCAAAGAGGCACTGGACATCCTGTACGACAGGGGGATATGGTACATCACCTTTGTGGGGGGAGAACCGCTACTCCATCCCCAGGTGTGGGACATCATAGGCTATGCCAATGGCAAGGGCATAGTCTGTATGATGTCCACCAATGCCTCCTATCTAAATGAAAATGCGGTAAGAGACATGAAGGAGGCAGGGCTGAGCACCCTCTTCATCTCCATTGATACACCATCTGCGGAAGAGCACGAGAGGAACCGTAGTCTACCAGGGGTCTGTCAGAACATAAAAGAGATGGTCCCCCTGCTGAAACGGGCAGGTATCAACTGTATTGCCTCGGTAACTATCAGTAAGGTAATCAAGGATTATTTTAGACTCCCCGGTTTTCTCAAGGGACTGGGGTTGGAGAGGATTACCTTTTCCAACCCGATGATACGGTATTCGGATTCCTATGCTGGCTACAAGGATTCGCCCTTAATAGACTACACGCCTGAGGAGATAATCCAGGTCTTTCGGGATATAAAGAGGCTGAAGGCAGAATGCACGGTGCTTAACCCTACGGCCGCCCTTGATGACATGATAAGATTCTTCAGCAAAGAGGAGGTGAAATTCCCCTGCCTGGGAGGCTACAAATCCTTCTACGTAGACTGGAAGCTGGACGTATATCCCTGTCAGACCCTGAACGAGAAGATGGGCACCGTATACGAATTCCCCACGGTGCCATTTAAGAGATTAAACTGCAATCTCTGCATAAACGAGTGTTATAGGGAGCCTAGCCTTATGCAATATATCGCCATCTCTATTAGCGACGCATTGGCGGATTTTCGTGGAGGGAGGCTAAAAGAAGGTCTTGGGAGGTTGTTAGACGGTAATAACCTTATCTCCCTCTGGGCCAGCGTGGAGGAGTGGAGGACCGGGGGTAGGATTTAGGGATTAGGGGGTAGGGGCACGTTGCAACGTGCCCCTACGGCTACTCCTTAATTATGCAGAATAAGCGAATTCTTATCGTAACCGGAGACGACTTCGGACTCTCAAGCGGGGTCAATCAGGCAATAATCAAGGCCCATCGCGAGGGGATTCTCACCAGTGCCAGCCTCATGGCAACGGGGAGGGCCTTTGAGGAGGCAGTGGAACTGGCAAGGGCGAACCCAGGGCTGAGCGTGGGGCTGCACATAGTCCTCCTCCAGGGGAGGTCTGTCCTATCCCATGAAAAGATACCCCACCTGGTAGACCCCGATGGGAATTTTCCCAATAACTCCTTTCTAGCCGGGACGAGGTATTTCTTCAGCAAAGAGGCTCAACGGGAGTTGAGGGAGGAACTTAGGGCCCAGGTAGAGAGGTTCCTCTCCACGGGAATCAGGTTGGCCTTCCTGAGCGGGCACTTGAACGTACACGTCCATCCCACTGTCTTCGGTATCCTCATCGGGCTTGCCCAGGAATTTGGGATAAGGGCATTCAGACTCCCCAGAGAAGGACTGCTGTTAAACCTCAAGGCAGTAGGGGCGGGGTTACCCCGCCCCTACAGGCTCTTTTCCAAACTCTTCCATTACCTGACCTTCTACCTCCTTTCCCGCCGTTGCAAAAAGACCTTATCAGAGAGGAGGTTCCTCTTTACTGACAGGGTCTATGGCCTCCTCCAGTACGGGGACATGAACGCCAGTTATATAAGCTATTTACTGGGGCATCTCCCCCAGGGTGTAACGGAGATATATTTTCATCCCTGCATATTACCGTGTCAGGAATTCACCCGATGGATGCCAGATTATCACCCAACGGAGGAACTGGGGGTCTTGACGGGCAGCGACGTAAAGGGACTGATAAAGACAGAATCCATCCAATTAGCGGACTATTCAGTACTGTCCACTATCTAATGACTATAGTGTTACTTCTCTTTACGGCCAATGCACCTGGCAGATTCGTAGAAATAGAAATAGGTTACGGCCAGGATAATAAAACCCACTGGCGATAATACGATACTAACTGCCAATGCACATCCAACAGTAACCAATGTGACAGGTATTTTCTCCTGGCCTGCCAGGTGGTTCAGGTGTAATGCCAGATTCCTGTGTGAAATAAAGAGCCAGTAGAAATTGAAAAAGGGGACGTTCTGCAGGCCCACTGCCTCACCAGAGATGGGCTTCTTAATCCTTAATGGACTGGCCTGCGCTAATTCCCACAACCGGGCCAGGAAAATCACATAATAGACACTTGCAACTACAAGGAAGGGGAGCGATATAAGGGACGCAAGCGGAAAGACCAATTGCAAACAACAGAGGGGAATACCAACTGCATAGAGGGCTATGAAGATGGCAGGGTGAGGGGGGAGTTTCTTTTCCATATCATTTTCCTCTCAATCTTATCTTAAAATGTAGAGACTACCTTGCAAGAAAACCGTTCTTGCGCAGACCTCATCACTAGTTCTGACGGGTGGCAGGGTCACTCCCAACGGCAGGTATAGGGCCAGATATGACGGCACCTCCGCCTGCCATTACTATCTTGCCACCTTCCTGCAGGTAAAAGGTGTTTTTGCCCCAGATAACCTTGTTCCCTGCAAACCCCCAGCACCATACAATGAAGGTAATAAAATCTTCTACGGGGAGGAGGAGGAGATGGGACAAGGTCTTGGTGTCCTTCAGGTAGACCACTTCAATAATAGTGGAGGTAAGCACCCTGGAGAGGAGATGGACAAAGAAGAGGGCCAATCCCCAGGTGGAAAAGTCCGTTATTATCAAAAAGGCTATGGAAAATGGTGTGCCCCGTGTAAAGATGCGCAAGAAATAACCCGATGGCCTGCAACTCCTTATAGTCCTGGCCCAACGGACGTTATGTCTGAGGTATTCCATAAGCCCCGCCTCCTGGAGTATGACGTCCACCAGGTAGTCACAGAGATGGAGTTTATATCCGGCACTGATTATCCTGTTCCCTATCTCGTAGTCATCGGCCAGATAGTCGGCCAGGGCAACAAAACCCCCTATCTCATCCAGCAGCTTGCGTCTCACGGCAATAGTGGCCCCTAGACCAAACTGCATCCCCAGGTAGTTGGCCACCAACACCGAGGGTAAGAAGTCCCCATTGATAAAGAAGGCCTCAATGGCCGAGGCAAAACTGAAACTATCCCGGGTCCTATACAGACACGTGGTGCCCCCAACCTGGTCATCCTCAAAGGGGGCAACCACCCTTTTTAGATAATCGGGTCTCACCCTGGTATCGGCATCGTTGATGACAATCACCCCATATTTTGCCCGTTGATACATATTGTTCAGGTTACTTATCTTGAGGTTGGAGCCTATAATCTTATCGGAGACCACCAGCTCAATATCTTTCTCTGGAAGTTCTTTCTTGAGCCTCTCAACTACGGATACGGCCGGGTCGTCAAGGTTTCTAACGCCAAAGATAACCTGGCAGGCAGGGTAGTCTTGCTGGAGGTGACTCAAGAGATTCTCGTAAAAGCCCTTTTCTATACCATTTAAAGGCTTGAGAACGGTAACGGGAGGCAAGAACCCTGAGCGTAGAGAAGGGGAAGCGAATCCACTGGAGGTCTTTCTACCCTTCCGGAAGAACTTACGGGTACAATAGAGGGATAGAAAGTAATAGAATATAGAGGCTATTACTATCAGGGCGAAGAAGGGCTTTAAAAGAGAGATAAGCATCTTGTTTGCCGGTTGTCGGTGTCAGTTGTCAGTCTGACAACCGAAGTTCGCCGCGGCGAATCCGCCTCAGGTCCGCCAGAGGCAGATCCGCCTACGGCGTGACACGACGTGACCTGATTACCTCTAGTCCTTAATTTTGGGCGTGCAGAATAAAAATGTTGTTGACAATAGCCCTATTAAAAAATTATAGATAGATAGATAGGATGTTAAAGGTGTAATACCTCTAGCTAAGGTTATACCTCCTTTGTTGGGAGTGGCACTGCCACCCTCAAATCTTGGACGGCCAGTTTTATAACTTGAAACGTGCTAATTGTCAAGACATTGTATAAAAAGGAGATACTGTGGACTGGGGAACTCATGTGGTACTTTCTGCTAAGCTTTTAGAGAGTTGCAACCTGGAGAAGGGCACCGCTATATACTCCGTAATCCCTGTTATTGATACGAAGCCGCCTCATTTCCACAGGGTCTATGCCCACATCCTTTCCAATCAGCCTGAATTTCTAGACGTGGCCATGGAACTCTTTGGCTCTAAGGAGGTAAAGGCAAGGGATTTTGATGCCCTGCAGAAAAAGGTAGAAAACAAGCTTAAGGAACTGGGAGAGAAGCTGGCGTCCATACATACAGACGGTCTGGAGGAAAGGCAGAAGGTAGAGAACAAGATATACGCCTATAAGAGGATTACAGAGGAGACGCCCACCTTCCTCCAACATGCAGAGATGGCGAGTCAGATAGTAGGGGATAAGGACGTCAGCCATATAAGCCGCCACAAGATGAGTGCCGCCGTAAGCCTCTTAAGCCATATATATTTTGACCTCTGGAACAACCCGGTACAGGTCTTTCTCCCCGGTTCTTCCTACTGTTCTGCCCACTGGGAGTTCTGGGACAACATTGACTACATGAAATTCCGCTCCAATTTCTACAAACCTGAAAATATCAGTGCCTTCCGCAAGGAGATTGCCCAGGCCCCGGTCTGGGATTGTAAACTCAAACCAGAGGCCATCATAAAGGCCCTCATCATACGTCTTGGAGAACTGAGCGAACCCAGGGTACCTTACGAGATAGTGGACATGAGCATCAGAGACTTTATGCGGTACATGGGTATAAACGCATATCAAAAGGCAGACAAGGAACTAGATTTCTGCCACGCACTTGAAAAGACTATACGGGAAATCATATACCGCCAATATAAAAGGCCAGCGTAGGGGCACGTTGCAACGTGCCCCTACTACTGAGGAGGGCATTTCAACTTGAAGGCCGAGGAATTCCTGAATCTACTGGCGGCGGCGGGGTATGACTTCTTCACGGGTGTCCCCTGTTCCATCATCGGGGACGTAATACTCTTACTGGAGAAAGACCCCCGAATCCCTTACGTCCCTGCCGTTAGAGAGGACGTGGCCGTGGGGCTTGCGGCCGGGGCCTACCTGGGTGGGAAGACCCCATGCGTACTTATGCAAAATTCCGGCCTGGGCCAATGTCTTAATGCCTTGACCTCTCTGAATCTTATCTATAAAATCCCTAGCCTCTTAATCGTTACCTGGAGGGGTTATCCACCTAAGCCTGCCCTTGAGCGGAGCGAAGGGGCGGACAAGGACGCACCTGAACATCTGGTTATGGGAAAGGCGTGCACAAAGTTAATGGACTGTATAGGACTCCCTTACAGAGAACTCTCCCCCAAAAACGTCGCCAAGTCTATTGAATGGTCCAGAGAGATGACCTCCCAGAGACAGATACCCGTTGCCCTGTTCCTGCCCAGGGGGGTGTTACAGTGAAGACCACTGCCGTATTAAAGACCATTATGG
>Ga0105164_10001880_pt1 | contig 13223 bp, 15 predicted proteins | sample VDWuncwatermetaG_FD_89674 | JGI IMG/M metagenome (GOLD analysis project Ga0105164, IMG submission 89674) | Wastewater microbial communities from Netherlands to study Microbial Dark Matter (Phase II) - VDW unchlorinated drinking water | ecosystem: Environmental > Aquatic > Freshwater > Drinking...
CGCGCGCCTTGAACTCTTTCGGATACTGAATTCGCTTCTTCATCCCTGCCTCCTGGTTGAGGGGTTCATTATACCCCGATTTTATAGCTTAACCAGTGGTCTGAATTTAGGGAAGTATTATACTAAGTATCATCGTATATAGCGAAATACTAATGCAAATAGTGAGCCTATGCCGATAATTACCGTTACGTACACCGCTTCCCAGAATATTCCGAGCGTAACAGTATAAAAAATAGCTGTTTTCTTCATAGTTTTTAACAAAAAACCAGAGAATGAAACACTCTGGCACTGTGTAAAATTAACTTATCTTCGTATTTATACTATTGAATTACGATACGCTTGACGAACAAGGAAGGCAAGTCAAAAAAAGGTCAAAACGAGGAGTTAATCATCAGAGCGCAGACGATAGCCTACGCCCGCCTCCGTAAGAATGTACATCGGGCGATCCGGGTTAGATTCAATTTTGCCGCGCAAATTACTCATGGTTACGCGTAAAAGATGTAAAATACCCTCATAATCTTCTGTTTTATCCCAAATCTCACGCAGAATTTGTTTATGAGTAATAACTTTACCGGAGTTTAAAAGAAAAAGCTTGAGGATATCATATTCAGTAGGAGACAAATCAATCTGGTCATCATCGACAGTTACCCGACGGCTGGTAATATCCACCGCAAGCTTGCCTGTTCGCAGGATTTCCTCTTTTTCTAAAGACAAAAGACGCCTCATAACCGCCTTCAAGCGCGCCAGTAACTCTCCGACAGAAAAAGGCTTGGTAAGATAGTCGTCTGCTCCGGCATCAAGCGCAGCGATCTTCTCAAGGGGGTCATCTCTTACTGATAAAATGATTATCGGGGTTTTTGTTCGTTTGCGGATTTTTACAATGACTTCTCTTCCATCCATATCAGGCAGCCCCAAATCAAGAATGATCACATCCGGATGGACACTAACCGACTCTGTTAAAGCTTCTTTGCCTTTTGCCGCTTCGAAAACATCGTAACCGTACGCCGAAAGAGATGTCTTAAGAAAACTACGTATGGATTTTTCGTCGTCTACAACAAGAATTCTTAAATTATTCTGTTCTGCCATTATGCTTTTACTCCAGAGGAAGTTCTATAATAAACGCGGAACCTTTACCAAAGACACTTTCTGCGCTGATATGGCCGCCGTGAGCCTCAATAATATTTTTTGAAATACTTAGGCCCAAACCGGTTCCCAATACATTTTCGGCGCGCTGGACCCGGTAGAACTTGTTAAAAATACGCCCCAGGTCTTCTTTGGGAATTCCATAGCCATAATCCCGCACAGAAATACGCGCCTTTGAGCCAATACAAGAAGCTTCAATTTCAATCGCAGAACCATCCGGGGAATACTTTAAAGCATTATCAATAACATTCAAGAGGGCCTTGAGCATATACGGAAAATCTACGTTAACCTCGGGCATCTCCTTTGGAATATTTATTTTTATGTTTCGGCTGCCTATCTTATCTTTTAACTGCTCAAGACACGTTCCTATGAAATCCCTCAAGTCACACGGCTTTTTAGAAATCCGTAATACACCGGATTCTGTCCTGGTCATATCCAGAATATTATTTACTATGCGATTCAACCTCTCGGATTCACCGCGGGCCGTTTCCAAAAGCTCATTCTTTTGCTGCGCGTCAAGCTTTGATGTACAATCCATTAGGGCGCTCAAGGCCCCGGTAATCGAAACAAGCGGTGTTTTTAAATCATGAGAAATTGAGTTTAAAAGCGCTGAATGAAGCTTCTCTGTCTGCCGCTGGATAATTTGCGCTCTAACTTTTGAAGTAAGCGTGCTCACAATAAGCCCGACTACTAAAAAAGCCCCAAAGGTAAAAAGATATTCGAAATCGCCAACATTCAAGGTAAGATACGGCGGGACCAAAAAAAAGTCAAATGCAAGGACGCTCAATACCGAAGTTACAATCGCCGGCCCCTGCCCCCAACGAATAGCAACTATTACTACGGCCAAAAGATAAAACATCACGATATTTGTCGGCTCAAGCTTTCTTTTAACAAATTCACCCAACAAAGTCATGATTAAAACAAGCCCTATGCTGACCAAGTAGGGATAAATTTTGTCACGTAGAGTCTTTGTTTTTGGATTCATGGGCCTTAAAATAAACTGACCAGCCTCTCCTTAAACTCATGGATACGCCGGTCAAATATGATGTCGCTGTGGGCCACCGGCCGCTTAAACTTTATGCCATCCAGACAGGTGCACCTGCTAAGCGCGACATATAACTGGCCGTGGGTAAATGCGCCATACCCCAGGTCAATTATGACCTTCTCGAAGGTCTGGCCCTGGCTTTTGTGAATAGTTATGGCCCAAGCCAGCTTTATGGGATATTGTTCGTAGGCCCCCACAACCTCGTCTTTTATCTTATCTTCATCCTCGTCGTAGCTATACTCGATCTTCTGCCACTTGACAACAGGAACGTCAAATGTCTCTCCGTTGATATCCACGACGATCGAATCTTTTGATAAAGCCGCGACTGTGGCAAGTGTGCCGTTCACCCATTGCTTGTCGGGGTCATTTTTGAGCAATATTACCTGCGCGCCTTTTTTGAGTTTTAAGCAGGCGTCGGTAGGATATGCCGACTCTTCGAATTTCCCGCTTGCCACAGCCTCGTATGTGATCTCTTTACCGGGAAGTTTTGATAAGCGCTCCTGATTTATTGTGTTTGCCAGGCTGTTCGTGGTTGTCAGGATCACCGTATCGTCTTTCCTGGAAACCGCCAAATCTTTTTGGACCTTCTTATTTAATGTCTCCAGATCCTCTTCGGTATGCTCTTTATTCCTGACCCTGTTTAAGAGCTCCATGAACGAACTATCCTTTTGTCTATATATAGTCGACAATTCAATAGGCCTGATATTGTAATCGTTAAACACTTGAGCGCTAAAAAAATAAGGGGTTGAATAGCGCTCTTCGAGCAGCTCCCTCGCTTCATTCTCGACCACGGGAGATAGCTGAAAAAGGTCTCCAAAAAATACCATTTGGGCTCCGCCAAACGGCACCTTCATCCTGCCGCGGTTGAGGCGTAACGCATAGTCGATGCCATCCATAAGGTCCGCCCGCACCATGGATACCTCGTCTATTATGACCATGTCGAGATTCTCGACCAGGCTCCTGTTTCTAAGGCGCTTTATGGTATCCTTTTGAATGATCTTTGGAGGCAGCCTGAAGAAAGAATGGATAGTCTGGCCGCCGACATTGATGGCCGCCACACCTGTCGGGGCTAACACGATGATCTTTTTACCCGTATTGGCCTTAAAATATTTTAGAAGGGTGGATTTACCGGTCCCCGCCTTGCCTGTGATAAAAAGGCATTCGCTGGTGTATTCCATAAGATCAAATGCCGACTTGAATTCATCATTTATATCAAGATGTGCAGGGAGATAGTCGCTGGTTATTGTTTGGTCGGGGAAAAATTTCATATGGGCCGGTGCGGAACCGGCTCCCTTTTAAGCTGAAGCGATAATTTAATACATAGCAAGCATAAATACACCAATATGGCCGTCAGCATCGGAAGCCTGAATATCAAAGAATCATAAAATTGCTTAATATCACTAAAGAAAAACTTATTGTATACCATGGGTAAAATAAAACTGATAACTACCAGCACAATTGCTGCTTTAGCCCATATTTTAGGCAGCTTCAAATAAAACAAATACCGTAAAATAAAGAAATAAGGAATAATTAACAGTGTCAGTGTGTTTAGGTACGACAGCGGATTAAACAAAACCGCGCAAACAAAAAGACAGGCATAATCTAAATAAACAATCTCCTGTTTTTTATCTTTTTTAAATAAATTATCGTAAAAAAACAGGCTGAACAGGGTAAAACAACTGACCGCCCAGGCATAATAAACTCCCGGCGTTAAGCCTTTGGTAATCAGATGGTAATCAAGTATAAAGTACGGCTCGTGCCGGACAACAAAAAGCCAGGACCAAAACGCAAGCAAAGAATAATTTTTTACCGAATAGAATAAAACCGCAGGTGATGATTTCAATAAACCGGCCCACTCTTGAAGATATTTTAAATTCAGGCCAAAACCGGAATAAATAGCCGGCAATAATAAGAAGGCCAGCGTCAGTAAAATAGTATATCCCGCCAGTTTGAAGCGCCTTCTCATAATGAAATAACCCAGGAATAATGAAGGGGACAGCTTGATCATCAGGCTTAACGCTAACGCCAGCGCGGCCCATAAATATTTCTTATTAATCTCGAAATACATCGTTAAGACAAGAAAGAAGCATAAGATAATGTTAACCTGGCCGATCTTGATATTGGCAAATATATACCTGCCGGTTACAGCGAATAAGAAGAAAATGATCAGGAAATCCTTGAAGCTATCAAAGGAAATTTGCTTAAGTTTGTAAAGAAAATAGAACATGAAATAAAGAAGAAGAATATTTAGAATGCTCCACAGGTATAGCGCGGGAATTTTTCCAAATATCGTCAATGACAAAAAAAACAAAGCAAATAACGGAAGGTATTTAAATTCTTCGATGCCTCCATGGGGAATATATATCGGGGATTTGGCTAAATAATTATGGCTGGCGGAATAATATACGTCAAAATCACCTGAAGTACGCTGAGGCGAAACCGAACCGATTAAACCAATAGCTATTATTGTTGCAAAGGCAATTATGATGTAGGTTACGTATTTTTTGGTTACCATGTATGCTTAATACCGCTATAAAAATAGCAGTAGTTTTTGTCGTAAGATTTTCTAAAAAACCGGCCTTAGTTTAGGTATTTTCTATGAGAAATGAGCATCCCTCTCGTATGAGCCGAGGGGAAACCTCTCACTATTTACAGATATGTATTATAGGGCTAAATGTAGCGGCTATCAAGGAAATTCGGGATTTAGAGAGGCTATTCCCTCGCTTAATTTGTCCGTTTTGTCCGGTCTTTTTGGCTGGATTTTACGCAACTAGTTGACCGCGCTGAGCACTTCCTCCACACTGATCTCCTCCATACATTGTCCGCAGAAGGACTTTCCCCGTCTTTCGCAAGGGATGTTGCCGGGGTAACAGGGAATGCAGGGGATTTTGGCTCGCGAGCCGATGATGTTATCGCGGTGAAAATAAGGATAGATAAAGTTTCTTGAGGTCGCGCCGTAAAGTCCGATGGTCTCGACATTCATGCAACTGGCCAAATGGAGTAATCCCGAATCGGGCCCGATAAAATAATCGCAGCGCTTGATCAAGGCAAGCGCCTGAGCAAGATTTGTTTTGTCAATAGCGGAAACAATATCCTTAGAAAGTTTTTTCAAAACATATTCATTGAATTCATCTGGAGCGCTTTTTCCGAAGGCGATCACCTTGAAGCCCTTTTCTTTTTCCAAAAGTGTGGACAAGCGGTTCCAGTAAGCTACCGGCCAATTTTTTAGTGACCAGGCCGCCAAAGGCAGGATCCCGACAACCTTGTCATTGGAAGAAATCCCGCTTTGTTCGAGAAATTGGTCTCGGAACGCAGCGTGTTCATTTTCAAAATTAAAATCAAAGATCGCTTTCTTAAAATCAATTCCGTAGGAATTCAGGAATGTCCGGTAGCTTTCAACGATATGAACATCTTTAGGGAGTTTTTTCCCGAAAAGTTTATTGACCGTTAAAACTTTGGGAATACCCAGAAAAAGGTACATCAAAGTATTGATCAAAACAACGGCAAGATCGAAACCTTCTTTACGCAAGGAACGGATAAACGGAAGACGCCCCAACGGGCTCTGATCGGTTTTCCGTCTGTCCATGACGATCACTTTGTCGATCCCGCTATAGTGTGAAGCAATCGCTTCACAGCGCGGGGAAGTGAGAAAAGTAATGCAGGCTTGAGGAAATTCTTTTAGCAGAGGATTCACAACAGCTAAATCGTAGCAGACATCGCCGATGTTGGAATGACCGATGATCAAGATCTTTTTAGCCATTGATTTAAATGGGGTGGGTAACGAGACTCGAACTCGCGACCACCTGAGCCACAGTCAGGCGCTCTATCCAACTGAGCTATACCCACCAATATTTAATACCAATGAATAATATAATGACAATTACGGCAGACCCACTCTAGGTTTTCTATTTTATTATTTTTCCTGTTTCTATCTTTATGATGGACTAATAAAACTCTTTTATCAGCAATTGCGCATCTATTACATTTTCTCGCTATGCCCGATCTTCTCATCAGGTCTCTATAAGCATTTTCTCCTGCAATCCAATTTGGTGCATTAGCGCCACAACGTACGTTTCTATTTTCCCATGAACAATGGCAACGAACCGAACAAAAGAACCTTTTGTTCTTTGACTTTCTATAGTCACGCGGAGTTCTATAAATTTTTTCCCCACAGTGAGCACATTCTACCCATTTTCCGTTGAATTGAGATTGAGAACGGCATTTTATAGAACAATATTTACCCCAACCTTTATTCGTATGAAAAGGTTTTGTATAGAATTCTTTGCCACAAATCTTACATTTTCGATTTGGCATAATGCAATTATATCAAAGAACAGCAAGATTGTCAAGACGATGAATTAGACTACAGTCTAATGCTCTAACCAATTGAGCTACAGGCGCGCAATCTTTTTGCCGGTAGCGAAATCCCGCAACGATCTAGGCGGAATGAGCTACAGCCACCATTACATCTATATAAAGAACTATTCTTTTTTCGTTTCGTCCGCAAGAGCGGGGGGTGTTGCCAGGGCAGGAGACGGATGTTTCTTGAAAGACTCCTCCATGCTCTTTTTTATTTCCTTGCCAAAGACAAGCGTGCCCTGCAGCAGCGCCTTGGAAAAACCGGTGGCGCCCTTAAAGGTGCCGCCGATGATTTTGGCCGGGATGACCACCACCTCTTCCGGCCCGAAACCCTTGCTGTTACGCGCCAAAGTCATTTTATCTTCAATGGCGTTCTTCACCAGCTTAAAACCAAACTGCGGCTTGTCCATCTTGGTCCTGAAGGTAAAATCAAGGTCGATCTTGCCGCCGTTTAACATCCGGAAGGCATCCAGCACGGCATCAGTGATCCGTTCCGCTTTGTCCTGATACTCCTCGGCCGGCCGCGGCTTGCGCACGATGTCGGTGAGCTCCAGGTGATTCTTGACCACAACGTCGTTGTTTTCTCCGCGGATGTCGCTGGTAAAATTAAGTTTGGCGCTTTCGATGCGCGCTTTTTCCAGGTCCACAAATTTGGAATAATACGGATAAAGATACACTCCGTCGATATCTCGGATATTTAAAGTGGCGCGCATATCTTTTTTGGAGAAATCGAACCACCCGGAAGCATCAACCTTGCCTTCGGATACACCCTCATGCCAGGGGATGCGCGCGCTGAGCTTGAAATTGGTGATCACCGAAAACGGAAAAGTAAAAGTATTACGCAAATCAAAATTAATATTCCGGGCATTGATGGTGATGCCGCCGGCGCCTGCGCTGTGGTCAATAAAATGCAGCTTGCCGTCTTTAATGATCAGGCGCTTGAAGATGACCTGAGGGCCGGGCTTTTGCGCTGCCTGCGCCGGAGCGGATGCCGGGGTATTAGCGGCAGGCGGCATATTGGACCCAGACAGCAATTGATTTAATCCGCCGGCAGAGCCGGATGCGTTAGCCGACAGGCTTTTTTCAAAAGTAATTTCGGGACGCATAACCTTGACGCTGTCTAAGACCAGCCCGCCTCTTATAATGCTGGATATGCCGGGAGTAACAGACACGCTATCGATCTGGGCCATACCCTGAATGTTCAATTTGTTTATTTGCAGGGTAAAAAGCGGGGTGATGGCGAAATTCCCCATTGTTACCTTTTTGCGTGTCAGGCCCTCAAGACTATTGATAATCATCGACCTGCCCGCAAGGAGCATAAATATATATGCCCCTGCGTAAAGCAGGATCAGGACGATAACAACGCCTATCACGATCTTCGTTATGACTCTTTTTGCCATATTTTTGCTATCTGGCACGACTAGTTCGATTATTTCGATTATATGGCGCGCCTGGGCCGAATCGAACGGCCAACCACCGGCTTAGCATCCAGCATCAGATTACTCTGACCGCCATATCGGCTTGCTGGCTGGACTTTCTCTTAGGCATCTCAGCCCCGCTGCGTAAAGTCTCTACACTCTCCCAAAACCCCGGGATAGCTCGGTATTGTCCCTATACGGGATATTCACCGAATTAGCAGCGTCCACTTCATAGGTTCAATTTCCTATGAAGGCTCCTCATTGAAGGCAGGTGCTCTATCCAATTGAGCTACAGGCGCACAATCTTTTTGCCGGTAGCGAAATCCCGCAACGATCTAGGCGGGATGAGCTACAGGCGCATTGAAACCTATCAAGGATCCCTGAAACTTATCGTACCGGTACCGTCTTCGATCAGCGGCTCATGGGGCCGGAGATCATCAATGTTAAAACCTAAGATTTTGAGCCAATACTCTGTTGCCTTGCACTTGTCTCCGCGTTTGCTGTAAATCAGGCCGAGATTCATTTTGGCCGCGGTATAATCCGGGTCGATCTTCAGCGCCCTTTCAATGGATGCTTCCGCCTCGTCAAGTTTGCCTTGTTCCATGTATATGACGCCGATGTTGTTGGCGACAAACTTTGTCCACCTGGAATTTTCGCCGTCGATCAAAGCGGCTTTTTTATATAGGTCAATGGCCTTTTCAAACTTGCCGTCCCTCTGCGCCTGGAGGGCCTCAATGTAGTGGGTAAGCGCTTCCGACATCATTTCTTCAGCGTGTCCCAAGGTGCAGGAAAAAAACAGCGCAGCCGCCAAAATAATGATTTTCTTCATCCGCTGCCTCCTTTATTAATTGCCGAAACGTGGATTAATATTATTTATTATCGGGGAGGTGAGATTTGAACTCACGACCTCTTGCTCCCAAAGCAAGCGCTCTAGCCAAACTGAGCCACTCCCCGGAATCTTTTGGCCGGTGTTAATCCGACGGGCTCCATTATATCAACTAATCCGGCGCGGCTCAATATATTTAAGGATGACTTTTTTTGCCTTCTCCAGGGCGTAATAACGGTGGCTCATGCGGTGCTTTATTTTCTCGCCCAGCTGCGCAAAGGTCAATTTAAATTTGGGTATGACAAAGAGCGGGTCATAGCCGAATCCGCGGCTGCCTGTTAGCTCATAACCGATCCGGCCGCGGCATAGGCCTTCCACTACGCCAACCTCGCCGTCCTTATCCGCGATCGCCACAGCGCAGACATAATAAGCGCCGCGCTTAGTTTCAGGCACGTTTTGCATCAAACGAAGCAGTTTGGCGTTGTTTTTGTCGTCGCTCTTGTCCCTTCCGGAAAAACGCGATGAATAAACGCCGGGTTTCCCTCCCAGGGCATGCACGCAAAGCCCGGAATCTTCGCCTAGTGCCAGCTTCCCGGTAAAACGCGCGATCTGCACTGCCTTTTTTAGCGCGTTAGCCTTAAAGGTCGAGCCGTTCTCAACTATGCGCGGTGCATGCGGATATTCCTCTAAAGAAGTGATCTTTATTCCCCGGACCTTGAGGATATCTTTTATCTCGGCTAACTTTTTTTTATTTTTCGTGGCAACAACCAGCTCGAGCATCTAAATAACATCCTTCAGCACTTCCCTTTGAATACCAATAAGTTCCTCAATGCCTTTCTTTGCCAGCGCCAGCATTTTATCCATCTGCGCTTTATTAAACGGCCTGCGCTCGGAAGTGCCCTGGATCTCTATGAATTCTCCGGCGCCGGTCATCACGATATTCATATCCACTTCCGCGCGGGAATCCTCAATATAAGCCAGGTCCAGGAGCAGATCCGATTCCAGGATACCGACGCTTGTGGCCGCGACAAAATCGCTTAAAGGGATCTTGCTGATCTCCCCGTCTTTTTTCAATTTATTCAGCGCGTCGGCAAGTGCTACAAAACTTCCGGTGATGGCCGCGGTGCGCGTGCCGCCGTCGCCCTGAATGACGTCGCAGTCGATCCAGATAGTGCGCTCGCCAAATGCCTTTGTATCGGTGACCGCGCGCATGCACCGGCCGACCAGACGCTGTATTTCATAGGTGCGGCCGGAATCTTTGCCCCTGGGGATACGAGCATTGCAGGAACGCGGCAGCATGCCGTATTCGGCGGTGACCCAGCCGTTTCCGCTATTTCTTAAAAACGGCGGCACAGATTCTTCAATGGAAGCGGTGCAGATCACTTTAGTATTTCCCAATTCTATCAAACAAGAACCCTCGGGGAATTTAAGGTAATTGCGGTGGAGCTTTACTTTTCTTAACTCGTCGGGTTTCCTAGCGTCAAACCTTGCCATAAATACTCCTTCCTTGCGTATCTATTCCTACGATCAATGGAAAATCCTCTACTTCCAACTTTACAATCGCCTCCGGGCCAAGGTCCGCGTAGGTAAACGCGGTAGCTTTTTTGACACACCCGGCAAGTAACGCGCCACATCCGGCATAAGCCAGAAAATAAATTGCTTTCTGCCTTTTTATCGCCGCACAAACTTCCTGAGAACGCCTGCCTTTACCGATCATTGCCTTGAGGCCATTTTTAATTAAAAGTGGCGCAAAAGCGTCCATCCGGCTGCTTGTAGTCGGGCCGCAGGAGCCAATAGCCTTGCCCTTCGGCGTTTTTGCCGGGCCGCAATAATAGATCACTGCTCCGGACAGTTCAAACGGAAGCCTTTTGTTCTTTTTAATAGCAACGCATAATCTTTTGTGAGCCTGGTCACGGGCGGTATAGATTATGCCGCTTAATAAGACTTCGTCGCCGGCTTTTAATTTGCTTAATCCTTGCGTTGATAATGGAGTGTATATTTTTTTCATAGACAGGCAGAGGCGCTCCTGAGCGCATGGCAACTGATATTCACCGCAACCGGTAAACCCGCGATATGCGTGGGATAGGTTTCTATATGGACGGCCAGCGCTGTGGTCGCGCCACCTAAGCCCATTGGGCCGATGTTGAGATTATTGATAGCGCGTAAAAGTTCGCGTTCAAGATTCGTCGTTCGTCGTTCGTCTTCCGTCGTTCGTCTTACGCTTGCCCCGAGCGCAGTCGAAGGGTCGTCCGTCGTTCGTCGTCCGTCGTTCGTCGTTAATTTCCTTAAAAGCGCCTTTTTTGCCAATAAACATGCATAATCCGCGGTGCCGCCGATACCAACGCCGAGAATATACGGCGGGCAGGCATCGGGCCCGGCCGCGCGCACGGCCTCAATAATGAATTTCTTTATTTCTTCAATGCCGGCGGTAGGCTTGAACATTTTAAGCTGGGATTCATTTTCGCAGCCGAAACCTTTAGGCAAAACGCTGATCTTCAAAATTGAACCCGGGACAATATCAATATGGATTACTGCCGGAGCGTATTCCGGCTTTCCCCGCGACAAGGGATCCCTGACAATAGAATCCCGCAAACACCCCAATCTATACCCATCTTCCACCCCGCGGTTTACCGCCGATTTAAGGTCTCCGCTAATTTTTACATTAGTGCCGACCTCCAAAAAAACTACGGGCATTCCGGTATCCTGGCAGATCGCCAAACCCCTGGCTCGCGCGCAAACAGCATTATCAATGATCACCTGCAACAGATGCCTGGCGCGCATGTTCTTCTCCCGCGCCAGAGCCCGCTTCAAAGCCGCAAGCACATCCGCACGCAAGACCACACTTGCCTTAACGCAGAGATCCGCGACTGCCTTTCTTATGCTGATTGCTTTTATCGTCTTCATTTTAGAGATTGGTATTCGCGCGAAACTGTCGTAGTAATGCCTCCGCGCGGGTTAAACACGCCGCTGATTTTTGCCCAACGCGGCTGAACCGCCGCCACAAAATCTTCCAGCATCTTATTAATCACGTGTTCGTGGAATATCCCGATATTGCGGTAAAAAATCGTGTACATCTTAAATGATTTAAGCTCAACGCAGTATTGGCGCGGAGAATACTCTAAATTTATATCGGCAAAATCCGGCAGGCCGGTCTTAGGGCAAATACAGGTGAATTCCGGGATATCCAGATGAATAGTATATATCCTGTCCGGATACTGATTATGCCAGGTTTCGATCGCCGGAGTTTTTAACTTCCGGATATTGCTTTGCAGCCCTTCATACTCAGATTTATTTTTCTTTTTCATTTTCTTTTACGTCCTACGTCCCACGTCCTACATCCCACGGTAACTTACTACGCCCCATCCTACCTGATCCCCATTATCTTATGCATCTGAGGTATAATGCAGGCGGTCAGTTTTTCCTTCCTGCAGATATCCTTATATTGCTGAAGCTTGTCTTTTAAAATATCCCGCTCCTCGCTGTTTGGCTGCAGGATGAGTATCGCCGACTTATTTACTTCTTTGATCAAACTGATGGCCTGATGTATATCATCTTCCTCGGTCGCGCTGCAGATGATCATTTTGATAAATACTTCTCTCTGCGAAGCGATCTCCAGGAACTTGCGGTGAAAATTCCAGAAAACGCCCATGCCGGTCGAGCTGGGCAGTTTGATATCCATGGCCACAACGCTGATGTACTTAATCAGCTTCTGCAATTCCCCGGGCAGGGTGCCGTTGGTCTCAAGGTAGATCTTGTGGCCTTCACGGTAGATGAGCTTTAAAACGTCTGCCAGGAATTCCGCCTGCAGCAGCGGTTCACCGCCGGTAAATGATATGGAATGGAAAGCGCCGTTATAAAGCTCGATCTCCTCAAACAATTCCTGCGGGCTGTATTCTGTAAACGTATTCAGGTGCGTATCGCAAAATCTGCAGTGCAAGTTGCAGCCGAAAAAGCGCACAAAAAGCTGTTCTTCGCCCAAATACAGCCCCTCGCCCTGGACGCTGTGAAAGATCTCGCTGACCCTGCCCTTAGAAGTCATATCTATTTATATCCTTGTAGGGACAGGTTTAAAACCTGTCCCTACATAACTTTTTCTGCCGGATCATGGATCCCGGCTTCCTTAAATCCTTTAGCGCGGTAAAAACAGCTGTCGCAGGCGCCGCACGGCCTGACGCCGCCGCGGTAACAGGACCAGGTAAGAGCAAACGGCACACCTAATTGCCTGCCCAATTTTACGATCTCCGTCTTAGTTTTATTCAGTAACGGCGCCCTTATCTCTATTTTCTTTTTTTCCACGCCGGCTTTTGTCCCGCGCAAAGCCATTTGCGCGAAGGCCCGGAAAAATTCCGGCCGGCAATCAGGGTAACCGGAATAATCCTGGTTGTGCGCGCCGATAAAGATCGCCTCTGCCCCTGTTGCCTCGGCGCATGAC
>Ga0105164_10001881_pt1 | contig 13215 bp, 18 predicted proteins | sample VDWuncwatermetaG_FD_89674 | JGI IMG/M metagenome (GOLD analysis project Ga0105164, IMG submission 89674) | Wastewater microbial communities from Netherlands to study Microbial Dark Matter (Phase II) - VDW unchlorinated drinking water | ecosystem: Environmental > Aquatic > Freshwater > Drinking...
ATATAATTAGGAGTGTAGTAAATTCCCATCTCTTTTCTTTTGCCTTTGCTTTCTTTTTCTTTAATCCTCTTTCCGCTAGAAAGCACATGCCCAATAAAGTTCTCGTAAGTTTTTCCAAGAATATCTGCTTCTATGATGGAAAAATCATAAGGCAGTTTTCCTTTAGGCTGCCTCAAGTCCTTTAAAACCTGAATTAGGGAATTGTCATCAAAATAAAAGTCATCACACCAGCCTTTAGCAAACAAATCGCTATTGTATTTATTGTTATAGTCATCAAATAGTTTGCTTATTCTTCCAATGATATAATTTGGCTTGTCCCAGTTTTTATCGCTTTCCTTATCAGATATTATGGGCCTCAATTCAACATCCATAAGCTGCTTGTCTTCGCAATAGCAGATAAAAACAAGCCTGTCAATGAATTTCTGCACTTCTTCTTCAACATAGCTAATGTCTTTTTCGAAATCATACTTGTTTTTCTGCGGATGCTTTTTAAGGTTATTAAGCAGCAGCATTCTCCACTTCTTTAAGTCATCAAGCAATTGCTCATCAATTTTCTGCTTCTTTTTGCCTTTAAGCTTCAATAGAACTTCATTCGATTCTCCTTTTTCTGCCCACATTTCTTTGCTGAAAGCCCATAAAATGTCAAATTTTCCATTTAAATTCTCAATATCTATAGCTGCTACCTCTGCCTTCAGAGGCTCTGTTTCTATCTCGGCATCAAGAACTATAAAATTCTTGAAGTTGGTAAGTATTGCAAATTTCTTTTCTTTGTATTGGGCATATTGAATCGCTTGCTGGTAGTATTGGTGATGCCCATTGATGTCATGCGACAAAGATTTTGCTTCTATAACAAATTGGCTTATGTTGTCAAGAACTACAAGATAATCGACTCTTTTACCGCCCTGCCCATATTCTGACTTAAACTCTGTTTCAGGATCCCAGCCCAAAACCAGCTTAAAGAATGGCCTTATCAGGCTATCAGAAATCTGCCTTTCATTTTTAATAAAGTCTTTATCTTCCTTATTCTCATTATAGCGCCTGATTAACCCCTTTAGGTTATTGAGCGCCTGTTCTTTAGTAAAACCAGCCATAAAAGCATGTTTTTATATTAAGTTATAAAAACATTTCCTCTTTATAAATCAAACTTGACCTGCCTTTCGCCATTTTTCTCCTTGATTGGATTTCCCATGCCCCATCCAGAATAATACATTATGGATTTTTCTTTTTTCAGCTTGAATACAGGCTTCTTTTTCTTTTTGGCTTTCTCTTTTTTAACTTCCTTTTCAAGAATTTTCAGGAGGCGGCTGTCCATTGCCCTATTTTAAGCGCCAACTTTCAATTTAGAATTTTCTATCTTTCTGTAAAGGTAAAATATCAGCCCCAAATAAGAAGCATAAGCAATAACTTCGAGCAAACTGGGGTTTCCATTATACCCAAACAATCCCTTCAAAAAGCTTCCAACAATGCTGTTTTCATCCAAAATGTGGTTGATATCGAATAACGGGCTTACAATCCCGCTTACAACGCCGGCTTCCTCAAATTCGTGTATCCCATGGGCAACCAGGCCGGCTGCAAACAAAATCAATAATATGCTGCTTACGTTGAACATTCTCTTTAGGTTGATTTTCTTCGTGCTTATGAAGAACAGATAGCCAACTACAATAGCTGCGAGGATTCCCAGGCTTCCGCCAATGAAGTTTATCCCGCTGGCGTAGTTTATAGCATTCAGGAAAATTACAGTTTCGATGCCTTCCCTTATGATTGCCACGAAAATGATCATGAATATGCCGACATGCGAGAACAATGGCTGAGAATTTATTAAGTGCTTCTCGACTTTGCCTTCTATCTCTTTCGCAATATGCCTCTGCTGAATCATCCATAAAATCATTGTTGTCAGCAAGAATGCGCCGATGAGCATTGTTATTCCTTCAAATATTGTTTCAGCCTTTCCTTCAAAGCCTCCTGAAAAAATCGTGAAGAAGAAGGCTGCAATGATGCTTGCAATGATTCCGGCAATTATTCCATAATAAACAGTTTTTCTGTAATTTTGATTGTTTGTCTTGTTCAGGTAAGCTAGAACTATGCCAACAACTAAGCTGGCTTCCAATGTTTCTCTTGATGTTATAAGAAATGAGTCAATCATTTTTTATTCAGTGGGCAGTTTTTCCTGATTTTTTAAAATTGGCATTGTATCCTATTGCAACTCCTGCGCCTGTCACAGCTGCGTAAACCAATGGAGCAGCATATGGAGCAACAAGTGCTGTTGCCGTATATCCAATAAATCCACCAACCAATGCTTCTAGATTCCCCATTAAAACCACCTTTACTTAACGTCTGTTAATTCGGAGCAAGGTTTAATATATAAATGTTTTTATTTGCTAGGCTTTGCACAATAATCTCTTTTTTTACATATCACGCTATAGAAAAAAACAGCACATCAAGAATTCTCATGAAAATGAGATAAAACCCCAAAGAGCCAAATACAAACAATGGTATATATTTTAATCCTGCCTTTATGTTTCCTTTCTCGACTATTGCAACTATGAGCGATGAAAAGAATGATATCACAAACAATGCCACCAGAGAGAATTTCCTGAAGTTGCCCATGAATTCCTCCGGAGACCCCCTAAACCTTCCGAAGGCGAATGGCAATGAGCTTATGTTCTGGGTTGCTGAGGATAATTGCCCTATAAAATTTATGAGAACCCTCAAAAGGTAGAATGAAAGCGCAAAGAGCAGGGGGCTTATCAGCACGACAATGACAGAAATGAATATCACATATGCTACTGAAGATGCAACCATCTCGTCCTTCAGTTCCTTTGTTTCCTTGAGATTATCAACAAGCCTGTCAATAAGCTCTGCGACATTTCCGCCGCTTTCAACCTCGCTGACTACAAGGTCAACTGTCCTCTTTAGCATGAGGGAATCATACTTGTCTGCAAGGTCCATAAGCGCCTTGCTCAGGTCATATCCGGTCATGACTTTTTTGGAGGTCTTTGCCATCTCGCTTCCCAAAATTCCGAACCTCGGCTTTATCCAGCTCCATAAAGCCCTTTCAAAAGTCATGCCTGCCTTCAGGTTTGCGGAAAGCAGCTCCAAAAAATCAGGAAGCTGGTCTTCCATTTTCCTCGTTCTAAGGTATATCCTCAAATCCAGGTAGAAATAAACAAGCATGATGAACAAAGCGGCAAAGAAAAGCTGCACGCTGAACCACCCGAGGAAAGAATATATCCACACCTGGAAAAGGGAATACCTTTGGAGGAATGGGAATATAAACAGTATGTACACTATGGTTGTTACGAACGCGGAAAAATAAAACAACAGGCCGAAAAACCTGTATGGGACTTCATCAAACCCGGCTTTTAGTATGTAGCTTCTCAGGTTGGGGATAACTTTTTTAGGAACAAATGCCTTTCCAAATTCCTCCAGCAATACGAGCTTGAATGCCATTACAGATTCACCAGCGGCCTTGAGGACTTGAATAAGGCTATGAATATCAATTCAAGTATGACTAGGAACATTATAATGACCATCAAGCCGCTCAGGTTGACTGGAAAATTTATGAAGCTAGCAATGACGACGAATATTGCAGCGCCAAGAGATGGTATAATGACGGCAAGGAGCATGTAAAATATCACCAATGTGTTCAGCTTTTTTCCGTATTTTTTTATCTCTATGGCGTCTTCCTTTGTTATCTCTTCAAGCACTGATTCCAGGGGCTTTGTGACGTCTATGCCGAGCTTCAGTGCATTGTTTATGTAGAACAGGATTTTCCTCAGTTTTTCTGACGGAGAATATACCATTGCGCTGTTCAGCGCTTCCTCTATTGTGCTTCCGGTGCTTATGTCCTCGACTATCTCTTTTATGTACTTTGCCCCGATGCCCCTGCTCTCTGATGTCTCGATAAGTGCATTAAGCAAGGGCCTTCCGGAATAGAGCTTTACAAGCATATATCTCCCGACAAACAATACCTCTTTGTCTATCTCCCTCTCCCTTTTTCTTATCCTGGATTTTATGCCTGCAAGATGAAAAAACAGCAGCAGGATGAATGATGCAATAAAAACCGGAAAAAGAAGAAAAAATGATGTTCCTGATTTCTTAAATACAAAAAAAAAGAGAATCATGAAGAAAAAGGAATAAATGGCTGCGAATGCAAAGCTTTTCCTGATGTATTGTGCAGGAGTGGAGTGGATGTGCGCTATCCTCAGGTCTTTTTTCAGGTTTGGAAAATATGCGGATGCCCTGTTAGCGAAGCTGATTTCAAACACCCTTTACACTGATGAAGGGCCTGTTATGGTAGTATTTTGACATTATCAAACCTATCTTGTTTATGTCATTGACGTTTTTATCGGCCATCCACTTTAATATGGCAATTTTGGACCGAATGTCGGCAAAAAAACCCTCTTTTGAAAGCCCCGTGTAAAGGTTTACATTTTCTATCATTGTCAATGGTTCGGCCACAAATTCAAGCTGGTCTTTTATCGGGTTAAGCTGCATTATGACTTTTGAATCCCCGTCAGGCAGTATCTCAGCTATCTGGAGAGTTCTTCTTTTTCCAGTGCGCCTGTTTATATTCTGGACTGCAATGAGCGACAAGCCAGTCAGTATCTGCTTTGGCAGGTCAATTGGAGGAGACGTCAATCTATTTATTGTCTCGCGGGCATTGTTCGCGTGCATTGTCCCATAGACAGAATGTCCGGTGTGCATTGCCTCAAACAGCACCTCAGCTTCCCCCTTTCTTCTTATCTCGCCTACAATCACCCTGTCAGGCCTCATCCTGAGGGAATTGATTATGAGGTCGAGCATTTCCACCCCTCCTTTGCCTTCAGGATTTGCAAGCCTTGTCTCCATGGGAACCCAATGAAGCAATTTTGGAAGCGTCAGTTCCCTAGTATCCTCTATTGAGATTATCCTCTGGTTAGGGGGGAAAAAATTGGCTATGGTATTAAGTATTGATGTTTTTCCGGAGGCTGTTCCTCCAGAGACGATGATTGACATTTCGTTCTGCACAGCAAGCCACAATAATGCAGCGCCTTCAAGTGATATTGTTTTTTCCCTTATGAGGTCTGTAACTGTCCACGGCTTTACGGCAAATTTTCTAATTGTGATTGTGTTTCCTTTTGATGAGATGGGGGAAAGGGTGGCATTAACCCTGTCGCCGGTTTTAAGATGGGCGTCCATCAATGGATTGAGCAGCGTGATTTCTTTTCCCACATCTCTTCCTATTATAGTTGAGTAATGCCTTATCCTTGACTCGCTTGGCATGAAAATATTTGTCTTGAGCCAGCCATGCTTCCTGTGGTAAACCCATATCGGCTCCTTTGCATTGTTCACTACAATTTCTTCAAGATTTATATCTTTAAGAAGCAGGTCTATATTCCCAAGCCCGATATTCTGCTGCAAAATGTAATTTATCAGCATGTCCATTGTCTTGCTGTCAGCATTCGGGAAATATTTTGCAAGAAGCTTGAGTATGCTGTCCTTGAACTGCTCCTGTATTGTGGATATGCTGTCATCTTCCTTTATGTCCCTTGTTTCCTGGGCCACAAATTCGTCCCTTATTTTCTCGAGAATTATCCTTGTCGTGTCGCTTATGTTTGTGATTGATATGCTGTAGAACAGCACAGGCTCTTCCGCCTTCTGCATTATAGAAACATCTACAATTATGTCATTCACGTTAAGCGAATACGCGTCTATTACCTTATCCCCTCTTTCCATTTTGCACGGCTGTTTAAAATAAAAATCTGGCTTACTGCAATGTCTTTATCTTGGCTTTAAGCGCCTTGGACTCCACATCATTGGGCTCTATCTGCAGCGCTTCCTCCACGTCTTTCCAAGCCTCATTATAAAATCCTTTCTTTATGTTCTTTTTTGCATGCTCGCGCTTTTTATTCAGGACAGTTTCCTTGGATGATAAGTCCTTTTCACTTTTCTTCTGCTGTTTCGGCTGGTAATCTTCGCTTACAGATGGCATTGCCAGCTCCGGAATTCTTGTTGAAGGCTTTTGAGGAATCCTTGTGTAAACTCTGGGAGGTGATCTTTGCTGGCTAGCCTGCATTCCAGGGCCAAGCTGTTTCTGCAGGTCTGATATCTCAGCTTGTATGCTTAATGTCCTGTAGATGTCAAGAAGCCGCATCCCTATGGAATTTCGCGTCTTAAGGAACCCTTCAGGAATCTGGGTAAAAAGGTCAGCGCACCTAATATAATTGGAAGATGCGTCATCAATATTGCCTGACCTTAAGGAATTGTCTGTTGATTCAAGCAGCCGCATTATTTGAGCCACAATATCTGCGATTCTTTTTGAGAGCTCGCTGTCTGTAGTGTTGACAAGCTCCCTGTAGAACAGGATTATCTGCTCCTGTATGGCTTTCTTCTCCTCAAAAAATACCGGAGGGATGGAGTTATTTATCTCCTGCATCTCTGCATAAAGCTTCATCGGCATGTCTTTTTTGCCTTCCTTGAGAGATGCCCTTGCGCGGCTTATAAGGCTATAAATTTGATTTGCCTTCTTTTTCACCTCTTCAAATGCCTGGGTTAATTCCGATGACACTTGCCTGCTGATGGAATACAGCTGATCGTACAGGTCCTTGTTCCATTTCAGCTTCTGCTGCGCAAGCACATTCCAAAGCTGGATATAGGACTGCTCCGCCTGCTCCAGGCTTGTCCTGTCAACAGCATTATCTCCCTGAAAAACAGGAGATTTGCCGTCTTCACTATTAAACTCGGGCTGCAGGCTATCTTCATCTTTATCCAACCCCGAATCTGCAAGCTCCCTGTCCAAAAATTCGTCAATGTCCATTTTAATCCTCAATTAAAGGTATGAAAGGTATCTCTTCCACAGCTCTTCTGTCTTGTCCCCATCCACTTTTCTTTCCTTTGATTTCTTCAAAAATTCTTCCCTTATGTTGGTTATGTTTTGCTTGAGGTATTTTCTCCACATTCCCTCAATGTATTCATATGGGACATTCTTCAGCTTTGCGCGCTCGTAAAACTGCTCTTTTGTCACCAGGCCTCTTGTCAAATTCCTATCCTTGCTTTTTGCGGATTTGATATCATCCTTGTAAAGATAGATATAAGGTGTTGTAAACTTGTATTCTATCCCAAACACCTTGTCCTCGACCAAAAAATCAACCAATGCCTGTATTGTGGCTATAGGAACGCTCATCTTTCCTGCAGCGCCCTCAACCGAGATCTTGCCGCTTTTCTTGACCAAATCAAAGAGCTCGTCCGCTATAGTCCTTATCTGGCTGCCTGTGACTTGTGGCATATCTTTTTATTTGAAGCGTCCTATAAAAACTTTAGTTATTGTTGGCGAGTGGCAACTTGATTGATTTGGAAACTCCGATAGAAAATAGGAAAGCTTAAATAAATCTTGCTATATTGAAAGTAATTGGGGAGTTCTATTAGTAAATGAGGTTTAACTAATATATTTATACAAGTTCTATTCGTACAAGCTTATGCCTTACCAAATATATGAAACTGAAACTTTTTCCAAACTATACAAAGCAATGGAAAAAGCTGAGCAGGACTGGGTTGATAAAATAAAGCAGCAGCTAACTGAAAATCCTCAAACAGGCAAGCCATTAAGGTTTGATTGGTTCAGGGAAAAGAAGTTTGGTGATAAAAGAATGTACTACCTGATCTACAAAGATGCTTCAAGGATTTTGCTTGTATCTTTTGGCGCAAAGAAAGACCAACAAAAAATAATTGAGCACGTTATTGAAAACAAAGAAAGATACAAAAAAATAGTTGAGCCAGCTTAAGCCACTCTTCTTATTCTTCCGGCTTCAGCATCTTTTAAGCTGCTTTCCAGCTGTAATATTATATCATCTGCAATTTCTGCTTTCTTTTTTAGCTTAGCGTACTCTTCTTTAGGTATAGTTACGGTTTCTTGCTTCATACTGCTACTCACTACTGCCAACTTAATAAATTTTTTGGTTTTATCGTCACTCTTCTTAGCAAGTCTGCACCAAATCATAGCTTGTTATGTTATATTTTATCACACTGTCTATGTCCAGCTTGAAATACCTGAACTCGTCCCATATGCCGCCTCCGGTTGAGGGATTTGTTATATTGTACAGCAGCGGGCATTGTGAACTATAAGTGTGGTTCCAGAAGGCGTAGTCTGCATAGCTTTCAATTCTGTCAGGAGAGCTTATTTTATTGGGATTCACAAGAGACTCGATGCCGCAGCAGCTTGAGTTTGCCATGTTATTGGTGAATCGCATCAGGAAGCTTGGAGCTTGTGAACCCTGCCAGTGCACATAAGTCCCGTTTCTTACATGCTCCCTAACATGGCTTATGTTCCACTTGTTGAACTGCAAGCCCGAGGCTTTTATGTTATTTGTATAAAGCCCATTGGTATTGGCCAAATAATGCGGATCATCAAAGCCTTCAACAGGCAGGGAAGCAAAAACAGTTACATTGCTCATGTTCCACATTGCCACATTTGACCTGACTTCAATATTCATTATCAAAATCAAGTCAATGCTCCACGGCCTTGTCTGCCTCGCGCTTACATCAATTATTTTTATGGAGGCATTTGCATTAAACGTATCCCGGGATGCATCTATTATCCTGCTGCTCCAGTTTGACAGTGTGCTGTTCTCCATGATTTTTTTCTGAGTCATGGAATCTATTTGCACGCCATCCAATGTCCCGTTTACCATGACTTCGGCAAATGCCGAGTCAAAATTTTGCAGGTAAGTTCCGGTGGAGTTCATGTACAATATAAGGGAAGACAATGACTTATGCGCAGTTGCCCTAAGAACAGCCACAAAATATGAATATTCCATGTCATTGACAAGATTGTTTAATGTGGAAATCCTGGCCCTTACGGATTGGGTGTCTTTCTGAAGAGTTATATCAGCAGGAGGGGTGTAGATTATTATGAACAGTCCCATAAGAACGACTGCAATAAATGTGAAAAATATTCCTTTTTTGTTCATTTTTCCCACGCAAAAACTTCTGCCTTATAGGGCCCCCATATGCTGCTTGCTGTCCTGTTATTCAGCCCAAAAATCAGTTTTTTGGAGGTGAGCAGCAATTCCGTATTGGACCTTGATTTGACATGATCCTGTGGGGCATCTCTTGGGTAAATCCGTGTATTGTCAATCCATACCTCATATCTGTATTGCTTCGGCACTATATCAGAGACATTCTGCACGAATTTTTCAGCTGTGTCAAGCTGGCTGTTAGCGTAGAACTCGCCTACCTGCTGAAGAAGGGTATTCTCCGGGTCAGTTATGCTGCCATTTTTCCATAGATCTCCGCCAATGCCGGCATACCTGTTGTCAAGGTCTTTTATTTTTGTGTCAGAAAAAAAATTCATGATGTCCTTTGACAGAAAATCAACCTGTGCAGACTGCGGCACTTTCACATAGAGCGACAATACAAGAAAAACACCTATCACCAGCACGAAAAGCGCCAGCGTCGCGTCGAGCATGAAGAAGTAAGCCTTTTTTTTTAGATGCATATTTTTTTATTTGGGATAATCGTATAAATAGTTTTTGATTGGTCCAAACTCATTTTAATTAATAGTCTCATCACAGGGTGTGTTGCTTATGTTTATGTTCGGCGATCCAATCCCCTTGTAGCTGTTGTTCACTATTACCACATATCCCTTGTCATCCTCCAGATAAATGCAGAAATCGCCCTCAACCCTGAGCATTGACTTCAGCTCTGCATAAGTCAGGTTTTTCAGTTCATTCAGCTTGCTGATGTTCACCTGCTGCCTGTCAAGTATATTGGATGATAATCCCTCTGAAGAGACCTGCTTTATGATCAATGACGCGTCATTCTTCAAATTTTTGGCCATTGTTGCAGGATCATCACCTAAAATTGCGTAGAAAAGAAAAAAGGCGCCCATGAATAAAACTACAGCCAGAATTATGTCTATTGACCAGGATTGTGATTTCTTGAGGATGAATATCACCTGAAAGCCTTGGTTATTCGGCGCAATTAGCTACTTCATTTTTGAGCTTTGAAGAGCTTTTGGCAACAATCACATTTCCATTTGAGTCTTCCATGTATATGCAGAAATCGTTTTTTGCATTGAGGCTGTTCTTTAGCGACGTATAGTCCATCTTCCTTATTTCTTCCAGCTTGGTTTCATCAACTATGCCGTTACTTACAAAGCTCATGTAATGGTCATCTAGTATTATCTCTGTTATCTCCCTTGCATCAATCTTCTTTGTTTCAGATGATTTTTCATAAATGCCCACTATAAAAGCAAGGGCTACTACAATAAGGACTAATGCAATTTCATCAATCTTGAAGCTTGGTTTTTTTGTTTTATTATTGGATTTCATTGGATTTAAATTCTTATATCTTTTCTTTTTTCAATCCGTTCGCGCTATGCGCTCACAAATTTTAGTGCTCGGCTTTCGTCTTCTGCCATTGACTCAAGCCTCGCCCATTTATTCCATTATTTATTAAAATTTTAGTTGTTGAATTTTATAGTTTTGATAATTATTGAATTTTTTCATTATTAATTTTTTATTGCCGTTTTCGTATTGAATTTGTTGTTATTGTATTTTTCCGTCATTGCAATTTTTATTATTGTATTTCCTTTATCCGCATGCAGCAACAACAAGCTTGACAGGCTTGCCGCTGTAATAGACAATCCTTGTCACCTTGACCAAAGTTCCGCTGGAGCAGCTCACGCTTGCCTCAACCTCGACTTTTGGCTGAGGGCTTCCTTCGGCGCAGGAAATGTATGTGCTTTCATTATAATCCCTTACCCAGCCCGGCTGCGACAGGTCACATATCTCCTTTGTTTTGTCATCATAAAAGCTGCAGCCGTTTTTAGTGTCGCATGATGCATGAACTGTCTCATCTGATATGAAAGTGCAGTCGCTTTCGCATGAAGACCCAAGGGCCAGTGTAAAGTCTGCAGTTACCTGCTGGCTTGGCTGCACAATTAAATTTCCCTTAGTTCCAGGCCCGTAATCGGGATGCGACGCGATTACATCGTAAGTGCCGCAGTTTATTGGAATATTATAAGTGCCGTCCTGGCCAGTTATAGCTGACTTGAAATTCACAATACCTTTCTTTGCAGTTATGTCAGCCTGCGCTATTGCCTGGCTGCTTTCGCTTTTCACAGTGCCTTTTATTGCCCCGTTGCAATCATCGTCCTCGCAGTCTGCTTTTCCATCGCAATCATTGTCTTTTCCGTCAGTGCATGAATATTGGTTTTCCGGCAGCACTTCCAACACTGGAGTCCATGAATTGCTGCCAACAGTTCCTGCGCAGCATACTCCTTGCGGAGGCGCATTATTCGGTGAGCCCTGCCCTATTGTATTGTCATTGCATTCATACCAGTTTCCCGGGTTGCACCACCACTGCCTGTTGCCTGAGTTTCCTTGCTGCACATTTCCGTCGCTCCACACACATTGGTCAACTGAGCTTGTGCACTCTCCCCCATAATAGTCCTTTTTGTACCATTCATTCGGGTCATCGCCGCAGCAGTTCCCAGTTGTCAAAGCACTTATCCTATTTCTGGATGTTTTTTTTGATGTAGAATCATAACAGCTGCAGTCCCCTTCCCCTGATTTTGCGCAGGAATCGCTTGAGCATGCGCCTTCACTGCTGTCAAACAATCTTGTGAAAACATGATTATTTGTCGAGTATCCTTTTCCCGCATCCTCAAATATCTTAGCTCCCCAGTCCCATCTTCCTGTTGTCGTGTCAGGAGCGCAGTTTAGGCATACATATTCACTATTATCACCATCTATGCAGTCGCCGTTGTAGCAGAATTTTCCCGCCGAGCATTCTGTTGAGTCGCATGCATTCCTATTGGTGTTTTGGCATTGGTTTGAAACGCAGCTTTCTATAGTGCAGTCATCCTGAGCGCAATTTGCAACGCTTTGGCAGCAAACCATTCCGCTGGGGCCAGATTGCCCTATGCAGTCTGTGTCAATGCAGTCTTTTGCTCCATCGCAATCATTGTCCAAAGAATCTCCGCAGCTTGTTTCTGTTGAGGTTCTTGTTGCATCTCTTACTCCATAAGCATTATCGCATTGGGAATCGCCGCATTGCTGAGCTACTCCATCGCCGTCATTGTCTGTTCCTGCATTCGTCCATTGGCAGTTTGAGCAGGATTGATAAGAAAATCCCGAGCATTGAGCTTGTCCGGGCGAGCAAGAGCCTTGGTTTTGACAATTTCCTGAGCAGTCTATTGTTCCGCAGTTTCCGCATGAGCTTCTGGAGTTTGGAACGCATCCACCTCCGTCGCCTCCTCCGCCCCCTGTGTTACACTGCCAGCCTCTCCAAGTGCAAGTATCATCACATGACCTTTCCCATTTTCCGCCATCGCCGCAGGAGCCATCGCTTTCTATATATCCTTTCCCTGGACATTCACCTTTAGAACATCCTTCTGTACCTGTAATATAACACCCATCACAATAGACTACACATGTTCCGCAGCTGCCACTTTGAGACTGTCCTCCAGTCCAATCACAAGGGCAGATTGGATTGCATGAAGATTTGCAGACTCCTCCGCAATTTTGAAACCCTCCGCAGCAACCGAAATTTGGAGAAGGGGGGTCTCCCTCACGTCCACAATCAGTGTCATGACATAAACCGTCTAAGCCACACTCTAATGATCCGCAACATCCATAATTCCCGCAAGGCTCTCCTGCATCGCTGCAAGAACCACCAACATATTCACAGGCATAAATATCACGAGAACTACCTCCATCACAGCATGTATACACGTTCGCGCATCTAAATGATCCCGGGGGCTGATAGCCGGCCCCGTTGCATCGTCCGTTGCAATTGGAATCAAAGTACTCACCCTGAAAATTACTGCAAGGCTCGCCACCACAAGAATTAGGCGTGCAATCATAGTCAAGCTGATAGCAGCCATTGGAGTCGACTCCACAACAAACAGATCCGCTATAACCTTCGGGGCAACTGCTACAACCAGGTTGTGAGCATATATTAGAAATACCGGCACAGTTTGGTGGTGGCGGTGCACTGCATGAGTAACAAGGTGAACAGTCATATGTATTTCCCAAACTCGTGCAGCCGGGGCCGCCGCCGCCGCAATTGTTGCCGCCAATCGCTCCGCATGAAGGTCCCGATGGTGGCGGTGGAGGAGGTGGCGGACTAGACTCACAGCAGGTACCACAATCGTAAGTACTGCCCAGCGAATTGTATCCGCTGGGGCAACCACCTGAGGAACAATAATCACCGCCTATTGATCCGCATGAT
>Ga0105164_10001886_pt1 | contig 13186 bp, 12 predicted proteins | sample VDWuncwatermetaG_FD_89674 | JGI IMG/M metagenome (GOLD analysis project Ga0105164, IMG submission 89674) | Wastewater microbial communities from Netherlands to study Microbial Dark Matter (Phase II) - VDW unchlorinated drinking water | ecosystem: Environmental > Aquatic > Freshwater > Drinking...
CAAAACACTTTTTATCTGCACCTTAAAGAATGTGAATTTAGATTTAATCATCGTAATGAAAATATTTATGCTATACTGTTAAAAATGATTAAACACTACCCTCTGTTCTAGTCAAGACCCTAAAACAATTCTTATTAGGACGTCGCAGGAAGTAAAAATCTCAGATCTTAATATCTATCTTAGCTTTCTCCCTGAGTTGTTTTATCAGAAGCATACCTTTTTCCTGCATCATATCCTGTTTAACATTTGGCTTTATATCGGCGAAATTGACGTCTTTCCCCTTTTTCACCTCAGTAACTTTTATGACATGATACCCGAAATTTGTCTTCACGGGGGCGCTGATATCTCCAACTTTTAGCGCGAATGCAGCGTCGGCAAATGGCTCAACCATCTGTCCCTTTCTCTTAAAAAACCCCAAATCTCCGCCCTTTTCCTTAGAAGGACAATCAGAATACTGCTTTGCAATTTCCGCGAAATCCTTACCGGCATCCACTTCTGCCTTAGCTTTATTGATTTTTTCTTTAGCCTTTACCAACTCATCCTCCGTTTTCATTTTCCGTGTATCCACCAAAATATGACTTGCCTTTACCTCAGTATCATCATAAACAAACTTGTTCTTGTCATAATATGCCTTTATCTTCTGGTCTTCGAGGTCTTTGCTTAGATACCTTTCCACAGAGATATTTAAAGCAAGGGTCTTTTTATACTCTTCGATATTACTTCCATGGGTCCCTAATACCTGTTCCAAGGTTTGTCCTGATGTGCTCGGGTCAGACTTAATCTCTTCTCGTACCTTCTTTACTTCAGCTTCTACCTCGTCCTTCGTTGCCTCGATTTTATTATCTCTGATAAACTGCGTAATGAGCTTCTCGTTAATTAAGCCTTCCAGTATTTGCTTCGTAACCGCTGGAATTTGTGCGCTATCGATCTGATTTGCATATTTATTGAGTATTTGATCAACATCTTGCTGGCTAATATTTTCACCATTCACCATTGCCAAAACCTTCTTTGAATTATCCTCCTGTTTAGCGGCTGTGGTTTCCTGTTTAGCAGTTTTAGTTTCTTCTTTTTTTGGCTCAGGAGCTTCTGTTTTTGGCGCAGCTTTCGTCTTCTTTTCCGGCGGCGTAGATTTTTTAGTATCTGTTTCTGCAGCAAAGACGCATAAATTAATACATAACATTCCACCCAATATAATTCCTAACGGCTTAACAAATCCTCTTACCATTGATTTCTCCTATTAAAAAATTTAAAAAACAGTTTTTCCATTTTAATACATCTTAACCAATAATGCAAATTACTTTTCATGGTCGCATCTTTGGTTCCTTTACGCCTTTTTCTTCTTCTTAAGTAAATGATTATTTATTTAGCCAATAGCGTGCAAATCCCAATTTACAAAGGGAAAGTGGCGTGAATTATCAGGAGAACCAATGGAGTTTAAGATGTTTCCGAATTAAACTAAACAGCCACTTAAAACGAAAGGCACATGAAGGGAATACTATCGTAAACGTGGACTTCGGCGTAATGGTTCGACATGTAGAGACAGGTTTCAAACCTGTCTCTACCATGCACGGCGCTGCACCCTGAGACTTAGGCGTGAGACTTCGGCGTGAGCTCAGTCGAACGCGCAGTCGAACGATTCGGGAGATTTGTCAAACTATCATTTACGGAAAATCCGTGGGCTTTGGCAGTTTAACCTCAACAGGTTTGATAGTCCTGCTTATTATTTCCTTAGAATGGACAACGTTTAATTTCTTAAAAAGAAAAACAAACTTGACTTCGAGTTCTTCTCCAATCTTATTTCTCACATCGGAAGGCAGATTCCAGAACTTCTCTTTAAACAGACCAAAACCATTTTTCCTCGTCTTATAAATAAACTGCTCATCAGTTTCCCCTTCCTTCCGATCAGCAGCACAGTTTTTCTTCAGAAATTCATAGATGTCATTTTTAAAATCCTTCGGGAATAAGGCGCTTTCATAGATCATATTTTGGAATTCTGTGGCGAGATGCACCTCGGCTGTGCCTGTTTCTGGGAATTTATCGAAGGCGGCAGGCGGCAACGTAGAAGCGCCGTGCTGCACCGCACCGCTGAGACCGTATTCGTCCCTAGCAATCCTTGATAAATTCCTCAGGGTATCAAAGTCCAACTTTACCTTGGCAATCGTTCCGTCTGGTAATGGCACACCTCCATGTGTAGTGCCAGTCTGCACGCTGATCTTACTGATCCCTTTTAAACCCTTTCCCTTTGCAGACAAGGTGTTATTGTATCCATCCATAAACGCCCTCAATTCCTCAACAGTACTATTCTTTTTGCCTACCTCTCCTATCTCGCCGCCAACGGATATGGTAATTCCTTTGGGCTCTAGTGTCCTGATATAAGCGGTTAATTCAGCGGCAAATTCAAAATTGAGCCGCTGTTGTTCAGTAAGGTTGGGCTTGTTTAAATCAACAAGAGTTGAGGTATCAATATCAATATTGTAGAAACCTGCTTCTATAGCTTCCTTGATAAGCCCTCTTACTTTATTGATCTCAGCGTCTCTGTCTTTTTCGTAGTACTTTGCGTTAATCTGGAAATGGTCACCCTGAATAAAAACTGGGTATTCGTATCCTTCCTTGATAGCAGCAGCAAGAACTACAGATGCATACTCTGCCGGTCTCTGGTCTGTATAACCAATCTCAGACCTTGCAATCTCGAAAATAAAAGCGCCCACATGATTCTTTTTTGCAGCCCTGAAAATGGAACACGCCACGTCATACGTTAAACCTCGTATGTTAATGGCAGGCACCGTAAACCCCTTGAATTGTTTCTTGCCCATGGCCTCGTACAGTGAGTGAATGGATGACGAAACTATGCCGAGACTATTCCCCATATTGCGGATTAACCATCGGGACACATCTTTAATAGCGCTCTCTTTATTAAAAACAGCGTTATAAACAATACCATCAATTTTTTTATTTCTTAGTGTATCAACATTGGTTATTTTTACAGTACCATTTTTTTGAATATCAACAATACCCTTAAGATCATTTAACAAATCTTCTTTTGTCTGATAAAGCATGAGTTGTTAACTCCTTTTGTTTTTTATTGTTTTTACTTTTGGCTAAAAAACTTCTCGTACGTCAGCACGTCTTCTTTGCTCCCAATAATGAGCGGCACTTTCTGGTGTAATTCTGCTGCTTGTATATCTAAGATACGCTCTTTCCCAGTAGACGCCGTGCCGCCTGCCTGTTCGACAATAAAGGCAAGTGGGTTTGCTTCGTAGAGCAGCCTTAATTTTGCCTTTGGTTTCTTTGGGTCTTTGTAATCGGCAGGATACAGGAAGATGCCTCCGTAGAGCAAGTTTCTATGAAAATCAGCCACCAACGACCCGATATATCTCAGTGAATAAGGTCTTTCCGTTGCTGAATCTTTCTCTTTGAGATAGGCAATGTATCTTTTCGTTCCCTCATTCCATGTATTTGTATTTCCCTCATTAATGCTGTATATTCTACCCTTCGACGGAATTTGAATATTTTCGTGAGAGAGCAGAAACTCTCCAATACTCGGGTCAAGAGTAAATCCATGCACCCCTTGTCCCGTTGTGTAAACCATCATGGTGCTGGAACCATAAATAATATAGCCTGCCGCAACCTGTTCAGTTCCTTTTCTCAGACAATCCTCAATTGTTGCCTCTTTTCCCGTTGTCTTTCTTCGATAAATAGAAAATATGGTTCCAATGCTCACATTAGCGTCAATATTCGATGAACCATCCAAAGGGTCAAACATAAGTACATACTTACCCTTCGGAAATTCGTCGGGTATATGAATAACATCTTCATTTTCCTCAGACGCCATAATGCAGATATGGCCGCCGTGTTCCATCGATTTACATATTCTTTCATTAGCATAAACATCTAATTTCTTTACGGCATCGCCGTGAACATTTTCCTCACCAGTAAGTCCTAAAATGTCCGCAAGTCCCGCCTTATTTACCTCACGCGAGATGGTCTTCGCCGCAATGGTCAAATCCCAGAGAAGCCCCGTGAAATCCCCTGTGGCCTTCGGGAACAATCTCTCTTGTTCAACAATATGCCTTTGTATCGTAACAACTTTACCCTTTTGCATATCAACGATTCCTCCAACATCCCCAAGGAAAGATACTAAAGATGTTTTATTTTACAATCTTCACTGCCAAAGTCAACGATTATCACTTACCCAGAAACTGTTCTTGCTGAGAAAAAATCAAGACAATCTCATTATTTTTGAAATGCGACAAACATAGAGGCTATTAATCTCGTGGATAATTCTCGTAATTGCCATTTCTAACGCTTGTTATTTTCTCCGACCGAATCAGCCGTCTTCTTGCGCTTTGTCAGATCCCTGGACACGTTAATCGAACCTATACACATGCCTGCCCCATTAAACCTCGGAAATGATGTGATACAATAGACGCCCCCCATATGGGGGTCTTCAACCTCCTCCGTACATGCAACCATCGTCTCCATAGACCTACGGTGCGGACATGTCTTCCAGGGTTCATCTGTGCCGTGAAAAATCTCGTAACACTTCTTCCCCACGATATCCTTAATATTCATCTTAAATTTCCTGGCTACAGCCATGTTGGCACGAACAATATTAAAGTCGGTATCATGTATGCTGATTAGGTCATTAATAGCATCAAATGTCTCTTCCCATGCAAACTCGGCATGTTCCATTGCCTTGATCGTATTCAACAGGATTACATTATCAATACTCACCGCTACGTAACTGGCAAGCATAGTCAGAAAAAGATTTTCATATTTGCCATGCTCAAAAATATGAAATTTCTCAGGTACCGTACTAAATACAGCAGATACCCCGACTAGTTTCCGATTGTGAATAAGCGGTGTGTTCATAAAGGAGGAATATCGCGCATCCAGAACTGGATGGGCAATGATGTCTTTCAACCGCGTGGAAGACGGCAAGCTTACATCCTTAATTTTGGAAAAAGGAATTCCCATAGAGCAGACGGGTGTAAGGTCTTCATTATTATTTAGCATAAGTACGGATGCGTCTGCATCTGTAAATATCTTAAAATGTTTGGTAACCGTCCGTATAATTGATTTATAGTCTAAGGGTTTGCTGGTGGGCAGTAAAAAGACGTCCGAGAGGGTCTTAAGCCGTTGGTACAACTTCTTTTCATCTGAAATAGAGGACATATCATGAATCCTGTTTGGGTCGGTGTATAAGGAGGCTGGTATTATGGCAATCTGTCGTTATTGAGGTCGATACAACTCTTTAAACACTTATTTAAGATGATTATATTTAAAATGACACTTCTTCTTCAAACAAAAAATTCTGTTTTAAACAACTGCTCATATTTAAAGAATTGGTATGAGGGATATGCAGAGAACAAAAAACGAGGAACCTGATTAATAATTCTCGTGATGAATTAAGTCCGTAGGCTTGGCTAAGTACGAAGTGATAGCCAACGATTCACGAGTTATTCCCCCTTAGAAAAGGGGGATTAAGGGGGTTGTAAATAACTCTGTCATTTGAGAAGAAAAACACAACCCCCTGAGTCCCCCTTTGTTAAGGGGGATTTTTACACATACTATTCCTTGATCCGTATAAATAAAATGAAAATTCCTAAACATTAAATTAGGCTGCCTTCGGCAACAGCTTTTAAAGCTCCCCTCTAAAAAGAGGAGAAAGTAGGTTTGCTTGGGGCTACTGCCCTCGCAACGACAACTTACTTTTAGCGTCCACTATAGTTTTCTTGCTATAATTTGCCGCTCTCCGCCATCTTTACAAAAACATCCGCCACCTTCGGGTCAAATTGTGTCCCAGAGCAGCGTTTTATCTCAGCTATAATCACATTCATAGACATTCCTTTTCTATACGGCCTGTCCGCGCTCATCGCGTCCACACTATCAGCCACACACATGATACGCGCCATCAAGGGTATCTCCTCTCCTTTTAAACCGTCAGGATAACCTCCCCCATTATAAAATTCGTGGTGATGTCTTATGGCGGGGGTAATTTCTCTCATTTGTTTTATCGGAAGCAATATCTCCACACCCTTTACCGGGTGCAGCCTCAGTACTTTTGTCTCCCTTTCCGTCAACTTGTATGATTTATCAAGGATTGACTGGTACGTGCCGAGTTTCCCTATGTCGTGTAACAACCCTGCCATCTCCAAATCTTTCAAGTCCTTCGCAGGTAAACCCATCTCTTTCCCTATATCAAGGGCATACCTTGTGACCCTTTTTGAATGACCAGCAGTCCAGGGAGATTTGGCGTCTATGGCCGAAGAAAGCGTAGTTATCGTACCCAAAAGCATATCCTTTAATTCTGTAACCAATCTCGCATTCTTAAGGGCAACAGATGTCTGTGCAGCCAATCCCTCCAAGACAGTAGAATGTTCGGAAACAAAGGCGCCAACCTTTTTACTCCCCACGTTAAGCAACCCTACTATCTCACCTTCACTTGTAAGTGGAACCCTTATGTGTGCATGATACCCCTCATCCAGCAACACCCTTTCCAGCGGCAGGAGGTCTTTTTCTGAAGCAAGGTCTGTGATAAATTGAGACATTCCCGATTGTATAACTTCTGTAGCCGAGGTATCACCAAATGGAACGAAGTCGCCTTTTGCTAATTTGATTCCAAACCCTGCCTTATAGACAAATCCGCCCCTCTCCCTGTCTATTAAAGCAACGGTTACCCTGTCTGCAGGTATGAGTCTTGTAACCATCGATGATATAGTCTCAAGTATCTCCTGAGTTTCTAATGTTGATAAGATGCTCCGATCTATCTCGTGCATCACCTGGATGGTCTCAATCTTATGTGAGAGTTCCATCGTATTATCTATACATTCCTTATAAAGTCTCGTTTCTTCAAGGGCAGTAGAAACCTGATGGGCAATCCCCTCCATAACCTCCTTGTCCTTTCCTGTAGAGACGCATTGCATGCGTCTCTACCGTAATGTTCCTGTGTGGATCGTTATTATCTATTATGACAATGCCATGCAAATGGTTGGGCATAATAATCCAATCCATGTATCCAGGGAAACACTTTTACGAATCTGCAACTTTTTTGCCATTCCATCCGCTACAATCTCCCCAATGGCTGACAACCGCACTTTCTCATCAATCACATCACCGAAGAGGCATTTCTTGTCTTGCGTACAAATAGTCACAAAGTAATATCCATCCCTGGAATAATCCCAGTCTTTTAACCGTGTGGATTCAATACGATATTTATCCTTGTACGGCGTCATAATATATCCCACCTATCGCAGAGACGTCCCGATGGGGCGTCTCAATTTTATTTTGCCATGGCGTTTTTCGTAAAATCATTCTATGTATTATTATTTGCCCGTACACCTTTGAGGCACAAGATTCAGGCAGTATATCGTTGTAATTATAACAATTGGTATAAGAGATATGCAGAGAGCAAAAACGAGTAACCTGATTAATAATTCTCGTGATGAATTAAGTCCGCATGCTTGGCTAAGCACGAAGTGATAGACAACGATTCATAAATGAACTTATAACCACCCCTCTTTCCCCTCCTTCGCAAGGAGGGGATGAAGGGGAGGTCTTCCATAGACTATTTCCCATACCATATTGGTTATGGACACGAAAACCGCTTAAATAAAATGAAAATTCCTATACAATTTAATTAGGCTGGGTTTTAAAAGACAAAAACCCAACGACTTTTATTATAATAACACACCCCCGGCCCCTCTTGATAGAGGGGATAAACGCCACATCTCCCCTCTATCAAGAGGGGCCGGGGGTGTGTTATTATTTAATTATGATTCACACAACCTAAAACCAAACTACTTTGAATTTCCTACACGTTAAATTAATTTTCCGAGGGGGCCCAGGTCTATATTCAGATCTTCTGACTTTAAACCAAACTGGGATTTGAGTTCTTCCATTTTTTCTGCCAGCTTCATGAAAGTAGTACCAAGGTTGTTTACCTCTTCTCTGGTTAATGTCCCGCTATCGATGCGTCTGATGGCCTGACGTTCCAAGAGTTCACGTAATAATTCGATAATGGTTAGCACTAATTTTGCAAGCCCCTTGCTCACGTCCGCCTGATCGATATTTATGTGATTTGGCAGAACACTCTTTTTCTCAGACATGATACGACTGAATATATCTGGTGTGTTGGTTTCAATGTTTGGCATGGATTCTCCAAGTATAGTATTGATACTAAAATACCCCTTACCCAAACCCTCTCCAACAAGGGGCGAAGGACCTTTCCCTCCCTTGACGGGAGGGATTAAGAGGGATTTGAGAGATTGTTTCGGAACTCACGACCTTGCAATATGTCGCTGGATTAAAGTTCTATTTACCGTGACGAAATAATCATACTAGTTTTTTGGATTCAAGTATTTCTACCCGTTTTTTTATCGCCTCTAGCTCGTCCGTATTTTGTGCCGTATTCAATCCTGAATTAAAATCCTTATTTGTTGCCCACCAGTCCATACCCATTTCCTTTGCCTTTTCTACTGAGGCAATCACGAGGCGTATCTGTATGGTCAGGAGTTCGATGTCAACGAGCTTGATCTTGATATCCCCGGCAATGACCAGTCCTTTGTCGAGTATTCGTTCCAATACATCGGCGAGCGTTGCTGAGTTGGTCGACTGTGTTATGGCTGTCCGCTGTCTTTCCATTCATATCTACCTTTCTGTGGTCAAGTTAGAAAGTCCCCTCTTGGGAGGGGAATAATTCGTGCCATTATAAAATATGTGGATTTAAGTTAAACACGGACAAACAAAGTTTGTCCATGCCACCCTGTAACCCGCATAAATAAATGTTCAGGAATTTCAAACTATTGTTCCTCCCCATTGATGGGGGAGGCTAGGTGGGGGTGAAAGCAAAAGCTACGCACCCTCCCTTTGTCCCTCCCACCAAGGGAGGGATTATCTTTAATTCATGTAGTCGCCGAAGGCCTAATTTAATTGTATAGGAATTTCAAAGTTCGTAGCATACCAGACAACCCCCTGAATCCCCCTTTATTAAGGGGGACCAACTCGAAAATCTGTCATTGATTTATACCTGACTGTCTAGCTGTTTCCACAGAGGTTAATAATGCCCTCAGCCCAATGTAAATCAGGTCAATGTTCGCCACAGATATCGTGATGTCACCGTGGACTACCACGCCTGTATTCAGTACACGATCGAGTGTTTCACAAAGAGAGATGCGCTGATCCTCCAATAACGGAGAAGTTTCATAATCACCTGTTCTCTTCCCAACCAATACCTCTCCACTTCCAGAAGCATAAACAGGTAGGGTCTGAAATTGCTTATTTTTCTCCAGTTGATATTCCTGTTGAAATTCATCCCCTCCCCTCTCCTCCCCCATAATGGAGGAAGGCTGGGGAGGAGGATGTCCCGGAGGAGGAATAAGGAAAAAACGTTCTCGTAAGATTATGTTTACTTTATATAGCAGACCAAACAATTTTTTAATGATATTCATACAATTCCCTGCCAAAATGTCTCAAAGCCTTTATTCCACGCACCTCCTCCTCCTGTTTATGAATGACGTGCGGGGTTCCCACAGGAAACAGATGTTTAAAGTTATCGAATATCTTTCTTTCGTATGCAATTCTATTGATGCACAGCGCACACTCGGCAACTGTTACGTTATTCGATGAAGGGGGGTGCGCCATATTCAGTATCATTTGACTCACCGGAATTTTAAGCTTCCTTAGAGCGTCTACAAGGTCACTCGTCTCATGGTAAGCCATTTCAGTGGGAATGGCGATGGGAATAAAGAGCGACTTTTCATTGTCACGGAGCAGGGTCAAAAGCTTTTTAACCTTTTTTGACAGATCGACCAGAAATGCCGAAAGTTTTGGCATACGAAAGATATTTTTATATTTTAAAAAAAGGTTAAAAAAGAATTTCAACCAGCCGAGCACCAATTCCGGCATTTCGAGAAACCGTATGAGATGCCCTGTAGGCGCCGTATCCAAAATAAACAAGTCGAACTTCCCTTTATCCATATAATCAATAATCGTGGTAATGGCCATAACCTCGTCTATGCCGGGCGGGGTCATGTCTATAAACGATTCCATGATCTCTTTTTCGAATACCACATTTATAGCAGCATCCCCTTTTACAAATGCGGTCATAATGTCTTTGATTTCTTCTGAATACAGGCATTTCAATTTTTCATACTCTTTTTCAGCATCCATTTCCTGCACATAAAGATTGTTTTTAAGGGATAGAACGTCCTCTCCGACAACCACACCCAAACAATCGGAAAGGGAATGGGCAGGATCGGTTGAAAAAAGCAAAACACGCTTTCCCGGGTAGACATCTGACAGCGACAACGCTGAGGCGCTGGCAATGGTCGTCTTACCCACACCTCCCTTACCGCCAAACATCAGGAATTCTATCGCGGCTTTTGGTATAGGAAGGCGGTTTCTTTCATGAGGAAATGACCCTGAATCCTCCTTTTCTAAAGGTGGATTAGCCGATATTGTGAAAGGAGGAGTGGTGGGAATTGCGGAGTGGAGGATTTCATTTGTATGGAAAATATTTTGGGGATGAGCCTCTGCATCATGATGGAGGGTGGTCTCCGTCATCATTTCTGCAAAATTCAGTAAGAAATCTCTCCCATGGATTTCTTCTTTGTACAGAGGCATCATCAGTAAATTGTACCCATCAAAACAACGCTTTATCTCATCAATATATTTCTTTTGTAACAAATATTGTCCATTACAAAAGGAACAATCGCCAAAAGGGTTGATGCGATTTACAATAATGTCTTTTACGGGAATTTTGTGCCCTCTTAACACAGATAAAAAACGTTTTGTCTCGTTCACACTGAGTGCTTCCGGCACCATTACTGGCACAAATTCGCATGACTTATTCCGCAATACCCGTTCAACCTTTTTTGCGCCGTTTGAAAACGCCTCAATGAACGCATCGGTATCGTCGGATTGATAATGCCGCATATACAACTTTGACATATAACGATGCTTTTCCATCATCAGATCCAGTAAATGAGTCCATTTCTTTATGAAATGGGGCATTTGCAGGAATTTGACGGTATGTCCTGTTGGCGCAGTATCGAGTACGATGATATCGTAGGTATCGTTTTCCAATAGATCAACCAATTCGATCATGCCCATCAGTTCGTCTATTCCAGGCAGGGAAGTTGAGAGAAGCGCTGATATATCCGTGTTATCAAGGAGGGTGCCTCTTTCCATAATTATTTTTAACGTGTTACTATGCCTCTTCATAAATTGCTGGAATGAGGTATATGCATCTATTTCCCATACCATAAGATTCTTGAACAAATCCTTGTCTATTAGACTATCCATGAGGGAATGGGCAGGGTCGATGGAAGCCAGCAGAATATGCTTTTGCGGATTATTCTTTGCAAGATAGAGCGCCGTTGCTGCCGCAGAGGTTGTTTTTCCTACGCCGCCCTTACCCCCAAAACAAATCAGGGATAACTGTGGATTTGTAAGAAATGAAGTGCCTTGCGTAATATGTTCGGCTTTCTCATTCAAAATGTTTTCAACATCAGGCTTAAGCGCCGCTATGTTATTCATATAGATTTTAGAAACTTGATAACGGTTTAGCTATTTGAAAAATAATATTGCAGAAAATAAAGGTCAAAACGTAGAAATTGGACTTATAACCACCCCTCTTTCCCCTCCTTCGCAAGGAGGGGATGAAGGGGAGGTTTTCCATATTGGTTATGGCCGCGAAAACCGCTTAATTAAAATGAAAATTCATATACAATCAAGATACTCCCCTCTAAAAAGAGTGGTAGGGGGGTTAAGAAAGATTACACACCCCTTGTTCCCCTCTTTCTAGAGGGGAAAAGTAGAGGCATCATTCATCTTCATCTTCATCTTCGTCTTCGCTCTCTTCATCATCTTCGCTCTCTTCATCATCTTCACTCTCTTCACCATCTTCGCTTTCCTCTACCACCTCAAAGTGTTTCTTTTTGTATTCTTCAATCTGTTCTAACCGATTCAGAAGTTCAGATTCCCTGTTATTAAATTCCTCTTCGGTGATTTTTTCTGTTTCAAGCATCATGTAAAGCTCGGATAATTCTGCCGAGACGTTCTCTTCATCGAGAAACTCTTCTTCCGCGGCTTTGTGAATCTGTTTAAAGATATAAAACAAACCCTTTGCGGGTGAAAGCAAGATATCATCAATTAATAACATATATTAACCTCCCTTAAGTTTTTCTTTACGCCCTATGCATCTTTTGCGTAAAATCCATACGAATATTCATGCCGTTTTTAGCTGTATATCAACGAAATTATGAGGCGCCCATGGGCCGTTAAAATCAAAGGCATAATTATCATCAAATTCCTTTGCCGCCTCAAAGACACCCTTTTCGAACTGTTCCAGTTTTGCCTTTTCCACAAGGCACGCCAGCTTCATTATCGTATTTTCGTCTTTGGGTTTATTTACCTTTATCTCGCAACAGTAGTTTTTCAGAATATCCTGCACCGCTGTTAGGTGCGTTTCACGATCTTCATTCAGGATGGTTTCAAACATTCTTCCCAATTCCAGTTTTTCTTCCTGCGTGGCCCCTGTCGGCTTTAAAAAAATGTTATCCCTGAATAGCTCAAGGGTGCGATGTTTCCTGACCATGAACTCGAAGATATTCTCGACGTCCCATGCAATTTTTAAACCCATCTCGACCTTGCCTTCCAACCTTTTCAACTGGCTTACAAAACTATCATGATTTAACTTTAATATCTTTTTAATGCTTGCCTCATTGTCTGCCACAACACCAAAAGATAACGGGAGAATGGTTGATGTCTTCATGACTTCTTTGATCACGCCATGATGGGCGCTCAAATGCTTCCGTTCAGGACGGAGTTTGCCATCCGGTCCATCGCTGACTACAGCGGCAACACCATTATCGGACATTGCAAAAATTGGCTTGCCGTCAATACCGTTTATAGCAGAACTGAGTGTTGTATCACTTCTTGTGAAGCCGTAAATATACTTTCCATTAATAGACATGACAATTTCTCCTCTCAAGTTAGAAAGTCCCCTCTTGGGAGGGGAATAATCCATGCCACCCTACAACCCGCATAAATAAAATGAAAATTCTTATGCAGTCATGGTTTCTTCCGATACAGGATGAGGTGTCTTGACGTATTTTAAAGATTTCAGTTTGCCTTCCTGTACCTTAATATCCAGGACACCTCCACAGACCCAGCACTTAACATC
>Ga0105164_10001887_pt1 | contig 13186 bp, 13 predicted proteins | sample VDWuncwatermetaG_FD_89674 | JGI IMG/M metagenome (GOLD analysis project Ga0105164, IMG submission 89674) | Wastewater microbial communities from Netherlands to study Microbial Dark Matter (Phase II) - VDW unchlorinated drinking water | ecosystem: Environmental > Aquatic > Freshwater > Drinking...
GCAATCAATAAGTCAAACCACCACATCAAACACTATTCTTCTGTTGCTTATATCCAAATGGATAACGCAATAAAAAAGCATTACAACCACAATAATAGCATTAGCTAAATACCGCATTCATCATATTAAAAAGTATTAATACAGCAATATATAACTGATAGTTAAGTTAAGTTTTACTTATAGTTATGACAAAATAAATACAACTATTATTAGCAATAAATACAACAAACAAATACAAAAACAACAACAAAACAAATCAACAACAACACCAAAAGAAGAAACGTATACATCTAGGCACATACTGATAAGGGGTTGTAGACAACTTTCCCTTATCAACCTGTGCCTAACCAAAACCCGCAGGCCATAAAACCCATCCAAATTGTTTTCCTTTTAGCCCCCATTCAAACTATTTGTATTCCGTCCGTCTGTTTCTTGTGGAAATTGCCACAATTATTCGCCGTAAGTCTTGCCAATGACTTTTAAAACCATATCTTAAATGTAGGGAAACGTTTTGTTATCCCTACAAATAGGAGAAATGAAATGGATAAGAAAAGAAAAGCAGGCGACACAATACGAGTAATAGATAAAGTTGGATTTCGAATCCCTCAAAGTGAAATTAAATGTGTTGAAAATTATTTCAAAAGAATAAACATTGAATATTTTTCAGATAAACAGGAATACGTCCAGACCTTACTTCTGAATGAAGTTCGCAAAAGTGAACAATCAGAAGACACAATTCTGGAAGCAGTCCAGCCGCTTTCGCCAAAAGCAAAATCCAAGGAAGAGGTTTTGGCAGAAAAAGACACACCCCTTACCGACAAGCAATTGAAAGATCGTCTTTCAATAAATGGAGCAGACTTAAAAGAGTTAGTCGATATTTTTAAGAATCAAGAATTGATGTTTAGCAAAAATAACCAACTGGTATTTTCTGTAATCGCTGAACTTGGCGGGATGATTAAAGAATTGAAAAGTGAAGTTTCTGAATTGAAAAAGCAAATCCAGAAATAACCTGCAACAAAAACTGAAAGGATAAAGAAAAATGATTTCAAGAAAAATATTATCAGCGATTAGTAAAATGGGTGGTGTCGATAACTACATTAAATATATGTTGAAAGAATTAGAAACGAGTTTGGCTTACAACCAAGATGAACGCATTCGTGAAAATGGACTAATTCTAAAAGCAAATTTATTGAGTAGTTATTTTGGTGATAAAACTTTATCGCCATTACTTCAACCTGGTCAAGCAGTCAGCAAAGATGCAGTAGAACATTTAAAATTCATAATGATGAGTTATGACGTGGAAGTGATCAGCTACGAATCATCTAAGACACCAAACCCTGTCAAAATCCCTAACCCTGTTTTCAATCTGATTGATGAATTAGTTATTGCGGAAAAAGAATTGAAAGCAAAACACAAGAAAAACCCTAATGAAAAATTTACAGAAGAAAGAGAACACATTAAGCAATTAACGAAACAAGTTAGTTTTTATGAAAGTCAAAAAAATATCCGTGATCGTAAGATGAAGGGTAAAGATAAAAATGGTGTGGAAGGAAAAATGGAGATGCACCGCCGTATTGGAATTGATATGACTTATTCTTGTGGAAAAGATGTGTCTGCATTGTGGGCTTTACATCCAGAACGCCGCGAATGGATTACACAAATATTTCACGAATCAAATGTAGTCGCATTAACCGACATGCAAAACAATGCAAGGGGTATGTACAAAGGAAAAATGTATAAATGTGAAATTGGAGTGGTTAGTTATTTTCATTGCGATTCAAGAAGTGTAGAAGACAGCAAAGGAAATTTATTAGATCCAGACTTCGGAATCCATTTACACAATATCATTCAGCCAACTGGTCGTTTACTAAATGATGACGGAACACCATTACTAAATGAAAAAGGCGAGTTCGTGCGTGTTGCGATAGATCTTAATTCAATAGTTCAAAAACAAAAGGAATCTGATCTGAAAGGTCGCCATCATTTAGCTAAAAAACTTCAAGAGGGTGGAATCGAATTGGAAGTTATGGGAAGTGGTGATGTTAAAGTTTCACAAGTCTGTGATCGTTATGTCAACCACTTTTCGAAACGTGCAACGAAAGCTGATAAGGAAGCAGAAGAAACAGGAAAGTCAAAAAGCTTGTGTGTCGAAAAGACAAAGTTATCTAAAGACGATACACGCACGTTTACGAGCATGGAAGAATCCTGGATCAAGCAAGCAAACGAATTAGCATTGAACCCTAAACAACTTCGACTGAATCCTGAAAACATCGAAAAATTTATTTTCAGGAAAGACGACCAGGGAAAACCCCTTGCAACCGACTATGAAGCCATCCACAAAATCCGTGAGCCATTACTCACACGATTAGGTGCAGAGCGTGCAGTTTCAGGTATGACCGCAAAATTTACAGAACAGGCTTTACGTGAGCATTATATTAAAAATGTAATAGGAACGAAATACTCTGTTGAAGATGCGATTGCATTATTCGAAAGTCATATACAAGAGATTAAAGACAATAAATATGATTTTCATGAAATGGTAAAAATTGGCGGAAAAGGCGTTATGGTAGAACAGTTCACTTGCGAATATGCTTTGAATCTTGTGAATGATATTGTTGAGTTAACGAAACACAGCAAACTAAACAAGTTTGAACATCCTATTACCAAGCTTGACATTCTTACAGCGATCAGCGACTTCGAAACTAAAAAGGGTTTTCCCCTAACAAGTTGCCAGCGTGTTGCATTAACCGGGATGCTTGAATGTAAAGATCGTATTATCTATATTAATGGAGCAGCAGGAACAGGTAAATCAACGACTTCATTATTGAGTGCTGAATTATTTGAGTCTTACAAGAATATAGACGGAACGCCTCAATTCGATATGCATTATCTGGGATCAACGCATGGGGCTAAAGACGTTTTAGCAGATGATCTTGAAGGACGCTTAACGAACACCGCAGCAAAGCTGGTGCAACAGATACAGGAAGGTTCTAAACAGCTTAAATCAAACAGCATAATTTTTCTAGATGAAGCTTGCATGACGAGTGCTGAAAGCATTCGTGATTTGTTGTTAGAAGCGGATAAGGTGGGAGCAAGGATTATCATGGGGGGAGATGTAAACCAATTGAAGTCTGTTGGCTTTACAAGTCCAGTAGGACTTATGGTTGATGTGATTAAAGATACGAGCGTTTTTCGATTACAAACAGTCATGCGTCAAGAAACAGACGATCTGTTAGAAGTCGCAGAAATGTTGAAGAATGATTTTGTCGATAAGAAAAAGCAACTCTCTACGATTAACAAAATGATTCGCTTAAAGTGGTTAGTCGGAAAAGAAACGGATGATGAAGCACGATCTACATTAGTTGAACAATTTATGTCTTGCGATTTACCAATCGAACAAAAATTAGTATTGACCCCTGAAAACAGGGATGTTCGATTACTCAATGAAGCGATACAAAAAGAAATGCAATCGGGTAAAAGCAATCATTTTGTAGAAGTCGATACTTACAGTAAAGATCGGGTGAAAAATGACAGGCAACATACGATTCGAGTTTATGAAGGGGAACGTGTGGTTATCCTTGAAAATGAAAACCAGAAGACTTTGCTCGGAGGAAAGAAGGGCGGGATACAAAACGGAAATATCGGATACGTTCGAAACATTCAAGACAAGAAATTTGACATAGTGTTTTACACTAAAAAAGGCGATGTATTGAAAGTAGTGAAATGCGATGCGGATCGTCCAGAAACCATTCCTAAAGCTTTTGACCTGGCATACGCAGGAACAACCAATTTTGGACAAGGAAAGACTGTTAAGCAGATGTTTGGCTTTGTGCGTGAGGGTTTATCTGAATTAGATAAGAATAACTTTTATGTGATGTTGAGTCGTATGAGAACAGGCATTTCAATATTTTGTACCAATAACACGATTGAACGCATTAAAGCGATCAAGGAACAAGTAAAGCCGAAAGAAATGTATGAAATGGTAGCTACTGAAGAACGCTTTGATGAAGCATACAAAGCTGGGGATGTGAAGTGGGGTAAGATGATTGCGAAATACAATCACGCATTACATGACACTATTATGAAGACAGAGCATTATGTTAATAAAGAACCTGCTTACATCGCTTTCATAGAAAAAGTATTGGATAACGCTGTTGTGAAGAAAGATTTTAAAGCTGAACCAGTAGCTATCAAAATGGAAAAGTTGGAAAAAATCCAAGATTGCGGATTTAAGACAATTGGACGATTCAACGATAAAGACAATTACTTATCAACCATAATTGAAAACTTCAAGAAAAATATTGTTGTTGCAGTTGAGCAGGTCAAAGCGATTGTTAAACCTATTCGATTAGAACCATCCATTAGTGTTAAAGCTATGGAGCGAGGCAATCAAGTGGAACGTGGAAATAGGGTAGAGCGTGGTGATCAAGTGGAACGTGGTATTAAAACAGCAAAACTCACTGTATTAAAAGTGTCAGAAAAAGTGTGGATCAAACCTACACAGTTAGTTGAACCAGTCAAAGTTAAAGTTGAGCATGTAATTAAGAATGAATCAGTAGTAAATGGTTTAAATGAGATACTGGCAAAAGCAATGGCTAAAGTTGAAGCAAACAAAACAGCGTATGTAGAAAAATTTACAACTCAAACCATAACACCAACTATGTCTTTAAAAGAGCAATCTGAAGCAGCTATTGCTAAGAAGAATGCAGAACTTGAAGCAAAGGAAGAACTCAGAAAAGCAGAAAAAATTGCACAGGCTAAAATAGAAGCAGATCGTATTGCACAGGAGCAAGCTAAACAAGCAGCAGAGCAAGCTTCCAAAGATAACGTATTAGATAAAATTGAAGAGCAGTTAGGTAATAACGAGCTTCACACAGCGTTGAAGAAGGGCGATATTGATGAAGCTATAAAACTTATCGAAGAAGACGGAGGATTACTAGAGGAACGGAATAAAGCAGGTGATAAACCATTGTGGATTGCAGACGTTAAAGCAGTGAGTAAAACTACAGGAAATACAGCATTACATATTGCAGCAGCGGTAGGTGATACAGATGATGTTTTATCGTTAATTAGAAGGGGGGCAGATAAAACTTTATTAAATAAATCTGGATTAGCACCTATTGATTTTAATTTAGATATGTTTAGAAAAATAGCAGCAAAAGAATTGCAAAAATAAGTTAAACAGTGTTAAGTCAATAACATTTTTCAAATAGACTATTGACAACCTAAAAATTATCTTTAGTCTATACATAACAAAGCAATCGTTTCTTATCCTTTCAGTTGCTTTGAGTTATTGTTAATTCCACACAAATACCTCGTTAGAAATATCGGGGTTTTTTGTTGATTGAAAAACATTAATTGGGAAATCTTGCACGAAAAGCAAAGGTAATGATTGACTGGCTTACCAGCCTTCAACATCCACTTCTATCAGTTCCCAGCCAGCATATTCACTATCCATTCTACATTCTTCCAATGTCCTCAATTGAGGAATACAACCTACTGTTTCATACCACAAGCTGATCGATTCTTTCACATTACTAATCGCTTGATCGTATGTATCGCCAGCACTGAAGCAACCTGGTAGATCTGGCACAGCCACACCAAACGCCGTTGTAGCTGTTGCTGGTTCGATTGCGATAACAATTTTCATGGTGGTAAGTGTATTGGCAATGCGTCATTATACGTTGTTGAGTGCAAAGGTTTCCAATTTAGTTGTTTTTATAACTAACAATATCGAACACCGTCCGTCTGTTTTATTTATTCGTTTCTTGCCAATCGTTTTTTAACTGTAATGATAGTTATGTAGTCATTAACGTATTGTTGATGAAATTTGAAAGGATAAAAAATGAATAAACAGGAAGGATTCACACTCATAGAAATAGCCGTGGCAATAACTGTAATCTCACTTTTAGCAGCAGTAGCAGTTCCCGCATATAAAAACTACGTCTTGAAGTCAAAGTTTGCTGAAGTGATTTTACAGACGGCAGCTATCAAAGAAAGCGTGAGTTTGTGTTTGAAAGAATATAAGCAACCAGTTGGTTGTACAGGTGGATCAAATGGCGTGCTGACAGACACCACAGCGATCAACAAAACGAAATATACGCTTTCCGTGATTACCGTGGACGGAGTGATCACAGCAACGGCACGGGGAGCAGATGATAGTGCAGCGATTGCAGCGGCTGGGGGCGGGGGATATGATTCTGTAGCTCCCTTATCAACAGTTAATTATAACGATTGGATTTTTAATAAAAATGCGTCAACACCAACAGCATTATGTGCAGCATCGTTTGCAGTGCTGGTTAAGCAAGGAATTGCGGGTAGTGGACAATATCAATACAGTATGAATACGCCTGCTCCTGGGCGAACGCAAGCAATGTCGGGGACGTGCGGCATTAAGCGAAATGATGGGGGCGGTGGAGTTAGTGCATCATGGCAAATAACGACAGCAAACCCAGTTTGCCCGACTCCGACGAGCGGGGCGGCTTATACATTCTATAAATCGACAGGGATGTGTGAGCGTCTTCAGCAAGCACCAGCAAGCTATGGACTTAAAAATGAAACCTACATTCTTACGCCAACCCTTAACGCTGATTCAAGTATTGTATGGTATGTGGCGGGTTCGTGTATATCAGCAAAGCTATGCAATCCTTAATGCTTTTATTTAACTTTTATTTAACTAAACGCCTTTAAATAGGCGTTTTTCAATTGCCTATTTTTTCCAATTCGTTATAATAGCGTTAAGTTTTTACTTAAACAATATTATAAAAGGACACACAAAATGGCACGCAGCTACGAAGAATTGAAACAAGCTCAAATCGAACTTCAAAAAGAAATTGATGAAGCAAAAAAGATTGAAGCTGAAACTATGTTGATTAAAGTGAAAAGCATCATTAAAGAATTCGGCTTCACAGCGAAAGACTTAGAGATTGCTACTAAGAAAAAATCTGTTCATCATAAAGTGCAATTTAAAAATGGCGATGATGAATACACAGGATATGGAAAACCTCCCGCATGGATCGTAGATATGTTGAAGAAATATGGCAATGACAAGAAGAATCCAGATTTTAAAGCGGAGCTGGAAACATACCGTATTACCAAAGCAGCAGCAGAATAATTAAGTTTTTACTTAATTCAAAGCCTCCATTGCTGGGGGCTTTTCTCAATTCTGGAGATAGAAATGGCAAGTTATGAAGTTGAGTTTGAAGAATTGCGTAAGTTTACTTGCACTGTAGAAGGTGTGGAAGCAGATTCACCAGAAGCAGCAATTCAGCAAGCTTATGAAGAATTTAGCGATTGCTGGCATGAATGGGATAGTTGTTTTGAATCTACAGCAACATACGCAGTAAAAGTTAAAAATAGAACAGACGATATTTCATATTCACTAAAAGATGCGATCAGCAACCATGTAGAAACTGTTGCTACAAATGTGAATGTGAAGGGGCTTGAAAAAATGAAGGAAGGACATTTGAATTCAATTTTCGAAAATGAAAGAATGAAAAAAATTGGAATTGATTTGCCAGAATTGGATAATGACAGATTGTAAATATTAAGTAAAAACTTAATTAAAAGGGAAAGATGTGAAGAATTTAGACGTGGAAACATGGGAAAACACTTATAAACCCATCCAGAATCATTTAGACAAAAAAGCTTCATGGAGCAAAGATGATGGTGAAAATGGCATCATGTTCGAAACTTACGGCAAAGAGCTTGATTTTGTTTTGCAACAAAAACCAGATTGCATTTGGACTTATTGTGATCCTGTTGATGTTGAAGACGATGATGAAGATAACCCGATAATTGTTTCTGGTTATCATTTAGAAAATCGTATCGGTTATTTCATTACAGAATTACCTTTCAGTGAACCAATTACTGTGCATTTAGAACATGATGAGTAATCGTTAAGTAATTACTTAATTTTTTAACGAAAGGCGCTTTGATGAAAGAACCATTTGAATTATTTATGATGTGCATCATAGCAGACTTAGAGGGCATTGATCTGGGTTTGCAAGCAGCAGCACATGAAAAAATATTTAATCAGAAAACATTAAATAAAGTTCGGATTATTTTAAAGAAGAAAAACAAAACTGATCAAGATATATTCACAATTACTAAAGAATTGGCGAATTCTGGTTGTCCACTTGATTTTATTGATGAACATTCATATTCGGATAATGATCGAATTCGTCAAAGTCCTTTAAGCTATTCTGTAATTCAACGTGAAATTCAATTTGTTCAATTGTTTTTAAAAGCTGGAGCTAAAATTCAGGGCGAAGATGGTCTCGGATTTACAGCACTTCATTTCGCAAATGATTACGAAACAGCAAAATTTCTATTAGAGAATGGGGCTGATCCTGAAATTCGAACAATAAAACAATATCCAGAATTGAATGTCATTCAGTGGCTTGATTATATTCAAAGCGGAAGAGAAAAAGATGATACTGATTTTAGTGGTTCAATCAGGGCGATCACAGAATACCAACAAGCAAAATTGCTAGAAGCTGGCAAGAATGCAAAAGGTGAACGTCCTGGTGGTCGTCTGTAAAAGTTTAAGTAATTACTTAATTGAAAGAACAAAATGAATGAACGTTGCATTATAAAAAATGACGATGTAGTCGAATGGGCGAATTGGTATAACAACTTCGGTGAAAATCAAGGTAATTGTTTGTTAAACACGTATGAATGGTTAGTGAACCAAGACGGTGAAATCAATGAAGATTATGGCGATGGAAATACAGCACTGCATTTTGCATGTCGTGATGGGTTCAACGAAGTAATTAAGTTTTTACTTAACAATGGTGCGGAAATTGATCGGAAAAATGATTGCGGAATGACACCGATATTTTATGTAGGTAATTTCATTGATACACCAGACACACTTGAATTAATGATTGAAAAAGGAGCAGATTTACATCTCGTCGATGATCTGGGAGATAATATTTTACACAATGCTGTAATGATGCAATCAACAAAATGTGTTAAGTTTTTACTTAATTATATCAATCCATTTTTAATGAATAATGATAGAAAATCAGCAATTGATTTATCTTTTGAAAATGGATTAGAAGACATATTCAAAGATGCTGAAAAAGAAGGTTTGTTTAATGATTTTAAAGAATTACCGGAATTGGTAAGGGATAGAATTTAATACGTGATTGAAAGGTAAAAAAATGGCAAAGTTTGAAGTGTCTTATACGATGGTAGGTGGTGGAGATATTGAAGTAAAAGCATCTTCTTTGGAAGATGCTGAGTCAATTGTAAATAATATGACTACACAAGAACTGTTAGACAATTGCGATTTCAAGCGTGGTTTGATGATTCGTGATGTTGTGAAAATCAAAAAAATATGATCGATTTGTTAGAAGCTGTTAATGCAACACGGGGGCTTGAGTATCCGTATGTTGTGAAGAACTACTTACCTACCATTGAAAAGTTTGTTAATGCTGGGGGTGATGTTAGAGCAATTTTAGACAATGGAAATCTTACATTGCTGCAAATAGTTGTGTATCGGGAATTATCGAATTTACAGAATCATACAACCGACGAACACAATACAACGTTGTTTAACTATCTTATTGAAAACTTCGTTTTTACACTGAATCCAATAGAGTCTGTGTGGATGAAAGTGTGGCAACCCATTAAAGATGCGTTTGATCAAGCACAAGCGGAGTTAGAGAAGAAGATACTGTTAGAAGCGGTCGATGTAGTGGGCTTGCGTAAGCTTGAAGATAACAGGATGTAATAAGGTAGCAGAAAATAGCACGGATGCGTTGTAGGCACGTTTAAAGGCTAAATAGTGATGGTGTGGATAAAAGGGGCTTCCATTTGGAAGCTTTTTTTACGTCTTGTGGAATGGGATAGGAAAGAAGCTAAGAAAAGGCAGATCGAAGAATGTAAAAATTTGAAACAATATACATCACAGCCTGGGCCTCTAGAGGCCTAGGCTGATCTGAATGAATCTACTACCACTTCACAATACTACGAATCCAGCGATGATTTCCGCACTATATCACCCCCATCTTCGTCTTATCCATTTGAAGAAAAAAATCGAAATTTAACAACTAGGCTGGCAATACACTGCCCCAAGCATTATTCATATCCTGAAATACTTCATCAAATAGTCCTTTTGGGAACATAGCAATATCAGGTAGTGGCTGTGTGGCGACCATCATAATGCGCAGTGCTATTGAAAGAATGGCTACAACAACAGCCGGATCAACTGGAGTCATGTAAGTCATTGCGTCATTCCCCTGATGACGCATAGCTAAAATATTCAGATCGTTATGTGAAAACCCGCAAAGAATCGTATATGGAACTATTAAGTCCGGTAAACCTGCGGCAGTGATCTCTTCGACTTTACTTTGTTTGCGCTGTTTTTCTGTTTTTAGCGTGTCAAATTCCTTTTTGCAAGCAGCTAATTTTTCCTGAATGAACGATTTAGATTCGATAGGGAGAGTAGGGTAGTTCAACAGTTTCTGATACATCCCTATTTCTTCTTTGAGCGTTTTGTATTTCTTCTTATCAACGTGTTTAAAGTCTTTTCCTAATATAGACATATCAACTAGACCTTCTAGCATTGCTCGTACATGTACTGCTGCATGTGCTTCCATGCTGACACGTATTAAATGCATAGCAGCTTCAAAATGTTCAGCAATAGTCAAAAAATAAGCGACCCTAAGTCTGCTCGGACTGGTTGTCGATGGATGCATATTGTCGATCAATTTATGAATGGAATGGACTAATGATTCCGCAACTGCAATGATTAACTTATTGTCTGACATAACATTTATTCCGTATTTTTTACAATTGACTATTCCCTGTCGAATCTTCGAACGTCTTCTAGTGGCACGTAAGCCACGTTCAAAACTTCTGATTCCTTAGATATTCTAAGACTGCTTCCGACATATTACCAGACACACCCATGCTCCATTAATAATCAGCTTTTACCGCTGGCTAAGGGAGTCATTTCAAGTGGCTGCTTTGGCAAATAATGAGTGGTGGGTTTGAGAGCATTACAGGTGGCGGTTTTCACCAGAATACGCAGACAACAACCAGGGCAACAGCATGGCGCTTCGCTTCTGGAAAACCTTACACTGAAAAGCAACACCTCGACGTTGCCGCCTGCTTACCAGCCATTTCAATCAAGTGTAATTATTTTACACTTAATACAAAACACTGTTAAAGCCTTATGGAATAAGACTTACAACGCAATTTTTACCGTAATTAAAAAATTCGAACCTTTCAACTAATTAGAAATTGATAAATACAATTAATTTTTGAGTTCCTAAATTTAAATTACAGCTTAAATACTACTTAAAGCTATATAAAATAAGGCTTGAATGCCAATTTGAAATTCTAATGAAATAATTACACTTGATTAAAATATATTGGGCGATAGCCAGTCATTATTTTCCAAACGCTTTTCAGTGCAAGGTTTTCCAGAAGCGAAGCGTCAATTGTTTTTGACTTTGCTTTTATACAATATTCACCGTTCATCTGTTTTATAAAATATTTTTAATATTTGGTATTGACGAAAGAAAAATTTTCAATATGTTGGTTGTATGTAATAACTATTGGAGATTGAAAATGAAAAAAGTAAATGAACATCCAGATGCAAAATTAACGAATATTTGTTTAAGCGTTTCAAAAAACTTTAAAACAAGTATTGATGATGAAGCAGAGCGTTTTAGTTTAACAAGAAGTCAGCTTGTTTATGAATTAGTCAAACAAGGTTTAACTAACGGCGTTATGGCTGAAATATATAAAGAAAGAATTAATAGATGTTAAATGAATAAACCCCGCTTCCAACGGGGTTTGGGTAAAACGTATCAAATGGCTATTGATTTGTTTAGTGTGTTGCATATTTAAACTTTGTCAATAGAAAATAAGAAAAATAATTGAGGAGTATTAAATATGGCAAAAGAACCTAAACGCAATCCTGATAAAGAATTTACAGATCAAATATTAGCTGCAACATTTAAAAAACCGTTTAAAGACGAAATTAAACGCAATCCTAATCTTGAAGATGAAGTTGTTGTTAAACCAATTACCGGCCCTTTCGTGATGTTCGGATGCGAAGGTAGGGGAACACAGAAGCTGGGTGTTTATGTCTGGATGGAAAATCATTGGGAATATTTTGATGATGAAGCAGGTAAATGTTTAGCAATTCGCTGGCTTGAGCGTGATGAATATTTTAGATTGTCGTCAAATGATTTGCTTGGGGGGCAATTGTGGAAGTATGCGAAATCAAAACTTACATATTCGTATAACGTTTTATTAAATACGAAAAAGGAATTGAACGATATTAACTTTGCAATTGTTCCAACACTTAAACATTATATTATTTTAGAAGATGGATACTTTAAGATTGTTGAGCCTCACCCTAAATACAATATGCGTTATGTTTTAGATATTGAATTAAAAGAGGAATATTTTACAGTAATTGAAAAAATTGGAAAAATTTACTTACCAAACAAAAATATTTCACCATACAATTATTTTACGGATTATATACAAGAGGCTTTTCCTGAAAAATCTGTTGAAGAAGTTGTGCAAGAATTTGTAGGTGGTATTTTCTTTAAGAAATGCTTCCAGCGTGCAATTTGGATATATGGAATGGGGTCTAACGGAAAATCAACCTTGCTTGATTTGTTGTCAGCTATTTCACCAAACGGGGGGTATAAGTCGGCCAACTTTGCAAGGCTTGGTAATGAGTTTTCATTATCCAACTTAATTGATTGTTCGATTATTGGTGTTTCTGAAGTTGAAGATTCAGGAAAGCTTCCAGAAGATATTATTAAACAACTGATCAGCGCTGATGATATTCAAGTGAATAGAAAAAATCAAGCACACATCAATATACGTTTTAATGCAAAACTGTTTGTGTGTAGTAATAATATTCCGCCTTTTCACGATAGAAGCAATGGATGGTATCGGCGCTGGGTTTGGATCAAGATTAAGAAATGTATACAAGATGAAAAGCAAAACAGTAATTTAGTTGACGATATTATTACTAAAGATTTTAGGAGCTTTTTAGATTGGTTTCTAATTGGTGCAATGCGTATTCAAAATCGTGGACGCTTTATTTCAAATGCTGAACTACCTGACTCATTACTTGAAATTAAAAATCGTTTTCAATTAAGTAATAATAGTGTTGCACAATGGATTGAAACTGTAAATATTAAAATGA